>Ga0136614_10002326_pt1 | contig 11791 bp, 13 predicted proteins | sample AntDrymUQ2792106_2_FD_106643 | JGI IMG/M metagenome (GOLD analysis project Ga0136614, IMG submission 106643) | Polar desert sand microbial communities from Dry Valleys, Antarctica - metaG UQ279 (21.06) | ecosystem: Environmental > Terrestrial > Soil > Desert | place: Antarctica: Dry Valley...
CGCGGCGACCGGAGCCAGACAGCCGCCTCCGACCACCGAGACGCACGCGCGCTCGGCCTCGACGGCGCGCCGCGTGTCGCCGTGATCCAGAGCCGCGACGAGCTCTTCTCTTCCGGTGCGCACCTGGAGAGCCAGGGCTCCCTGCCCGGCCTCCGGCAGCATCTCGTCCGGCTCGAGGCGGCGGCTGATCTCGCTGCCGAGACCGAGACGGTCGAGCCCGCACGAGGCCAGGACCACCGCATGAAGACCTCGCTCACCCCGTTTTCGCAGACGCGTCTCGATGTTTCCGCGGAGCGGCTCGACCGAGAGCTCGGGCTCGAGTGCGAGCAGCTGCGCGCGCCGTCGCGCAGACGCAGTTCCGACACGCATGCCGGGTGCCAGGCTCTCGGCCCCGCACAGGGCGTCTCGGGGGTCCTCCCGGGGCAGGTACGCGCCGACCGAGAGTCCCCTGGTGTCCGTGGAGGTCATGTCCTTGGCCGAGTGAACCGCGAGGTCGATGCGCTCGGACAAAAGCGCCTCCTCGAGCTCCTTCACGAAGACACCACGCTCGCCGATCTCGCCGAAGGGCTTGCTGCGGTCCCGATCACCCGAGGTCGTGATCGGGACGAAGGCGATCTCGACGCCGGGACGCCGGAGTGCTTCGGCCGCGAGCTCCGCCTGCCTCAGCGCAAGGCGGCTGCCCCGACTACCGATCCTGAGGAGCATGGTCGTCACCGAGGCCGAAGAGGTGCCTCACGGTGCTCGCGTACAACGGTCCCTCCGCGCCTGCAGCAGCCTCCTTCAGGCGCACCGTCGGCAGGTGCAGCAGCTTGTTCACGATCTGGGCGGTGACCGATTCGACAGCACGTCGCTCGGATGCCGAGAGCTCCTGCAGCCGCCCTTCGGCCCTCGCGAGCTCGCCCGCCCTGATCTCCTCGGCGCGCGCCCGCAGCGATGCGATCGCCGGCACGACCTCGAGCGAGGCTTGCCAGTCCCGAAACCGGGCGGCCTCCTCCGCCACGATCGCCTCGGCCCGCACCGCCTCGCGCCGGCGACCTTCCAGCGTCGCGTCGACGACTCCCTGCAGATCGTCGATGTCGTAGAGGTAGCAGCCCTCCAGCTCGTGGATTCGTGGGTCGAGGTCGCGCGGGACGGCGATGTCGATGAGGAAGAGTGGACGGCCTCGCCGCGAGCCGAGCGTGCGTGACACCTGGTCGTGCCGCAAGACAGTGTCGGGTGCTCCGGTTGCCGAAACGACGACGTCGACTCCGTCGAGTACCCCTTCGAGCTCCTCGAGCGGAACCACCTGCCCGCCGAACCGGTGCGCGAGCGCGTCGGCGCGCTCCGTCGTCCGGCTGGAGACGAACGCGATCTCTCCCCCGCGAGCAGTGAGAGCACGGGCGGCGAGGCCGCCCGTGCTGCCCGCACCGACGAGCAGAACGCGCGTCCCGCTGAGATCGCCGAGGACCTGCTCTGCGAGTGTCGCTGCGGCCGAGGAGACGGAAGCAGGGCTCTCACCGATGGCCGTGTCGGTGCGCGCCTTCTTGCCCACGTGAAGCGCCTGGCGGAAGACTCGATCGAGCAGCGGGCCCGGGGCGCCGGCCTCGTAGGCGGCGCGCACCTGGCCCAGAATCTCGGTCTCGCCGGGCACCATCGAGTCGAGGCCCGCAGCAACGCGAAAAAGGTGAAGGGCCGCCGCCTCGTCGGACAGGCGGTAGAGGAGCGGCAGGACGATCTGGCGATCGAGACCGCTCCTCGCCACGAGCGCGCTCGCGCAGCGCTCTTCGGCCTCAGGGGCCGAGGCGTCCCCGACGTAGAGCTCCGTACGGTTGCAGGTCGAGAGGCAGACGGCCTCGCCGTTCTCCGCCAGGCCCGCTGCCAGGTCACCCGCCTCGTCCGAAGGCACGGCCATCAGCTCTCTCACCTCGATCGGAGCCCGGTGGTGAGAGATGCCGACGAGGACGAGTCTCATCCGGCGAAGTGCGTGGCCGGGAGGGCCACGCGGACGAGGACGACGAGCGCGAAGCCGAGCAGCGCGAGCACGGCCGCCCGGCGGCCCCGCCAGTCGGCGGTAACACGAAGTAGCAGGTAGGCCCCGTAGAGCACCCAGGTGACGAGCGTGAACGCCATCAGAGCGTCGAACCCACCTCCCTGGCCAAGAATCCTGGCAGCTCCGGCCGCGATGCCGAGCGTGAGCGCCGGCAGGGCCACGGTGATCGTACGTGCCGCGATCGAGTCGAGGGCCGCAAGCGAAGGAACCCGGAGGCGAAGGATCGTGCTCGTCTCGCGGCGCTTCAGCATCCGGTCCTGCCAGAGGTAGAGACCCGAGAGTGCGGCCGCGAGGGTGAAGCCAGCGAACGCGGCGAGGACGAGGCCTACGTGGAGGACGAGGAACAGGTCCGAGTAGCGGCTCGGCTCGCCCTCGCCGGCACCGCCGCCCGCCCATGCGAGCAGAAGAAGCGCCGCGGCGAACGGCATCACCAGGAGCCCGAGCAACCGGAAGGGCGTGCGGCAGCCCCACACGAGATAGGCTCCCACCACGAGCCAGACGAAGAGGTTGAGCGAGCCGGCCCACGTACCCCACGGGAACCCCTCCGCCCGGACTGCCTGGGCGACGAGGAGCGCGGACTGTGCAAGCCAGCCGAGGCGAACTCCCCACGTCGCGGCCGTGCCGAGACGCCCGGGCCGCTTGACGTTGCCTATGTAGGCAACCGCCGCCTCTCCGTAGGCGATGAGGGCAGGCCAGAAGAGAAGCTCAGCCAAGCCGCTCGCCTTCCGGGGAATTGCCCGGTTGCCTCGCGCTCGTTGCCCCGGGACCGCCGGGTAGCTGGGGGAACCTCCCGGTTTCCCCAGACCCCTTCCCCTGGTCCGCTTCGCGGACAGGCCGCTCCGCGGCCCCCTCCACTGGTCCGCATTCGCGGACAGGCGGCTTCGCCGCCGGTTGCCTCCCGCCCGTTCCCTTTGCCAGCGCCGTGAGCTCCGCGAGCTCACGGTCGAGCCGGGAGACCTTCGTGGCGAAGATGACGACGTAGACTAGGACGACTGCCAGGAAGACGAGGTAGGCGGCCGTCACGTACTTCTCGGCGCTCGTCACGCGAGCAGCTCCCGAAGCTCCCGCAGCCGCGCGTCGAGGCGCTTGCCGGTCAGCTCGGTGCGGTAAAGCGCGGCAGCAAGCGCAAGCATGCCGGCGAGGCAGACGCAGAACACCCCGAACATGCTCGCCGACATCTGCGGACCGTCGCGGTTGATCACCGGGTTCGGGTGCAGAAGCGTCCCGGCGAGCCGGATGGCGAGGAAGCTCACGGGAATCAGGACGACGCCGAAGAGCGCGTAGACGGCGGACATGTTCGCGCGTGCCGGGCCGGGGGCGACCGAGTACCGAAGCATGAAGTACGCCGAGTAGAAGAGGAAGAGGATCAGGAAGAGGACGAGCTGACGCTCGCTCCAGGTCCACCAGACACCCCAGGAGATCTTGGCCCAGATCGAGCCGGTCACGAGGGTGAGTACCCCGAAGATGATGCCCATGTGCACTGCGGTGTAGCTCTCGAGGTCATAGCGATCCTGACGGCGCGAAAGGAGCCTCCATGCCTTCCAGGCGCCCCAGGCGAAGCAGGCATATGCCGTCAGCGCGACGGGGACGTGCAGGTAGAAGATCTTCTGGCTGAACCCCTGGTCGGCATCCTGAGGGACCCAGAGGAAGGCGAGCGCCGTGCCGCCGACAAGCAGGCACGTGGCCGCTGCCGAGAGCGCGAGAGCGCCGTTATTCCGTGACCACGTACTCAAAGCTCGCCCACGAAAGTATCGCGAAAATGAGGTCGTAGAGGCCCAGAAACCCCAGGTACCGAGCGGGATCGGGCTCGACCGCAGCTCCGACTCCGCCGACGAGCAGCGGGATCACGACGGGCAGGAAGAGGAGCGGCAGCAGGAGCTCGCGGGCACGGCTCGCAGAGGCCATTGCGGCAAGCAGCGTGCCGACTGTCGCGATGCCGAGATCGGCGAGGAGGACGCCGGCGATCGCGGCCGGCCCGATCCGGGAGCCGTCGAAGAAGAGGGCGAACGCGGGCAGGGCGATCGCCTCGACGAGGAGCAGGAAGACGAGCGTGGAGAGGGTCTTGCCGAGCCAGATGGCGCTGCGGTCGCACGGCGCCAGGACGAGGCCGTCGAGCAGGCCCTGCTCGCGCTCGGCCATGAAAGCGCGCCCGAGGCCGAGGAGGGCCGTGAACAGAATCGCAATCCAGAGGAGTCCCACGGCCGCGGGCCCGGAACTCTCCTCCGGGAGCGCGAAGTGGAAGATGACGAGGGCGCTGACGACGAAGAGCAGCATCGCCGGGACGGTGTCGCGGGCCCGGAGCTCGAGGCGGAGATCCTTGCGCGCGAGTGTCGCGACGTCCACCAGATAGCTCATGCGAGCGCAAGCCGGCCGCTCGCCAGTGCCCCCAGGCGCTCCGGCTCGTGAGTTGCGACGAGGAACGTCCGCTCGGCTCGCAGCTCGGCGAGCTCGCGCTCGAGCAGAGCTGCGCCTTCCTGGTCGAGCGCGTTGAACGGCTCGTCGAGGAGAAGGAGGGTCGGCTCGTGCAGGAGTGTCCGGCAGAGCGCCAGCCGCTGCAGCATCCCCCGCGAGAACGCCCCTGCTCGCTCACAGCGGTCCTCCCAGAGGCCGAAGCGCTCGAGCAGCATCCCGATCCGCTCGCGCCGCTCGGGCACCCGGTACAGGCGGCCGAAGAGATCGAGGTTCTCGAGCGCCGTCAGCTCGCGATAGACCAGTGGCTCGTGTCCGAGGAAGCCGATCTCGGCCCGGTCGAGCTCGAGCTCGAGCTCGCCGCTCGTCGGCGCGGCAAGTCCGGCGCAGAGACGAAGGAGGGTTGTCTTGCCGGATCCGTTCGGCCCCGTCACGAGCACGAAGTCCCCCGGGCGGACAGCGAAGTCGATTCCCGCGAGCACCCGCTTGTCGCCGAAGCGCCTACCGAGTTGCCGCGCCCGGATCACGAGGCCAGTGTAGAGGCGTCGGGGCCCGCTCAGAGGACGTCCGCGAGCACGAACGCCATGAAGGCGACGCTGAGGACACCGTTCACGGTGAAGAAGGCGGCGTCGAGGCGGCGCAGATCGCCCGGCCTGATCAGCGAGTGCTCGTAGGCGAGCAAGACGGCGACGAGCGATACGCCGAGCCAGTACGCCGGCCCCACGTCGAGGCCCAGCCCCGCCACCACGAGCAGGGCAACCGTCGCGACGTGTGCCACCCGCGCGCCGAGGAAGACGCCACGCTCGCCGAAGTGCGTCGCGAAGGAGTGAAGGCCTTCACGGCGATCGACCTCGAGGTCGAGAAGCGAGTAGAAGAGGTCGAAGCCGGCGATCCAGACCGCAACCGCCCCTCCGAGAACCCACGCCTGCCACGGCAGCTCACCCGTGAGCGCGACCCAGGCCCCGATCGGAGCGAGGCCGTCCACGGCGCCGAGCCAGGCGTGCGAGAGCCACGTGAACCGTTTGAGGTAGGGGTAGAGAGCGAAGCCGATCACCGGGACCGGCCACAGATAGCGCACGAGCGGGTCGAGCTGGAAGACCGCCATCAGGAAGAGTGCGAACGCTCCGAGGCAGAACGCAGCCACGTGCCAGGCCTCGAGCGCGCCGCTCGGCAGCTCGCGCTTCGCGGTGCGCGGGTTGCGAGCGTCGATGCGAGCGTCGATCAGGCGATTCAAGCCCATGGCAAGCGAGCGGGCGCCCACCATCGCGACGGTGATCCACAGCAGCTCACCGCCTCCTGGCACCTGGTCGAGCGCGAGCAGCGCGCCCACATAGGCGAACGGAAGCGCAAAGATCGTGTGCTCGAGCGTGACGAGAGAGGCAAAGCGAAGCGAGTAGCTCGTCACGACGTCGATCAAGTCTGCTCGTGCGTGCCGCTCTCGCCGGCGAGAAGCTCGAGCGCATGCGAAAGCGCGGGGCGCAGCACCGCGAACCCATCGCGGCAACCCCCGGGAGAGCCCGGGAGATTGACGACCAGCGTGCGCCCGCGCACACCGGCGCGACCACGTGAGAGCAGACCGTGCGGCGTCCTCGCGATCGAGTCGGCGCGAAGAGCCTCGGCGATCCCCGGCGCTTCCCGGTCGAGAACCTCGAGGGTCGCCTCCGGGGTCACGTCGCGGGGGCCGAGTCCCGTGCCGCCCGTTGTCAGAACGACTGCAGCCTCACCCGAGAGCTCTGCGATCGCTCCTGCTATCGCTCCCCGCTCGTCAGCGACCACGCGGCGCTCGACCTCGTAGCCCTGCTCTTCGAGGAGGCCGGCGAGGAGATCGCCGCTCTGGTCTGCTCGGATGCCCGCCGAGACGCCGTCCGAGACGGTGAGAACGGCGGCCCTCAGGCCGGCTCCTTCGTCTTCTCGACGAGGCGAACCTCGCTTAGCGTCATCTCCTTGTCGATCGCCTTCGCCATGTCGTAAACCGTCAGGCCCGCCACCGCCACCGCCACGAGGGCCTCCATCTCGACGCCGGTGGGCCCGGTCGTCTCAGCGGAGCCCGTGATCTCGACGCCGTCCTCGGCCAGCTCCAGCCGCACGTCGACGGCCGCGAGAGGCAGTGGATGGCAGAGCGGGATGAGATCGCTCGTCCGCTTCGCCGCCATGATCCCGGCGAGCTGGGCTGTCACGAGCGCGTCTCCCTTCGGCAGCTTCCGCAGGCGGTTAGCCGTCTCGGCAGACATGTGGAGTTTGGCACGAGCGGTCGCGCGACGCCGGACCGGCGGCTTACCGCCGACGTTCACCATGCGGACACCTCCGCCTTCATCGAGGTGACTGAGCTCGCTCACCGTCCCAACCGTAGCTACGAGCGGGACGCCGCCCCGCTGCGGTCGAGGTCACCGAGCAGAGCGTCGATCCAGGCGGCGAGATCGTGCTCGCGCACATGAGCGCGAATCCGGCCCAGGCGCTCCTGGCGCTCGGTCTCGCTCAGCTCGAGCGCCTCGCGGAGCGCGTCGGCCTGGCCGGAGATGTCGAACGGGTTCACCGTCAGCACCCACTCGTGCAGCTCGTCGTGAGCGCCCGCGTTCTCCGAGAGCACGACGACGCCTCCACGCTCGTTGACGAGCGGCGCCTCCTTGGCGACGAGGTTGAGGCCGTCGTAGATCGCGTTCACGAGCAGGACGTCGAACTGCTTGTACGCCGCGACCGTCTGGTGAAAGTCGTCGCGGATCTGTAGGTCGATCGGAATCCAGCCGTCCCGCTGGAACCGGTCGTTCGCGGTCCGGGCCGCTCGCTGGATCGCGCCGAGGTACTCGGCGTATTCCGGGATGTCCTGCCGCGAGGGGTCGAGCAGCGCCAGCATTCCGACCCGGCCGTGCATCTCCGGGTGTGCTTGGAGGTACGCCTCGAACGCCTTGAAGCCCCGCACCACGTTCTTGGAGGGGTCGGTGCGGTCGACCCGGAGGATCAGGCGCTCCGGGCGGCGGCGCTCCAGCTCACGCTCGGCTGCGAGCACCGGCTCGCTCGTCGCGAGCTCGTCGAGCTCCGCCGGATCGACCGAGATCGGGTGGGCAGTGATCGACACCCGCCGGCCGTCGTAGTCGGCGAAACCCCTCTCGTAGTCGCACTCCGCGCCGAGGATGTCCTCCGTGGAGCGCTGGAAGTTCCGCGCCCAGCGAGCGGTGTGAAAGCTGACGACGTCGTTGGCGAGGAGGCCGTCGTGCACCGCCCACCGAATCGGACCCGGCAGGATATGCCAGTAGTCGGGCTGCGCCCACGGGATGTGGACGAAATGGGCGAGCTGTGCGTCGGGTAGGCGCGAGCGGACGAGTCGCGGAGCGACGTAGAGGTGGTAATCGTGGAAGAGAACGGCCGCGCCGGGCTCCCGTTCGAGCTCGCCGATCACGGCCTCGGCAAAACCGGCGTTCACCGGCACGTACCCCTCCTCCCAGGCGTGGTGGAGCGCCCGATCGACGTTCGGCACGCGGACGAGATCCCAGAGGTAGTGCTGCAGGAACCACAGGGTCGGATTCGAGACGACGTTGTAGAACCAGTCGTACGCGGCCTCCTCGTGCGCGACGAGCCGAAGTCGGAACACCGATCCGTCGCGGGCGACCTCGTCGACGGCCTCCCCGCGGCTCTCCCCGGCGACCACGCGATCCTCGCGGCTCATCGCGCTCGCTATCCAGGTGACGTCGTGGTGGGTGACGAGGCTCCGGAGCGCCGTGACGAGCCCGCCGCCTCCTCGCTTGGCCGTCCGCTCGCCGCTTTCGCGACCGAAAACGACCGGCCCGCGGTTGGAGACCACGATGAGCTTCCGGCGCGCAGTCACCGGGCACTCACCGCGCCTCCGACCGCCCATGGCTCTCCGCAGAGAGGGCACCGGCTCGTCGTTTCCATCGACGGCGAGTGTACGCGCGGCCCTAGGGGCGAGCGACTCGCTGACGCGAGTCTTACGGTCGTGACGCTCGTGCTCGCGGGCCGGCGAAAGGCGAGCTACGCAGCGGCGACGACGGAGAGCTCTGCCCCCGGCGTGTCGTTCCCGAGCAGCCGGTTGTAGAGGACGAGCCAATCGCGGAGCAACCTCGGCGTGAGAAAACGCCTGCGTACGACCTCTTTCGCACGCAGCGCCCGCTCGCGCGCGCCCTGCGGGTCGGCGAGGATCTCGACGCAGGCTCTGGCGCACTCGCTCGAGGACTCGACGAGCCACCCCGTCTCGCCGTCGACGATCTGGTCGACGATGCCGCCGACCCTGCCCGCAACCGTCGGCCGCCCCTTCCAGAGCGCCTCGCTCACGGTCAGGCCGAACCCTTCGCGGATGGACTTCTGCACGACCGCGGCGGAATGGACCTGGAACGCATTCACCTCGACCGCGCCCACGTTGTTCAGGTTCGAGAGGATGAAGATGTCGGGGTCGTCGGCCGCATACGCGACCGTCTCGTTGTAGAAGTCCCAGCCCTCCGGGTCGTCGTGAGCCATCGAGCCGACGAGCGCGAGCTGTACGTCCGGGTAGCTCTGGCGGACCTCGCGGTAGGCGTCGATCACGCCGAGCGGGTCCTTCCAGGGGTCGAATCGCGAGACCTGGGTCAGAAGCGGCCGCTCGAGATCGATTCCGAACTGGTCGACGATGTACGCGGCGTCCTCGGAGGAGAGCGCCATGTTCTTCGGCGCGAGCGGGTCGATCGCGGGCGGCCAGATGTACGCCGGCCCGAGCCCGTTCCCCCGCGGTACGTACTGCTCGCGATGGAAGATCGCCGCTTCGTAGCGTGAGATCGATGGCAACAGGAAGTCGAGAACGTCTCGATTCGGCTCCGATAGATCGATGTGGCAGCGCCAGATCCAGTGCGCCCGCGACTCCGGACAATAGTCGAGCATCCCCGCGGGCTGCGGGTCGTGGATACAGACGAAGTCGTAGTCGTCGGCAAGCTGCTTTGCGTTCAGCTCGTTGTAGGCCCTGAAGATCTCCTCCTGCTCGACCGTGAGACCCTGGGGATTGCCCTGGAGCGCGTTGTGGATCGCTTTCGTGACGTTGAAGAACTCCTCGCGACCCTGCATGATCCGCCACTCGACGTCGAGACCGGCATCCAGCATCAGCGGGATCAGCGTGTAGTTGATCTCGGCCACGCCGCCTCCGAAGGCCGTCGCAGAGACATGGACGACCCGCTTGCCTCGAAGAGGCTCCGCGAGAGCGCGGATCTCCTCCATGAGGCCGCGCTCGGCAATCGTCTTGTAATCCGCGAGCGACTTGTGACCGACGTTGACGTGTTGGAGCATGAGGGGAAAGGTACGCCTGCGGGCGGCTGGCGAGGATAGCTACTTGGGACGGGTCCTCGAAGAGGCTAGTCGCCGAGGCGTTTCGCGAAGCGGAGCGTCGACCCTCCACCCTCACGCCGGGTCACCTCGACCTCGTCCGCAAGCGAGCGGATGATCGCCATGCCGAGGCCGCTTTCGTCGAGGTCCCCGCCTGCGCCAGGAGCCTCGGCCGGGTCGAAGCCCTTCCCCTCGTCCGCCACCTCGATCTCGATCGAGCCGTCCGCCAGGCGGAAGACGACCTCGACGTGACCGCCGCCTTCGTCGGCATAAGCGTGGCGCACCGAGTTGGAACAGGCCTCCGTGAGGGCAAGCTTGAGGTCGGCGAGTAGCTCCTCGGACAGGGGCTGCGTCCGCGCGAGACCTCCCAGAGCAAGGCGGCAGAGGAAGACGTACTCCGCCTTGGCGGGAAACGTCAGCTCGATCGTCGGCTCGGTCACGCGTGCTCCGTCCACTAGCAGCCCTCGGACGGTGTCGCCGAGCGCTCTCCGAGCTTCACCTCGAACGTTCGTCGCGCCTTGCCCCGGAGCACGTCGAAACCGGCCACCTCACCGGGCGAGAGGGCACTCACGATGCGAATCACGTCGTCTCCGCGTCGAACCGGGAGCCCGTCGATCGCCACGATCACATCTGCCTCGCGCACCATGCTCACGCCGTTGTAGAGCTCCCGGCCCGTGCCGCCGTGCAAACCCGCTCGCTGCGCCGGGCTCCCGGGCTTCACGCACATCACGACGGCGCCGTACGGTATCCGGTAGCGGAAGTGCCGGGCGATGGTCGGGGTCAGGTCGTTCGTCGCGATCCCGACGTAGCCGTAGCGAACCCGGCCGCTTGCGATCAGCTGAGCCATGGAGCGCTTCGCGGAGTTGATCGGTACCGCGAAGCCAACGCCCTGATTGAGCCCCGTGGTGCTGCGTATCTGCGCATTGATCCCGATCGCCCGCCCGATCGAGTCGAAGAGCGGGCCGCCGGAGTTCCCGTGGTTGATCTCGGCGTCGGTCTGGATCGCGTCCACGATCTGGTAGCCATCGATCAGGGAGTCGATCGACCGGCGCGTGGCCGAGACAACTCCCGCAGTCAACGTGTTCTGATTCCCGAAGGGGCTACCGATCGCAGACACAGGCTCGCCGACGCCGACCTTCGCAGAGTCGCCGAGCGGAACCGGGACGAGCTCGTGCGCGGCGGGGTCGACCTTGATCAGGCCTACATCGTTGAAGACGTCCCACCCGACGATCTCGGCCGAGATGCGGTCGCGATCCTCGAACTCCACGTACAGCTCGCTCGCAGGCTCGACTGCGGAGCCAGGGGCCGTCGTGATCACGTGCGCGTTCGTGAGGACGTATCCCTCCGGTGAGACGACGAAGCCGGAACCCTGCGAGGTGGCCTCGCCGCTCGAGCCGAACCCGGCGTGGATCGTGACGACGCCGGCCGAGCGCTGGGCATAGGTACGGGCAGGGTCGAAGGTCGCGCGGGCGAGATTCGAGGCGCGCTCCAGCGGCGGTGGGCTCGGGGACAGCTCGATGCCCGAGACGGCGACTCGCTCGCCGGAGTCGTCGAGCCTTCCCGTGGCAAGGCCGAGCGCGAGCACGAGTGCCGCTCCGACGACCGCCGAGACGAAGGAAACGGCTGCGAGCGTGGCGGGGCGCACCGACGCACTGTAGCGACGGGCGTAGGAAGCGCGGAGCTCAGCCTGGTGGCCGCTCCGAGGTAACGAGCTCGCCCGTTTTCACGTGAAAACGGGCCGTGGCCGCCCGGGGTGGGAGGCGGAGAGAGAACGCTGTCCTCCCCGGCTCGGAATCGACCTCCAGAGTGCCGCCCATCGCCTGTGCAAGCTCGCGAGCGATCGCAAGCCCGAGACCGCTCCCCGATGCGATCCCGCCCTCGACGCGGTAAAAGCGATCGAAGACGTTCGCGAGCTCTTTCGGCGGGATTCCGGGTCCGTCGTCCCGGACCGCGAGGGCGACCAGTCCGTCCGCCATCGCCGCCGACACGAGAACCGTCGTGCCCTCGGGCGTATGACGCAAGGCGTTCTCGACCAGGATGCGGACGATCTGGAGC
>Ga0136614_10002327_pt1 | contig 11789 bp, 10 predicted proteins | sample AntDrymUQ2792106_2_FD_106643 | JGI IMG/M metagenome (GOLD analysis project Ga0136614, IMG submission 106643) | Polar desert sand microbial communities from Dry Valleys, Antarctica - metaG UQ279 (21.06) | ecosystem: Environmental > Terrestrial > Soil > Desert | place: Antarctica: Dry Valley...
CAAATATGTTTGGGTAGAACTTCCCCCATGTGAGCACCACCGGCGGCGGGCCGAGCTGGATAGACCTCGACCCCGATGGTGTACGCACGTATCTCCGTTCCGTTCGACCGGACGACACAGTCCCTCGCGAACAGCGCGAAATCGAGTGGCGAGCGCCTGGATCTACTCCCGTGACGAGCCGAAAAGGGTCTGGATCCGCTCCTGGATCCGCTCCGCCGCCGCGCGCGGGTCGGCGGCATCGCGGATGGGGCGGCCGACCACGATGTAGTCGGCGCCGTTCTGAAACGCCTGCTCGACATCCACCGTGCGCTTCTGGTCGTCGATGTTGGCCACCGGGCGGATGCCCGGAGTGACGACGAGGAGCCGAGCCCCCAGGGATGCGCGCAGCCGCTCGGCCTCGAGGCCGGACGAGACCACCCCGTCGCAGCCGAGGGCCAAGGCGCGCCGGGCGCGCGACAGGACCAGGGCTTCGACATCGCACTCGAAGCCGAGGTCGGCGAGGTCGCCCCGGTCGAGGCTCGTCAGGACCGTCACCGCGAGGATCTGGACCGAGCCCTTCTCGCTAATCGCGGCGGCCAGGATCGCGTCGTTACCGTGTACGGTGGCGAAGGCCGGTCTGCGTTTGGCCAACTGCCGCACCGCGAGGCGCACCGTCTCCGGCACATCGAAGAACTTGAGGTCCACCATGACCTTCTTGCCCTGGTCCGCCAGCCGGTCCATGAGCTCGAAGTACCCCCCCGCCATGAACAGCTCGAGGCCGAGCTTGTAGAAGGATACGGCCTCACCCAGCGTGGCCACGAGACGGATCGCGTCGTCCGTGCTCGGGACATCGAGGGCGAAGATGAGGCGTTCGGAAGCTGGGATGGCTTTTGTGGACAGGTAGGACGCCATCGTTCTTATCCTCGCATGGGACGCCATTCTTCAATAAGGCTGCGGTGATTGCAAACGCGATAACGGCACTGCGTTCGCCGCCGGGCGCTCGATGAAGCGCGTTAGACGCCCGTCCAGCTCGGAGGCTTCTGGAACACTTGTTCTCATCGGCTTCGTGGACTACGCTTGAATCCATGATTACGACAGTCACACAAAAGAACATGGTTGTCATCCCGGTGGAGGTCGCTCACCGGTTCGGCATCCAGCCGGGTTCGCAGCTTGATTGGCAGCCGGTCGAGGGCAAGGATGAAATCCTGGTGCGGGTGATCCCCCGCCGCGGAGAACGAGCACGGCGATTATTAGGCGCCGGACGGCGGTTTTCCCCGCAACGCGACAGCGTGGCCGAGTTGGCCGCCGAGCGCGAGGCGGAGGGTTGATCTACCTGCTCGATACCTCGGCGCTGCTCGCGCACCATCGCCAGGGATCCGGCTGGGAAAGTCCAGGCGATCTTCGCCGACGATGGAGCGGAGATCCTTATTGCCAGCGTGACCATCGCCGAATTCGCCCGCCGGATGCGGGACCTGGGTGCCGACGAGCCCGCTATCCGAGAGACCCTGGCGGATCACCGGGCGCTGTTCTCCGAAGTGATCGCGGTGGATGAGGCATCGCGTGGGCGGCGTTCCAGATCGGCTGCCGCACGTCGAAACGCCTGCCGCTGGTGGATGCCCTCATCGCTGCGGCGGCGCAAACCCGGGGAGCGTGCCTGGTCCACCGCGACGGCCACCTGGCGGCCATGCCCTTGGAGCTCGTCGAGCAGATCCAACTGCCTGATCCGGTTTCCGGATAGGACGCCAAGCTTGCTTCCAACCTTGACCTCGCACAGCCACACAGTTACTGTGTCAAGATGAAGAACCTGACGATTTCAATACCCGACGACCTCTACCGCCAGGCGAGAAGCAAGGCAGCGGCGGCCGAGACTTCGCTGAGTCGGGTGGTGCAGGATTTTCTCTTGCGGTGGGCGAGCGAAGAGCGGTCACGGGCTGAGTTAGTCGCTCGCCTGGATGCCCTCTTTGCGGAATCCGACGGCCGCGACCGCGACAAGCCGGGTTCTGCCGGTCCTTTCTCCCGCGAAGAGGTCTACGCCGCCCGCCTTGACCGTTTTCGCTGACAGCAACGTCCTGATTTACGCCGCGAGCGGGCGGCCGGCCGATGCGGCCAAGGCGGTCCGCGCGAGACAGATCGCGCGCGAGGAGGAGGTGGTCATCTCCTTCCAGGTGCTGCAGGAGTTCTACGCCAACGCTGTGCATCCCCGGAAACTGGCGCTCACGCCAGCGCAGGCGGCGGCTTATTGCCGCGCCTGGCTGGTTTTTCCGGTGGCGCCGCTCGGGGCGGGCACCTTCGTGCGCACGATCGAGACGGCCATGCGATACCGGATCAGCCACTGGGACGCCGCGATCCTCGCCGCCGCCCTCGAATCCGGCTGCCGGATCGTCTATTCCGAAGATCTGAATCACGGCCAGGACTACGGGGGCGTGCGTGTGGGAAACCCCTTCCGCCCCGCCTGATGCCATGAGCATGTTCGACCTCCACGCCGCGACTACCGTGGCTATGTCCGTTCGTTCTTCATGGCGGCCGACCGGGTGGCGGCGCTCGTCGTCCACGGCCACTGATCCTAGTAGGGCACTTGATACCACGGTGGAGAGGCCCGAACCCTTCGAGCTCTTTCGGCGCCTAGTTAGGCCGGTGCGCGGCGACCTCCTCGTGAAACCGCGGTATTCGGGTCGGCAACCCCGTGCTACGCTTTGAACATGCAGATCGCTGCCAAGTGCTTGTCCAGGGGCCGTGGCCATCGGGTGGCCGCTGTTGTCCAACCGCAGGCCTCTCCTTGAGGTGCTGGCGGGCATCCCTGCGCGCGAATACCGCTTGCGCCTCCTCGAGGCTGCGCCCATCGGGGGGGCTCGGGAGCACGCGCGCCCTGGCGGGAGATACCCCCCGTTCGCAAGGCCGGCGGTTATCTGCCGAGACGACTATGGAGGTGGAGCCGAGGGTGGGAGCTTGCGGACGCCGGTTGGATTCCCGGTCCCTCCACCAATCACCCAAGGCCAACGGCTCTCCGTTGGCCTTTTTTCTTGCGGTATACTGCGGGCTTGCGGGGGTTCATGGGGGTTTGTGCGGACTCCCTGGATCGGCCATGAGGCCAGTTCCGGGCCCGATTTCGCTCTCTCGGGGCGACTTTTCTCCCTTGGTCGGCGGGGGCCTGTGGGCGAAGTCCGCAAGCCCGCGAAAACTGTCCCTTACAAAACCGTGGGTTACACGCGGACGGCTCGAGCAGTTTGGATCCGATCATTGCCTACTTGAAGGAAATAACTTCGCGGCGGAGAATCTTGGGCGGGCTGGAGCGAAAGCGGGACCGTACGCAAACGATGCGGCGCTGTATAACCGACTTTTCACCCAGCTCGCTTAGGGGATCACTAAAGCAGGTGATCGTCCTCGGCATAAAAGAACGCAGCGCAATTGTCGCTGCCGTGAATAATGTGGCGGGGGATTCAGGGAGACTCAGCCGTTGGTGATAGGGTACTTGTAGATTGAATCATATCGCCATCGATGGGCATCACGTACCAAAATGTCGTGGTCTCCTGGAGTAGTTCTTCTTAAGTTATGTGTTTGATGTCGTCAACTCTTTAAGTATTGGCCGTATCCGTGGCTTATCTCCCCGTAGAGCGAATTCTACCGCCAGTAATCCTGAAGCACATGGCTGTTCCCGGCCATCGCCGGGTATACCTACTCGGATGCCTGGAGCGGCGAGTGACGCTTTTGTCTCAGCAGATCCGGGCTTTAAACCTAATTTACTCGCTCGTTGAGCTAGACCAGCTCAAAAAAGGCGATCGGGTCGCAGTCATCGGTGGTGGTGCGGCCGGCTTGACAGCAACCGCAGCGGCCGCGGTTTGCGGCTGCAAAGCTACGGTCTTCGAGGCGAAATCTCAGCTCCTACACCTGCAGGCCAATTGCACCAAGCGTTGGGTACACCCGCATATCTATGACTGGCCAGACCAAGGGTCGCTGGACGAAAGCGCCTCGGAGATAGAGATCCTGGTCTGGCACGCAGCCACGGCCGGCCAGGTCGCCGACCAACTCCTGTCACAGTGGAAGCAGCTCCGTGAGGCCCTGTCTGAGGACCAAATCGACGTTCGGGCCGAAGTAACGCACCTAACCATAACGGCCCAAGAGGAACTCACCTGGACCCCGGGGTTTCAACACGGCGAGTACCAGGCGATCATCCTGGCGCTCGGCTTCGGGCTGGAACGCTCGTTTCCTCCACTAGGTTTGCACTCATACTGGCGGGATGACGAATTGGACCAGGACGAGCTGCTTGAAGGCCGCCGGTTCTTGGTCTCGGGAACGGGAGACGGCGGATTGACTGATCTCCTGCGCCTGTGCGTGCGGCGGTTCCGTCATGACGAGATGGTCCGGGATTTCGGGCTCACGATCGACCGGCCGAAGGCGCGCGCGCTAGCCGATCAACTTATGGATATCGAAAAGAAGGCCATCCAGGCAGAGCATCCCAACAAGTGGATCACGATAGCGTACCAGGAGCTGAAAGATGTGGAGTGGGTCGATGCGCTGCTCCGGGATCGCCTCAAGAAGAGCGGGGTAGTGCGCCTAAACGGCCTCGACCCATTCCCGCTCTCGCTAGATGCTTCGGTGCTGAACCGCTTCCTCGCGTCGCGGCTCCTCGCGCTGCGTGCAGCCGACTACTGGCAAGGGGAGATCTCGAATATTGAGCGTGTGGACGGGCACTTTCAGGTCACCCTTGAGACGGGGCGCACAGACGCGTTTGATAAGCTCGTGATCCGTCATGGGACGAACTCCGCGCTGCAGGCCAGCTTCCCGAAGATTGCGATTGCATGCGAGCGAGAGCTGCGCCCCCGTAACGAGCTGGACCAGACCCGCTTCCAAATATGGCCGCCAGGTTGGTTTCTCGACCGACTCTCCCAGCGCGCAGCAAAGCCGCTCCCCCCACCTCTTAAGAAACAGTCGCCGGTGCCAAAGAGCGCCGCTAATGCCGATCTGCCCCGCGACTGGCGTGATAACACTCGCAAGCCCAGCGGACAAGACAACCCGCTGTTGGCCGGGCGAGCGCTCCATGAGCCATATCTCGATCCTGAGACGCGGGTTTACCTTGAGAAACTTCGGGAGTCGAGAGAAAAAGAGGAACTGTACGTACACATCCCCATCGCAGGCGAAACGGACGTTTCCACTGAAGCTACCCTACCTAAGATTAAGCTACCGCGGGCCTTTATATTTGGTTCCGATTTAGATAACGACAAAGCCGCGTCGCAGAAAGAAAAGCGTGTTGTCAAGTCTATCAAAGAGGCACTGAAGCTACACAACAAGAGATTTGTCCTGCTCGGCGATTCAGGCTCAGGAAAAAGCTTCTCTTTACTAGTAATTCGGGACAAGCTAGCCCAAGACGTCATGAACGGGGTTACGAGTCTGCTTCCATTGATTATTGACCTGGGCAAAGCGCGGGAGCATCCAACTACGCTAGGCGATATCTTCGAAGAAGAGAAGAACCATTGGGGCTTGCAGTCACGTAGTGTAGAGTCGTTAGCTCTATTAATCGACGGGCTAAACGATCTGGCCGCAGACGAGTTTGTAACGCGAAGTAAAGAGTTGCGTGACTGGCTACGTCAAAGGAAGCACGTCCCAATTATAGTTGCATGCACGTCCGACTTTTATTCGACACTTGTCCGAGAGAATGGGTTTGATTTGGAACTACCCAAAGTAGCGATATTTCCCCTTTCCGAAGCGCAACAGAAGGAGTTCATAAAGGCGTACCTCAATCATATCCCCGAAGAACTGAACCGTCTCCTGTTTGAGCAACACCCGGATGCTCACCAGTACGAGCAGATAAGTAGCTTGGCCGCAAGCCCATTTTTCTTAGGGGCGATCATTTTCAGTTTTGTCGAAAACAACCATAACCTGCCGACGAAAGCCGGTGAACTGCTCAAGAGCGTAATTGATAAAACGTTCCGAGAGCACCGAACTGCGGAAGGAACTCGCGGGCCTTGCAGGGCGCAGCTTGAGGGGGTGCGCAATGCCCTTTCGTCTATAGCATTAGCAATGTGTAAACATGGCGCGTCCGCACAGGTGCATAAACACTGGGTGGAAAGTTATGTCGACCTTGATATGCCGTTGGGCGACGTGTTATCAATAGCTGGACGCAAGGATATCGTACGGGTGGACCCTGAGCGCACAGGCCTCATTCGGTTTTCGCATCAAATCCTGCGGGACTATTTGGCTGCAGAGGCGCTGGCAAAAGACGTGCAAAGGCTTAAACAACTCACCATATCCGATGCCAAAGCTAAGACAGATACGTTCTCTAACGTCTTAGGACTTCTGATTACGATAGATGATCCGAATCCATATCTAAGGGCCATAGCGGATCTCAATCCTGTTCTCGCTTATCGCCATGCAGATAGCGTTTCAGGGTTCGAGAAGGTCCTTGATGGAACGATGGAGCATATCGCAAGAGCGCTCGTCCAGGGTTTGAATGAGGGCCAACGTGACGGGGCGATTGACGAGATCGTTGCCGAAATTGGTCACCCGGCCATTGCCCCTCTATTAGAAGGACTGAGTATGTCGCCGCCGGGTCAGGTTCGTTGTCTGTACCTGTTATTGGTGGTAGATCCCCAGAAAGCAGTCTCGTCGGCATTAGATCTGGTGATGTCAGGTACGAGAACGACGCGAAAAGCGGTTCAGGCGGTTGTGAGTCAGTTTGGGAATACGGATGCGAAAGGATTAGGTGCCATCGTGCGAGAGAAGTGGGTAAGTTTCACGTCCGATCAGAAGCAAAGGGTGGCAGAGATATTTCACCGGCTGTGGCCGGACTCGAACGAGGACGTTTCTATGGGTTTGAGCGACGCGCTCGGGGATGAGATCGATCTTTGGCGAAGGCTCCAGCAACTTAGACAACGCGACCAACGTTCGGCCAGGGCCATCGAAGAGCGACCCAGGCGGGCATCCGTTGAGGAAAATCTGGCGTTAGAGGAATTGTCTGCGGCTGATTCGAGGAGTTGGCCACTTACATGGTTATCTTCGTGGAAGAGATTTAACGGAAATGCGGATCTAGCAAGAGAAGGTCGCAGGTGGCTTGAGGAAGCCCACATCGCCGATACGGCGTGGCCAACGATCTGGAAACAGTTATTGCCGAAGTATTCGAAGGAACTCGGATTTTGCAGCTTAGGATACGCTTGGCTGGTTCAGTCGTCCGTGACGCACCCGTTATGGGGGTGGATATGGCAGGATTTGTACGTCTATTTCTCAGAGGACGCACGGTTTATTGAAAAAGCTTATAAATGGTTAAGGGGCAATGTCGCCAATCCTTCTAGCCAAGCGTATGCCTGGCAACTGCTGATTAGGTGTAACCCTACGGATCCGGAGTTGGTCATCGTCGGTAAGCGTCTTCTGACGGAACTGGGGTATGAGGACGCTGCGTGGACTTTTGTATGGGAACTCATGAAGACCATAGATAGGAACGATAAGGATTTATACGCGGTAGGCATAGATTGGTTGAAATCGGAGCGTGGTAACGCGACGGTTTGGGCAGCCGTGTTTGGGTTATTGTGGACGACAGATAGAACTCAGCTAGCTACGGTCAGCGTATTATGGCTGGAAGATCTTGATCACCCCCAGTGGCCGGTAGTGTGGCTGAAAGTCGTTGAAAGTAGCGAAAAAGGGGGAGGGGAGATCTGGAAACGAGGAAAAGACTGGCTTGAGCGGGCTTCGATTGATGAACGATATTGGCCAACAGTGTGGAGTAAGCTTGTGGAGATGGGGGACTTCGATAAGGCACGCGAATTACGGAAAAAGTGGGAAAAGGATCAGCATGTGAGGAATGCTCCTTGTGTACAGGACTTACGCACGACGCGTTGCGACACGGACCAGTGGCCAATCATGTGGCGCATACTTTGGTATGACACAGCGAATCGACCCGCGTTGACCGAGATTGGACTGAACTGGCTACAGGAAGCATTTTCGCACCACGATTGGGTAAAAGTATTTAAGCGACTGTGGCTTGACGCCACAGTGAGGAGTGACTTGGAACCGTTGGGCGAGGCATGGGTAGCAAGGTATCCGTTGGGAGATAAGGCGTCTATGGTATGGCGTTTACTGTACGCGCGGGCATGGCTTTGATAGCTGCAAGGCATCGCCGACTTAGGCAAACCGGCCGTCAAGGGAAATTGAAGTGGAGTCGAGGTGGGCGTGCACCTTCCGGCACAATGATGGGGGACGCAGCGCGGTATACGGTAGGTTGCGGCGCAAGAACCAGATCGTCTTTTGGCTCTTGTGTAACCGAGCAGGGTGTCCGGTGGCCGTGGAGGTGTTTGACGGGAATACGGCCGATCCCAAGACGCTCGGATCCCAGATCAAGAAGCTGCGCCATCGCTTCAAGCTCTCGCGCGTGGTGCTGGTGGGAGATCGGGGGATGATCACCGAAGCCCGGATCCGCGATGAGATCAAACCGATCGAGGGCTTGGATTGGATCACGGCGCTGCGCGCCCCGGCCATCCGCCAACTGGTCGAGGCGGGGAAGATCCAGCTCTCGTTCTTCGACGAGCGAGATCTCGCCGAGATCCAAAGCCCCGATTATCCCGGTGAGCGCCTCATCGTGTGCAAGAATCCTTTGATGACCACACGACGCGCCAAGAAGCGCCAGGCGCTCTTGGAAGCCACCGAGCGCGAGCTCGATAAGATCGTCGCGGCCACCCAAAGGCCCCTGGGCCTCTTGAAGGGCGAGGCCCCGATCGGCCTACGCGTCGGGAAGGTGCTCCATCGCTTCAAGATGGCGAAACACTTTCGTCTCGACATCCGCGAGGCTTGCTTCTCCTATGCGCGTGATGAGTTGAAAATTGCCGAGGAGGCCGCCCTCGATGGGATCTACGTCGTCCGCACGAGCGTGCAAAAGGCAGCGCTCGACACCGAGGAGGCGGTGCGTGCCTACAAAGACCTCGGCCAGGTCGAGCAGGCGTTTCGCAGCTACAAGACCATCGACCTCAAAGTCCGCCCCATCTACCATTACTTGGTCGATCGGGTCCGTGCCCACGTCTTTCTCTGCATGCTCGGCTATTATCTCGAGTGGCATATGCGTCAAGCCCTCGCACCACTCTTGTTCGACGATGACGACAAGGCCACCGCAGAGGCGCAACGCGACTCCCCCGTCACGCCCGCCAAGCCTTCACCGAGCGCACAAGACAAGGCCCGCACCTTACGCACGGAGGATGACTTCCCCGTGCATAGCTTCCAGACCCTGCTCGCCGATCTCGCCATGATCGCCAAGAACAGCATCCGGCCCAAATTGCCCGGAGCTAACGGCTTCGATCAGATCACCCGCCCCACCCCCTTACAGCGGAAGGCATTTCGATCTCCTCGGCGTGAAGTTGTAACGTACCCAGTAGACGCCTCCGGGATTTCACAATTATCCCACTCTAGCAATAGGTTACGCTACCACCCTCGAAGAAGTTCGGGTTAGATATCGTGATCCAAAGGCGAGAGGACGGGCCGCTAAGACATCCGGTCGCGGTCGAAAGCGGCTACATCTGTCAGCGGCTAGATTCACTGTGTGATCGCGGCATGATGCCCTCAATTCTGTTTCGCTGCTCGTCCCACACCGCCAGCGGGTCAACAGCAATCGAACAGCGTCAAGTCCGGCGGCAGGGCCTCGACGAGGATGGCCGCCACGATATCCGGAGCGAGCGTAGTCAGGTTGACCATTCGGCTAAAAGAGTCGATGGCAACTTTCGACCCGTTACGGCCGGTCAAGCATTACTGCTGGGATTCCTAAAACCATCCGTTGTCGCGACGCTGTGGCGGCAGCATCATCGATGCGACCGCGTTACGTCTCCTCTTGTTCTGCCACTGAAATCACTAGAGTGATCTTCACAATTCCCCGACAACAATGTGATAGTGAGGGGCGCCGAGATTTGCAAACAGATGAACCTCCGCGACCAAATATCTTTTCTCTACAACGCCACTTACATGTGCAATCCACAGATATACACCATGAAGAGTTTCTCTCTCCTGCGGAGGCTTGCGATCTAGAATTCCAATCAGCAGACCATAATCGTCATCACGGCCTCGAATGAGATCCCGCAGCAAAGGTGTGAATCCGTCAATCCCCTCCTTAGCTACAGCATACGAGTGCGCGACTTTCGCGAGCATGCGAAGCCATTTCCCCGGGTGAAAAGGCGTACCACCGACACGGGTTCCCTCGGGATACTGCTTTATTACTTCCGGGTTGGTCACGTGTGCCCACGCAGTTAGCTTCATCTCCATTCTCTGTTCCATTGGGTATAGAAAAGCCGGCGGCGAATGAAGAACAGGCATGATCATAAACGCTGGATACTCTTCTGTGGGCAAGTCTTTCGTCTCGACATGACCATTTAAATGCCGCACCGCCATTTGTGAACGCTGTCGGGACCTTCTTCTTCCGACGACCATGCAGACCTACTTGAGTACGGTATGCTTTTATAGTTCCCGCGAAGCAATGGCCCTCCAATCGTGTAGTAATTGTTGCGCATCGCTTGCAGCTCGCATGAGGAAGAACCCATCGTCCTCCGATGGCAACTGCAATAATATGTTCATCTGAAAGAGTGACACTCGTCCTGCCGCAGTAAATACAGCGGCCGACTGGAGAGCATACGAGCTCATGGTATTTAGCTTCCAACTGCAGCCAGGTCTGGCGGACAGCAAACGATAACGAACAAACTAAGCCGAAACCAGAGTAATGGCCCCGGCAAAGCACTAGGGATAGGGATTTTAGGCTCTATCGTTCCTCGAAACGGCAAGTACGGATGCAGCTTTGGCGGCATTGACTGTACCATGGCATTGCCGGTTCGGGTAGTTAGCCTGCTTGACATGATATTGACAACTGAGAAGGTAAAGAGTTAACACGGCGCGATTACAGACGATTTCGGTAGCCCGGAAGCGGACCTTCGGCGCGACTACAGCATGCGGTCCTTCCTTGGACCGTACCCTTCGGGCCGCTTCGCCGTGCAAATCGACAATCCTGCCGATTAGTGAGCAGGTTGTAGGGGAGGCCCTTGTCGACGGGCTTGCCCTGCCGGACACCCGGCTGTCCTGGATAGTCCAGTCCCTGGACATGAGCCATCCAAACGAAGCTCCGTCACCAGCAGGGTCGAGGGGCCGACCTCGGCGAAGCGCCGGAAGATGTCGCGGACCGTCTTGGCCTCTCCGTCGTTACCCACGAGCCGGCGCTTCTTCACGTCGCAGCCGAGCGGGGCGTTTTAACAATATCTCGTTGATTGTATTGGCGCTCCCTAGGGGAATCGAACCCCTGTTTTCGCCGTGAGAGGGCGACGTCCTGGGCCGCTAGACGAAGGGAGCGGGCGCAAAAAAGGATGGTATCATAAGCAGAAAAGGGTGGTATTATAAGCACGTAGGCGAGTCGCTCCAAAGCGTTTGGGCGCGCCGGTCACCGATGGACCCTCAAACCTCCGCGACAGTCACCCATCTCCGGCGCCCACCCCGCGTCGTCCCCCGCGCGGGCCACATCATCTCGCGCGCCAACATCGACGAGCGGGCGTTGAAGGTGCTGTACCGCCTGAAGAGCGCCGGCTACGAGGCCTATCTGGTCGGCGGCGGCGTGCGAGACCTGTTGCTGGGGCGCGAGCCCAAGGACTTCGATGTCGCGACCAGCGCCCTGCCGGAGCAGGTGCGGGAGCTGTTTCGCAATTGCCGGCTCATCGGCCGCAGGTTCCGTCTGGCGCACGTCCATTTCGGGCGCGACATCATCGAGGTGGCGACCTTTCGCAGCCCGCACGCCGCCGGGGCCGACGAGGGGGGAGCCGTCACCGATGCCGGCCGCATCCTGCGCGACAACGTCTACGGCGACATCG
>Ga0136614_10002329_pt1 | contig 11786 bp, 7 predicted proteins | sample AntDrymUQ2792106_2_FD_106643 | JGI IMG/M metagenome (GOLD analysis project Ga0136614, IMG submission 106643) | Polar desert sand microbial communities from Dry Valleys, Antarctica - metaG UQ279 (21.06) | ecosystem: Environmental > Terrestrial > Soil > Desert | place: Antarctica: Dry Valley...
CAGGAATTTGCCTTCGACCACGTAAAAGAATTCATCTTCATCGTCGTGCTTATGCCAGTGGTAGTCTCCCTGGATCACGCCCAGTCGCACGACGGATTCGTTCACTCGGCAAAGAGTCTGGTTGTACCAGCGGTCGGTGCAAGCTGCAACCAATGCAGGCACGTCCACAACCTCCGCCGGAGCGTAGAGCACGTTCAAGTGAGTGACATACGGGTAGGTCTTGTCTGCATCGGCCATGTTTATTTACTCTCGCAGTTGGTCTATCGCTCTTCAAACGGCGTGGTATCGCAAATCTTCAGTGGTTGAGTCATACCGTCCCGATCCGGTCGCTCCTCGGTTCGGTAGCTTGAGTGCCATCGCGGCTGCCCTACCAACCTGAACCAGCACCTCGGATCAGGCTGTGATAAGCCTCTGGTTATATCCTTCCTGCACCAGCTCTTCGTACGCGGCCCAAACATCATGAGGTATCTCCTGGTAAATCTGAAAACCCTTCTCCGGGTAAAGCTTAATCCGCTGCAGATCCCCGACCAGGATGCTGATCACTTCGTCGCGTGAAAGTTCTCTACTGGCATAGTGGTCGAGATATTCATTGAAGGAGACCTGGGGCGAAGTAACGACGACTTCTTTCTCCGGCCACAGTTTCTTGAAGGCGGCAAAACTCCTACGTTCCATGTAAGGCTTCTGTACCAGGATGAACTTCTGCGGGTCAATTTCTTTCTCCGCCAACAACTGCCTCGTAAACAGAATATTTTGACCGGTGTTTGATGATCGGTTCTCGATAAGTATTTTATCTTTCGGTACACCCAACCCGATAGCAACTTTCGCGAACTGATCGGCTTCCGGCTCATTCCAAATGTCTTTGGTGATTGTACCCAGACCACCGGAGAAGATAAGCAGCGGGGCCCATCTCTCGTGAAAGAGCTCCGCACCTCTTTCAGCCACCCTGATGTCGTGGCTGCAGAGTACGAGAATCACATCAGCTTTAAGGAGCTGATGATTCATCAGGTGGTAACGCCAGATCTTCTCAGCTAAGGGGTGCAGTTGACTGCCCATGTTCTTAGAGTTTCTAATTACACTATCCCTAGCGGCTGATGGCGAAGAGGTGGTGCTGCGTCCTGACGAACATCGTACCCGATGAGATTGCCGGCGTGGCCATCATCAACTCACCCAGCGGGTTTGTTGCCAATAGTTCATACTGAGGTCCCGCCTTCACCACATACATTTCTCCGTCTTCGCTGGGCAGGTAGATTTTTCCGTCAGCCGCAACCGGTGAGGCACTGAATCCTCCACCCTGATGAGCAAGCCGCTGCCGGTAGATCTCTGATCCCGTCTTCAGGTCGTAGCAATCAAACACTCCCTGGTTCGACAGCACATAAAGATAGTTGCCGTAGATCAACGGCGTCGGCATGTAAGACCCCCGCGCCTGTTTGCTCCAGGCGATGTACTTATTCGAGGTTTCCCCCTTGCCCAGAGTTATATCGCCGGCGGCGCCCGCACGGATGACGAAGATAGGTGCCTCCGGACGACGGCCGCTTGCGACCACGATCAGATCGCCCGAGAAGACGGGCGTCGGCGCAGTGATCTTGGAGCTCCCGCCCAATCGCCATAGCTCTTTGCCGGTCAGAGGATCGTACCCGCGGATAAAGTTCGAAGCGTTGGTCACGAGTTCCACCCGGCCGGCCACGTCGTAGACATTGGGCGTGCCCCAGGAAGGGAGTTCTTCGCGAGCTGTCTTCCAAATGGTTTTGCCGGTTTTGATATCGGCCGCGATCAGAAACGACTCGCCTTGCGTGTCGCACTGGACGATAACCAGGTTCTTGTAAATGATGGAGGAACTCGCCGTGCCCCATTCGTAATCAGGCGCGTCGTAAGCGCCGGCGTTAAGAACGCCGAGATCCTTCTTCCAGGCGAGACGACCCTGCATGTCAACGGCGTAGAGCCCTTGCGAGCCAAAAAACGCGATGACGTAGCGGCCGTCGGTGACGGGTGTCGAGTTAGCGTAACTTGCTTTGATATGTCGCTTCTCGCGCGGCACCCCCTCGTAAGCAATTTTCTCCCAGAGCACTTTCCCGCTGCTCCTGTCGAGAGCATATATCTTCCACTGGTGCGGAGAACGGTCTTCGGAGGCAGTCCCGTCACCGTAGAGGCCGTGGCGGAAACTGTCACCGCCTCGACTGCTGATTGCGGTCGTTACGAAAACTCGATTGCCCCAAACGATGGGACTCGAATGGGCCAGGCCCGGGATCCTGGTCTTCCATTTAACATTGACGCCCTTCTGCCCATCCCAACGTTCCGGAAGGTTGTGTCCTTCAGCTACCCCCGAGGCCCGTTCGCCTCTGAAAGAGGACCAGCGGTCCCTGTTGGACACCTGGGCGGAAAGACCGGCAACACAAAACGGAACCAACGCCAGAGATAAACTCCATTTCAGTTTCATATTCCCTCGTCGGCAGGCCAGTCAAGCACCCCAGCGTTGCTGCCCCGCCGGGGACCCCGCACGCCTGCGCTCCAGCGATTAGACATCCGACGCAAACAACTTAATCTCAGACGCATCTTCCGACAATCGAATCATACGCTCAAATCTCAAGCCAATCTTTTCGAGCAGCTTGATTGAGCTTTCATTATCCGGATTAGTAATGGCAACCAGCCTGCCTATCCCCAGGACATTTGTTCCGTAAGCCTTCACCGCAACAGCGGCCTCAAAGGCATAGCCCTTCGACCAGAACGCCGGCAGGAAAGTAAAACCAACATCAACATCCGGTAACGAGTCTCTTTTAACCAGTCCGCACATCCCAATCGGAACTCGGCTTTCTTTGAGCTCCACCAAATACAGTCCGAACCCGAACCGCTGATAGCTGGCAACCGGACCGGTTTGAATATACTGCACCGCATCCGCATGGTTACGAACACCTTTGTCGCCGATAAAGCGTATGAACGACGGCTCATTGACGAGTTTAAGAATAAACTCGGCGTCATCAGTCGTCATCCGGCGCAGGACTAAGCGTTCTGTTTCAAGTACGCACAAATGAGACGCCTTCTCGGTTGATGTCGCCGCTTCTGCGCTGTCGGGAGGACATTTAACATTACTATTAGCGGGCCACATCAGAACTTTACGAACTCAAATTTAGTACGGAAGCTTCGGTCGGGACTATTGTAAAACGTTCCGAACTGCGGGCTGGCGAGGTTGTTTTGCACGTCGCGCGGGTTCCAGTGATTCGTGATATTGAAAATGGTAACGCCCACCCGGCCCTTGTACTTCTTTCCGCGGAACGGGATCTTGACCCCTTTCGTCACCAGCAGATCGAGTGTCATCAATTGAGGAAAACGCCCGCCGGCGTTGCGCGGGCCGACGAAGTTCTGTGCCTCATCGAGAAATGAAAAAGGGAAACCACCGCGCCACTCAAAGACCGGTGTGGCAACGATGTCGTAGGGTAGACCAAAGTCGCCCCACAAGAGTAATCGGTTCGGCACGTCGAACTGTTGCTTGCCAAACTGATTGGGACGAATTACCGGATGCCGGAGATTGCCGAAGTAGGTGTTGAAGTCGTTAAGATCGCCGCGCGCCTCTGACCGCACATACGACAGGAGTATGTTGCGTCCCTCCTGGAAGCGTAATCGCGCCAACGTCTGAAACTCGCGGTAACGTGAACGACCTGAGTTCTGTAATAACAATGCGCTCGCCGTCAAAGCTTGATGGCTGACTGGCTCGACGAAGAAATCGCGCCGGGTGTGGCGTTCTTCATACCCCACCCGCAGCAGCAGTCGCTCAGTCAGCTGGTGATCGACTTGCACATTCGCCGCGATGCTGTACGGGTTCTCCAATCCGCCGCCCGGGGCTGTATTCCGGAACAGCCTAGGTCCATCGGCTACGGTAACTCCGTCTGGGGCAAAGACAGTAACGCGCAGGTTTTGATACTGCTCAAACGAACCGGTGTTCAGCGAGATTTTGTCGTAGAAGAGACCGACACCGCCACGCACAACGGTGCGCTCGGAAGCAGTCGGCAGGAAGACAAAACCGAAGCGCGGAGCAAAGTTGTTCGTCCCGCTGATCTGATCGCGGTCAAAGCGCAAACCCAGGTCGAGCGTAACGCGCCCATTGATGGACCATTTGTCCTGGACGAAGGCGGAGTATTCGTTTTGCCGGCGCCGCAGTTTGCCGCCACCGACAAACTCGATCAGTTGGCTAGTGGTGTCATCGGCACGAACGACGCGCACGGGGTTGCTGGTGTTGCTGCCGTTAAAGGTGGTGTGGCTGAAGTTGAGCCCGGTCTTAAACACATGCAAACCGTGCCAATGCCTGAGCGCAAAATGATAGACCTCGAGCCATTCGTAACGCCGGCTCTCGCGATGCTGGCGGTCGAACCAGCCGCCGAAGTTTCCTTCGGGCGCAATCCGATAAGGCGCGGCGCTATTGCCGAAGATATTTGCGTCAAACTGCTTGACGCTGAAACTTGATTGCAGGAGCCCGCCGGATTTGAAGGCAGCTTGTTCGTTGAGCGCAAGAAACCAGCCGCGCTGATGAAAGTTTGCCGTGGTGTCGGCCGGGTTAAAGCTGTTGAGGTTGAAAAAGTCGAGCTTCTGCGGGAATACCGAAAGGCTGACGGTAAACCGGTGGATCGGGTTCACCACATAATCGACGCGCGAGAACGAATCGAAGCTCTCGCGCTGTATGTCTCTCTGCCTCTCCTCGAGGTTTTCTAGACTTGGCACGTTAGTTCGGACGAACCGGTATTCGAGACTCTGGAAAAAGAAGAGCTTGTTCTTTGAAATGGGACCCCCGATAGCAATTCGCGGCGTCACTGCGCCAATGCCAAAGAGTTTGCGGTCGCGCCAACGCGGTCGCGGGAGGACTCCGCTCACCAGATACCGCCAATCGTTGCTGCCCGCGCGGGTCTCGATGGTTGTGACGGCGCCGGTAAATTTGCCGTAATCGGCGGAGTAGGGATTTGAGTAGACCTGCACAGTCTCTACGGCTTCGAGCGGTAACTCGATCGCCGGACTACCGGTCACGGGATCAGTCACGTTCAGACTGGAGACCAGGATCCCACTTTGGTTCGGGCGTGTGCCTTTAATATTGAGTGTACCGTCCGGCCCGCGCACGACGCCGGGCAGAAGGGGCAAGGCGTCCTGGAATTTCTGATCGATAAGCGGTGCGTCGCGCAGCGTTGTACTGGTGATAACGCCCGCAGTGCTGGATTCAGTCTTGCCGGCATCAGTCTTATCTTCAGTCACCGTCACCGTCTCGCTCAGCGCAATGGGTTGCAGCAGGATATTCAGCTCCACCGTAGCTTCGATCTGCACGATGGTCCTATGTTCGTATTTCTTGAATCCCTGCAAGTCCACCGAAACGGCATAATCGCCTGCGGTAAGCCCGGTAAAGTTATAACGACCCTCATCGTCGCTAACGGTTTGAAGCTTTCTGTCCCCGAGACGCTCGCTGCTGAGAAATATGACTACCCCGGCAAGTGGTCTCCGCTGGTCGGTGATATCGACCACTACCTGGCCTTTGATACTGCCGTGCTGCTGCACAGGAATTTCGCGCGCCAGCGGCTCGCTGCCCGTACCGCTCAAGATCATGAACAGGGTCAGCGCACAAATAACTGCGGGCCGTCGGTCGTACAGTGCTCGCCAGGAAATAAGACGGTTAAGACTGCTGAACCGCATGAACTTTAACTCCCCATGGTCCTCCGCTCGTTTGGTCTAGGTCAAATAATGATCCACGAAACGACACGAAACAACACTAACAAGAAATTCGTGTTGGTGCACTTGGTTAGGATGCGTGCGCTGACACCGCTCGACCACAGAACCGAGGAGCGGCCGGGTCGTTTCCGCCAGATTCAACCAGAAACTTAAGAGCGATAAGCTATCTGTCTAGCTGAGAGGTTAACAACAAGTTGATAGTTGTCTGAACCACCCGGTCGCCACTCGGTTCTGTAGGTAGCGGCTGTGTTATGCCGTCTGACGCCCTACGCCCTCAAATTTTGACTTTCACACAGCCTCGGTAGAACCGGGTCGACTTGGTGACGCCCCAAGCGGGCTGCCCGCTGGAGCCACATCAGCACTCATTCTCAGAGGCGCACGCCTCAAGCTTCGAGACTGGCCTCCATCGTAATCTCCGCATTCAACACCTTGGATACTGGGCATCCGGCCTTCGCGTTGTTTGCTGCTTGCTCAAACGCCTGGCTGTCTGCCCCGGGCACTTTTGCCTTTACGTTCAGATGAACTGAAGTGATTGCGAAACCGGCATCTGTCTTTTCGAGTTTCACGCTGGCCGTGGTGTGGATACTTTCTGGAGTCAACCCTGCCTGGCCCAATTGACCCGATAGGGCCATCGAGAAGCATCCGGCATGTGCGGCGGCAATCAACTCCTCAGGGTTGGTACCGATGCCCTCCTCAAACCGCGTGCTGAAAGAGTATTGCGTATTTGAAAGAACCCCAGTGTCAGTCGAGATTGTTCCTTTGCCATCCTTGAGTCCGCCTCGCCAGACGGCTGATGCGTTACGTTTCATTTCTCCTCCTTTGCGAACCGTTTTGTATAAACTCTTGAACAATAGGCTACCGCAAAAACACACAACGAGCTAACCGCCCGATGGTGGACCTTGGCTGAGGTCAGCGGGGGTAAACCGCCCTTCCCGACCTCGAGACTTTCCCACTTGACTGGACATTCGTTCGATTGAAAGCTTCATCGCAATCCAAAGTTTTTGAGGCTTTTGCTCAGCAGCAAGATCACGCAAGTTTCAAAATCTCGAGGTAGGGAAGGGCGGTTTACCCCCGCTGACATTGGCTATACACAATATGAGTTCAGATAGAGGCATCCTGTCAGCCGCGAGAAGCGAAGCGGGTAAACGTAGTCGGGCTACTGCCCTGAGGCGTGAACTTCTCTTCACTGTTTGAAACTTACGAGCCACATGATACGTTCTAGGAACGTTGCAAGAGAGCCAATGCCGGAAACCAATTCTGGCTGCAGTCTTTAGAGCCGCAAGAGGCCTACGGTACGACAGATTCCAGAACATACCCCAAAGGAAAATCTTATGAAGTTGATTACATTCCCGGAGAGAAATAGCTTTGCAAGAATCGCCACGTCGGCCGGTAAGGTAGCCTTTCTGGCCGCTGTCTTCGTTTTCCCTAGTTTCTTGGCCGCCAACACAGTTGCCCAGAAAGCTGCCAAAGGACCGAAGCCAATCGCGGCCGCGTCGCATCCTGTCCGCCAGTACACCATCGAACAGTTCATGGATACGGTTCGCATCGGCGGTGGGTCCTTCTCGTTCGACGAAAAACAAATCCTTTTCCACAACAACAAGACGGGCATTTTCAATGTCCACACCGTCGCAGTCTCGGGTGGCGAGCCGAAGCAATTAACCAATTCGACTAAGGAAAGCACGTTCGCCGTCTCCTATCTGCCCGCCGACACGCGCTTTATCTACACCTACGATCGTGGCGGTAACGAAAACAGCCATCTTTACCTACGCGAGCAGGATGGTAGCGAACGCGATCTCACGCCCGGCGAAAAGACTAAAGCCAACTTCCTCGGCTGGGCACACGATCGCAAGTCGTTTTTCTATTCTACAAACGAGCGCGACCCAAAATATTTCGACGTGTTCGAGATGACAGTCTCCGACATGAAACCCACACTCATCTTCAAAGATGAGACGGGATACGATTTCGCCGACATCTCAAACGACAAGCGCTACCTCGCCTTCTCGAAATCGGGCGACTCGACTATCGACTCCGACATTTTCCTCTACGACACTCAGCAGAAAGAGATGAAGAAAATCACGCCGCACACCGGCGAGGTTAGCTTCAATGCGCAATCGTTTGATCCGCAATCCCGGCATCTCTATTTCACCACCGACGAGGGCTTCGAGTTTGCCTACCTCAAGCGATACGAGCTGGCGACCGGCAAGTCTGCAGCTGTGGAGAAAACTCCCTGGGACATCTGGGGCACCTACTTTTCGCGCAATGGTAAGTATCGTGTCACCATCATCAATCAGGACGCCCGCACCGTAATCAAGATCTACGACGCCGCTACGGGGAAGCTCGTACCCCTGCCGAAGCTGCCAGGGGGCGACATCACCGGCGTGACCTTTGCTCCGAGTGAGACTCGCATGGCTTTCTATCTCAACGGCGACCGCTCGCCTTCGAACTTGTATGTTTACGACTTCGCCACCCGGAAGGCAACGAAGCTGACTAACAGTCTTAACCCCGAGATCAATGCGAACGACCTGGTCGAGGCCGAGAACATCAGCTACAAATCTTTTGATGGGATGGAAGTCCCGGCCATTCTCTACAAACCACACGAGGCGAGCAGCGTCAACAAAATGCCGGCTCTGGTCCTGGTGCATGGCGGGCCCGGCGGCCAGGCGCGACGCGGTTACAAAGCCCAGGTGCAGTTCCTGGTCAACCACGGCTACGCGGTGTTGGATGTGAACAATCGAGGATCGTCGGGTTACGGAAAGACCTTCTTTACCGCCGATGATCGCAAGCATGGTCGCGAACCGCTCTGGGACGTGGTCGAGGCTAAGAAGTATTTGCAGTCGACAGGGTGGGTTGATGAACAAAAGATTGGCGTGATGGGCGGCAGCTACGGAGGCTACATGGTGCTGGCGGCTCTCGCGTTCAAGCCCGAGGAGTTCGCTGTCGGCGTGGACATCTTTGGCGTATCAAACTGGGTGCGCACCTTACAGTCGATCCCTCCTTACTGGGAATCGTTCCGCAAGTCCCTCTACAAAGAGATTGGCGATCCCGAGACACAACTCGAGATGCTTAAGGCCTCGTCTCCGCTCTTCCACGCGGACAAGATTCGCCGTCCGCTCATTGTTTTGCAGGGCGCGAATGACCCGCGCGTTATCAAGCCCGAGTCAGACGAGATCGTCGAGGCCGCGAAGAAGAGCGGCGTCCCGGTCGAGTACGTTATCTTCGACAACGAGGGCCACGGCTTCACCAAAAAGGCGAACGAGATTCGCGCGAATAAGGCGATTCTTGAGTTTCTCGACAAGCACCTGCGCGGGAATGGCGGGGGCAGCAACTAGATAGTTGTAGGGGCGTCCCTCCCAAGAAACCACTCGCGTTCCCCTACTTGGCTAACTTCCACTGCCCGTGGCAGTTAACTGCCACGGAACGCGAGTGGTTTCTTGGGAGGGACGCCCCTACAGTTTCTTAGGCGGATGGCGTAGCCAACGGCGCTATTTGCCTTCGAGCTTTTTCAACATTTGGACACCGCCGCTATTCTTTGGATTGAGTTCCAGAGATTTCTTGTAGTTCGTAATCGCCAGTTCTTTGTCCCCGTTCGCCATGTAAGCCTCGCCCAGGCTGTCGTAGACGTTCCATGAGTTAGGGTAGAGCTCGACGTTAACTTTGAAGATCGCAATCGCTTCGGGCAGTTTGTTCTGTCGCATCAGTGTGTAGCCCAGCGTGTTGAGTCGGGCCTCCGCGATCACGTTGGCATCGGGCTTCTCTTTCTTAATTCTGCGATAGCCCTCAAGGGCTTCGACAGCTTTGCCTGCCATTAACATCTCATAAGGAATCTGCGTGTCGCCGAATATCCTCATGGCCTGACTAGCTCCGCCAGGGAACCGTATCTGGATAGAGTCAACTTTACCGGCAGTGTTTCTTACGAAGGTGTACTGGATATTCTGGTCGCGTCTGATGAAACTGATCTCGGATAAGGGAAGTAGTTCGACTCTCGGAGCTTCTGTCGGCTCCGCATATAGCCTGCTGTCTACTTTCGTGACGGTTAACACTCTGTCTGGATTGACCTGAAAGCGTCCGACGTATTCATCGAGCTTCGTTGAATCGATTGTGACAATTTCATGGGCCGCAGGCAGGAACTCGTCCCAACCGTACTCGCGTGCGACGCCCCGGAGGACCTCGCGGAGGATCTGGCCGTTGTCGGAATTCGCCATCACCACCGCGCCGTAGCCCTTGTCTTTGTTCACCAGCAGTTCCGCTTTAAAGCCTTCGTCGGCGCCGCCGTGTCCGAAATAGAGGGCTTTGCCGTGTTTCTCGACGAAGAAGCCAAGCCCGACCTCTTCCATAAAGGGCGTGACCATTTTCTCCGTCATCTCTTTCGAAAGCACCTTATTGGATCGGCCGGCAACCGAGAGCTGCACTTCAATAGCGAACTTAGCCAAATCGGTAGGAGTGGTCCAAAGCCCGGCCGCTTGCATCTCCGGGTAGATGTGAATCTTGCCTTCTACCAATTTGCCGTCTGGTCGATGGCCGGAGGCGGCTTTCTTCCTCCAATCATTTGGGAGCGGCTGACTGTAGGTGCTATTGGTCATGTTGAGTGGCTTCAGCACGGTATCGCTGGCGATCTGAGGAAAGGGCTTTTTCTCGATGTCCATGATCGCCAGTTGTGCGATGGTCGTCCCGCCGCCTGAATATCTGAACTTCGTGCCCGGTTCCATGTCCACGCGCACGGGAGCAGTGTTTGCAGGCTCGGCACCGTCCAGCACTTGCTGCAGTGTGGGGATTTTTTCGTTAATGGCATAGCCGGGAAACCCATGAACGGTAAGACCGCCAGTGTGACTGAGAAGGTTAGCAAGGGTCACCTTCTTCTTTGCGGTGAACTCGTTATCAGGAAGCTTCCAGGAAGTGAGCTTGTTGTTGATGTTTTCGTCGAGTGTGAGCTTCCCTTGCTCGACTTTTTTCAGGGCGACCATCGCGGCCACCGGCTTGCTGATCGAGCCTGCCTGGAACAACGTTTCCGTCGTGACGGGCTCGCCGATTTCAATGTCCGTGACGCCGTAACTGCGCGCCCAATCGATCTTATGATTGTTGATGACGGCGACACTCAGTCCCGGCACCTTATAGTGCTTCATCCGCTCCTCGATTGACCAGCTCGGATCGCCCTTTACGAGGACGGCAGGCAGCAGACCCTGCTCCACGCGTTTTAAGCGGGAGTCAGCGCCGGACGTCTCGGGGCTGGACTGCGCCAAACTTACACTGAAACTTGCAAACGGGAAGATGTAAAGGAATACCAGAATTTTAGAAACAAAGCGTGTCATGAGACCTCCGTACGAGATGAGAACGTGAAAGGGGAGAAATAGTAGAAGGCTCACCGCCCCGCTCTAGATCGCAGCCAATCATGTGAATTGACAATTCAAGCCCGGCAAATTTGCAGGTTGGGAAGGGGGCAAAGCGGAGCGCGCCCCCGCTCTAGATTCGCAGCCACTGAACCTATGATTTGAGATTCAAGCCGAGCAATTTTGCAACTTGAGCGGGGGCACGCTCCGCTTTGCCCCCTTCCCAACCTGCAATTACCATAGGCCCTCTTGGTTTATACACCGTCTCTCCGCTCGCGGTTCCGTAGTGGAGTGACACTGTCGATGTGGGCCAAACGGCATCAGCACCAATCCTCCTACTCGTCGTCTGCTTTCATAAACACCGGAATGACGTGAACTTCTCTTTGTTGTCGCAGAGCATACTTTAGTATCCGAAGAGTTCCCAATCCCTTACCAGAGCGAAAGCCAATTACGAATCCCACAAAGATCCACCATATAACGATTCCGTAAGCGTAGCTCGGCATGTCGCATTGAGAACGTTACGTTTTCTTTGGTTCCGGTTGGACTACTGTTCTCCAAAGCGCAAAGCGATTTCCATCAGGATCATAGAATCGCACGTATTCACCGTACCCGGGAACCACCTCTACCTCTGCGGCGGAGGTTCCTTCAAGTTCGGGCATGCGACGGAGATAAGGTTCGAAGTCGTCAACAAGAACGTAGATGAGCACGGAATCACCGGGACTGAAAGAGTCAACCTTCTGAAAGCCACCGTCTATGCCTGCGGGA
>Ga0136614_10002330_pt1 | contig 11784 bp, 13 predicted proteins | sample AntDrymUQ2792106_2_FD_106643 | JGI IMG/M metagenome (GOLD analysis project Ga0136614, IMG submission 106643) | Polar desert sand microbial communities from Dry Valleys, Antarctica - metaG UQ279 (21.06) | ecosystem: Environmental > Terrestrial > Soil > Desert | place: Antarctica: Dry Valley...
CCGAGCTCGTCAGCGTGCCGAAGGTCTACTGGAGCTATTCGGGTGCTCGCATCCTGACGCTCGAGTTCCTCGACGGCGTGCAGCTCGCCGACCTGGACGTCGAGGCCCGTTCGGTCGACGAGCGGCGCGAGCTCGCCTACCGGATGTCCGAGACGTGGATGGAGATGATCTTCCGGCACGGTTTCTTCCACGGCGACCCGCACCCGGCGAACATCCTCGTCCTCGACGGCTCCCGCATCGGCCTCGTCGACTTCGGTCTCGTCGGCAAGCTGACCGAGGGGGACATGACGAAGCTGACGCAGCTCTTCATAGACGCTGCGACCGAGAACGTCGACGCGCTGCCCCGCCGGCTTGCAGAGCTCGGTGTCCGCTACCCGAAGGAGCGCGAGGAGGAGTTCACGGCCGAGTTGCGGGACCTCTTCTACCGCTACTACGGCGTGACGCTCGCGGAGATCGACCCGATCCAGGTGATCCGGGAGGGCTTCGCGCTCATCTATTCGATGAACCTCCGCCTGCCGACGCGCTTCGTCCTCCTCGACAAGGCGATCGCGACGCTGGGGTCTGTCGGGATCGACCTCTACCCGGCCTTCAACGTCTTCGAGGTCGTCCGGCCCTACGCGCGCGCCCTGATGCTCGAGCGCTTCACCCCGCGCCGGCTGGCGCTCCGGGCGACGAAGGAGGGCCGGCAGCTGGCGGGGATCGCGCGCGACCTGCCCTATCAGGTGCACGACGTGCTGCAGGAGATGCGCGACGGACAGATCGAGGTTGGCTTCGTCCACAAGGGCCTGGACGAGTTCATGCACAAGCTCGATGTCGCCTTCAACCGGCTCGTGGTCGCCCTCGTCGTCGGGGGCGGGCTGCTCGGGTCGGCGATGATCGGACTGCTCGCCACCGAGGGTCCGACGATCGTCGGCATCCACTTCCTCTCGGTCGTGGGCTTCCTGATCTCCGGCGTGCTCGGCGCCTGGCTGCTTCTCGGCGTTCTCCGCTCAGGACGGCTGTAACTGCTCTGCTTGCGCAAGATGAGCATCCGCAAGGCGGATGCTCATCGCGCGAAGACCCCTGAAGGGGCCGCCCGCGGCCCCGAAACCTACGACCCTTGGTTGGTCGCGCAGGCTGAGCATGCGCGTTGTGCGTCGTCAGGGGATGCGGAGGCTCTCGACGGCGCCACTCACCGTCAAGCCCGGCTGCGGGCCGCCCCCCAGCACGTACACCCGGCCACCGGCGGCGACGACACCGAGCCCGTGACGGGGGGACGGCAGATCCTGGAGCCGCCGCCAGGCTCGGCGGCTCGGGTCGTACGCGTAGACGCTCGCGATCGTGCCCCCGGGCTGCTCGCCGCCGGCGGACACGATCCGGCCGTTCACTGCGGCGGCGCCGGTGCCGCCGCGGGCGGACGGCAGCCGCTTGAGCACCGTCCACCTTCGTGTCTCAGGGTCGTAGGACTCGAAGGCCCGGGTGTTCGTGTCGATGCCGGCGCTGCGGCCGCCGATCGCGTACACGCGGCCACGGAGCGCCGCAGCCGCGAGGTGCTCGCGCGGTGACGGACCGGGCACGCGCGACCAGGTGCCCGCACGAAGGTCGAGCGCGAGCGCAACGCGCGCGAGCGCGCGCCGCTCGTCGACGCCACCGAGCAGGTAGAGCTTGCCCCCCGAGATCGCGGCCGCGGCGGCCGCCCTGGCCTCGGGGAGCTGTGCCAGCTCGCGCCAGCCGCCTCCCTCGAGCACGAACGCGCTTCGGAGCGGACGGCGGTCGGCGCCGTACCCTCCGAGGACGTAGACCCGCCCGCCGCGGCCGGCCGAGGCAGCGTGGTCGACCGCCTGCGGAAGATCGGGCAGCCGGCTCCAGCGGTTGTCAGGAACCAAGTAGACATCCGCGCGCGCCGAGTTCGCGCCGTCATCGACGAACCCGCCCGCGACGACGATCCGATTCCCCGCGAGCGCAGCGGCAACCTCCGTTCGCGCCTCCGGGAGGGAGGTGTGCCGCTGCCAGCGCTCGGCGTCCGCAGCGGACGCGCCCGCCACGGAGACGAGCGCGCAGGACATCGCCCAGAGGTGCCGTGCTCGTCGGGGGCGACTGGGGATGATCTGTCGCAAAGTTGCGGCAAAGGACATCTGGTGGGCCTCCGGAACCGATGCTAGCTTCGCCGAATGGATGCCGCCTTACTCCTCGCCGAGCCGGAGCCGGAGATTCGCAGCTACCTCGAGCGGCAGCTCACGAGCGACGGCTTCCACGTGGTCAAGGCGTGCTTCGACGGCGAGGCGCTCGAGCTGGCCGAGCGCTCGAGGCCCGATCTCGTTCTGCTCTCGGAGCTCGAGCTCTGCTCGCGGCTTCGCGACGGAGAGCCGGGCCGCTCGTGGAACCGCGACGTCCCCGTGATCGTCGTCGGCCAGCCTGGGTCGGACGCGGTCGACCGGGTGCGAGCCTTCCAGCGAGGAGCCGACGATTTCGTCCATCGCCCGGTCCTCTACGAGGAGCTCGTGGCTCGGATCAGAGCCGTTCTCCGTCGGGCGGCTCCGCCACCGACCGAGCGGCACGCGGCGGGTGACCTCGTCGTCGACCGCGTCACCCGCTCGGTGGAGGTTCGGGGCGAGGCTGTCCAGCTCGCTGGCAAGGAGTTCGAGTTGCTCTGGCGGCTCGCTTCGGAGCCTCAGAGAGTCTTCACGAAGGAGGAGTTGTTGCGCGACGTCTGGGGGTACCGCTCGATCGGCCGCACCCGGACGCTGGACTCGCACGTCTGCCGACTGCGGCGCAAGCTCTCATTCCGGCCCGACGACCGCTTTGTCGTCAACGTGTGGGGGGTGGGCTACAAGCTGCTCGTTTGATCAGTTTGTCCGCGCCTCCGGATACTGCGGGAGCCCGTCGTCGGGGACCGCTTCCCACGCCGCGGCGTAAGCCACGAACTGGTGCCATTGGGGCCTGACGCCCGGGTCGCCGTCGACCGAACCGAGGCGGACGCCGACGAAGTCGCTCGTGCCTGGAGGGCGGCTGAAGAGGGCGGAGCCGCACCGTCCGCAGAAGAGCTTCTCGAAGCCTCCGTCCGGAGCCCAGCTGCGCAGCTCGGCCTCGCCGCTCGTAACGCGAACGGAGGCCGGCGCGGCTCGCGCGTTCGCGGAAGCGGCAGTGCCCGAACGCCTCTGGCACCGTGTGCAGTGGCAGAAGGACGCCGAGACGAACGGCTCCGTCACCACGTACCGCACGGCACCGCAGCCGCATCCTCCCGTCACCTCGCCCATAGATCAGCCGTGAGCGATCGGTGGTTCCAGAAACGGTCTCTTCACCGTGAGCTTGTTCGAGCGATAGAGGATGACGACATCGGAGAACCGAACGTTGCCGTCGCCGCTGACAGCGAACGTCAGCTCATTGCGTTCGGGTTTGAGCGCGCCGGCCGGAATGATCTCGTGCCACCCGCGCGGAGTAGCTTCTGGCTGCGAGAAGGCGTGCTGGGTCAGCGGTGTCGAGTTCAGGCGAACACTGAACCGCGGGTTCCCCGTCTGCGTTGTTCGAAAAAAGATCACCGGCAGCGACCCATTGATGAGGCCAGGCGCGTCGATGTCCTGAAAGTGGCGGTCACTCAGCGGTAGCTCAGCTGCCGGATCCGGGATCGTGAACCCCCCGGCTGATCCAACCAGCGTGACATACCGCGCCACCTCCGGCTCTTCGAAGAACGTTGGGATCCGGTCTAAGAGGACACTCAGCCTTCGGGGAACGAACATCTGGCACCCACTTTCCATCCCGCAACCAGCGCGGCGTTCGAGAGTACAAGTGGGTCTAAATACGACACCTTCTCTGAGCTTGTCAAGTCCACAGCTACAGCAGGACGCCCTCCAGGCGCAGCAGGTGCTCCTTCACGTGCAGGCCGCCCCCGTAGCCGGTCAGGCTGCCGTTCGAGCCGACGACCCGGTGGCAGGGCAGGACGATCGGGAGCGGGTTCCGGTTCATCACCGTTCCGACCGCCCGCGCCGCACGGGGCGCGCCGACCCGGCCGGCGAGGGTGCCGTACGTGGTCGTCTCCCCGAAGGGGACGCGGGCGAGCTCGTCGAGCACGCGGTGCGCGAACGGAGCCGTTGCGCGGAGATCGACATCGAGCTCGAACCCGCGGCGTGAGCCGGCGAAGTACTCGTCGAGCTGCTCGTGCGCGACATCGACAGCGGTGCTCGAGCGAAGCACGCGCGACCCGAACTCCTTTGCGAGTTGATCGAGGTGCCGCTCGGGGTCGGGCTGGAACGAGATGCGGCAGAGCCCCCGCTCGGTGGCCGCCATCAGCAACGGTCCGATGGGCGACTCGACGACGTCGAAGCCGACGTCGAGCAGACCGGCAGTCGCCGCCGCGTCGCGGAAACGCGTGTCGAGCTCGGTCGAAACAGTCATGTGCTTTCTCCTTCTGCCCGCAGGCGCCTGATCCCGGAGGACGCGGCCTGGCGGGCGGCCTCCGGGCTCGATCCGAGCGCGGCTGCGATGTCGTCGTAATGCAGGTCATAGCCGTAGCGAAGGACGACGGCTGCCCGTTCGGTGGGCGGCAAGCCGTTCGCCAGATGCTCGAGCTGGGCATACGCGGGCCGGCCGTCCTCGACGGGCAGGTCCGGCAGCTGGCTCGAGGCTGGACGAGCGCGCCGGCCGGAGTCGATCACGAGCCTGGCGGCAATCGTCAACACCCAGGCCCGCAGGTGCTCGCCGTGCTCGAGGCGCGGATACGCCCGCAGCGCGCGCAGGAAGGTCTCCTGAAACGCATCCTCGGCGGCAGTAGCACCAAGCCGTCGCCGCAGGAACCCGAGGACGATGTCCCGCTGCTCGACGTAGAAGCGCTCGAACGGAGGGATCGCGGTCACGGCTGCCATCATCCTTCTCTAACGCCGGCCCGGCCGCATCTGTGAGAGTTGCCCGAAATGAAGCTGGCGGTGGTCGGTCACGTCGAGTGGGTGGAGTTCGCTCGGGTCGAGGAGATGCCACGGCCGGGCGGCATCGCGCAGGCACAGGAGACGTGGGCTCAGGCGGGCGGTGGCGGTGCGGTGGCGGCGCTGCAGCTCGTTCGGCTCGAAGGGGAGGCAACGCTCTTCACCGCGCTCGGCGACGACGAGCTCGGCCGAGCGGCACGCGACGAGTTGACCGCAGCCGGCATCACGGTTCGGTCGGGGACGCATCGAGAGCCACAACGACGTGCCTTCTGTCACGTCGACGCCGCAGGTGAGCGGACGATCACCGTCATCGGCGAGAAGCTTCGTCCACGCGGCGGAGACGGCGAGCTGCCGTGGGAGGAGCTCGCCCAGGCAGACGCGGTCTACTTCGTGAGCGGCGACGTAGCTGCGCTGCGTCAGGCACGCCGGGCTCGGGTGCTCGTGGCGACCGCTCGCGAGCTCGCGACCTTGAAAGTGGGAGGCGTGGAGCTGGACGTGCTCGTCGGGAGCGGCGACGACGAGGGGGAGCGGTATCACCCGGGCGAGCTCGAGCCGCCGCCGGGCCTCGTCGTCTCGACGGCCGGCGCGCTCGGAGGGTGGGCTCAGCCGGGCGGTCCCTACACCGCGGTTGAAGCGCCGGCGGAGCTTCAGGATGCGTATGGCTGCGGCGACTGCTTCGCGGCCGGTCTCACCTACGCGCTGGCCCGCGACCTGGAGATCGCCGGCGCGCTCCACCTCGCCGCTCGTTGCGGCGCCGGCGCGCTCACCGGCCGAGGAGTCCACGCGGTCGAGCTCGACACGCAGTTCACGCAGTAGAGCTCGACGTCACTCGGTCGCCGAGAACCTCACGTCCCGCGCACCGGCAGCCGACGCGACGAAGCGGAGGAAGCGGCCCCCCTCGGCGGAGAGCGAGGCACGGGCTCGCTGCACGAAGGCAGGAGGTTCCGGCGGGCATAGGCCAGCGTTGGCGCATCGTGCTCCGGGAAGCGTTCCGACACCGCGGCCCGTAGTTCCGCGCCGGTTCGTGGCGCTCCGCGAGCAGGGAACGCGCGAATCCCAGAACGGGCGCAAGCTCAACGTGGCGAACCGCCGGGCCGTACCGCGGGTGTCGGGCGAGCTCGGCGTCCAGCCCCGGTTGCATCAGCGGTCGCAGCCGCAGGCATCCTCGGCACTGACAAGGTGGATCGTCGCGCGCATCAGAACGATGCGAACGGCCTGACGCTCGAGAGGAGTTGCGCGAGGCTGGTCCGCTCGAAGCTCTCCAGTCGCGACCAGAGCGCGGTGTAGGGGTTCAGCGGGAGCTGCGCCTGGAGTCCGACGAGGTGCTCGATCGCAGGGAGGGTCCCGAGCTCGGCGCGTCGAAGGAGGAGCTGCCGCGCGAGTGTCACGCGATTGAGCGCCAGGTCGGTCAGGACGTCGATGCTGATGCCGTCGACTCTGGCGAGAGGATCCTCGTCACCTGGGTTGGACAAGTGGAGTGAAGTGGTTTAGAGTGGGTCAAAGTGGGAGACCTATCCCGGTCTGAATCATGTTCTTCGGCGAATTCGAACACACCATCGACGACAAGAATCGGGTCACGCTGCCGGCCCGGTTTCGTGACGCGCTCGCCGCGGGCGTGGTGCTCGCACGGGGCCTCGACGACTGCCTCGACGTCTGGGGACGCGCCGAGTGGGACGACACCGTCGCGTCCCGCCTTGGCGCCCTCGATCCGTTCTCGAGGGAGGCGCGGGAGCTGAAACGGTTCTTCTTCGCCATCGCGACCGACGCGGAGCTCGACAAGCAGGGTCGCGTGCTCGTGCCGCCGCCGCTCGCGAAGCGCGCCCGGCTCGAGCGAGACGTGGTCGTCGCCGGCGTCCACGACCACCTCGAGATCTGGGATCGCGATGCCTGGGCAGACCACCTGACAAAGGTCGAAGGGAGGGCCGACGATGTTGCCGAACGTCTTGCAGAGAAACGCGTCTGATCACGTCCCAGTGCTCGCCGACGAGGTGCGTGACCTCCTCGCGGTGCGGCCGGGCGAAACCGTCATCGACGGCACGTTCGGCGCGGGCGGACACTCGAGCCTGCTCGCCGCCGACCTCGCGGGCGACGGCAAGCTGATCGCGATCGACCGGGACTCCTCGGTCCGCACCTACTTCGATCGTTTCAAGGCCGGAACGGGGGTGCAGGCGCGGCTCCTGCGCGGCGAGTTCTCGGTCGTGCTGAGCCAACTCGCCGCGAATGACGTCCGCGCCGATGCGATCCTGCTCGACCTCGGCGTTTCGTCGATGCAGCTCGACCGCCCCGAGCGGGGGTTCTCCTACGCGGCCGATGCGCCGCTCGACATGCGCATGGACAGCTCCGCCGAGCTCTCGGCCCGCGAGCTGGTGAACGGCGCCGACGAGCGGGAGCTCGCCCAGATCTTTCGTCGTTACGGCGAGGAGCGGTACGCGAGGCAGATTGCGCGGGCGATCGTGCGCCGGCGCGGCGAGCGGCCCTTCGAGCGCACCGGCGACCTGGTGGAGACGATCAAGCATGCGATCCCGACACCCGCACGGTTCGGTGACGGACATCCCGCCAAGCGGGTCTTCCAGGCGCTCCGCATCGCCGTCAACGACGAGCTGGGCGCTCTCGAGGCGGCGCTCCCCGCCGCCCTGCGCATGCTCCGACCCGGGGGTCGGCTCGCGGTGGTCAGCTTCCACTCGCTCGAGGATCGGATCGTCAAGCAGTACCTCCGCGAGGAGTCACGCGGCTGCACCTGCCCGCCCGACTTCCCGATCTGCGTTTGCGGGCACGAACCGACGCTGCGAGAGCTCACGCGCAAGCCTGTGCGCCCATCCCCGCGTGAGGTCGAGCTCAACCCACGTGCCGCCTCCGCCAAGCTCCGCGCCGCGGTGAAGGTCTAGGGGCGCACCGATGGCCAGCTGGGCACCCGCGCAAGCTCACACCGAGGCCGCCCCGGCGGTCGCGCTGCCGCGGCCGAAGGCGCGGCCGCGTAAGCGCAGCGAGGCGAAGTCGGCGCCGCGCCGGCGGCGCGCCTTCGGCGGCGTCGTCTGGATCGTCGTCTTCGGTGCGCTGCTGGCGGGCGTTGTCGCAGTGAACGTCGCCGTCCTCCAGCTGAACGTTCAGCTCGACAAGCTCGGCACCGAGCGGGTGCAGCTGCGTGCGGACACCGCGCATCTCCGCTCGCAGCTCTCGAGCGCTGGCGCTGCCGTGCAGGTCGAATCGCAGGCGCGCGCACGCCTGGGGCTCGTCCCCGCGGACCCGGCGGCCATGACGTACATCGAGCTGCCGCCGCGCAAGTGACGGCTCGCAGGTCAAACCGCCGCATCAGGCTCCTGCTCGGCCTGTTCGTGCTCGTCTTCGCCGGCGTCCTCGCCAGGGCCGTGTGGCTGCAGGGAGTCCAGGCAGGGACGCTCGAGCGGATGGCGTTGCGCCAGCACCGGGAGACCAAGACGATCCCGGCCGGACGCGGAACGATCTACGACCGCAACCGCGAGCCGCTCGCGATCGGCGAGCAGGCGACGACGGTGTTCGCCGATCCGCGGCAGGTGAAGGATCCGCGTGCCGTCGCGATCGCGGCGGCCAAGATCCTCCACGTCGACGCCAACGAGCTGTACCCGAGGCTGATCCACCCGTCACGCCGGTTCGTCTACGTCCAGAGAAAGGCCGATCCCGAGCAGGCGGCCGCGCTGCGGGCACAGAATCTCGCGGGCGTCGGGTTCTACCTCGAGGAGCGCCGCAGCTACCCGCAACGAGGGGTGGCGGCGCATGTACTGGGCTTCGCCGGGATCGACAACGGCGGCCTCGACGGGCTCGAGAAGGCGCTCGACCGGCAGCTCGCCGGAAAGCCCGGCCGTCAGACGGTCGTGCGCGACCCCGTCGGGCGGGCGATCGACGTCGTCGAGGCGCAGCCCGAGCGCCAGGGCAAGGACGTCTTCCTCACGCTCGATTACAGGCTGCAGGCGAACGCCGAAGAGGTGCTGCGAACGACGGTGAAGCGCTGGAACGCACTCGGCGGCCATGCGATCGTGCTCGAGCCCCGCACCGGCCGGGTGCTCGCGATGGCCGTCGCGCCGGCCTTCGATGCGAACCGCTTTGGCAGCGTGCCGCCCGAGCACCGGAAGAACCGCGCCGTGACGGACGTGTACGAGCCGGGGTCGACCTTCAAGATCGTGACGGTTGCCGGCGCGCTCTCGGAGCGGCTCGTCTCCCCGAGCACGCGGTTCACACTCGCCCCCTCGATCAAGGTCGCCGATCGCGAGATCAACGAGCACGACGTCCGGCCCACCCGGCGCATGTCGGTGGCGGAGATCCTGTCCCAGTCCTCGAACGTCGGCACGATCACGCTCGCGCAGAAGCTCACGAGGACTGAGGTCGGAGTCGCCGGTTGGATCGAGCGGTTCGGTTTCGGTAAGCCAACCGGCGTCGACTTCCCGGGTGAGTCGCCGGGAATCGTCGTTCCGCCCGCGCGTTGGTCGGGCTCGACGATCGGCAACGTGCCGCTCGGCCAGGGCATCGGCGTCACCGGCCTGCAGATGGCCGCCGCCTACGGCGCGATCGCGAATCACGGTGTGCTCCGGCGTCCGCACCTGGTCGAGCGCATCGGTGGGGCACGCACGCGGATCGGCTCGGGGCGCCGGGTCGTCTCCCGCACCGTCGCGTCGCAGCTGATGACGATGCTGCGGGACGTCGTCTCGGCGGAGGGCGGCACGGGATCGCTCGCGGCGATCCCCGGCTACACGGTCGCGGGTAAGACGGGCACCGCCGCGAAGCCCGACCGCGGCCGCTACTCGACGTCACGCTACGTGGCGTCCTTCGTCGGGATCGTGCCGGCCAAGGAGCCGCGGCTCGTCGTGCTCGTCTCGATCGACGAGCCGAAGGGCACCATCTGGGGAGGCCTCGTGGCCGCTCCCGCCTTCGCCCAGATCGCGCGCGCCGGGCTGCAGAACCTGGAGATCGAGCCGGACGCACCGCTGGACGTCTCGCCGAACCCGTAGCCTTTGCGGCCGATGGAGCTCGAGCGCCTGATCGCCGCGCTCGCACCGGAGGCCGTGCTCGGCCGGCAGGCGGTCGAGGTGCGCGAGCTCGCGTACGACGCGCGCACTGTCACGCCGGGGGCTCTCTTCTTCGCCGTCCCCGGCGCGAGGGCCGACGGCCACGACCATGCGGCCCAGGCGCTCGAGCACGGGGCGGTCGCCCTCGTGGTCGAATGGGATCTCGGCGCCCAGGTGCCGCAGCTCGTCGTCCCGGACGCCCGCGCCGCGATGGCGGTTGCCGCCGACGCGTTCTTCGGGGAGCCGACGAAGGAGCTCGAGGTCGCCGGCGTCACCGGCACGAACGGCAAGACGACCACGGCCTTCCTACTGCACTCGATCCTCGAGGCAGCCGGCCGGAGGCCCGGCTTGCTCGGAACGATCCAGAGCCGTATCGGCGGCGAGGTGCGGCCGGTCGTGCGGACGACGCCCGAGGCAATCGACTTGCAGCGCACGTTCCGCGAGATGCTCGACGGGGGTGACAGAAGTGTGGCGCTCGAGGCGTCGTCGCACGCGTCGGTCCTCCGCCGGCTCGACCGCGTGCGCTTCGACGTGCTGGTCTTCACGAATCTGAGTCAGGATCACCTCGACTTCCATCCCACGATGGAGGATTACTTCGCCGCGAAGCGCCGACTCTTCATCGGGGCCGCGCCGCCACCGGCCGCGGTGAACATCGGTGACGAGTGGGGAAGGCGTCTGGCTGAGGAGCTGGTCGATGCGGGCCGCGCTCCCGTGATCACGTTCGGGTTCGCCGCCGACGCAGAGATCCAACCGCACGACCTCAAGCTCGACGCGGCGGGAGCCCGGTTCCACGCGGCCGGCATGGAGCTGTCGACGAGCCTGCGGGGGCGGTTCAACGTCGAGAACGCGCTTGGCGCGGCCGCGGCGGGATTGCTGCTCGACGTCGACGAGGAGGCGATCGCCGCCGGCGTGGCGGCGCTGCGCGGCGTGCCCGGGAGGTTCGAGGCGGTGGAAGAGGGCCAGCCTTTCACCGTTCTCGTCGACTACGCGCACACGCCGGACTCGCTCGACAACGTCCTGCGGACCGCGCGGGACTTCGCCGGTGGCCGCGTGCTCGTCGTTTTCGGTGCGGGCGGCGACCGAGATCGCGGCAAGCGGCCTCTGATGGGCCGGGTCGCCGCCGACGGCGCCGACGTCGTCATCGTGACCTCTGACAACCCTCGCAGCGAGGACCCGCTCGCGATCATCCAGGACATCCTTCAGGGGGCAGGCACGGACGTCGAGATCGACCCCGATCGGCGCAGCGCGATCGCGCGCGGGCTGTCGCTCGCGGAACCCGGCGACGTCGTCGTGATCGCCGGGAAGGGCCACGAGCAGGGCCAGGAGATCGCGGGGAGCACGCAGCCGTTCGACGACCGTGAAGTCGTTCGGGAGGCGCTGCGGCGGTGATCCCGCTGAGCGTCGACGAGATCCGACGGCTTGCTCCGGGCGAGCTCCGTGGCGAGGGGTCCGTCACCGGGATGCAGATCGACTCACGGCGGGTCCGGCCGGGTGACCTCTTCGTAGCCGTCGGCCGCGGGAGGGAGTTCCTCGAAGCCGCCCGCGAGGCCGGTGCGGCGGCGACGTTCGTCCCGGACGACGCCTTCTCCGCACTGGCGGGGATCGCCGGCGCGGTGCGCGAACGCAGCTCTGCACGCGTCGTCGGGATCACAGGCTCCACGGGCAAGACCTCGACGAAGGACATCCTTGCTGCCCTTTGCGCACCCGTCGCGCGCACCGTTGCGACCGAGGCGAGCTTCAATGCGGAGCTAGGGGTTCCCCTGACGCTCTGTCGCCTCGAGCGCGACACCGAGGTGTGCCTCGTGGAGCTCGGCATGCGCGGCTTTGGACAGATCGCCGAGCTGTGTGCCTTC
>Ga0136614_10002333_pt1 | contig 11775 bp, 13 predicted proteins | sample AntDrymUQ2792106_2_FD_106643 | JGI IMG/M metagenome (GOLD analysis project Ga0136614, IMG submission 106643) | Polar desert sand microbial communities from Dry Valleys, Antarctica - metaG UQ279 (21.06) | ecosystem: Environmental > Terrestrial > Soil > Desert | place: Antarctica: Dry Valley...
CCGGTGGCTGGAAGGCGACGCCGAGGCCGCGGTCGCCGAAATCCTGCGGGCGCCGAGTGGCGCGCTGTAGCTGAGCAAACCGTCGAGAGCCAGCTTCACAGAAGCCGAGAGCCTTCGACAGTAATTTCGCGGCGGGCGAAAGCGCGTTACATCATCGAGTGAACCTGTCTCCAATGGTTTCCGCAATCGACAACACGCGACACGAATTCTTGGATCAGAAAATCTCACGATCGCCATGGACATTTGGCTTGAACATGCGGCTGAATCGGCGTTTTCGTAAATAGAACGGCGGACTTCTATCCGCGGGTCGGAGGTTCGAATCCTCCCGGCGCACCGAATCGCCTGCAAATAAGCGGCGTTCAGGGCCTCGTATCCGATGAACGCTTCGACAAACGCCGGATCGCCTCGATCCCGCGCTCCATCTTCGGGGCGGCGGAGGCGTTCGCCGAGTGCACGCGGATCTCCGCCGGCGGCGCGAAGCCGTCGATCGCAACCGCCTGCTCGATCCAGGTGACGACGTCGTAGCCAGTCAGCTCCCGCTCTTCGTCCATCAACCCGAGGTCGTGGTCGAGGGAGAGCTCGATGACGTTCCCGCTCCGGAGCAGGTCGATCGCCTCGGCGGGCGTCTTGACCCATTCCCACTCGTCGGGATCCGGGTAGGGCGGTCGGCGGTCATCGAGCCAGACCTTCATGGGTAGGAGAGACCGATTCCTGCCCCGCGGGAGGCGCGCCCCCGCTCGTTGTCTGTGATGGGCATCATCGCCTGCTGCTCGGCCGTGCGATCCTCCCGAAGGCCCGCCGCCCGCCGTCCTCGCTCGTGAAGGCGGAGAGCTGGATGAGCTCGCCGGAGAGCTCGAGCCCCGAGCCGATCACGTGCTCGCCTCGCAGGCGCACGTCCTCCCCCAGCCCGGCCGAGGGCTGACGCGAGGCCTCGGCCCTGGCGACCCAACTGAGGAAGGTCGGCAGGACCGCGAAGGGCGTCGGCTTCCCGTCGAGACGCTCGAGCGCGTCCAGGAGGTAGCCGGCTCTGAGCTTCGGCCACAGCCGCGCGAAGGCATCGGGGCGGGAGACGTAATCCATGCACATGTCGTCCCCGATCCCGAGGAGCGCTCCGCACTGGCCGGGTTGGGCTGGGAAGGCGTCCTCGAGCGAGCGCAGATCGCGCTCGTGGTGGCGGTAGATGTCGGAGCTCGCTCCGGTCGCAGAGGAGACTTCCATCCGCATCGCCTTCTCGTGCACCGCATCCCACACCTCGCTCTGGGAGATGCCGCGCGCGAGCGGGCGGGCTGCCTGCGTCTCCGCCTTGCGTCGGCGAAGCTCCATGTGGGCGATGCTCGACCCGGCGCTGAAGGCAGCAGAGACCGAGCTCCAGCGCCCCTGCTCCACGCAGGAGACGACGATCTCCGCTCGGCGGCGCTCGACCACTCCCTCGGGCCCAGCGCCCTTCGCCGGCGCTCTCGGGCGGCGCTCCTGCGAACGGCGGTGCACGAGATCGGCCACGCGCTGATCGCCCTCGCGTACGGGATCCCCGTCCGCATCGTCTCGATCCGGCCGAACGCGACACGCCTCGGCCTGACGACGACGGGCGTCGCCTCCGGCGATCCGGGGGCGATCGAGTACGGGCTCGCGCGCCTGCGCGTCGGGGTCGGCGGGATGCTCGCCGAGATCGAGGCCGGTCTCGGCCAGGGCGGCGGCAGCGGCGACGACGTCGGGAACGCAACTCGCCTCGCGGCGCATCTCGTCGGAACTCACGGGCTCGGCCGGGGCAATCGCTTCCTCGATCCTTCGGCGCTCGGCGGTGGCGGGCCTGCGCGCTCGCAACCCGCTGTCTCCGAGTGGCTGCTCGCGCAGGTCGACGAGGACGCGGCCGGGTTGCTCCAGGAAGCAGCCGAGGACGTTCGCGCTTTGCTCGCGGAGATCGGTCAGCCCGCGCTGGTCGCGCTCGGCGAGCGGCTCATCGCGCGGGAGACGCTCGACGGTGCCGAGTTCGAGGCCGCGGCATGTGACCTGCTGGGTGCGATTCCGACGTTAGGGGTGCCTCGGTGACGGCTCACGGGAGGTTATTCGCGCGTAAGAGCTCTCCGACTTGCTGCCGACAATAGGTCTATGAAGCTCCTGAACGGGAACCTCCTCCTCTCGCCTTCCGATCTCGCGAACCACCTCGCCTGCGCGCATCTGACGCAGCTCGAGCTCCAGGTGCAGGAGGGCGAGCTCGTGAAGCCGGTCTTCTCCAACCAGCAGGCCGAGCTCATCTTCCGCAAGGGGAACGAGCACGAGGCTGCCTACCTCGAGGCGCTCCGAGCCGAAGGGCGCGAGATCGTGGAGATCTCGCTCGGTGACGAGCTCGACTGGGAACGCGCTGCTCGCGAGACCGAGCAGGCGATCCGAGACCGGGTCGACGTCGTCTACCAGGCCGTCTTGATGAGCGAGGGCTGGCGTGGCCTCGCGGACTTTCTCGAGCGACAGGAAGACGGAAGCTACGAGGTCGTCGACACGAAGCTCGCCCGGCATGCGAAGCCGGCTGCCGTCCTCCAGCTCACCTTCTACTCGCACGAGCTCGCGCGCATCCAGGGGCACCTGCCCGAGCGGATGCACGTCGTCCTCGGGACAGGCGTTCGCGAGACCTTCCGCCCCGCCGACTTCGGCGCCTACTTCCGGCACGCACGAAGCCGGCTGCTGCAGGCGATCGAGCGCCGGCCCGAGACCTACCCCTGGAAGGTCGAGCACTGCGGCTTCTGTGCCTTCTCGCCGATCTGCAACGACCGCTGGGACCGGGACGACCACCTCCTGCGGGTCGCGAATATTCGCCGCGACCAGATCGAGCGGCTCACCGCGTCAGGGATCTCGACCCTCGAGGCGCTCGGGGACACCCTCCCCGGCACACCTGTCCCGCGGATCGCCCCACAGACCTTCGACACGATGCGGCACCAGGCGGAGCTGCAGCTCTGGGCGCGCCGAAACGACGACCATCGCTACGACCTCCTGCCGCCCGCGGAGGGACGCGGCCTCGCGCTCCTGCCCGCACCCTCTCCGGGCGACCTCTTCTTCGACATCGAAGGCGACCCCTTCTACGAGGCCGACCGCTCACTCGAGTACCTCTTTGGCGTCACCTCGCTCCAATACCGCGAGCCGCGCTTCCGGGCGATCTGGGGCTACGACCGAGCAGGGGAGAAGGCGGCGCTCGAGCAGGCGATCGACCTCTTCACCGAGCGTCTCCGAGAAGACCCCGGCATGCACGTCTACCACTACGCCTCCTACGAGACTACGGCGCTCAAGCGCCTCGTCGCCGAGCACTCGACGCGCGAGGAGGAGCTGGACGAGCTCCTGCGCCGCGAGGTCTTCTGCGACCTGCTCGCGGTCGTCCGCCAGTCCCTGCGCATCTCGTATGCCTCCTACTCGATCAAGAAGGTGCGCGAGTTCTTCATGGAGGCAGAGGCGGAGCTCGGGGGCGGAGACGACGCCATCGTCCTCTTCGAGCGCTGGCTCGACGAGAAAGACGACGCCCACCTGGAGGCGATCGAGCGCTACAACGAGGAGGACTGCCTCTCGACCGTGCTCCTTCGCGACTGGCTCGTCGAGCGCAAGGAGGAGGCCGAGCGCACGTTCGGGGTGGAGATCCCCTGGCGCTCACCGCCCGAGGGGCGGGAGAGAAGCGAGGAGGCTGCCGAGGCGCTCGACGAGCGCGCGGCTCTGCGCGAGCGCCTCCTCGCCTCAGAGGATCCCTCGCTCGTCCTCCTCGGCCACGCGCTCGAGTACCACCGCCGCGAGGCACGGCCCGTCTGGTGGGCTTACTTCGACCGCCTCGAGAAGACACCCGGCCAGCTCATCGAGGACTCGGAGTCGATCGGCTGCCTCGAGCCCACAGGCGAGGGGGAGCCGTTGCCGAAGCCGAAGCGCTCGACCGAGTACCCGCTCCGATTCCCCGCGCAAGCACACCGGCTAAAGGAGGGGGACACGCCCGTCGATCCGCGAAGCAAGGCGAGCGCGGGCGAGATCGTCGCGCTCGACGACGCCGAGGGACTGCTTCGCCTGCGGCGCGGCACGGCACGCGAAGGCCCGCTGCCCGAAGCACTCGTCCCCGGCGGAGCGTGGGACACGCGCCTGCAGCAAGCTGCGCTCGCACGCTTTGCCTCCTCGGTGCTGGCGCGCGACGGCCGCTACCCGCACCTCGAGAAGCTCCTACGTCGCGAGCCGCCGCTCGGCGGCGCGCGCGTGCAGCGCGAGACGCTCGACGAGATGTGCTCGCTCGTCGAGGATGTCGAGGGCTCGTACCTCTTCGTCCAGGGACCGCCCGGATCGGGGAAGACGTGGACGGGCGCGCGCCTGATCACGCACCTGATCGATCGCGGGAAGCGGGTGGCTGTCGCCTCCCAGAGCCACAAGGCCATCCACAAGCTCCTGTCGGGTGTCGAGGAGGCCGCACTCGCGGAGGGCATCTCCTTCCGCGGGCTCAAGAAGGCCTCCGCCGACAACGACGAGTCGTTCTACGAGGACTCCTTCGTCAAGAGCGAGCCCGATGCGAAGGCCTTCGCGGCGCGAGACGACGAGCTCTTCGCGGGCACGGGCTGGCTTCTCTGCCGAGAAGACCTCGATTCGACGCTCGACTACCTCTTCGTCGACGAGGCGGGCCAGACCTCGCTCGCCGACGCGCTCGCGCTCGGCACCTGTGCGCGCACGCTCGTCCTGCTCGGAGACCCGGTCCAGCTCGCGCAGGTGACGCAAGGCGTGCACCCGGAGGGAGCTGGGCGCTCGGTGCTCGAGCACCTGCTCCAGGAGCGCCCGACCGTGCCCGAGGACATGGGCCTCTTCCTCGAGCACTCCTTCCGCATGCACCCGGACGTCTCGGGCTACATCTCGAGCGCCTTCTACGAGGATCGCCTCGGCTCGGACGAGCGCTGCTCGCGGCAGGCGACCTCGCTCGGGACAGGCGTGCGCTGGGTGCGCGTCGAGCACATAGGCAACTCGACCTCCTCCGAAGAGGAGGCAGAGGCCATTCGCGCGCAGATCGAACGGCTCCTTCGGGAGACGTGGACGGACTACAGAGGCGTGACGCGCCCCATCGCTCCCGCCGACGTCATGGTCGTCTCTCCCTTCAACGACCAGGTGCGCCTCCTCAAGGAGCGTCTGCAGGACGGCGTGTCGGTCGGCACCGTCGACAAGTTCCAGGGGCAGGAGGCGCCGGTCGTCTTCTTCTCGATGGCCTCCTCGAGCGGCGCGGATGCCCCGCGCGGGATCGACTTCCTCCTTTCGCGCAACCGCCTGAACGTGGCGATCTCGCGGGCGCAGTGCCTTGCGTACCTCGTCTGCTCGCCGACGCTCCTCGACGTCGACTGCAAGACGATCGAGCACATGCGGTTGGCGAACGCGCTCTGCCGCTTCGTCGAGATCGCCGAGGAGGCGTAAGAACCCGCACGTCGCTAGCCGACTTCATTCCATGACCACGTTCATGGAAGTCGACGTCCGGTGCGCCGTGTGCGGCGCGCTGAGCCGTGTCGCCCAGCTCACGAGCACGAGCGCGTTCGGGCCGCCCGACCTCGATCTGCGGCCGCAGGGGCCGGCCCGGTGGGCGCTCGAGTTCTCCGTCCAGCGGTGCCGCTCGTGCGGGTATTGCGCTCGTTCGCTCGGCGCGGCTCCGCCCGGTGCCGCCGCGGTCGTCGAATCGCTCGTCTATCGCGGCGTCCTCGAGCGCTCCGAGCTGCCGCGTCTCGCACGCGATTACTTCTGCGCCGCACTCGTCGCCGAGGAAGCTGCGGAGGATCCTGAGAGCGCGGCCGAGAGCTTCCTCCACGCAGCCTGGGCCTGCGACGACACGGGAGCCGCAGCGCAGGCTCGGATCTGCCGCGAGCGCTCCGCCGAGATGCTCCGCCTCGCGATCTCCTCGGGCGACATCAGGCCGCCACGCGAGATCGCGCTCGCGGTGCTCGCCGACGTCGAGCGCCGTTCGCGTCGCTTCGACCAGGCGCTCGAGGCGTGCAGCGAGGCCGACAGCGTTCTCGCCGAAGCAGGAGACGTCGGCAGCGGAGCAGGGACGGCGGCGGTCGTCTCCTTCATTCGCGAGCTCGCGGAAGCAGGCGACGACGAGGCATACAGCGCGGCCGAGGCGTTCGCGGCCGATGAATGAGCGCCTCTGGCGCCGCCTGAAGGCCTTCGATTGATCGTCGACTCGCAGTGCCTGGACTTACGCCCCCATCAGATACCGGAGGAACGATCCGTTCCAGAGCGCGTTCGGGCCGCGCTTCTCCCGGACGAGGTCGATCGCGGCCGCAGGGCGGTACCCGCAATGCCTAATCAGGTAAAGGGCGGTGACGAGACCCGAGCGGTTCTGCCCGACTTGGCAGTGGATCAGCACTGTTCGGCCGCGCTCGCGTTGCTCGTGCACCCAGTCAACGAGTGACTCGAGCAGGTCGGGGGCGGGGAGCCCGGCCCAGTCGAGCAGGGGCTCTGCGCGGTACTCTCGCTCGCCGCGGGAGTAGTCCTGACGTGCGAAGACGTCGAGGATCGCGTCCGCGAAGTCCGGCGCCTCTTGCGGAGGACAGGCGCCCATCCACAGGCCCGGCACGATCTCGCTGTACAGCTTCCCCGGGCCGAGCCCGGAGCTCGGGCCCGCGTTCGGCTCGCGTGACCCGCCTGGATCAGCCATGAGTGCACGGGAGAGTGGAACGAATGCATGCGGTCATGCTCGAGAGTCTGGCCGACGGTCCCCGGCGATTACGGAGCCCCACCCGCGTTCCTCAGAAGAGCTTCGTCTCCTCGCGCGGGCGCGGAACCCTTTCGGGGAATCGCTTGAGCCCGACGCCCTCGACTTCGCCCTTCACCGGATGCACGGCGAAGCGCGGCCAGAGCTTCTTCAGGTAGCCGCGCGCCTGGCCGTTTCCGCGCTCGGCGGCCGCGCTGATCGCGCACACGAGATCGGCGCACTGAAGGCCGATCGAGTGGTGCGAAGGCCCGAGGAAGAGCCCCTCGACGATCCGGCCGAGCTTCGAGTACGGCGTTCCGTCCTTCGTCAGATCGGAGAAGAAGCGTCGGAGGCGCGTGTCCTGCTCGCGGAAGCGGCTGTCGATGACGATGAGGCCGACATCCTCCTCGCTCTCGAGCAGGAGCTGGAAGCGCTCGGCGAGGAACATGAGCCCCGTGGCATACGTCTCCTCCTCGGTAGCGAAGAATTCGGGTGCCGCCTCGAGGCCGAGCTCGACGTCGAGGAGCGTCACGTAACACGTGAGCGGGGCGCGGGCGAGCGTCTCGACGACCGCGTCCGCGAGCGCGGGCGGTACTTCCCCTGTTCGGATGCCATGCCACTTGACCTCGCGCTCGGCGGGCCACCCATGGGCGGCGAGCGTGCCGTGCCAGAGGTCGCGAAGCGGTCGCCAGTCGGAGTCGCGAAGCGCGATTCCGCCGAGCGCGAAGAACTTCCGCTCGGCGAGCTGCCCCGATTCGTCCAGGAAGAGCAGGTGCATGTGCTCGACGGTATATCGGGACGGGATAAGAAGTCAGCCGGCGGCGGTTGATTCACCTCTACCAGCATCAAGAGCGACGTGAGGGCGAGGCCCGATCGTCCACCAACCTGCTTCGCCGCAAGGTGGTTCCAGAATGCGGCTCCCTCTCGGGAGCAACGGCGAAAACGGAAAACGGTGCGCGATCGCAGCGAGCCCTCCGAGAGGAGGACGCGATGACCGGAAGAGGAAGGCGTACAGCGGATCCCGCGCCCGGGATCGTCCGCCAGGGAGACGTGTTGCTCGTCCCCGTAGACGGCATCCCGTGGTCGCGGCAGCGGGACGTCGCCCCCCGACGGGGCGAGCTTGTCCTCGCCGAGGGTGAGGCGACGGGCCACGCGCACGTGGTGCGCGGGCGAGCACGGCTCGTCCGGGCGACGCGTCACCACCAGCATCCCGGCGAGACCTACCTCGTCGTCACGGGCCGCGCTGCCCTCGTCCACGAGGAGCACGACCGGATCGAGCTCGCGCGCGGCACCTACGAGGTGCGCCGACAGCGCGAGTACGAGCCGCGCCGCCACGCCCGCCGGGTAGCCGACTGATGGACGTCGACCGCGGGACCGGCCCGCGCATCCTTTCGCTCTTCGGGGAGATGGAACGGCACCAGGCGCTGCTCGATCCTCGCGAGATCGGCGAGCTCGTCCTCTCGGTCCTCGGCGGGATCGATCTGCGCCGGCCGCGGGTAGACCAGGCGGCGGCGGCGGACCGGCTGCAGGCGTACGTTCGAGCGCTCGGCGTACCGGCGCCAGTCGTGCGCTGGGCACCCGACCTACGTGCTCTACGCGAGGCGCGTGCGGGAGCGGACAGGGGGTACCTGCCGGGCTTCTCCGCGCGGCAGTCGTGGCTCCTCGATCAGGGGTGGGCCTTTCCCGGACGCGCTGAGCGCTTCCCGCAGGCAACGAGGGTCGCCCACATCGACAGGATCGTGCTCGGGGCCGGTCTCGGAAGCTCGCCCGACATGCGCCCGATCCGATGGGTCGGTCCGAGCCTACTCGCGCGTGCGTCACAGCTCGCCGCAGGTGCAGTCCCGGCGCCCAAGCGGGTGGCCGCGCTCGTGCCGCTCGCCGAGGCGGCGGCCGCCGGCCTCTTCGCCTTCACGGTCGGGAGAGAAGACGACCTCCTCGCCCTCTCCCGACCGAGCCTACGCCTCGACTCCGAGGGGCGTCTGCACGATTGGGATGGCAATGCCGCGGTGAACTGGCCAGGAGACCGCGGCCTCTACTTCTGGCGTGGCGTCGAGATGACCGAGAGCGCCGGGCGCAACCCGGACCGGCTCACCGTCTCGCGAGTCGTCCGCTGGGCGACTGCCGAGCGTCGGCGCGTTGCGATCGAACGGATCGGCGTCGAGCCCTTCATGGGAGCGCTCGGCGGCAGGGTCGTCCAGCAGGACGACTACGGGAGGCTCTGGCGAACAGAGCGCGAGATCGACGGCGAGCCCTTCGTCGCGGTCGAGGTCGTGAACGCGACCGAGGACCCGGACGGTTCGCGCCGCCGATACTTCCTACGCGTCCCGCCGGACATCCGAAGCGCCAGGAGGGCCGTCGCGTGGACGTTCGGTCTCAGCGGGCGCGACTACAAGGTGGCGGTGGAATCATGACCCGGGCGCGCATCGTTGCAGACCAGGAGAGTGCGACCAGGCTCACGGTGCGGATCGAGGCCGAGCTCTGGGACGGCATGGCGGAGATCGGACGCATCGAGATCGACGTCGCCAGACATCTCGATCCGAGGGTCTCGATCAGAGTCCTCAGGCTCGAGGAGTCTCGTACCGGGCCCGTCGAGGTGTCGATGTCATGAGAACTCGCTGTTCCAGACCCCCGGAGCTCGTTTCGTGCCCGGGCCACGGCGGGCGGTTCGTAAGACGAACCGGTCGGGCTCTCGACTCGTCAGTGGATCAACCGAAGGGAGAAGCACATGCAGGCATCGGCCCGACTCGATCACACAGTTCTCGCGCTTGACGGGGAGCACGACGTTCACGCGATGGTGGAGATCGTCGCTCCCGAGCGAGATGACATCACCGAGCGGCGTCCCCTGAGCATCGCGCTCGTCCTCGATCGGTCGGGCTCGATGGCCGGAAGGAAGCTCAGCGTGGCGAAGCGTTGCGCGAGCTGGGTCGCGGAGCGCCTGGGGCCCAAGGACGAGCTCGCGCTCGTCACCTATGACGACGAGGTGCGGCTGCTCACGCCTCTCACTCCGGTGAACGGTGGCCTCCGCAGAACGATCCAGGGGATCAGGCCCGGTGGCCAGACCAACCTATCCGGTGGATGGCTCAAGGGGCTCGAAGCGCTCTGCGGCGCGGACGACCACGGCGTCCGCAAGGTGCTCCTCCTCTCGGACGGCCTCGCCAACGTCGGCATCACCGACCGGGGCACGCTCGCGGGCCTCGCCGCGGAGGCACGCGCGCAGGGCATCGGCACGACGACGGTCGGCTTCGGCGCCGACGGTAACGCGGGCGGTACGGGCGAGAGCTTGTTGCCGTGTCCGAGTACGCGTAGGCCGCCCATGCCCACCAGAACGAGGCAAGGATCAGGAGCCCGTGCCCGAGCCCGCTCCACGTCGGATCATCCGACAGGACGGTTGTGACCTGCGTGAACGCAATGACGAAGACAAGGTCGAAGAAGAGCTTTTAGCGGAGTAGCCCCTTCCTCGCGCTCGACGTGCTGCTCGCTCACGGCCGGACGCTAGCGCGCACGGATCAGGCCCTCGGACCCGCGAGTCCACTTCGTTCCTCAGCCATGGCGAGTTGGAGTAAGGTCGAGAAAAGTCGCCTCGATGGCCAGCTGTAGCCACCTCGATCAAATTTCGGTCCTTCGACTCCCCGAGTCGATCGCAGGCTGCGAGGAGTGCCTCTGCATAGGGAGCCCGTGGGTGCACCTGCGCATGTGCATGACGTGCGGGCTGATCGGCTGCTGCGACTCGTCGCCCAATAGGCACGCGAGCCGGCACGCGCACGACGCCAACCACCCAATCGTCCGCTCGGCCGAGTCCGGCGAGGACTGGAGTTGGTGCTTCGTCGACAAGGTTGCGTTCCGCGTGGAGCCAAGCGGAGCATCGGTCGAGGATTTCGCGGCAGATGCCAAGCCATGAGCACCCCAACCGGCAGCCAAATCGAGCTCCCAGAAACTTCCTCTGGGTCAGTGGGAGGAAACGAAGACCACTTTGCACCTGTGAATTCAGATTGTCGGCAAGGTGCGGATGGCCTCTGCCGCTCCCCGCAACCACTGGTGGCACGTTCCGCTCTACGTAGACATCCGTGGTCTGACGACGCGTCGCTTGCACGCAAAGTCCGGTGTCGCCTTCGCCATCGACTTCGATTTCATCGATCACCGCCTGGTGATCAGGAGCAACCGCGGCGAAGTGGACTCGTTCGAGCTCGCTGACGGGCTGTCTGTGGCCGAGTTCGATGAGAAGCTGCACGCGACCCTTGCTGCACGCGGAATCGACGTTGCCATACGCCAGCAGCCGTATGGATTTGCCGGTGACGACGCCGTTCCCGGAAGACCGCCAACATGCGTCGTACGACCGAGATGCCGTCGAGCGCTATTTGCGCATTCTCGAGTGGACGGACGGCGTCCTGGAGGAGTTCGCCGGCTGGTACTGCGGCAAGACGAGCCCGGTGCATCTCTTCTGGCACGGGCTCGACCTCGCAGTCACCCGCTTCGGGGGTGCACGCGCGCCTGCGAGCCCGGGGGCTGGGCGCGTCGATCAGGACGCGTACTCGCACGAGGTCGTCTCGTTCGGGTTCTGGGTGGGTGACGAGAGCGTGCGCGAGCCGAGCTATTACTCGTACACGTTTCCCGAGCCCGTTGATCTACGCCGGCAACATTTGCAGCCCGATGCTGCTTCCTGGGGCGAGCAACGTGGTGGCTCGCTCGCGCTCCTGCCCTACGACGCGGTGCGCACAGCGGACGACCCGAGGAACGCACTTCTAGCCTTCCTCGAGAGCGCGTACCGTGCCGGTGCAGGTCTAGCGGGCTGGGACCAGGCCGCGCTCACATCCGCGTGGCGTCCGAGCCCGCCTCAGCTGAGCGCGATCCTCGCCGGAGTCGAGGCCTTGGTGATACCGGGAGACGACGAGGCGTGATGGACGACCCCCGGATTTAAGCTCCCTCGAGAAACTCGTGGGGGTCTCCCCGCACTCCGCTTCGCACAGAGCCGTCCACTGGGCGCTGTTCCGACCGGATGCGCTTCATCCTCGATCTGTTCCGCTCGCGACAGTTCGGTCCTTCGCCGACCGAGCCGTTCACCGTGGCACAGCGTCAGGCGCTGTCGCCGGTGGCGACGTCAC
>Ga0136614_10002335_pt1 | contig 11770 bp, 13 predicted proteins | sample AntDrymUQ2792106_2_FD_106643 | JGI IMG/M metagenome (GOLD analysis project Ga0136614, IMG submission 106643) | Polar desert sand microbial communities from Dry Valleys, Antarctica - metaG UQ279 (21.06) | ecosystem: Environmental > Terrestrial > Soil > Desert | place: Antarctica: Dry Valley...
GAGCCACACGGCGCGCATTTCCTCGCGCGCGCCGCGTTTCGGTAGCCGTTCGAGAACCCACGCGGCCCCCGTCCCCGGAATCTCACCGATCACGGGCGCGATTCCCTGGTGGCGCTCGTCGCCCAGCTCCTCGCCTGGGCCGGTGAGGACTTCGGAGACCGTCTCGCCCGGCCGGATTCCGACGAGCTCCACGGCAGGCATTCCCGCGCGCCCGGCCTGTCGCCAGATCCGCTCGGCGAGCTCCCCGACGGTCAGTGTCACCGGTTCGGTCGGGATTGCAAGGAGGACGCCATCGGCCGCGAGCAGCGCCCCATGCGCCGCGAGGGACGCGGCGTGGCCGATCGTGATCCAGTAGCGGACCATTCCGGCATCGGTCACCGTGAGCGGCACGCCTGCGCGTGCCTGTCGCACGAAGAGCTCCGACGCGCTTCCGGCGCTTCCGAGGACGTTCACGAAGCGAACTGCGAGGCGACGCGCGCCGCCCTGCCGCGCGGCGAACGCGGTCAGCTGCTCCATGAAGCGCTTCGTGCGGCCGTAGAAGCTCGCCGCGAGAGCCGCCTTGTCCGTCGATGCGACGACCACCGTGTCGATCCCGACCGCGTCCGCCGCCTGCAGAACGTTCCAGCTTCCCTGGAGATTCGTGTCGACGAACTCCTCCGGGTAGAGCTCGGCCCAGTCGACGTGCTTGTACGCCGCGAGGTGAAAGATGACATCGGGACGGGCCTTCGCGATCTCGTGCTCGACGCGACCCGAGTCGCGAACGTCGCAGAGGACGTGGGCGACACGCTCGAGGTCGGCGCCCTCGCGGCCGCGCCGGTCGGCCGTGAGCGAGGCCTCGTGCCCGTCGAGCACCGTCACGCGCTCCGGCCGAAAGCCGAGGAGGAACGTCGTGAGGGCGTTGCCGATCGAGCCGCCGCCGCCGGTGACGAGCACACGCCGCCCGCCGAAGCGCTCCTGGAGATCGAGCAAGGACGGCACGGGGTCTCGACATGCGAGGACGGCTTGCCAGTCGAACGTTTCGGGCCGGAGGCGCAATGCACGCCGCTCCCGCTTTGCCGCTGGGGCGGACAGCGCGCGCTCGATCATCCGGTAGCCCGCCTTCATATCGGACGATCGTGCGGGGTCCGGCTCGTTGATCTCGGCGACGACGAACGGCACGAAATCGGCGAGACGGCGGATGATCGGGTCGAGCGCGAGCTCGCCGCTTCCGATCGGAAGCCCCTCGCCGAGCAGGCCGTGGGCGTCCGACACGTGCGCCACTTCCGCCGACGGTCCGAGCTCCTCGACGTAGCGGTCGAGGCCGAGCTCATCGACTGACGCGACCCCGAAGAGACCGGGATACGCCCCTGCGAACGAGCGGAAGAGCGCCGCGTGCGAGGTGTCGACGGTGAAGCGGAGCGCAGGGATGCGCGCGTGCCAGCGGCGCAGGTCGCGCCAGTGCCCACCGACCTGGGAGAGAAACAGGCCGCCCATCCTCATGCGAAGGACCGGTGGCACGTTCTCGATCAGCGGGATCACCCCGCGACCGATGCAGGCCTCGGCGAAGTACGAGAGGAATCGCTCGACCTCGCCCTCCTCGAGTGGGCCCGCCGCGCGGAACTCATCGGGCGCGACGGGGACGTAGAGATGAATCGTGAGCACGGGCGAACCGATCGCCGCCGCGAACTCGGCGCTTCGATCGATGCATGTCGCGGCCTCTTCCGTGAGCCGGTCGACCCGGACGAAGGCGCCGCTCGGCCACGTGACAGGAGCCTCGGCGGTGACGACAAGGTCCGCGGCCGCGCTCTCGCGCACGACCTCGATCGCGCGCGCGACCGCCTGGTCGTCCCCGACGTGCGCGGGGGCGAGGGCGAGCTCGAGACCGCGCCAGGGCCCGCCCTCGAGGCGATCGGCGATCTGTTCAGGCTCGGGGGCGGCCTTGAGCAGCGGGATGGCGGCTGAGCCAGTCGACATAACGCGAGATACCTTCGTCGAGCGGACGGACGTCGAAGGCTAGTCGCCCCTCACCGTCGGCGGCCGTATAGCTCTCATTTTCACCGGGTGCGAGCTCTCCTCCCGGGGTCTCGATCGAGACGCGCGAGCCTGTCGCCGCGCGGACGAGCTCGGCTGCGCGCAGAAGCGAGGTCGAGACGCCGCTTGCGAGCGTGACCGTCTCGCCCCAGCGGCCGCCTTCGACGACGCGCTCGACCGCAGCGACGACATCGTCGACGTAGACGAAGTCGCGCTCGCGCACCGGGTTGCCAGGGATGACGATCGGCTCTCCCTCGAGCGCGCACGCTGCGAAGCGCGCGATCGCGCCCGTCGCCCCTTCCCATGCGACCTGGCCGGGGCCGAAGACGGATGTGAGCCGGATGACGGTCGAGCGGGACGGGTGCAGCCGGCAGGCCTCCTCTCCGAGCCGCTTGGAGAATGCGTATGCGTCCGGCGGGGGCTTGCTCGCCGCACGGACGGTAGACGGGTAGACAAGACCTGCGTCGTGGGCCAGGCAACCCTGGAGGAGGTTCAGCGTCCCGCCCGCGTTCTCGCGGACCGCGCGCGCGGGGTCCGCCTGGGCGCGAGCCGGGTCCGGCACACCGGCAAAGTGAAGGACCACGTCGCATCCCGCGATGAGGTCGCGCGCGGCCGGGTCGGCCGCGTCGCAGCGAACGAGGTCCAGATGGGCCGAGAGCGCCCGCTCGGCGCCGCGTGGGCGTGCAAGCGCCACGACGTCGTGACCGCGCTCCGTGAGCAGCTCGGTTGAGCGCGACCCGAGGAAGCCGGTCGCTCCGGTGACGAGAAACCTCACGGCCGTAGATAGTCGCGGAGGGTCTGCTCGTACGTGAAGGGCGATGCGACGGTGAACGCGGGCGCGCCGGCGGGCTCTTCGCCGCGGATGAGGGCGGCGACGTCCGCGACCGTGATCGTCTCGGCGGCGACGTTCGCGAACGTGACCCCGGTCGAGGCGGGCGAGCTGAGCATGATCCGCGCGGCATCCTCGACGTGCACGACACCGATCGTGGCTCGCCCGTCGTCGTCCAGTGGTAGGTGCTCTCCTCTCGCGGCGAGCCGGCGGAACTTGTCGACCACCGTCTGCGAGTCGGGCGTGTCGTGTTCGACCCGACTTGGCCCGTAGACGATCCCGAGCCTGAGGACGGCGAGATCGAAGCCGGCTCGCCGGGCGAACAGGCCGAGGCAGAGCTCGCCGTAGACCTTGGTGAGATGAGCGAGGTCGCCCTGGTCCCCGTACGGTCGCTCTGCGGTGATCTCGCCCGCAAGCTCGCGGCCGTACACATTGAGCGAGCTGGCGAAGACGAGCGGCGGCGCTCCGTTCTCAGCGGCCGCCTCGGCGACGCGCCGGACACCGGCCACGTTCGTCTCCTCCGTGTAGTCGGGCTCGCGCTCGGCGATAGGCCGGCTGGCCTGGGCCGCGAGCAAGTACACGCGGGCGGGGCGGAGGGAGAAGAGCCGGGCGAGGTCAGCACGGGAGCGAATGTCCGCCGTCTCGATCTGCGCTCCTCGTTCTTCCAGCGGCGCGAGCTGTCCCCGTCTCGTCGCATACCAGTTGTCTGCAAGGACAACCTCTTCCCCGGCATCGAGGGCGAGCTCCGCGAGCTTCGCGCCGACATAGCCCGCCCCGAGGACGAGCATCATGGCGTCAGATCCGGTGGACGTGCGGCGCGTCGGCAACCACGTTGCGCGCGTCGACGATCAGGCTCGCCTCGTCCCAGAGCGGTTCCCGGAGGAACTGGCGGTGCGCCGTCAGGACGACGACGCAGTCAGCGTCGCGGACTTCCTCGGCGGACCACTCGACGGTGGCGTGCCGGGCTCCGTCGAGCTCGAGCTCCTGGACCCACGGGTCGCAGTAGCGGACGTCGCCGCCACGTGTGAGGAGCAGGCGCATGACCTCGAGGCTCGGCGACTCGCGCGTGTCGTGAACGTCTGACTTGTAGGCCATGCCGAGGAGCAGGAGCCGCGAGCCCTTCACGGGCCGTCCGAGGTCGTTCAGGGCGTCGGTTACCTTCTGGACGACGTATGCGGGCATGCGCGTGTTGATCTCGTGGGCAGCGTCGATCAGCTGCGGCGAGTAGCCGTACTCGCGCACGCGTGAAGCGAGGAACTGGGGAACGACGGGGATGCAGTCGCCGCCGAGCCCGGGACCGGGATAGTGCGCGAGGAACGCGAAGGGCTTCGTCGCCGCCGCCTCGATCACTTCCCAGGCCGAGATGCCCAGCCGGTCGCAGATGAGCGCGAGCTCGTTGGCGAGAGCGATGTTGACGGCGCGAAACGTGTTCTCGTGGAGCTTTGCGGTCTCCGCGACCATGGGCCGCGAGACGGGCACGACGACGTCAACGATCTGCCGGTAGAGGAGCTCCGTTCGCCGAAGGCACTCCTGCGTGACGCCGGCCACGAGCTTCGGCGTCGTCCGGATGGTGAAGTCCTTGTTGCCGGGGTCGACCCGCTCCGGCGCGTAGCCGAGGAAGAAGTCGGTCCCGACGGTCGCGCCGGTTCGCTCGAGGATCGGGAGCACGATCTCTTCGGTCGTCCCCGGGTACGTCGTCGACTGGAGGACGACGAGCTGCCCCGGCCGCAGGTTTGCGGCGACCGACTCGGTCGCGGAGACGACATGAGAGATGTCGGGCGTCCGGGTCTTCGACAGTGGAGTCGGGACGCAGATCGTGAGGGCGTCGAGGTCGGCGGCCGCAGCGTAGTCGGCGGTCGCGTGGACCTCGCCGTCCAGGCTTGCGTAGCGCTCGGCCGGGACGTCGACGAGGTACGAGCGACGTTCCTCGACCGCCTGCACACGCTCCTCGTCCAGGTCGACGCCCGTGACGTCGAAGCCGGCCTCGGCGAAGGCGATCGCGAGCGGGAGCCCCGCGTAGCCGAGCCCCACGATTCCGACGCTCGCCTCGCGCGTCGCGATGCGGTCGTCGAACGTCTGCGCGGACGAAAGAAGCTCGGTCAAAACGAGCGGCAACCGTACCAAAAGGGGCTGCTGACGAGTCCCTTTGCGATACTGCGGGGGTGTCGTTTCCCGAGTCGCTCGAGACGCTTCTGACCGCGGGCGACGTCGTCTTCGGATTCGTCTCGGCGGCACTCATCGTCCTGCTGCTGACACCGCTCGCCGAGCGGCTCGCACCGCGGATCGGAGCCGTCGACGATCCGAATGCGAGCGACCGCCCGCGCGTCCACAGCCGCCCCCTCCCGAGAATCGGAGGCGTCGCCATCGTTGCAGGGATTCTGGTTCCTGCGGCGCTCCTGATCCGGCCCGGCGGCGCCTACCTGGGAATTCTGATCGGGACGCTCCTCGTCGCGATTCTCGGGCTCGCCGACGATGTCTGGGGACTGCAGCCGAGCACGAAGATGCTGGGTGTGGTCGCGATCGCCCTCATTCCCGTGGTCGCCTTCGACGTCGCCTTCGAGCGGATCTCGCTTCCGCTGGTAGGAAATCTCGAGTTCGGCGCGCTTGCGATCCCGCTCACGATCCTCTGGATCGCCGCGCTCTCGAACCTCGTGAACCTGATTGACGGAATGGACGCGCTCGCGGCGGGAATCGTCTCCATCGCCGCGTTCTCATTCGCCCTGCTCGCGGCCTCTTTCGGACGCATGAGCGCGGCCGCTCTCGCGGCGATCATCTGCGGCGCGACACTCGCGTTCCTGCGCTACAACTTCCACCCCGCGCGCATCATCATGGGCGATTCCGGCGCCCTCACTCTCGGGTTCCTTCTCGCCACGGTGGCCGTCGAGGGCGTGCTGAAGACCGCAGCCACTATCGCCCTCGTGGCGCCGCTCCTCGTCATCGCCATCCCGATCCTCGACACGTCCTTCGTCGTCCTCAAACGGCTGAAGTACCGGCGGCCGCCCTGGGGCGCCGACCACAACCACTTCTACCACCGTTTCCTCCGCATCGGGTTCTCGCAGCGGCGCACGGTGATGTACCTCTACCTCTGGGCGGCGCTTCTCGCCGCGAGCGCGATCCTCGTCCGCTTCGTCCCGCCGCGCCCGCGAAAGGACTGGGATCTCGAGAACACGCTGATCGTCGGCGGCGTCGGCCTGGTCGTCCTCGCGACGTCGGTGTGGATGGTCTACACGCTCGAGATCCTGAAAGCGCGTCACCTCCGCGTGCTCGGCTTCGGCCGCTGGGCGACGCGCGAAAGCGAGCGGGAAGAGGCGGTCGAGGAAGTCCTTACCGCAGGCCCGCGCTAGCGGCCGTTCGTCCCGGGCGTCACGGGGAGGGCGAGCCGGAGCAGGTCGGCCGGATCCCGTCGAACGCGGTCTCGCCACGCGCCCTTCGACTTCTTCTCGACGTCGATTTCGGCTGGGTCGTCGAGAAAGCGAAGCCGGCCTTCGCGCGCCAGCTGCTCGTCGATCGCACCGAGCCGCCCCTCGAAGATCGACCAGACCGGTGTCCCGAGGACGGCCGCCTCGCGGTTCATCGTTCCCCCGGCGGAGACGAGCAGGTCGGCGAGCGCGACGAGGCTCCGCCCGTCGACGGCGCGCCCAGGAACGACGAGGCGCGGGTAGGCGAGTGCGCGCACGGCGTGCGCCTGCTCCGGCGTTCGCGCGAGCACGACCGTTTGGGTGTTCTCGTCGGAGCTCAGCCGCTCGAGCGCGCGCGGGAGGACCGGGTTCTCGGATCCGCCGAGGTAGAGGGCGTACGAGGGCGCGGTCCGGACGACGGCCAGCGTCGAGCTGCGCGCGACCCCCAGGTCCTGGAGCACGGACTCGTCCGGCTCGAAGTCCGAGAGGTAGTACTCCTCCTTCAGGCCCGGGTAGCGAACGAGCTTCGGCGGCCGCGCGCCGTAGCGGGCGAGGCGGTCGGGTGGAATCGCGTCGGGCACGAGCACGCGCGACGCGAGGCGGCAGTTCGCATGGTGCTGGAGGACGGCCCACTCGTAGTCGAACATCGTCGTGTTCGGGACGCGGAGGAGGCGGCATGCAGGCGGCAGGTCGGTCGAGCCGTGGGCGAGCGCGCAGTCGAAGCGCCGCCCACGTGCAAAGCGCAGGAGCTGTGGAATGCGGCCGGCGGCGGCGCGGGCCTTTCCGAGCCGGTTGGCGCCGCCGTGACGGCCGAGGGCCGTGTAGGCATGGCCCCAATCGTCCAGGAGCTCGATCGTGTGCGAGAGCGGCCGCGCCGTGATCGTGACGTCGTGCCCGTCCCGCTCGAGAAGCTCGACGAGCGGCCGGAGCACGAGGACGTGCGCGGTGTTCGTGAGATCGACCCAGACGCGCATCGCGCCGGATCGTAGTCCCGGTGGTGGCCCATTCCCTCCGAAGTCGTGACAGCCTCGGCACGAACCGCGCAACACACGCGCGTTCTCCGGCGATACGCTGATGCGTGAGCAGGGGGCGGGTCGGGACCCGAATTACCCGCGCGAGACCTCGACGATCATCTCGCCCAGGCCTCGCACAAAGTCGGCGTCAGAACGCCCATTTTCCTTCTAGGTAAGGGCTTTGCGGCTGTTACGAACTCGCCGTCGCTGATAAGCTCGCGGCCGCGTGCGATGATCGCTTCCGCAATCGCAGACCGCACATCTTTCGACCCTCTCGGGGCGGGCGCCATGCTTCTCAGCGTGCTCTTCGCCTGCGTGGGTATTGGAGCCCTCGTGGGGTGGGCTGCCGGCTCGACGGACATCGGGATCGCGATCGGCTCCGTGGTGGGGATCCCGGCCGCGATCGTCGCGGTCTTCAGCGCGTACCGAAGGGCGTTCTGATGTCCGCCTTCTCGCCGCCGCGCCCGATGCCGGAGCGCCGACTACCGCTCGTCGCGGGCGGAACGGTGGTCGCTCTCGCGCTTCCGGTCTTCCTCCTCGCAGGTTGGCGGCCGCAGGGCTGGGCGCTCGGCGCCGTCCTCTGGGCCGGGAGCCAGCTGCTCGGCCTCGTTTTCGCACGAGTCGGAATCAACGAGCCGACCCTGCGCGGCTCCGGCGTCGTCGCCTTCGGGATGATGCTCCGCGGGATCCTGCTCATGCTCGTCGCCCTCGCCGTCGCAGTCACCGACCCTCACCTCGCGGTCGCCGGCGCGCTCGTCTACGCGGCGGGCTATTCCGTCGAGCTCGCGTTGAGCCTGGCTCTGTACTTCGCGGGAGAACCGAAGCGATGAGCCTTGTCCTGGCGGTCGAGGAGTTCAGCCCCGAGCACGAGTTCGTGCTCGACCCGTGGGTCCCCTTCGAGCTCGGCCCGATCGACCTGTCGATCAACAAGGCCGTCGTCTATCTCTGTCTCGGCGGACTCGTGACGATCCTGTTCGGGGTCTGGTTCATGCGCTTCGGGCTCTCTCTGCGTCCGAGTCGGCGCCAGACTACGGGTGAAAGCCTCTACGACGCGCTTCAGGGCCAGATCGCGGAAGGCAACCTTCCGAGCCGCGCGATCGGCCGTTGGTTCCCGTACGTCGCCTCGCTCTTCCTCTTCATCTGGATCCTGAACCTGATCGGCTTCATCCCGCTTCCGATCTCGAGCGAGAAGTTCCACGCCTTCGGGCTCGACCTTCCGACCTGGGGGATCTACGCGGCGACCGCGAACCTGAGCGTCACGCTCGCGCTCGCCTTCATCACGTTCGGCGCCACGCACGTCGAGGGCGTTCGGTACAACGGCCCGGTCGGTTATTTCAAGAGCTGGATCCCGGCCGGCGCTCCCAAGCCGCTGCTGGGGCTGATCGTCCCGCTCGAGGTGATCTCGCAGTTCATGCGCCTCGTCTCGCTCTCCGTGCGTTTGTACGCGAACATGCTCGCCGGCCACATGCTCTTCCTCGTCATGATCGGCCTCATCTTCATCTTCTCGTCCTATTACCTGATCGTCCCGTCCATCCTCTTCGGGACGGTCGTCTACATCTTCGAGGTCGCGATCGTCGTGACGATCCAGGCCTTCGTCTTCGCGCTCTTGTCGGCGATCTACATCGGCGGCGCCATCGAACCGGAACACTGAAAGGGAGGGACACGTTGGACATCGTTCTTGCAGCGACCAGTGACGAAGGGCTCGCCAGCCTGGGGAAGGCGATCGCCTTCGGCGTCGGCGTGGGGCTCGGCGCCGTCGGAGCCGGAATCGGCATCGGCAACATCTTCGGCTCGATGATTCAGGCCGTCGCCCGCCAACCCGAGCTTCGCGGCGAGCTCACGGGCATCCAGTGGCTCGGGTTCGCCCTGACCGAGGCGGTCGTCTTCTATGCGCTTCTCGGCGGCCTGCTCGCGTACGTCCTCGTCTAAATGGCGACCCCCATCCCCGCATCTCGCACTCTCCGGCGCGCTGCAAAGCGGCGTCACGCGTCGTCCTCAGTCGCGCTCGTAGCCTCCGGCTACAAGCGCTCCCTGCGTCCTAGCCTGACTTGCTTTTCGCGGCCGGAGAGCACGATCTGCGTGGACGGTGATCGCTGATGGCTATCGGGCTCCTTCTCGCGCAGGAAGAAGGCGGCGGCGGCGATGCGCTGATCGACGTCGTGCCTGGGCTCATGATCTGGACGATCATCACATTCCTGATCGTGCTGTTCGTTCTGCGCAAGCTCGCCTTCGGCCGGATCCAGGGCCTGATCGACGAGCGGCGCGAGCGGATCCGCCAGGCGCTCGACGAGGCGGATAAGGCACGTGAAGAGGCCCGCCAGCTTCGCGAGGTCACGCGTCAGGAGCGCGAGGAGGCGAAGGCCGAGCGCGACAAGATGTTCGAGGAGACGCGCCGCCAGGCCCAGGAGCAGTTCCGCCGTGCGCGGGAGGAGGCCGATGCGGATCTCGAGCGGCGGCTCGAGGAGAACCAACGCTCGCTCGAGGCGGAGAACCGGAAGTTCCGGGAGCAGATCCGCCGCGACGTCGTCGAGCTAACGCTGCTCGCATCCGAGAAGGTGACGAGGAAGACGCTCGACGACGCAGACCAGCGACGTCTCATCGACGAGACGGTCAAGGAGATCGACGTCGCACAGCTTGCCTCCGACGGCGACCGGTAATGGCGGTCGCCCACCGAATCTACGCGGAGGCCCTTCTTCAGGCGGCGAAGGAAGAGAAGCGCATCGACCAGGTGCGGGAGAACTTCGCCACATTTGCCACGACGCTCGGGGAGTCGCCCGAACTGCGCAACCTCGTTCGAAACCCGCAGATCGAGACCCGTGCCAAGAAAGAGGTCCTCGAGGCTGTCCTCGAGGGCGCCGACGAGGTCTTCCTCAACTTCATTCTCCTCGCTGCCGACAAGAACCGGGTCGGTGAGCTGGAGAAGGTTTACGAGGAATGGGAGCGCCTGCTCGCAGAGGAAGAGAAAATTCTCGCGGTCGAGCTGACGACCGCGATCGAGCTCTCGGACGCCGAGGCCGCGAAGATCGTGAAGCAGATCGAGAAATCGGCCGGGCGGCGGGTCGAGGCGACGCGGTCGGTCGATCCGGATCTGATCGGGGGCCTAGTCCTGCAAGCGGGGTCGCTTCGCCTCGACGCGAGTGTGCGCGGGCGCTTGAGCGACCTTCGGCAAGAGCTCCTGGCAGCGGGCTAGCCGCGCACCGGCCGGCTTTTACAAAACCTTCATGTCGGTCTGGTCTCCTGCCCGGCCGAGCCATGCCCCCCGCAACCGGTCCTTCCACCGGTCGGCGACGCTCGCTCTCCACGTGTCGCAGCAGCTCGATCCACCGCTGGCGCCTGGCTTCGCTTCGCCGCGCCCGTTGGTACAACTTCACCTTCCACGTCAAGTTGGTCCTTGAGCCCGTCGGTGGGTTTCGTCGAGGTCTGGGTGAACGGTCGCAAGGCCGTGCCCAAGCGGTACACGGCGACGCTGTACAACGGCCAGTCGGTCTACGTGAAGCAGGGGTTCTACCGAAACCCGTCCGGCCGGACGCACGTCGTCTATCACGACGGCCTGCGGCGCTACCGCCCGTAGACGCACCTGCGCTGATCGGCGCGGCCTCCTACTGAACCGATCCGCACGACCGGACGAATGCCCCGTGCACACGACGAAGTTGTGCAGGGGGAGCTGGGGGGAATCCGCGTTGCGCATCTCCTGGGGAGCCCGTTGCACGACGGACCCAAGGAGGTCAACGCTATGTCCGAAGGGCACGAAAGGAGCGACCCCGGGCAGACCGGAGCGCTCGAGGAGCTGACGCGCGACCCGTCGTCGCGCAAGCGGTTTCTCAAGATGATGGGAGGCGGTGTCGCTGCCTCCAGCGCGTTCGCGGTCGTCCTGGCCGCCTGCGGCGGGGACGACGACGGCAGCGGCGGCGCGGGAACGGCGGCCGGCGGTGCTGGAACGACCACGCAGGAGCAGATGTCCGGTGACCTCGAGATCGTCAACTACGCGCTGACGCTCGAGTACCTCGAGGCGGATTTCTACAGTGCGGTCGTCGAAAGCGGTCTCTTCATGGGAGCCCAGCTCGATCTGATCAAGACGATCGGCGAGCACGAGCAAGCCCACGTCGAGGCGCTCATGTCCACCGTGCAGCAGCTGGACGGCACGCCCGCAGAGAAGCCGAAGACGAAGTTCCCGCTCGAGAGCGCGCAGAGCGTCCTCGAGCTCGCCGCGACCGTCGAGAACCTCGGCGCCGCCGCGTACCTGGGCCAGGCGGGGAGGATCGAGAACAAGGAGATCCTTGCCGCGGCCCTTTCGATCCATACGGTCGAAGCACGTCACGCCTCGGCCCTGAACATCCTCACCGGTAAGACCGCGACGCCGGACGGCGCCTTCGCGAAGCCTGCCTCGATGGACGAGGTGCTTCCGATGGTCAAGCCGTTCATCGTCAGCTGAGTGGAGAGAGAAAGGACACGACATGGATGATTCGAAACTCGCGGTGCCCGAGCTGGCGGCCGTCGAGATTAACGGAATGACGCGAAGC
>Ga0136614_10002336_pt1 | contig 11769 bp, 9 predicted proteins | sample AntDrymUQ2792106_2_FD_106643 | JGI IMG/M metagenome (GOLD analysis project Ga0136614, IMG submission 106643) | Polar desert sand microbial communities from Dry Valleys, Antarctica - metaG UQ279 (21.06) | ecosystem: Environmental > Terrestrial > Soil > Desert | place: Antarctica: Dry Valley...
GAGCAGCATCAGCGGGCGGCGGGCGTCTCCGCCGCTTCGATCGCCTCCCACACGTTCGTGACGTCGACGAAGCCTTCACCCATGCTGTGGGTCCGCTGAACAAAGGTGCTCGCCTGGGGCTGCTCAGTTAGACCTGCGCGGACCAGCTCGTTGACGGCCGCGCTCACCCCGATGGTCCGCTCGCCGCGCATGCGCTCGACAGCGGCCGCTACATCATCCGCGAGCGTTACTGTCGTACGCATGCTCACAGACTAGCATCTTGATGCGATCCCGCAGACGATCAACATCAGCGGCTAGTGTCGCGCACCGACGACGACCTTCGCCTGGGCGGCGTCGACCGTGCTGTTTCAGCGACCTGCGCGGCTTCACCTCGGTGGCCGAGTCGCTCGAGCCCGACCAGGTGATCGACGACTACCCGACCCTGAGCCGGTAAAGAGGTAGCCATACTCAGCCGCTCTGCCGATGCGGATGGTGAAGTGGATGTTCGTGGCTGGGCTGATTGCGCAGGGCACGGTCTGGTTCCTCGCCGCGTTTGTACTGTTGATCACGGACCAGTTTGGAGTTCCGCGCGCCCTCCTGCTCCTGGCCTTCGTGACGCTCGCTCCTCTCGCGGCTGGCGCAGCGCTGTATGGCGGCCCCACTCGGCCCGGCCGGGGGCAACGCGCGCTGTTGCTCGCCCTGGCCGCGGTGCAGCTCGTGCTTGCCGTCGAGCTCGTGCTGGGAGGGGCGTCACAGGCGGGGTTCGGGTTCGATTGGACACTGGCGGTGTTCTACTTCGGCCTTGCGCGGGCGGTTGGCCTCCTGGGGTTGGCTTGCGTGGTCCTGGCCTATGTCCGCGGGTTGGCGCTCGTGGGTGCCGCCATCCTGGCCGCCGTGCCACTGGCAGGCATCGGAGCCTCGGGTGCGACCGGCGTGACGAAGGCCGACTGCCGGCTGTTCTCTTTCCAGCGCTCGGACTTTCGCCCGGTGCCCTCAGCCGAGTACCTGAGAGAAGCACGCACGCGGCGTCAGAAAGTCGCCCACGGCCTGGAGCGCTGCGGCGACATCCAGGGGCTGAGGCCCGCTGAGGTCGAGAGCCGCCTCGGGAGACATGACTCGGTCGAGCAGGGCGAGTGGGCCTACGAGCTCGGTCTCGTAGGCGAAGGAATCGGCCCCGGAGACGACCAGACGTTGTACGTGAGCTTCGGTCCGAGGGGCCGAGTCAGCAGGGTCGTGGTCAGTCCTCCCTCGGGGTTGGGCGACTGACCGATTACCCTGGCGTTGGTGGCCACGACCCTCGTCATAGCCGAGAAGCCCTCCGTGGCGCGCGACCTCTCCAACGTGCTGCCCGGCTCCTACACCCAGGCCAAGGACAAGTCGCACCTGGTGGGTGACGATTACGTGATCACCTGGGCGGTTGGTCATCTCGTGGGCCTCGCCGAGCCCGACGCCTACGACGAGAAGCTGAAGAAGTGGCGCTTCGCCGACCTCCCGATCGTTCCCGAGCACTTCAAGCTCGTCCCCAACGACGAGCGCGCCAAGAAGCAGTTGAACGCCATCCACCGGCTGATCAAGTCCGACGAGATCGAGCAGGTGGTCAACGCCTGCGACGCCGGGCGCGAGGGCGAGCTGATCTTCGCCTACCTGTTCGAGACCTCCGGGTCCGACAAGCCCGTCCAGCGCCTGTGGCTGTCGTCGATGACGCGCAAGGCGATCGAGGAGGCCTTCGGGCGGCTGCGGCCCGGTGAGGAGATGCAGCCGCTCGAGGCCGCCGCGCGCTCGCGCTCGGAGGCCGACTGGGTGGTGGGCATGAACGCGACCCGCGCGGCTTCGATCCGCCTGCGCGCCGCGTTCGACGGCGCGGTCTCGCTCGGTCGCGTCCAGACGCCGACGCTGGCCCTGGTGGCCCGGCGCGAGGAGGAGATCCGCGCCTTCAAGCCCGAGCCCTACTGGCTGGTCGAGGCGAACTTCGCGGCAACGGGGGAGCGGTTGTACTTGGGCCGCTATCTCGGCGGGCGGCGGCTGAAGGGAGAACAGGAAGCGACGGCGGTGGTCGAGGCCTGCACCGGCCAGCCGGGCGAGATCACCAAGCTGGAGAAAAAGGAGGAGCGCGAGCGCCCGCAGCTCCTGTACGACCTCACCTCGCTGCAGCGCCACGCGAACACGCTCTACGGCTTCTCCGCCCGCCGCACTTTGGGCGCCGCCCAGAAGCTCTACGAAGAGCACAAGGCCTTGACGTATCCGCGTACCAGCTCCCGCTTCCTGACCGGTGACCTGGTGGCCGACATCCGGCCCACCGCCGAGCTGGTGGGCCACAACCCCGCCTATCGCAAGGGCGCCGAGTACGTGGCGGCGCTCGACGAGCTGCCGCTCGGCCGGGTGGTCAACGACAAGAAGGTCGCGGACCATCACGCGATCATCCCCACCAAGTCCGAGCACGACCTCGGGCGCATGGGCGCGGACGAGCTGAAGGTCTACGACCTGGCGGCGAAGCGCTTTCTCGCGGTCTTCCACCCCGAGGCCGTGTTCGAGCGCACGCGGGTGGAGACCACGGTGGCCGAGCATGTCTTTCGCACCAGCGGCCGGCGGCTGGTGGTTGCGGGCTGGAAGGCCGTCTACGGGGACGAGGTCTCTTCCGAGGGCGCGCCGGACGACGACTCCGGCGGCGACCAATCGCTCCCCAAGCTCGACCAGGACGAGGCGGTGGAGATCCGCTCGGTCGAGTCGCTGCGCAAGGAGACCCAGCCGCCGCGACGCTTCACCGAGGCCTCCCTGCTGGCCGCGATGGAGGGCGCCGGCAAGGACATCGAGGACGACGAGCTGCGCGAGGCGATGAAGGAGTCCGGCATCGGGACGCCGGCCACGCGCGCGGCGACGATCGAGCTGCTGCTTTACCGCGAGTACGTCGAGCGCGAGGGCCGGGCGCTGCACGCCACCGAGAAGGGGATCCAGGTGATCCGCCTGCTGGGCGCGCATCCCCTGACCTCGGCTGAGTTGACCGGGGACTGGGAGCGCCGCCTGGGCTTGATCGAGCGCGGCGAGGACTCCCGCCCCGCGTTCATGCGCGACATCGCCAAGTTCACCACCGACACTGTGGCCGAGCTGGACAAGCTCAAGGGCGTCAAGATCGAGCGGGCCAAGCTCGGCCCCTGCGCGGTCTGCGGCCGCGAGGTGGCCGAGAATCGCAAGGGCTACTCGTGCTGGTCGCGGGAGGACCCGGGCTGTGGGTTCGTGATCTGGAAGAAGAAGGCCGGCAAGTCGCTGCCGGTGTCGGTGGGCAAGGAGCTGATCGAGTCGCTGCGCGCGTCGCGCGAGCGCGGCGAGGACCCGGGCGTGGGCCGCACGGCCAAGCCCGTGACCGGCTTCAAGGGCCGCTCGGGGCGTTCGTTTAGGGCCAAGCTCAAGATGGAGCAGAACGAAGAGGGCAAGTGGCGCGTGGAGTTCGACGAGGAGTGGGCCACCGCGCCGCGGGCGCAGCCGGCGGAGGAGTCCTCCGATGGCGATGGCGATGGCGCCGCCGCTGGGGCCTCCTCGGACGCCGCTCCCGCTCAGGCGAACGGCAGCGAAGAGGGACAGCCCACTCCGGGCAACGGCTCCCGCCGGCGCTCCAAGGCCCGCTCGGCCAGCTAGTGCTCTGACCACGCACGTCGCGCGTCGCGCGGCTGAGCGTGGGATGGCCCCATCGTTGTTGTCCCCTGCTGCCGCGTCGAGCGAGCGCGGTGACGCCGCTGGGCTTCGAGCGCTCTCTGGCGCTCGTCGACCGACTCGGCCTCAGCCAGCCTCAGGTGTCCAAGCACCTCGGCGTGCTGCGGGCAGTCGGCCTGGTGCTCGTCCGTGCGGATGGGCGCCACCGCTGGTACCGCGTCAATGGTCCGGCGTTGAAGCCAATCCACGACTGGGTGGGCTCGTTCGAGCGCACCTGGAACGTCCGTCTCGATCGTCTCGACGATGTTCTCGCCGAGCTCAAACCCAAGGAGGAAACCTCATGAACACCACAAACCGCCACGGCTCCGCCACCGTCACGCTCCCAGCCGATCGCGAGATCCTGATCACGCGCCAGTTCGACGCTCCCGCCGAGCTCGTCTTCAAGGCGTGGACCACGCCCGAGCTCGTCAAGCGCTGGTGGGTCTTCGGGACCTCGGGGTGGCTCGTGTGCGACATCGACCTGCGCGAGGGCGGCAGCTGGCGCTACGTCACGCGCGAGGAGGGAGGCATGGAGGTCGGGTTCCACGGCGAGTTCCGCACGATCGAGGCGCCGCACCGGATCGTCTCGACCGAGGTGTTCGAGGGCTTCCCCGTCGAGGACCCCGACGCCGCGGCGGCGCTGAACACCATCGTGTTCGAGGAGCGCGACGGCGTGACCACGATGACCAACAACGTCGTACACGCTCTCCAAGAGCACCGCGACGCCCACATCGCCTCGGGCATGGAAAGCGGCATGCAGGTCTCGATGGACCGCCTCGAGGACCTTGCCGTCGAGCTCGACCGCGCGGCCTGACCGCCGGGCTACCGGTGCTCGGGGTTCGCCTGGTCGCGTGAGCAGCCGGCGTCCCACTCCGAGCGCCGGTTGCCGTGTGCCGGGATGCCTCCGGCGTCCTTGAGCATGCGGGCGACGTGGAGCAGGTTCCAGGTCATGAAGTGGGTGTTGCGGTTCGTGAAGTCGTTCTCGGGACCGCCCGAGCCGGGGTCGAGGTAGCTCGGCCCCGGCCCGGCCTCGCCCATCCAGCCCGAGTCGGCCTGGGGCGGGATCGTGAAGCCCAGGTGCTGGAGCGAGTAGAGGATGTTCATCGCGCAGTGCTTGGCGCCGTCCTCGTTGCCGGTGATGAGGCAGCCGCCGACGCGGCCGTAGTAGGCGTACTGCCCGGCGTCGTTGAGCAGGTGGCTGTTGCCGTACAGGCGCTCGATCACCTGGGTGCAGACCGACGACTTCTCGCCCAGCCAGATCGGCGAGAGCAGAACCAGGATGTCGGCGGCCATGACCTTGCCGAAGATCGCCGGCCACTCGTCGCGCTCCCAGCCGTGCTCGGCCATGTCCGGCTGCACGCCGGTGGCGATGTCGTGGTCGAGGGCGCGGATGACCTCGACCGCCACGCCCTGTTCGGTGAGCACCGCGACCGAGCGGTCCCCCAGCGCCCCCGTGTGGGAGACCTCGGGAGAGCGCTTCAGCGTGCAGTTGATGAAGACGGCGCTGAGGTCTGAGTAGTCGGTGGCCATGCCGGCACCGTACGCCCGGGCGTCTTACGGAGGGGTGACGGTCAGCCGAGCGCCACGTCACTCAGAACGTTCTCGAGCCGCGGCGGCCCGTCGTCCTCGAGCCAGGTGACCGTGCCCGGCCAATAGGGGCTGCTCGCTCCGGCGGCCGCTATCAGCGAGCCCTCGTGGTACCAGCAGCCCGTGTTGTGCAGCAGCGCTCCGCTCGGCGTGCGCCATTCGCCGTCGCGACCGGGCAGGGGCCAGGGGCGGTGCGTGTGGCCGAAGAGCACGTGCTGGGCGCGCACGCCGAGGGACTCAATCGCCTGGCTCATCGCTCGCAGCCCGGAGTCGCGCAGCTCGGCGCCTGAGATCTCGGAGCGGAAGGGACCGAAGCCCGCGGCGTTAAGCGCCAGCACCCCCGCGGGCACGCCCACGCGACCCACCGCGAAGCCCCTGAGGCCGCCTCCCTCCAGCAGCCGCCACGTCTGTCGCGACGCCCCGCCGGTGCGCTCGAGCGCGGTCTGCGAGGAGGCCTGCGCTATCCCGTGGAAGAGCGAGTAGAGCGGGTCGAGGATCGCCTCGTAGTCGGCCGGTGACGAGGGGGCACGGCGCAGGGTCAGGCGGCGCATGGCCGAGGCCATGATCGCCTCGGGGCGGGGCACGGTCATGTGGACGTCGACCTGGTGGCCGTGGGTGGCGTAGACGTCCTCGCGAAGCCACAGCCCGGGGTACGCGAGGCTCAGCTCGGCGCCGGCGAGCAGCTCCGCCAGCCGCCCGAGCAGGCCGGGGTGAGCGCTCGCCTCCGTGCGCTGCTCGAGCCCCAGATCCTGGTCCTCGAGGCGCAGGCGGTCCAAGAAGGCGCCGGCCAGGTGGTGGTCGTGGTTGCCCGGCACCACGATCAGCTCCTTGCCGCGGCATGCCTCGCCGAGGGCCTCCAGCGCGGGAGATGCGGTCTCGAGCACGCGTAGCAGCGGTTGCTCTCGCAGCTCGAGCAGGTCGCCGAGCACGACCACGCGGTCGGCGCCCTGCAGCGAGGCCACCAGCCGCTCTTGTGGCTCGGGCAGCCGCAGGACGTCGCGGCCCGAGACGGCGCCCAGGTGCAGGTCGGAGACGAGGGCGGTGCGCACCGGGCCATCTTGGCTGACTGCCGGAGGTAACCTCGCCCTCGGGTGCCTCTCTTCTGCCGTCACAACCGTCACACGCTCGACTGCCCGATCTGCTCGAGGGAGGCCCTTCCCGCGACGCCGGTGCGCCGCGCCCCGGCTCGCAAGCCGGGGCGCAAGGCGGGCTCCGCCGCCAAGAAGGGCTCGCCGCACGCCCGTACCGTGAGCGGTCTCTACGCCGCCGCCGGGCCCTACGAGGATCTCGACGTGAGCCGCTACGAGGTCCGCCTGGAGCGCGTGCCCGGAGGGCTGCGGCTCGCCGAGTGGCCGCTGGCTCGGGGCGAGCTTCGACGCCGCGCGCCGGTGCTCGAGGCAGGCGACCTCCCCGGCCTGGTCGTGCGGGCGATCGAGCGCGGCGTGGTCGCCGGCGCCGACGCCGAGAAGCTCACCGCGGCCGTCACGGGCGAAGAGGGAGGAGGCGTGAGCCGCGGACGCTCGGGCGACTTCTGGGAGGAGCTCCGCGTCGAGCAGCTCGAGGCCGGACGGGTCCGCATCGCCCGCTGGATCGAGCGCCCCGGCAGCGGCTGGGAGCGCCAGGAGACGCCGGTGATGCTGCCGGCGGCCCGCTTTGCCGAGGCCCTGAGGGGCGCGGCGTCAGGTGCCTCGGCACCGGCACGACCCTGACGTCGTGACCGGCCGGTACACCTTCCTCCTGTGCCGCTGAAGCTCGTCACCGGGCCCGCCAACGCCGCCAAGGCGGGCGAGGTGCTGGGCGGCCTGCGCGACCGCTTGGCCGAGGAGCCCATCCTCGTCGTGCCCGCCTTTCAGGATGTGGAGCACTCCCAGCGTGAGCTGGCCGAGCGCGGCGCGATCTTCGGCGCCGAGGTTGTGCGCTTCAAGCGCCTGTACGGGCGGGTCGCCGAACGGGCCGGCTACCGCGAGCCGGTCGCCTCCGTGGTGCAGCGCGAGTTGGTGATGGAGGAAGCGGTGCGCCGGGCCGGCCTGACCGTGCTGGGTGCCTCGGCAGCGCGGCCGGGCTTCGCCCGCGCCGCGCTCTCCTTCGTCGGAGAGCTGGAGACCGCCATGGTCGAGCCCGCCCGCTTCTCCGGCGCCGTGCGCGCCTGGGCGGGTGAAGGCCCGCGCCGTGGCTACGCCGACGAGATCGCGGCGGTCTACCGGGGCTATCGCTCCACGCTCGACGCCGCGGGGCTCGTGGACGACGAGCTCTTCGCGTGGCGCGCGTTGGACGCCCTTCGCCGCCGGCCGGACCGCTGGCGTGCCACCCCCGTGTTCGTCTACGGCTTCGACGACTTCGACGACCTCCAGCTCGATGCGCTCGAGACGCTCTCCGACCGCTGCGGCGCCGACGTCGTCGTCTCGCTCCCCTTCGAGCCGGGACGCGAGGCGTTCCGTGCGGTGGCCGAGACCCACTCCCGCCTCTCCGCGCTGGCCTTCGAGCGCGTGGACCTCGAGCCGCTGGACGACCACTACGCGAGCAGCTCCCGCGAGGCGCTCCACCACCTGGAGCGCGCGCTGTTCTCCACGGATGTCCCCGAGCGCCTCCCGGCGGGACCCGCGGTGCGCCTGCACTCGGCCGGCGGCGAACGGGCGGAGGTCGAGCTTGTGGGCGCCGAGGTGCTCAAGCTGCTGCGTGACCACGTCCAGCCCGGCGACGTGGCGGTGGTGTTCAACGAGCCGGGCCGCTACGCGTCGCTGGTCGAGCAGGTCTTCGACGCCTACGGCATCCCGTTCTCGATGGTCCACACGCTGCCGCTGCGCCAGACTGCCCTCGGGCGCGGCCTGCTGGCGCTGCTGCGCTGCGCACGGCTGGAGGGCACGGCCGAGGACCTGCTCACCTGGCTGCGCACACCGGGCCGGCTCGACCAGCCGCACCTGGCCGATCGCCTCGAGGCCGAGGTCCGCAAGAGGGGCGCTCAGTCGGCGGCCGAGGCGCGTGAGGTCTGGGAGGCAGCCCGCTGGCCGCTCGAAGAGCTCGACCGCCTGAGCGCCGCGCGCGGCACCGCCGCGCTGCTGTCGGAGCTCGACCGGCTGCTGGGCCGGCTCTTCACGGCGCCTCACCACCGCCGGGCGCCTGTCCTGAGCGGCCCCGAGCTCGACGATGCCCGTGCCTACGACGCTGCCCACCGGGCGCTCGGCGAGCTTGGGAACGTGCTCGCCGCCGATCCCGAGGTGGTGCTCGACGCACGCAGGGTGCACGACACGCTGGCCGAGCTGGGCGTGCGGGTGGGCGAGAACCCTCAGCCCGACCGCGTGCAGGTCGCGAGCCCGCGGGAGGTTCGGGCCCGGCGCTTCGAGGCAGTGTTCGTCTGCGGGCTCAACGAGGGCGAGTTCCCGCGCGGCGGCTCCTCTGATCCGTTCCTTCCCGACGAGGACCGGCGTCGCCTGGCCGCTGCGAGCGAGCTCGTGCTGCCGCTGCGCGAGGATCGCTTGGAGCGCGAGCGCTACCTCTTCTACGTCTGCGCCTCGCGGGCCGAGCGGCTGCTGGTGCTCTCCTCCCGCTACTGCAACGAGGAGGGCGACCCGGAGGCGCAGTCGTTCTTCGTCGAGGACGCCCGCGAGCTCTTCGATGAGCTGCCCGAGCGCAGGCGCTCGCTCTCGGAGGTCACCTGGGAGCCCGAGGACGCTCCCACCTCCGCGGAGCTCGAGCGATCGCTCGCCGCCAGGGGCCGCCGGACCGAGGAGCCCGAGCCGGCTGCCCTTACCTCCGAGGCGCTGCTGGCGGAGCTTGGGTCAAAGGAAGCCGTGGCGGCCAGCGCGCTGGAGAAGTACGCCGACTGTCCGGTGAAGTGGGTGGTGGACAGCCTGCTCCGTCCCGAGGCGCTCGAGCCCGATCCCGAGCAGATGGTCCGCGGGCAGTACGCCCACAAGGTGCTCGAGCGGACCTACTCCCGGCTGCGCGACGAGACAAGCTCCAAGCGCGTCACGGCGGCGAACCTGGCCGACGCCGAGCGGATCCTGCTCTCCGAGCTCGAATCCCACCGCGGCGAGTTTCGCCTCTCGCCCAAGCAGACCCGTGTGCGCGCCGCGGTGCGCCGGCTGGAGTTCGACCTCCTGCGCTTCCTGCGCTGGGAGGCCGAGGCCGAGACCCTGTTCGAGCCCGAGCACCTCGAGCTCGAGTTCGGGCTGGGGGGCGACGAGCCCGTGGAGGTGGCGGGGGTGAAGCTGCGCGGGAAGGTCGACCGCGTGGATGTCTTCGACGGCCAGGCCCTCGTCCGGGACTACAAGACGGGCAAGAAGGCGGACTCGTACAAGTGGGCGGACTGGGACAAGGAGAACCGCTTCCAGGCGGCGCTCTACATGCTCGCCGTGCGCGACCGGCTGGGGCTTCAGCCCGTGGCAGGGGTCTACGAGCCCCTGGGCAGCGAAGTTCGCAGGCCGCGAGGGCTGGTGTCCAAGAACATCGAAGCGCTCGGCGCGGGCTGGGTCAAGACAGACCTCGTCGAGCCTGAGCAGTTCGAGCAGGTGCTCGCCCAGGCTCAAGATCGCATCTCGGCGACCGCGGAGCGCATGCGCCGCGGCGAGCTGGGCTGTGACCCGGACAAGTGCGGCTTCGACGGGACCTGCTCCTATCCCTCGATCTGCCGCTCGGAGGACTGAGCGCTGGAGTTCACTCAAGAGCAGCGGACCGCGATCGAGCGCCGCGACGTGTCGCTGCTGGTGCGTGCCGGGGCGGGCACCGGCAAGACCTCGGTCCTGGTCGAGCGCTTCGCACAGGCGGTGGTGGAGGACGCCGTTGCCGTGGAAGCGATCCTTGCCATCACCTTCACCGAGAAGGCGGCGTCGGAGATGAAGGCTCGTGTCCGGACGCGGCTGGTCGAGCTCGACCGGCGCGACGAGGCGCGCCAGGCCGAGGGCGCCTGGATCTCGACCATCCACCGCTTCTGCGCGCGCGTGTTGCGCGCGCACGCGCTGAGCGCCGGCATCGACCCGGAGTACCGGGTGCTCGACGAGCTCGAGAGCCAGCGGCTCAGCCTCGACGCCTTCGACCGTGCGCTCGAGGAGCTGCTGGCGGAGTCCGCGGGCACCGATCGGCTCGAGCTCGTGGCCGCCTACACGCCCGACCGCCTGCGCGACATGGTGCGCACCGCGTACTCGAACCTGCGCAGCAGGGGCCAGCGCCACCCACGCCTCGCCCCACTGCCCGAGCCCTCCGACGGGACGGCGGAGGCCGCGCGCCTGTCGACCGCCGTGCTCGGCGCTGCGAGCGACCTCGCGTCCGCAGGCCCCGGCAAGCAGGTCACCCAGGCCATGGAGCGCCTGGAGGCGTGCCGGGGGGCGCTGGACGGCCCGGTCTCCGAGGCCACGCTCCTGGACCGTTTCAAGCTCACCGGTAGCGCGAACGCGCTGAAGTCCGATGCGTGCGAGGAGTACCGCCAGGCGCTCGAGGGCTACCGCGCCGTGGTCCTGGCGCGCGCCGAGCGCCGCCACCATGCCCTGCTGCGCGTGCTGCTCGAGCTGTACGGAGACGCGCTCGAGAAGCTCAAGAGCGACCGCTCGGGCCTGGACTTCGAGGACCTGCAGCTGATCACTCGTGACCTGCTGGTGGGCGACGAGGCCATCCGTCAGGGGTACGCCGAGCGGTTCGCGCACGTGATGGTGGACGAGTTCCAGGACGTCAACCCGCTTCAGAACGAGCTGCTCGGCTTGCTCGAGCGCGGAAACCTATTCCGCGTGGGCGACGAGAAGCAGTCGATCTACGGCTTCCGCCACGCGGATGTCGGGGTGTTCGCCCGCCACCACGCCGATGCCCGCCACGAGGGCCGCGCGCAGAGCGTGACCACCAACTTCCGCAGTCGCCGCGAGGTGCTCGACGCCGTGGACCTCGCGTTCGAGCGCGCGTGGGGCGAGGACTTCGAGGCGCTGCGTGCCGGCCGTGACGATCCGCCGTCGTCGGACCCGTGCGTCGAGCTGCTGGCCGTGGACAAGAAGCACGGCTGCTGGGACGAGCTGGACGAGCACGCCTTCGGACGCTCGCTGCGCGCCGCGCCGCGGTGGCGGGCAGCCGAGGCACGTCTCGTGGCCCGTCGTCTCGAGCAGCTCGCGGGGGAGACCGGGCACGGGTGGGGAGACATCGTGGTGCTCATGCGGGCCACCACCCACATGTCCTACTACGAGCGCGCGCTGGAGGAGCGCGGCATCCCGACCCACGTGGTGGGCGGTCGTGGCTACTGGAGCCAGCAGCAGGTGGGCGACCTGCGCCACTGGCTGGCCGCCCTGGCCAACCCGCTGGACGAGCTCTCCCTGTTGTCGGTGCTCGCCTCGCCGCTGGTGGGCGTCTCGCTGGATGCGGTGACGCTCGTCGGCATGCGCGCCGGGCGCGTGGGCCGCGACCCCTGGTGGGCGCTGCAGGCCGCCTACGCGGGAGACGAACCGAGCAACCTGCTGGCCGACCTTCCGGGCCCCGACCGCGTCCGCCTGGAGCGCTTCGTGGACGCCTTCGCCCGGGAGCGGGCCGACGCCCCGCGGGTGTCGC
>Ga0136614_10002337_pt1 | contig 11767 bp, 12 predicted proteins | sample AntDrymUQ2792106_2_FD_106643 | JGI IMG/M metagenome (GOLD analysis project Ga0136614, IMG submission 106643) | Polar desert sand microbial communities from Dry Valleys, Antarctica - metaG UQ279 (21.06) | ecosystem: Environmental > Terrestrial > Soil > Desert | place: Antarctica: Dry Valley...
CCCCATCCCGCATGGTATAACCCGTGCGGCGCATGAAAAGCCTTCTGGACTTCATCGGATCCATCCCGAACTCTCCCAGTGGTGTACTGGGTTTCGTGACGAACCTGCTCGTAGCCCACGGCTACCTGGTCATTCTCTTCGGTGCGGCATTGGACAACTTCGGTCTCCCTGCTTCGGGAGACCTCGTTCTACTGGCAGGCGGGTTGTTCGCTAACGGCGGACAGCTCGCGCTCCCGCTGGTGATGCTAAGCGGCTTCGCTGGGGCCTTCATCTCCGACAACTCCGTGTATTGGATCGGACGCATCGGCGGCAGGCCAATGATCTACCGCATCCTCAAGATGCCCTTCCTCCATTTCCTGGTCAGCGAGAAGAGCCTCGACAGGGTGGAACGCTACTTCGACGCGCACGGTGGGAAGACCGTCTTTGTCGGACGCTTCGGACCGGGCCTGCGCAGTATGACCCCACTCTTCGCCGGGGTAACCAGGATGAAATACCACAGGTTTCTCCCCTATAACCTGGCAGCAGGCGTCGTGTGGGCCGTGTCCTACTCGCTAGTCGGCTACATCTTCGGCCAGTATTGGGAGGAGCTGCTCGCCATCGTGAGGTCCCTCGGCTACGGCGTTGTCGCCCTCGTGGCGCTTGCGCTACTCGGCTACCTTTTCAGGCTGTGGTGGGTCAGGCACAAGCCTGATTAGAACCGCCACATAGTGCCTGGCAGGTCTCCTGCCCTATCCTGCTGGAGGATCCCCTGGCACGTCCGTACTGAGAGTCTCGAAGGTCGTCAGGGCGAGCATGACGAGGGCGGTGAGGGCCGTGAAGACGAGCGGGGAAATGAAAAATCCGAGCGGTACGACGAGGATCAGGAGTGCAGCAGTTGCGAGCCGCGCGAAGAGCGCGCGGTCGTCCAACGAACCCCGGTTCACCCAGTGGATAAAGCTTACGGCCAGCAGATAAACCGCCAGGCCGCCGCCCAGGACCACCCGGGCGCCGCGGTCTCCATGCGCCGTCGTTTCCGCGGCCCCCTCGATGGCGAGTAAGATGCCCACGCCAGAGGCGGCGATGCCGGCGTAGATCGGGAGGTGCCCGTAGCCCCAGAAAAACGAGGCGCGTGGGCTGATCTGGAGTCCCGAAGACCCGACGTAATCGAAGTAGAGCCACCAGATGCAGGCGGCGATCACGAACCCGAAGACCCCGGTCGCAACGACGGCGGGATACCATCCTGTCCCTGCCGTCCCCGCGGCCACGGCGAGGACCGACTCGCCGAGCACGATCAGGGTGAACAGCCCGTAACGCTCGGGGATGTGTTCAGGGTGGAAGACCCTGGGCGCGTAGGCCGTGTCCCGGAAGCTCGCGCGCACCGCAAGCATGGGCGTAACGAGCTCTACGAGAAGCGCCAGCGCCCAGATACCGTACCTTCCTGGGGCGGGCACGAGCAACGAAGAGAGCCAGATCATCGCCCCGGCCGCGTTCCCCACCGCGTACAGGCCGACGAAGAGACGGACGTTCGCCGCGTCGCGCCAGGCCCTGGCGTAGAGCCCCACGAGTAACGACTTCATCGCCACGTAGGCGAGCACGAAGCTGAGCGTCTCTCCCTTGTAGAGACCGCTGATGGACGCGGCCAGCCAGAGTATGCACAGCATCGCCCCGAGCAACGTCGCCCGGTAAACAACATCGTCGTTGTCGAAGGCGGTTGCGTACCACGTGAAGCCCATCCACGCCCACCATACGGGTACGAAAAAGGCGGCGAAGTGCAAAGCGCCGTCGAACGTCGGGTCGTGGTGCAAACCTCTGGCAAGCGCAGCGACGGCCACGACGAAGCAGAGGTCGAAGAATAGCTCGAGCCAGGTCGATGTACGATGCTCCTCGGAGGGGTCGCGCAGTACCTGTGGACGCAACAGGCGGGCTCGTAGACCCTCAGGCTCCCTGAGGTCTCTCACGCCATCCCCGCAGAACGTAGCAGGTCAGCCATCGAAAAGCTGACTGACTATGCTGACCCTGGTACTCCTGACTGTCACCGAAGACCTCCCGTTAAAGACGTTCGATCCACTCTACATTCGGCATTGGGCCCACGCATCACCCGAACGGCTAGTTTCCAGCCCTGCTGTCGTATCCCGCTGCTAAACTCTTGCGAGAGGAGGTGTGGCTGATGCCAGATGCTTCTGAGGTGCGAGAGACCAAAGACCTGCAGCGGCGCAATCACGAGCTCTCGGTGCTAAACGAGATCGCCCGCGAGCTCAACCGCTCCGTCGAGCTTGGCGAGGCGCTAGGGTTCACGCTGTCGCAGGTGGCCGAGCTACTTGGCTTGCGTACGGCCTGGATCTGGCTCATGGACGATTCTTCCCCGGAGCCCTACCTCGCCGCGGCCCGCAACCTCCCTCCCGCCCTCGCGGACGACCCGCGCCGCATGAATGGCTCGGGCTACTGTTATTGCCTCGACACTTACAAGAAGGGCGACTTGGAGGGCGCTGCCAACGTCAATGTCCTGACTTGCAGCCGTCTCAAGGGCCTGGTCGACGGCACGGGTGGCCTGCGCTACCATGCCAGCATCCCCCTCTACGCCGGGGAGAAGAAGCTCGGCGTCATGAACGTCGCGAGCCCCCAGTGGCGAGGCCTCTCGCCCGAAGACCTGCAGCTACTCTCCACCATAGGCGACCTGCTCGCCATCGCCGTCGAGCGGGCCAGACTCTTCGACCGCAGCGCTAGGCTCGGCGCTGTCGAGGAGCGCAACCGCCTGGCGCGTGAGATCCACGACACCCTCGCCCAGGGGCTTACAGCCACGGGGCTCCAACTCGAGTCAGCCGAAGCCTTCCTCGACGACGAGTCCGGCGCCGGGCGCGCCCGCGAACCGCTGCGCCGCGCCCTCTCACTAACCCGGTCCAACCTCGATGAGGCGCGTCGCTCGGTCCTCGACCTCCGCGCCGCCCCACTCGAAGGCCGCTCGCTGCCGGAAGCGCTGAAGACCCTCGTCGACCGCTGGGAAGCGGAGACGGGCGTGGCCACGAGGTTCGGGACCGTGAACGGCAGCCGCCCGCTCCCACCGCGGATCGAGGTCGCCCTCTACCGCGTCTGCCAGGAGGCCCTCACCAACGTCGCCAGCCACGCACGCGCAAGCCGTGTGACGGTCAGGCTCGTGGCCACACCGGGGGCGGTGCGACTCGTCGTCAGCGACGATGGCCACGGCTTCGACCCTCCCCGCATCGCGGACGATCGGCATGGCATCGTCGGCATGAGGGAAAGGGTGGAGATGCTCGGCGGCACTCTGGAGATAGAGAGTGGCCCTGGCGAGAGTACGCGCGTCGAGGCCACCGTGCCGCTCGAAGGACTCCAGGGTGGATAAGATCAGGCTCCTCGTCGCCGACGACCACCCGATGCTGCGCGAGGGTCTCGTCGCCGTGCTCGGCACCCAGCCTGACTTCGAGGTCGTGGGCGAAGCGGCTGACGGGGATGAGGTAGTCAGGCTCGCAGAGAGACTGGACCCTGATGTGATACTGCTGGATCTGGAAATGCCGGGGACCGACGGCGTCGAAGCCCTAGAGAGGCTCCGCGAAGCGGGCTCCCGCGCACGCACCGTCGTCTTTACGGCCTACGACACGGACGAGAGGATCCTGGGTTCTCTGCACGCGGGAGCCCGCGGCTACCTGCTCAAGGGCGCTTCCAGAAAGGAGATCTTCGGCGCCATCCGCACCGTCCGGGCCGGAGGCTCCCTCCTCGAACCTGCCGTCGCGGACAGGCTACTGGAGCGTATAGGTGGTGAGGAAAACCTCCCTTCGAACCGCCGCCTTACGTCCAGGGAACTCGAGGTGCTCGCTCTCCTCGCCAACGGCCTGAAAAATTCCGATATCGCAGGTCGACTCTTTATCTCGGAACGGACGGTAAAGTTCCACGTCGGCTCCATCCTCGCCAAGCTCGAAGCCCAGAACCGTACCGAGGCGGCCAGGATCGCCGTCCGCCGCGGTCTCGTAGACGCCCCCTAGAGTAGCTTGCAAAGGGGTATCGACCCCAATGCAAGCTGTCAGCACTTCAGCTGGTCAGACAACAAGAAGCTGATACCGAACACTCCCTACGAATCCACCCGGCTTCGTGATCGCCTGTACCAAAGTACAGGCCGAAAACCGTCCCTCCTGACGTTTCCCGGCGCCGGTCACGGCGATACATTGTATTCAAACAAGACCAGGAGGCATACGAAATGACCGGAGAACCATCGCATCGCACGGCGATCATCACAGGCGCGTCCCGCGGCCTGGGCCTGGCACTCGCCCGCAGGCTGGCCGAGGATGGCTGGGCCCTGATCATCGACGCCCGGGGCGAGGAAGCCCTCGAGAACGTACGCGCGGAGCTAGCCAGGCATACGCACGTCGTCGCCATCCCGGGCGATGTTGCCAACAGAGGGCATCGGGCTGCGATCTCGGAGGCGGCGCACGAGGCCGGCGGCGTGGACGCGCTCGTCAACAACGCGAGCATCCTCGGCCCAAGCCCTCAGCCGGATCTGCTCGACTACCCGCTCGACGTACTGGAACAGGTGTACCGTAAGAATGTGATCTCACCCCTCGCGCTCATCCAGGATCTCAGTATCGAACTGAAACCACAGGCGCGCATTATCAACGTCACTAGCGACGCCGCGGTCGAGCCATACGAAGGCTGGGGCGGATACGGGTCGAGCAAGGCCGCGCTGGAACAACTCTCCAACATCCTCGCGGCCGAGAACCCTGGGCTGCGCGTCTACCGCGTAGATCCCGGCGACATGCGTACCAGGATGCACCAGGAAGCCTTCCCCAACGAGGATATCAGCGACCGACCGCTCCCCGAAGTGAGCGTGCCTGGCTTCCTCGAGCTCCTGACGGGCGACCTGCCGAGCGGACGCTACGAGGCACGCACGCTGGCCGCGAGGGTAGTCACAACCGCCGCGGATTCCTAGAAGGAGAGGGCCAGATTGTCCAACACGATTGCAGCAGCATTGGAACCTGTAGACACTTTCGTCGACTATCCCAAGGCACTATCCCCACTTCACTTCGAGCTGCCTCAGGAGCTGGAGGCCGGCGAGCCGCCTGAGGCGCGAGGACTGCGCCGCGACGAAGTACGCCTGATGGTCTCCTACCTGGACGACGACAGCGTCGTCCACTCCAAGTTCGGCGACCTCCCAGAGTTCCTCAGAGCCGGCGATACCCTCGTCGTCAACACAAGCGGCACCATGAACGCCGCGCTCCCCGCCGAGCGCAGAGACGGCACGCCCATTACCGTGCACCTCTCGACCCACCTACCGGCAGACCTGTGGGTCGTCGAGCTGAGATCATCTTCCGGCGATGAACCTGCACTTGACGGTAAGTCAGGAGAGATCCTGACACTTCCGGAAGGCGGCAGTATAGTCCTGCAAACCCCTTATCTAGCGGAGAAGCGGCAGCAGAGAGAGGTGCCCAACCGGCTCTGGATCTCCACTCTAAACCTGTCTGTGGACTTTAATGAGTATCTGGACCAGTACGGGTCACCCATCAAGTACAGTTACGTCAGGGAGAGCTGGCCGGCGAGCTACTACCAGACGGTCTACGCCACGGAGGTAGGTAGCGCCGAGATGCCGTCCGCAGGAAGGGCTTTCACACCGGAGTTGATCACTCGCCTCGTCGCTAACGGGGTCAGGGTCGTGCCGCTAATACTGCACACGGGCGTCGCCAGCCTCGAAGACGACGAGCCGCCTTACGAGGAGTTCTACCGTGTCCCTCCCGAGACCGCGGACGCGATCAACGCGGCGCGCACGGCGCGACGCAGGGTGGTCGCCGTCGGGACTACCGTAGTGCGCGCGCTCGAGACGGTCACGGATAGGGACAGCCTGACCCACCCTGGCGAAGGCTGGACCGACCTCTTCATAACCCCGGAGCGCGGCGTACGGTCCGTTGACGCTATGCTGACAGGGTTGCACGAACCGCGCTCGACCCATCTGTCGATGCTGGAGGCACTCGCCGGACGCGGGTCGGTATGTCCCCTCGCCACCTCGAGCACGGAACATCTGGAGGTCGCCTACGCCGAGGCCCTGAGGGAAGGCTATCTCTGGCACGAGTTCGGGGACCTGCACCTGATCCTACCCGGCCACACAAAAGGATACTCACCAGCATAAACCTATAGTAGAACTTTATACAGCAGTCACCTGTCAGCTCTCGGCCAAAAAGCGGAGAGCTGACAGGCTGATGGCCCGCCGTGCGTAATGCTTTGAGCCTTACGCACGCTACCTGAAACCCGAAACCTGACCCTTCATGTACAGGCGACGACGGCCTTGCCCGGCTTCCAATTGGGCGGGTCGGTGCAGAGCCAGTCGGCGGCTTCGCGAGAAGTACGGCGCTCTTCGGCTTTCATGTCCATGCGCCAGGCAAAGATGCGGCGGTTCGTGCAGTTGATAGCACCCTGGCCCGAGGCTATGCGCGCCGGTCCACCGAGGCCCGGTTCGAGGTTTCTGGCGGTACGATTGAGGACGTAGACGAAGCCCACGTTGTCATCTTTACCCAGCAGGCCCGTCTGCGTCAGGCTGATCTTGAGTAGCCTCAGTTGCTCTCCTTTTCTGTGTCTCTTGGCAAAGTATCGGAGCAACTCGCCTTGATCGTAGGTAACGAAGCTGCTCTCTATCTTGCCCCCTGCCTCCACCTTGCCTACGGTGTACCAGGACCACGGCTCGTAGCCCCTCTCCGCAAAATCAGGGGGACTAGGGCCCTCGGACACGAAGAAGATGCGGGACAGAGTCGCCTGATCCCCGCTGTTGAAAGCATCGACGAAGGAGATCACGAGCCCGGCAACCTGCCGTGGGTGGCATCCATCAGGGAGTGAGGCGTCGTCGCTGGTGACGATCACACGCGTAGGCTCCTGGCGAACTACAGGTTCACGCTGTCCATCCCCGCCCGCAGAACGCGACTCCCCGGTATTCCTATCTTCCTCACACCCAACAAGGAGGCAAAGCAGTGCCAGGATGGGTAGGATCGCCGTCTTCATAGGGGAGCCCGAGTTGGCCCTGCCTTCCGTCACCCCGCATGGTCGACTCCATTCTACAGCGGAATACGGAAGGGTTGACCCTTCCGTATTCCGCGCTGGTCAGCACTTCAGCAATTCAGCCAGTCAGCTTTTTGGTTGCTGAATGTGCTCTGAAGGCTTTGAGGCCTATGTCCCATCCTGAAGAAGGCTCAAGACTCATACACGGCGCTGCACACCCGTAGTAGTAAATACGCGCTGGCGATGGATCGCCCAAAACGAAGCTGAAATGCTGACTTGCTGAAATGCTGCTCTACAGAGAGATCAGACCGTGTCGCGCGCCCTGGCTGACCGCCTCGGCGCGGTTGCTCACCCCGAGCTTGGAGTAGAGTGAGGAGATATGGAACTTGACCGTATGTTCGCTGATGTGGAGTTCGCGCGCGATCATCTTGTTGGACAGCCCGCGTCCGAGCAGGCCGAGCACCTCGCTCTCGCGGGCGGTCAGCGGCTCAGCGAGCTCTTCGACTGCCGTCGCAGTCTCGTCGAACAACCGCTCGGCCAGGGTTTTCGGGAGCACGGTCAGGCCATGGGCCACGGCGGCGACGGCAGCCCCCAGTTCCTCCGACGGGGCGTCAGGCGGCACTACTCCCCAACCTCTCAGAGACAGAGTACGCAGCCTCGACGCCTCGCCTTCGTCTTCCGAGAGTAACAATAGCGACTGCGTACCGTCTTCGGAGACAGAGAGCGCGGTCTCTTCGAGCAACTCCTCGTCGGCGACGAGCACCACATCGGCTCCGGAGAGCGGGGGAACGGGTCCTGCGGATAGACCGGCCTCACCGACAACCAGCAAGTCGGCGGTCTCGACGGCCGCGAGCATCGAACGCAGCCCCGCCCGCATGGTGGGCGTTGGGGCCACTACGAACACCCGCGTAGGCGTCATGCGGCGCGTCCCGACTCTTTCAGGCGCAGTTCCATGACGCTGATTTTACCGCCGCGCATCACGCGCAAGGAGACGGCATCACCGGCCCGCGCTACGGCTTCCAACAGGGTTCCTACCTCCCCGAGCGGTTCCCCGGCGACGGCGAGCAAGACGTCGCCGACCAGCAGGCCGGCCCGGTCGGCGGTGCCACCGGTCTCGACACCGGCGATAACTAGCCCGGCAGGTCCGGCTTCCCGACGAAGAGATACCGGCACCTCGACGGGCAAGACCCCGATCCCGAGCCTCGGGCGGCGTTCTCCGGCCACCCAGGCAGCTGCCGCGTTGCTTGGGATAGAGAGCGCCATACTGCCGAATATCATCGCGTTGATGGCGACGACCTCACCCCTGGCGTTCAGGAGTGGTCCGCCCGAGTTTCCGGGCGCGAGGGTGACGTCAGATCTCACGTAGCGTGTGGAGGAACCCCGGCCTGGCCCTCGAAGCTCGCCCACACCGCCAACGATGCCGGCGCTCACGGCCCCGACACTGCCCCAGGGATGCCCGATAGCGTAGACTAGTTCGCCAACGCGCAGGGCGTCAGAGTCCCCGAGAGGGGCCTCCGGCAGGTCCTCGTGGTCGCCCTCCAGCCTGAGCAGCGCGAGGTCCAGGCTCCTGTCGCTCTTTACTACGTCAGCGTCCAGCGTCCTGCCGTCGTGGAGGGCCACCATGACGTTACTTCTCCTGCGTCGTCCTGAGATTACATGGTGGTTGGTCAGAACGAGGCCGTCGCCGGGCCAGATCACACCTGCCCCTATACCACGACCCTTACTGCGTACCTGTACGACGCTCCTCTGCGCATCCTCTATCATCCTCGTACCGGCCAGGGCGGCGGAGGAGTCTCCTGACACTTCGGCTATCTCCCGAACTCCTAACCGCGCTCGCCCACGGTGATCTCGACCTCCGTGAGCTCGCCGCCGCGCACGAGCTTGACGGGTACAGGACTACCAACCCTGTCTCCTGCCAGCAGCACGAGCAGGTCGTCGGTGTCCTCGACGGGCTGTCCGTCCAACGTCGCAAGGATGTCGCCCACTATGAGGCCGCCGCGCCCCGCAGGGCTGCCATCCTCGACGCCGACGACAAGCAGCCCGCCCCTCTGCGTTAGGCCGAGCCTCCCTCCGTCGGGGAGGCGCACCGGCTGGCTTAGGATGCCAAGGTATCCGCGCTTGACGGAGCCCCGCTCCGAGAGCGTCCCCGCGGTGCGCCAGGCGATGTCAGCAGGGATGGCGAACGCCGCGCCACGTCCCCAACCTGAGACCAGCATGCCGAGTACGTTCCCCCGCGCGTCGATCAGTGGTCCACCCGAAAACCCCGGGTATGGTGTCGCGTCGGTCTGGATGAAACGTTCCAGCCTCGGTCCCCGCCTGGTGCGGACGGGGCCTCCGACGGCGCTAACCACCCCAAGGGTGGCCCTCGGTCCCTCGCCGCGAGAGTGGCTTCCTACGGCCAGAGAGATCTGGCCGACACGGGCGTCACCTTCTGCGGGCGTGGCGGGTTCGATGTCCAGGCCATCCACGTTCAGCACCGCAAGGTCCGTAGAGTGATCCCTCCCCGCGAACCGCGCGGATAGGGTCCTTCCGTCAGCGGTCTCTACCGACAGGTCCTCCTCGCGTTCGAGCACGTGGCTCGCCGTCAGCACCGTGTTCTGCGCAAAGACCACGCCGCTCCCCGAACGACGCCTCCGGCCGTTTACCCGCACGACCGACGCTGCCACATTCTCTACCGCATCCGCCATGCCCTCCGACAGGGCGGAAAGAGTATCCGTGTGCTCCATAGTTTTCTCCTGATCTTTTTGGTTTGCACGGATAACTCTATCCCCGGACAAGACGACAGGCATCACCCGTCCGGCTAGTTTCCGCCCGGAAGAACGGCTAGTCATTAGCACTTCAGCATTTCAGCACTTCAGCTTTTTGTCCTCGCTGACGGCCGATCATTCTTGGTCGAATGTGTGGTTCGCGGAGGGTCGATTCCTGTGCGAGCTTGTCTTTAGACTACGGGGCTGCGTCTTTACCTGAATCCGGTACCTGATGTTGCGGGTAGAATGGAGAGGGAGGGTGTCGGGGAATCATGTCGCTGCCTGCGCGCATGGGCGATAGTGGAAGGGAGAGTATGAACCGGAAGAGGAGGGCTGAAGAGCTGCGTAGCCACCGCTGGTACGGGGTGCGCGACTTGCGCTCGTTCGGCCACCGCTCGCGGACCAAACAGATGGGCTACTCCGCGGAGGACTACAGCGGGAAGCCGGTTATCGGGATCATCAACACCTGGAGCGACATAAACCCCTGCCACTCCCACTTCAGGCAGAGGGCCGAGGAGGTCAAGCGGGGGGTCTGGCAGGCCGGTGGGTTTCCGGTCGAGATGCCAGCGATGTCGCTCTCCGAGCCGTTCCAGAAACCCTCGACGATGCTGTACAGGAACTTCCTCGCCATGGAGACCGAGGAGCTCTTGCGCTCTTACCCTGTGGACGGCGCGGTGTTGATGGGCGGCTGCGACAAGACCACACCGGCCCTGCTCATGGGTGCGATCACCATGGACCTGCCTGCCCTCTTCGTCCCCGCAGGACCGATGCTGCGCGGCAACTGGCGCGGCAACACTCTGGGAAGCGGCAGCGACGTATGGAAGTACTGGGACGAGAAGCGCGCTGGCACCATCGGAGATCTCGAATGGCAAGAGATCGAAGACGGCATCGCCCGCTCGCCAGGTCACTGCATGACAATGGGCACAGCCTCGACCATGACCGCCGCCGCCGAAGTCCTCGGCATGACCCTCCCGGGGGCCTCCTCGATACCCGCCGCCGACTCTGGCCACGCCAGGATGGCCTCGATGAGTGGGCGCAGGATCGTCGAGATGGTCTGGGATGACCTCAAGCCCTCGGACATCCTGGACGACCACTCCTACGAGGACGCCGTGACGGCCGTGATGGCCCTTGGTGGCTCTACCAACGCTGTGATCCATCTCATCGCCCTGGCCCGCCGCAGCGGCGTACCCATGGACCTCGCACGCTTTGACGAGATCTCACGCCGCGTACCCGTCCTCGCCAACATACGCCCGAGCGGCGAGTACCTGATGGAGGACTTCTACTACGCCGGAGGTCTGCGGGGTCTGCTCTCCCGCCTCGAAGAGATGCTCCACCTCAACCGTGCCACCGTTGGCGGTCGAGCCATGGATGAGACGCTCACCGGCGTCTACGACGATGAGATCATCAGGCCACTCGACGACCCCCTGCGGGAAGAGGGCGGACTCGCCGTGTTGCGCGGCAATCTGGCCCCCGATGGCTGCGTGATAAAGCACTCTGCCGCAGACCCGGGGTTGCTCAGGCACACAGGACGAGCCGTGGTCTTCGACGGCTACGACGACCTCGCCAGTCGCATAGACGACCCGAACCTGAAGGTGGACGCAGCCTCCATTCTGGTTCTCAGGGGGACAGGCCCGATCGGGGCCCCCGGCATGCCTGAGTGGGGTTTGCTCCCCATCCCCAGGAAGCTGCTGGAAAAGGGAGTAAGGGACATGGTGCGCATCTCCGACGCCCGTATGAGCGGCACCGCCTACGGCACCTGCGTGCTCCACGTCGCCCCCGAGTCACACGTCGGAGGCCCGCTCGCCCTCGTAAGGGACGGAGATGCAATAGCGCTCGACGTTCCGAATCGTCGCCTGCAACTCGCGGTAGATGAGCGAGAACTGTCCCGTCGCCGCGCCGCGTGGAGCCCGCCTCCGAGACCTTACGGTCGTGGCTACGGGGCGATATTCGCCAGGCACGCAACCCAGGCAAACGAAGGTTGCGACTTCGACTTCCTCGCCCAAGGACCATCCGTCCCTGAGCCCGAGATTCACTGACCCTCAACGCGCAGTGAG
>Ga0136614_10002338_pt1 | contig 11766 bp, 4 predicted proteins | sample AntDrymUQ2792106_2_FD_106643 | JGI IMG/M metagenome (GOLD analysis project Ga0136614, IMG submission 106643) | Polar desert sand microbial communities from Dry Valleys, Antarctica - metaG UQ279 (21.06) | ecosystem: Environmental > Terrestrial > Soil > Desert | place: Antarctica: Dry Valley...
AAGAGCCGCTCAACCCCGAGTTCCGCCTGCGGACGGTAGGCGCCGGCGTGGCGCGTGGGCGCCTGGTCGGCGGCAACCTGACGCTCATCAGCGCGACCATGGGGACGCCGTACGAGATCGACACGCGCGGCCGGATCCTCCTGCTCGAGGACGGCGGCGAGGCGCCGTACCGGATCGACCGGATGCTCGTGCAGCTCAAGCTGGCCGGCAAGCTGCGGGACTGTGCCGGCATCGTCTTCGGCACCTGCAACGACTGCGGCACGGACAGGTCCTCCTTCGAGCTGTCGCTGTCGCTCTCCGACGTCCTCGAGGAGATCCTCGGAACGCTCGGCAAGCCCGTCCTGGCGGGGCTCCTCTTCGGCCACACGACGGAGAAGGCAACGATCCCCCTCGGGGTCGAGGCCGTCCTCGACGCGGGGAATAAGACGCTCGAGATCACGGAGGCCGCGACGACGCCCGCCTGAAACGGGGGCGCCCACCGCCGCCGGGCATCACCCGGGGGCATCGTGAAAAAGGCGGCCCCGGCTCTGGCATCCGGGGCCGCTTGGAGGAACCGCCGACGATCCGCATCCCCGGCGGCTGACCCACCCCGACCCGAAGAGCTACTCGAAGTATCCGTTCACGTCGATGATGAAGTCGGCGGTCGCGCCGGCGTTCATCCCGGGGAAGACCGTGAGGGTCCCCCCGGACCCCAGCGGCACGATCGCGTTGTTCGCCCGCGTCTGTCCCGCGGCGAAGTTGATCGTCGAGACGAGCGGCAGGGGATTGCCGCCCGGGTAGAGCGCGATGTGGCCGCCGGAGTTGGAGCCGGTCACCGTCACGTTGAAGGCGACGGCCCGGGCGTTGACCGGGATGCCGCAGCGTCCCCCGACCGTGAACGTGCGGGCGGCTCCCGCGGTGAGCGGCGGCGCGCCGTAGGGCCCGGCGGGGTCCCGCGTGTCCGCCACGCGGCACGGCGTCACGGTGTGGAAGGCGGACGCGCCGGGATCGCCTCCGACGGACGTCGTGGCGCTCGCGGAGTTGTTGCTCATGACCGAATCAGCCTCCGCCGCGGAGACCGTGGCCGTGTTCGTGACGGAGCCCGGGGTCGCCGGCGCCGTGACCACGATCGTGATCGGCGGCGCGGCGCCGCTCGCGAGACCGGGCCGGGTGCAGGTCACGGTCCCCGACGAGTGGCCGCAGCTCCAGCTGCTCCCGCTCGCCGACTGGTACGTCACTTCCGAAGGGAGCGTGTCGGTGACCGTCACGTTCGTGACGCCCTGCGAGCCGAGGTTCGAAACCGACAGCGTGTACGTCACGGTCCCACTGGGCGCCACCGGGTCGGGAGAGTCGGTTTTAGAAATGGAGATGTCTCCATCCGTGGAGAGCAGGGACATCGTCGTCGAGAGGACCGCCGAGTTGTTGGCGGGGAGAGGGTCCTCTTGAGCGGAGGTCACGCTGGCCGAAGACTCGAGCGTCATGAACCCCGGCGGTGTGACGACGACGGTGACGGTCGCCAACGCGTCTTCGGCGATGGAGCCGAGCGTGCACGTCACGATGCCCGACGCCTGGCCGCAGCTGCCCTGGGACGAGTTCGCCGAGACGAATGCGACCCCCGCCGGGAGGGTATGCGACAACGTCACGCTCGTCGCAGTGTCGGCCCCGGTATTGAGGACGGTCAGGACGTAGATCAGGGTGTTGCCGGCGTGCACCGGGTCAGGGCCTGCCGAGAGCTCGAGTGACAGATCCGCGTAAGCGGGCGGGAGGGTCGCGCCGATCCGGATGACGACCGATGCGGAGCCGATGCCTCCCTGCGAGTCCGTCCCCGTCACGGTGATCGTGTGCGTTCCCGGGGAGAGCTGGTTGGCGAGCTTCAGGAGGGTCTTCCCCGCACCGAGCGCGCCGTTGACGTTGGACGACCACTGGAAACTGGCGATGGCGCCATCTTCGACGTCCCGCGCGTCGGCCCCGAACACGACCTGCTGCTGTCCTACGAAGAGCTGATTGACCGAGGGCGTTCGCAGGAAAAGGAACGGCGCCCGGTTCGATACGGTGAACCGTCCGTCGGACTGGTCGGTGGCAGTCAGGAAGCCGTCCGTAGCGGAGACGCGGAACAGCGCCGTCGTGGAGCCGGGGAGAATGGAGCGGGGTACGGGGTACGTCTGCGCGACGAGGTCTGTCCCGATGGTGATCCAGGTCGCTCCGCCGTCGCGGCTGTACTGGACGTCGAATGTGAGCGCGTCTCCGTCGGGATCGCTCGCCGTCCATGTAAACGAGACGGGATCCGAGGTCAGGTTCTCGCCTCCGTTGGGCGAGACGATCTGAACCGTCGGCGGGTTCGCGCTGGCGGAGCGCGAGGCGAGCTCGACACCGTTTCTCAGCACGGCGGCCCGGCGGATTGCCGGGTTGAGGGGGACGGGAACGAAAAACGGTCCCGTGTATTTGATCGGTCCGCGGGGCTTCGTGTGCGAGGGCTCGAACGGAATGTCCTGGAGGACCGCGTTGGCAGCGTCAAACAGCCGCAGCACGTAGTTGCCGGGCAGTGTCGGCGGCACACCCGTTGCGTCCGACCAGCGGAAGAAGCGGTCAAAGACCGCGAGGTCGTTCTGCCGGTCGATCCAACCCTCGAAGACGAGGTATTCCTGCCCGCCGGCCAGTCCTTTCGGCGTTGCCACCGAGGCCGGAAAGATCGAGTTGATGGCCGTTTGCAGGCCTTCCAGCGTGAACTTCGAGTTCCACATGTCCAGGGGAATCCTCGCGCAATAGCTCATGAGGTCGTAGTACAGATAGGGATCCACGCCTCTCGGCACCGAGAGAGCCGTGTCGAGCCCGAAGAAGAGCTTGTCCTTGGGGACGTTCGCAGGCATTGGCCCGAACGTGGGCATCGGATTGCTGGAGAACGCCGAGAGCGGCGAAGGATTTGGCACGGCATAGAAATGGGGGTAGGCACCGGTCGGTGGTGGATGGTCGGTGGCGTCGGAGCATGCTCCGTTGGCATAGGTCGCCGGTGGCGGGACGGAGCTTGGATAGGTTCCGAAGATTGCCCCGTCGACGGAATGGTGCCGGCCGAGGGTGTGACCCAGCTCGTGGGTGTGCGTATGCCGGCCGAAGCCGAAATAGGTTTTCGGAAAGAACCCGGCTGCCGACTTGGCGGGAATGTCGTCGGCGAGACCTTCGAAGTTATTTGGGTTCGTGATCAGGCCGTAATAGATGCGTGTGGGCAGACCGTCGAGCAGCCACTGCTTCTTAGTTTTCCTCACGACTTCATCGATCCAGGGCCCGGGGTTGGTGACGGCCGCTGAAGGTCCGATCGGGCCGGTCCAGAGGAGCTGCCCCTCTGTCCAGTCCACGCTCGCGATCGGATAGGTCGCTACGAGCACGCGGGCCGCTTCGGCAATGTCCGAAGAGCTGAGAGAGCGCGGGATGTTCCCCTGGTCCGTGTACTTGATGTCGAGGAACTTGACCTGGAGCGTGTTGGTGGCGAGGAACGTCGCTTGAACGGAGCAGTCGGCGCACGGAGTCGGCGGTCCGAACACGTCGCGCGGCTCGCGGCACATGACGTCTCCGTTGGTCCGCTCGAAACGGAGTTGTATGGATCCGTCGAGCCAGGCATCGGGGAGCCGGAAGTTGAGGGTGTCGTGGAAATTCACGCGGCGGTCGAGGGCATTGAGCCCCGCCCGGAAAACGCCGAAGTTCGTTGGAAAGATCGGAGACCCCGCCAGCTCGGTGCCCCCCAGGTTGAAGGCGCGCAACTGCCCCTCGACGACGCGCGGGCCTGTCGCCGGATCGCTCTGCTGGAGATTCGCCCGAACCCAGGTCTCCTTCCCCTTGAAGAGCTTGACGCTGTTGGTGAAGTCCTGGACGACCTGGACGACCTCGAGTCCGAGCAACTCGACGTCGAATCGCGTCGAGGAGAATTCTGAAGTCGAGCCGGCGGCGTCCGTCGCCGTCGCGGTGACCTTCGGCGCGGGAGGACCCACGGGCAGCGGGATCTGCCCCGCCAGCGTGAAGCAGAAGCTGCCGTCGGAATTCGGCGTCACCGAGCCGAGGTAGACCTCTCCCTCTCCGTGCCGCAGCGGGTCCTCGAACTGGTTGGCATAGAGGTCGACCGTGATCGAGGTCGGACTCGGAGACGTCACCCGTCCCCCGACGTGAGTCTGGTTGGAGGCGCTGTCGTAGTTGACCGAGATCTGCTCGGGGAAGTTCATCAGGGTGTTCGGTCCGGCGTCTGGGTCGAGCGGGTCGTTCAACGTGACCCCGTCTCCCGCCAGATCGATGCCGAGCCCCGTGTTGCTGTGGATGCGGTTGGCGCGGATCCGGTTGCGCACCGAAGCCGCGCCGACGACGCGCACGCCGTCCTGTCCGTTGCTGCCGATCAGATTCCCCGCCTCGACGCCGTCGGCCGGCCGGATGCCGACGGTGGTGTCGGTCGTGTTCTGGATGAAGACGCCGCTCGCCCCGTTGGGGAGCGGGCTCGCGCCGCTCGCCGTCCGGCCGATCGTGTTCGCCTGGACGCGGTTTCCGGTGGCGCCCGCGTTCACGACGGCGACTCCGTAGGTCGCGTTGCCGGAGATCACGTTCCCGGCGGCGGTGGAGAGCCCTCCGATGACGTTGTCGGCCGCCGCCCCGTCGATGAGCACGCCGATCCCGTTGGGCATGGCGGCGGCGCCCGTACGGTCCGTGCCTATCCGGTTTCCCGCCACGACGTTCTGGGTCGTGGATGGTCCCAGGATCTTTACGCCGTTGTCTCCATTGCCCGAGATGACGTTGCAGGAGCCGGTGCAGGCGCCGCCGGTCGTCACCCCGATGCTTCCACCGATGAAGTTGCTCGTCGCCTGGTTGATGAAGATCCCGTCGCCGAAGTTGCCCAGGAACGTAGTCCCGTCGGAGGCCACGCCGATGTAGTTCCCCTCGACGTGGACGTTGGAAGCCCCCGCGAAGATGACGATCCCGAAGACGTTCGCGGAGACGACGTTGCGGGCCGCGGCCGTCGTGCCGCCGACCTGGACTCCCGGGGTCTGCGGCAGGAGGATGCCCGCGATCTCGTTGCCGAGCTCCGCGTTCCCCGTCGCATCGGTACCGATGTAGTTTCCCAGCACGACGTTGCCGGACATGTCGGGCCGAGGGATCTCGACACCGTCCTCGAAGTTCCCGGAGATGACGTTGCGGGCCCCGGCGGCCGTGCCCCCGACGGTCGTCGAGGGGGCCACGACGCGGATGCCGCCGCCTCCGGCGTTGGCCGCGTTCGGGACGGCCGCCGTCCCCGCCGCGTTCGTGCCGATGTAGTTGCCCTGGATCAGGTTCCCGCCGGCCGACGGGCCCGAGACGACGACACCGTCGCAGAGGTTGCCCGAGATGAGGTTGCGTGCAGCCGCCGCGGTCCCCCCGATCGTGTTGGTCGAGGCGGAGTTGAGGGAGACGCCGTGACCCGGAGCGCCGCCGCTGCAGGGGCTGCCGACTCCGTTTCCCAGGCCGGCGTTCCCCGCCGGATTCGTTCCCACGCGGTTGCCCCGGATCATGTTGCCGGTCGCGGCGGGCCCGAAGATCTGGATCCCGTCGCCGCTGTTGCCCGACGAGACGTTGCGGGCGGCGGCGGTCGTGCCCCCGATCGTGTTGTTCGGGGCATTGTTGACGAGGATGCCGTCCAGGGCGTTCGGCTTGCTGGTCGTCCCCGCGACGTTGATGCCAGAGTAGTTCCCCTCGACGACGTTGCCCGCCGAACGGACTTCGATCCCGCGGAAGGAGAACTTGTTGACGACGAGCCCGCGGATCGTGCTCGAGCCCCCGTCCACCGTCAGGCCGTTGGCCGGGTTTCCGGCGCCTGTCCCGTCGATCTCGATGATGGGGGAGCCGGCATATCCCGGCTGGCTCGTCCCGTCGATCGTGACGGGACCCGTCAGGATGGGCAGGAACGACGCCGGGTTGATCGTCACCGGCCCGCTGCCGATGGCGAAGGTGATGACGTCCGCGCCGGGGCTCGCGTTCGCCTGCATCATGGCGGCTCGAAGCGTGCAGGGTCCGCTGGGGCAGCCGCCGCTGCCCGTCGCGCACACCGTGTCGTTCGTGTCGCAGTCGCCCCCGTCTCCGGACGAGGTCACGTTGAAGGTCGCGGCGGCGGCGCTGATCACGGCGGAGGGCGCAAAGGCGCCGGGACCGAGCACGACGAGATCGTCGATCGCGTCCGCGTTGAGGCGCATCGGCAAGACGACAGACGCGGGCGCCTCTTCGAGGTACACGGGCCTCACGGATGCGGCGCCCGCCAGCTCGCCCGCGGGGAAGAGCCACGTGCCGCCCCGCGAGTCGGGGGTCGCCGCCAGGTCGGTTCCGACGAGGAGGTCCTGCCCCCGTCCGCCCGTCATGCGCGCGGCGGCGAGCCGCGCCGCGCCCGCCCCGATGGGGCAGGACGCCCCCACCTTGCTCCACGCGGGGCTGAGGGCGCGCGCCTGCGGCGCCGACCACTGCTCCGCCTGGGCCGGGAACGCGGCGAGCGCGTCGTCGTATCCGACCTCGCGTCCCGAGATCGTGCGCGCCTGCGTGCCGCCGGAGGCCGGCGATGCCGACGCTTTCCCGGACCGGTCCTGGCGCAGCTCGAGGACGTGCAGGCGGCCGCCTTCCGAGAGCACGGCCAGGTCGGGGAACTCGTCGCCGGTGAAGTCGCCCGCGGCGAGCGCCGCGAGGGGAGCCTCGAAGCGGCGGCGCGTAGGTTCTGGCCGCGATCCCTCGTCGGGCCGTTGGGAGTCCACCCCGGAGAAAACGAGAAGCTCGTCTCCGGCGGCGACGGCGAGGTCGCCCGGATGGTCGTCGTCGAGCGCGGCGATGATGATCGCCGTAGGCGACGCGGGCAGCGCGAGGTCTACCGGCTCGGCGCGCAGCGCCCCGCGGGGCCCGCGCAGGATCGGCAGGGCGGCACCCCGCGGGCCCACGACGCCGATCGCAAGGTCCGCGAGCCCGTCCGCCCGGTCGATCTCGCCCGTGGCGAGCGAGACGGCCTTGCCGGGGAGGGGGACCGAGCGCGCGGCGGAAAGCGCGCCGTCCGACGTGCCCGCGAGGAACCAGAGCGCGACGCCGCCCTGCTGCGCCGCGATCACGTCCTGACGGCCGTCGTTGTCGAAGTCGCCCATCAGGAGGTGGTCGGGGGAGCCGGGAACGTCCAACGGTGCGGAGGGAGCCAGGAACGGCGCGGCGCTCGACCGACCCGCCGCCCGGCGGGCCCGAGCGGCCGGCTCGTTGGGATAGATCGCGTCCGGATTGCCGGGGTAGACCACCAGCATCCCGCCGCCTCCGGGGAGGGAATACCCGCAAACCAGGTCCGGGATCCCGTCGCGGTCGACGTCGGCCTTTGCGAGCGCGACCGGGCGAGCCTGCCGGAGCACGAGGCCGGGCGCCTCGGGCAGGACGATCGCGACGCGGGGGTCGCGAGCACGCGGCGTTTCCCCCCGCGCGGATGACGGGACGAGTGCCGCGAGGAGGCAGAGTGCGATACCGGCGCGAGCCGAAACGGTCGCTCTGTCGTGCATGCGGTTAGATCCCTTGCTGGTCCGAGTTATTCGAAGTAACCGTTCACGTCGATGATGAAGTCGGCCGTCGCGCCGGCATCGACCGCACGCCTTGAATGACCCGGTCCTTTCCATCGCCCTCGCGGAGCTACGGGGAGCCGACGGCCGACCCGTACGAGCCCGCCGATGGCGGTCGCATAGCCGACGGCGAGGTCGGCCACACCGTCGCCATCGAAGTCTGCCGTCGCGAGAGACAGGGGGCGCAGCCCGCGAGAGGAGTCGCCGGGGAGCCCGGGGGGCTCCGGGGGCGCCACCGCCCGTCCGTAGAAGAGTACCGGTGGCCGGGTGGCGGCGGCCTGGGCGACGGCGGGCGCCGTGACGGTCATCCCGGGCCGGGCCGCGCTGACGGCTCCGACCGCGCAAAAGAGCGGCCGGCCGAGCGATTTCCCGAGTCGGCGGGCACGAAGGTTCGTAGGCATGGAGATCCCCTCTGACGGGGAAGCGGAAAAGAAGCCTTCCCGGGACCAGAGGCTCGCCCGGCATTGCGGAGGCGCGTGAGCCGGTGCTAGCCTCCCTCCGCCACCGTGATCAACCCGGGGACGGTCTGTGGGGCTTTTTCCGCCCGCTGCGGCCGGCGGCCACCCGGCGGGCGCGTCGCTCTTCCCCTGAGCGGAAACCAAGCCCTGGCCGGGCCACCCGGCGTACTGCAGGCGAAGGTTTGGGAATGAAAGAGACCGGACAGGAGCCTCCTTCGCCCGGTCGGGACCGGCTCGACGGGGTCATGCCGGAGATCTACGAGGAGCTCCGGCGCCTCGCGCAGCGCGCGATGAGCGGCGAGCGGTCGGGGCACACCCTGCAGACCACGGCGCTCGTCCACGAGGCGTATCTGCGGCTCGCCCAGGTCAAGGAGCTCGACGTCGGAAGCCGGCCGCAGTTCCTGTCGTTGGCGGCACGCGTGATGCGACGCATCCTCGTGGACCACGCGCGCGCCCGAAAGAGCGCCAAGCGCGGCGGTGACGCCTTGCGCGTCGCGCTGAGCGACGCGATCGCGGACGGCCGGGGGGACGGGTTCGACGTCCTGGCCCTCGACGAGGCGCTGAACCGCCTCGCAGCCCTCGACGAGAAGCAGGTGCGGATCGTCGAGCTGCGGTTCATCGCGGGCCTCTCGGTCGAAGAGACGGCGGAGTTGGTGTCCGCCTCGCCGACCACCATCAAGCGCGAGTCGGCGATGGCGCGCGCGTGGCTCTTCCGCGAGCTGAGCGATGGGAGAGCCCGAGCCGTCTGAGCGCTGGCGGCGGGTCAAGGAGCTCTTCGCCGCCGCGCTCGAGGTCTCTCCGGAGGAGCGGGAGGCGCTCCTCGCGCGAGCCTCCGCGGAGGATGCGCCGCTCGCGTCCGAGGCCGCGTCGCTTCTCCGGGCGCACGAGGACGGGGGTTTGTTCCTCGAGGACGTCGTCGCATTTGAGAGCCGCGAGATCATCGCGGAAGAGTCCGGGACCTCATGGGTCGGCCGCCGCATCGGCCCCTACGAGATCGTGCGGCCGCTCGGCCGCGGCGGAATGGGGTTCGTCTTCCTGGCGCGGCGCGCCGACTCGGAATACCGCGGCGATGTCGCGATCAAGCTGATCCGGGGAGCGCTCCCTTCCGAGGAAATCCTGCGGCGATTCCGCGCCGAACGGCAGACGCTGGCGAACCTCTCCCACCCGAGCATCGCGCGCCTCCTCGACGGCGGGCGGACGGACGACGGCCTGCCCTATCTCGTGCTCGAGCACGTGGATGGGGAGCCGATCGACGCGTACTGCGAGTCGCGGCGGCTCCCCATCGAGGAAACGCTGCGGCTTTTCCGCCTCGTCTGCGACGCCGTCGAGCACGCGCACCGTCATCTCGTGGTCCATCGGGACCTCAAGCCCGCCAACATCTTCGTCACCCCGGACGGAGGCGTGAAGCTCCTCGACTTCGGGATCGCGAAGCTGCTTCCCGGCGCGGGCCAGGAGGAGACGTCCATCCTCACGCGGACGAGCGAGCGGGTCATGACGCCGGAATACGCGAGCCCGGAGCAGATCCGGGGGGAGCCCGTGACGACGGCGAGCGACGTGTATGCGCTCGGCGTGCTCCTCTACCGTCTGCTCGCGGGCCGCCATCCGTACCGGTTCCCCGACGCCCGGCCGAGCGAGGTCGAGCGTGTGATCTGCGAACAGGAGCCCGTCAAGCCCAGCACGGCCGTCACGCGCCAGCCGGACTCCGGCGGCGCGCCGCCGGAGGGCGACCGCGGTCTTCCCCCCTCGCGCGCCGTCTCGGAGAGGCTGCGGCGCCGCCTCCGGGGCGACCTGGACAACATCGTCCTGAAGGCGCTCCGCAAGGAGCCGTGGCGCCGGTACGGCTCCGTGGATCAGCTCTCCGAGGACATCCGCCGGCACCTGGAGGGCCTCCCCGTCCGGGCGCGGCAGGACACTCTCGGTTATCGGACGGGAAAGTTTCTGCGCCGCAACCGGCTCGCCGTGACGGCGGCGGCGGTGGTGGTCCTCGCGCTGCTCGCCGGCCTGGCGACGACTGCCTGGCAGGCGCGAGTCGCGGCGAACCACGCCCGCCGGGCGGAAGCGGAGCGGGCGCGCGCCGACAGGCGATTCAACGAGGTGCGCCAACTCGCGACGGCATTTCTCTTCGACTTCCACGATGCGATCGCCGACCTGCCCGGGTCCACGCCGGCGCGCGAGCTCGTCGTCGCCCGGGCTCTCGAGTACCTCGACCGTCTCTCCCGGGAGTCGCCGGGGGACGACCCCGTCCTTCTCCGAGAGCTTGCCGTCGCCTACCAGAAGATCGGCAACGTCCAGGGCAACCCGAACAACGCGAACCTCGGCGACACGGAGAGCGCCCTCGCGAGCTATCGAAAGGCGCTGGCGATCGCGCGGCCACTGGCGGCGTCCCACCCGGCGGACGCGCAGGCCCAGAGGGTCCTCGCGATCATTCTGGAGAAGCTGGCGGACGTCGAGGCGGTGCGGGGAGACATCGCGTCCGCCCGGAGGGATTCCGCCGCGTCGCTGTCGATTTTTCGCGCCCTGGCCCGGGGGGCGTCCGCTGACGGCCGCGCCCGGCGCTCGGTCGCGATCAGCCACGTGAAGGCCGGAGACCTCTCGGGGCATCCGAGTTTCCCCAACGCGGGGCTTCCCCGGGAAGCGCTCGCGCACTACGAGCGCGCCGCGCCGATCCTCGAGAGCCTGGTGCAGGCGGACCCCTCGGACGGGGGGTCCCTGCGTTACCTCGGCCTCGTCTTCGAGCGGATCGGCACGATGCGCCTCCAGCTCGCCCAGCCGCGTGAGGCCCTGACCGCATACCGGCGCTCCTTCGCCATCCGGGAAAAGCTCGCCGCAGGCGCGGCGGCCAACGTGGAGGCGCGGCGGGACGTCGCGATCGCCCACGAGCGAATCGCCGACGCGTCCCGGGCCCTGGGCCGGCCGCGGGAGGCCCTTTCGGGCTACCGCCGTTCGGTCGCGATCATGGAGGCCCTCGCCGCAGCCGACCCGCGCAACGCGAACGCCCGCCGCTCCGTCGCCTCGAGCTATGAACAGCTCGGCGAGGCGCTGATGGAATACGGGGACCTCCGGGAGGCGTGGTCGTTCCATCGCAGGGCCGTCGTCCTCCGGGAGGACCTCGCCGCCGACGCCGATAACGTGCAGGCGCAGCGGGAGCTCGCCGATTCCCTGCGGGAGGCCGCGGGGGTCGCCGATCGCAGGGGGGATGATCCCGGCGCGGCCGATCTCCGGGCGCGCGCGGAGCGGATCGAGCGTACCGTCCCACGACTCGCCGTCTCGAAAGGAGAGACATGAGAACTGTTCTGACCGCAATCCTCATGCTGGTTTCTACGGGTCTCGCGGGGGAGACCCACCGCTTGAAGCCGACGGTCGGCCATCCGACCTTCGCCGTACGGCCTCCGGTCTTGACGGTCCGCCCCGGAGACGTCGTCGAGAGCGAAAGCCTGTGGGGCGAGTGGTACGAGAAGGCGGGAGGCAAGTGGCCGGGAGAGGTCGGCCCGATCGCCGTCGCGGGCGCGGAGCCGGGGGACACGCTCGTGGTCGAGATCCTCAAGGTGCGTCCCAACCGCGACACGGCCGTTTCCACGCAGGGGGGCGGATTCGGCGCCCTGGTGCCCGACGGCGGCACCGCGATGCTGAACGACCCATTCCCGAGGGGCCGCTACGTCTGGAAGATCGACCGCGGGGCGCTGACCGGCACGCTCGAGCTCCCGAAAAGCGGCGGGCGGAGCCTCACGGTCCCGCTCGCCCCGATGCTCGGCCGC
>Ga0136614_10002342_pt1 | contig 11762 bp, 8 predicted proteins | sample AntDrymUQ2792106_2_FD_106643 | JGI IMG/M metagenome (GOLD analysis project Ga0136614, IMG submission 106643) | Polar desert sand microbial communities from Dry Valleys, Antarctica - metaG UQ279 (21.06) | ecosystem: Environmental > Terrestrial > Soil > Desert | place: Antarctica: Dry Valley...
ACATTTTATTTAGTTCTGCAAAGACAAACCGAATTGCTGTCGGCAAGAGGCAGGGAACTTCAGGCACAGACTGATTTGAACAAAGCCATCTCCGAATTCCAACGCGCGACGGGAACGACGCTTTCGGCGAATAATGTTTCCGTCTCAAGCAGTAGAGATTTTATCAAAACAAACTCACGCCGAACGACGGCTTATAATCGAGGATTTTTTAATCAGGCGGAAGGGAAGTAATTTCTATGCGACCTAAACAGAAGCCCGCGCGTGAGCAAGGGCGGAATCGAGTGTTCGCCCTTGCTCACGCGCGGGCTTCCGTTTCTTCTACATCTTGAATCTTCTCGGCGCATTTCTGGCAATAATCTTTACGAAGAATGCGAACGAGCAAGCCTTTTGCCTTGGCTCTTTTTCTGGCTTGGCGCGCGCTGCGCGAATCGGTATCAATCATATCGCCGCAAGCATCGCAAAAAATCGTGTATTCAATCATCCCGCGCTACTTTACCTCAATTTGTTTCTCTTTCCAATTTATTTTGGGTTAGTGTTCTAATCTTGTGGTGTGAAAATAAATGATTTCGACTTTTAGAACGGGCAATTTATAAATGTTTCAAAAGTCAGCAAGGAGATTTAGTTTTGAGATTTTAATTATGAAACAGCTTTTGAAACTCGTTAAACTGAATTATCTAACCGAACTAATAGGCAGATTCTTTTGCATCAAAAATGAGGGTTTTTGGAATTGTCCTTTATCTTTTATAATATAGAGATTAAATACGACTAAGCAAAGATTGGTTAAAAACTTGATTTTTAACAAACTTTAGAGGAAACTGCGTAATTATGAGAAACTTTCGTTTGTATTTAATTGTGGGGTTAATAACTTTTAGCATCGGAATTATTGCTAGTAGGTTTTTAACAAGTTCACAGGTTAAAGAGAATTGTGTAGAAAACGTTACGATGACCATTATGAACGGAAAGAATAGTGAGTCGTCGGATGTGATAATTAAAAGCTCAAACTCAAACTTTTCGGTGACCATTATGGGCGTAAAGGATAATGAGCTTTCAAAAGTGATGATGATTAAAACCTCTGACGGTAAATCGTTACACCCCTGTCAAATAATTGATGAATCTTCGTTGTAGTTTTAATTGCATAATCTCAAAAAGGGTCGTTTTTGACACTCTAAAAAGTTTAGCACCACAAAATTAGCACATTCCCTTATTTTGCCACCGATTGACTTTGCTTCAATTCCTTCTCGGTTTCCAAAATCGTGTGCGTCGTTTGAATGACGGTATCGGGGTTCAGGGAAATCGAGTTGATTCCTTTTTCGACCAGAAATTTCGCAAATTCAGGATAATCCGACGGCGCTTGTCCACAGATGCCAATTTTCTTGCCGTTTCGCCGCGCCGCTTCAATCGCCATCGCCACCATTTTCTCAACCGCTCCGTTGCGCTCGTCGAAAAGGTGCGCGACCATTTCCGAATCGCGGTCGAGTCCCAAAGCAAGCTGTGTCAAATCGTTCGAGCCGATTGAGTAGCCGTCGAAAACTTTCAAAAATTCATCCGCGAAAACGACGTTTGCCGGAAGCTCGCACATCGCGTAGATTTCCAAACTGTTTTCGCCCTGCCGAACGCCGTATTCAGCCATTAAAGCGATAACTTTTTCGGCTTCTTCGACCGTGCGGCAAAACGGAATCATCGCTTTGACGTTCGTCAAACCCATATCTTCGCGGACTCTTTGCAGCGCCAGACATTCAAGCCGAAAACCGGCGCGATAACGGTCGTCGTAATAACGCGAAGCGCCGCGAAAGCCGAGCATCGGATTTTCTTCAATCGGTTCATATTCCAATCCGCCAATCAGCCTGGCGTATTCATTCGATTTGAAATCCGACATCCGCACAATCACATCTTTCGGATAAAACGCCGCCGCGATTTTTGCGATGCCTTCGGACAAACTTCTGACGAAAAACTCTTTCGGGTCTTCCTCGCCTATTCTGCGTCCGATTTCTTCGACATCTTCGCGTTTTTTCAGATTCGGATAATTAACCAGAGCCATCGGATGAACGCCAATATGGTTGTTGATGATAAATTCGAGCCGCGCCAGACCGACGCCATCGTTCGGATACATCGAAGCGGCAAAGGCGCGGTCGGGGTCGCCGACGTTCATCATCACTTGCGTCTGCGGTCGCTCATCGTTGGTGATAATTCTTTTATCAACCGAAAAATCAATTGTGCCGTAGTAAATTTTCCCCTGTTCGCCTTCGGCGCAGGAAACAGTGACGTTAGTGCCTGATTTCAAAACTTCCGTCGCATTGCCTGTTCCGACGATGCAGGGAAGTCCGAGTTCACGGCTGATAATCGCGCTGTGGCAGGTGCGCCCGCCGCGTTCGGTGACAATCGCCGAAGCGCGTTTCATAATCGGCTCCCAAGCCGGATCGGTCATCGAAGTTACCAGAATATCGCCCGCTTTGAATTCTTTTAATTTGTTCGGGTCAAGAAGAACGTGAACTTTACCATGCGCGATTTTCTCGCCCACTGCCACGCCGGTGACGAGCGGCGCGCCATGATTGTCCGAGAGTTTATAAGTTTCAACGAAGTTCTGTTCTTTCTGTGTGTGAACCGTCTCGGGACGCGCCTGCAAAATAAAAAGCTCGCCCGTGATGCCGTCTTTCGCCCATTCAATATCCATCGGCTGAGATTTTCCGGCACGTTTCGAGTAATGATCTTCAATCTGGCAAGCCCATTGCGCTAGTTGCAGAACTTCAAATCCGGCGAGACAAAACCGTTTGCGCTGCGATTCAACGACATCTCTGACCTGCGTTCCCGTGCCGTCGTCGGCGAAAACCATTTTCACTTCTTTGACGCCGAGCTTTCGGGTCACAATCGGACGAAAACCGAGTTTCAAAGTCGGTTTGAAAACCACCCATTCGTCCGGCGTTGCCATTCCCTGCACGACTGCTTCGCCCAAACCCCACGCGCCATTGATAACGACCGCTTCACGAAAACCGCTTTCGGTGTCAAGCGTGAACATCACGCCCGAACAGGCGATGTCAGAACGCACCATCGGTTGCACGCCGATTGACAGCGCCACTTCGAAATGGTCAAAGCCTTTCGCCGTCCGATACGAAATCGCGCGGTCGGTCCAGAGCGAGGCATAACATTGATGACACGCTTCAATCAATCGCTTATCGCCCAGCACATTCAAAATCGTGTCCTGCTGACCGGCAAAAGAAGCGTCGGGCAAATCTTCCGCCGTCGCCGAAGAACGCACCGCCACCTCGCAAGTCTTTTTGCCGACGCGCTCGCACAAACTCTGATACGCTTTCAAAATCGCCGTTTCGATTTCTTTCGGAAAAGGCGTTTCGAGCATCAATCGTCTGGCTTCGCTGCCGACGCGGGCGAGTTCGTCCAAATTATCCACGTCCAGATTTTTCAAAAGTTTTTGCAGATTCTTTCGCAATCCGCCCGTGCCGAGCAGCAGATGATAAGCGTCGCTCGTGGTCGAAAATCCGTCCACAGCTTTTACGCCCTGCACGGTTAATTCGCGAAAAAGCTCGCCCAGAGACGCGCATTTGCCACCGACGATTGCCACGTCGTCCGCGCTGACCGCGCTCAAATCAAGAACTAAAGGTTTTGTCATAATGTTTTGAATTCTAGAAACTTAAGTCGAAAAAGCCAAATTGTAATTAACAAAGTCTGAATTATAGTGGATTTTTGAAATCTTTACATCAATCATTTGTGTTAAGTTAAAACAAAAAGGCAGCGGAATTATACCGTCGCCCTTAAAAAACAAATTTACAGAGTGTAATTAAAGTTTGAAACCGTTTCTCACGAGCAACGCTTCAAAACCGGTTTTTTCAACTGCTTTCAAATAAGCGTCGCGGGGTTCGATGATTCCTTTTTGCACCAAATCCATCAGCGCGTCATTGAGCATCACCATTCCGTGCTGTTTTCCGGTTTGCATCGCCGACGGGATCTGGAAGGTTTTGCCTTCGCGGATGAGATTGGAAATTGCGGGCGTGACGATTAAGACTTCGAGCGCGGCGACTCGTCCGCCGCCTTTTTTCGGGATCAGCGTTTGCGCAATAACGCCTTTTAAGGATTCGCTCAACATTACGCGGATTTGCTGCTGGCGGTCGGCGGGGAACTGGTCAATGATGCGGTCAATGGTCGAAGAGGCGGTCGTCGTATGCAGCGTTCCGAAAACAAGATGTCCGGTTTCCGCCGTTTCTATGGCAATCGCAATCGTTTCGAGATCGCGCATTTCGCCGACTAATAAAATGTCCGGGTCTTCACGCAGCGCGGCGCGCAAGGCGTCTTTGAAACTGTCGGTATGATTGTGAACTTCACGTTGATTGACGAGACATTTTTTGTTTTCGTGGGTGAATTCAATCGGGTCTTCAATCGTAATGAGATGATCTTCGCGGTTGCGGTTTATGTAATCAATCATCGCGCAAAGCGTCGTTGATTTTCCCGAACCGGTCGGACCCGTAACGACAACTAAACCTTTTGACAAACTGCACAAATCCAAAATCGCTTTCGACAAATTTAAATCTTCGGCAGTCAGAATTTTCGATGGGATGATGCGGAAAACGCCGCCCATCCCCTTTCGGTCCATGAAGATATTGGCGCGGAAACGCGCTAAATCTTTAATTTCATAAGCGAAATCCGTATCGTGCCGCCGGTCGAATTCCTCTTGATTTCTCGCGGGCATTATCGAGGTCAGCAGTTCTTTCATCGCGTCAGCCGTCAGCGTCATTTCGTCGGTTGCAAGCGATGCGATTTTCCCGTCTTTTCTAACGAGCGGCGGCATACTCGTTGACAAATGCAAATCCGACGCGCCGGCTTCAGCCATCTGATAAAACATTTTATCCATACGCTCCTGCGCCCGCGGATTCGCCATTACCGCGGCAAAGGCAATTTCAGCTTTCGGCACGAAGGAATTGACCGGCTGAAAAGCGGTCGGCGCGGGCGCTGAGAAACTTAACGGATTCTCCGCTTGCCGTTCAGTAATTTCAATTTCGGCGACAGAGGATTTAGAAGAGTTTTGATAAATGAATTCGGGAATGCTTACATTCGGCGCTGAAGGCGGCGCAAATTCAACCGAGAAATCGTTTTGGGTCGGTTCGGAGACGCTGGTTTTATCTGCCACGTCCGAAAGCAGCGGGCGAATTGTCACGTTAAAACCGGCGGGCGATTTTTTTATGTGAAAATTAAAATTGCCGAGCGTGTGATTGTGGACAAATTCGATTTCCGGTTTGTTCGGCAAATCCTGTTTTGCCGACGATGGAATCAGCGGGAAAACCAGCATGCTGATTTGCGTTCCGAGCAGCGGCGAATTGGCAACGTCGGTCGTGCCGTTCGCAGAAATCAGATACGGCGTTTTATTCGGCTCGAGATGCAATTCATAGCTGCACGTCGAGAGTAAGGTTTGCAGATAATCGTTTAACTTTTCCATTTTGTGATCTTATTAGAGAGTGGATTTCGGTTGGAGGATTTTGAGTTTTGGTTAAAACTCGAATTAAAGATTAACATAAGAAAACGATGTTTGTCATTAAAAAGTTCAGGTGAGAACGCCAATGTAAATGAGCGCGTTGAATTTGCAAATTTGGACAAATTCGTCCACTCTGGCGTTTCCGGCGTTCCGATTGTATTTTTACGGCGGAAAGTTTTACATTATCTATTCTGATTTAATAATGAATTCACAACCGACCGTAAATTGTACTGAAATCGAAAACACGCCCGAATTATCGCTTTTTCTCCCTGTTCTGAATGAAGAGGACAATTTGCGTCCGATGCACGCCAAAATACAGGAAGCGTTAAATTCCCTGGGCAAAACAGCGGAAGTTATCTACATTGACGACGGCTCGACGGATGAAAGTCTGCCGATTTTAAAGGACATAGCGGCGACTGATTCGCGCGTTCGCGTTATTTCTTTGCGGAGAAATTACGGACAGACGGCGGCGATGTCGGCGGGAATTGACGCTGCGAAAGGCGAGATTTTGATTCCGATGGACGCTGATTTGCAAAACGACCCGGCGGATATTGCGCGGCTGCTCGACAAATTAAACGAAGGCTACGATGTCGTTTCCGGCTGGCGAAAGAATCGCAAAGATAAATTGATTATGCGCAAAATTCCTTCGTGGATTGCCAACAGCGTGATTTCAAAAATCGGCGGCGTGCCCTTGCACGACTACGGCTGCAGCTTGAAAGCCTACCGGCGCGAAGTGATTCAGGACGTAAAACTTTACGGCGAAATGCACCGCTTCATTCCGATTTATGCCAGTTGGGTCGGCGCGCGAGTGACGGAAATTCCCGTTGATCATCACGCCCGCACGATGGGTGTATCGAAATACGGAATCTCGCGCACGCTAAAAGTCGTTTTCGATTTGATGACGATAAAATTTATGGCTTCGTATCAAACGAAACCGATTTACGTTTTCGGCACGTTCGGTTTGATTGCGTTTCTGCTTTCGATTTTCGCCGGTCTGTGGGCGTTCGTGCTGAAATTCGGATACAGCGTTTCGTTTATTTTAACGCCGCTGCCGGTAATTGCGATTGTTCTGCTGGCAATCAGTATGCAATTCTTTTTGATGGGACTTCTGGCTGAAATGCTCGTGCGGACATATCACGAATCGCAGGACAAAGCGATTTACACAGTGCGCGAGAAGATTGGATTTAATGATTGATATGTTTGCAGATTTTAACAAAAGAGTTTTATTGTTCCTTTTTTCCGTCCTTTCCGTCGGAATTTCAATTGTTCATTCGCAAACAAACACTTCGCCGGAAAATTGGTATTGCGACGCGCGGTGGAAAGGCGAAATTTATACGGCAACGGTCAAGAGTATTTTGCCTTACAGCAAACCAAAGATTAACGCTCAAATCAAACCAGACAAATTTAGTGCGTTTTCCGCCGAGCATGAAGCGGAAAATATCATCAAGTTCACAATCGAAAAAAAGTATAAAGGCGCATTTAAAGCTGGTTCCAAAATAGAAGTTTTTAATGTCAAAACGAAAGAACTTCCTGCCATAAATTTTAAGGTCGGCGAAAAGTATCTGCTTTATCTTGAAACATTTTCGTTTTATGAAGGAAGTAAAAGTTTTTCTCATGTTTATTTCATCCGTCCCGACGGTCAAACGAAACTTTATTCTGAAAATTCGGCGACTGTCGGTTTTTTAGAGAAGGCTTCAAAAATTGATTTTGAAAAGGAAATTTTAGGCTATGACGGAAACGCGGTTAGAGTAGGAAAAATAGGAGGAATAGTAGGCGCAAAAGCGGTTTCATTACCTAAGCCTCTGTATCCACCGGAAGCTAAAAAGGATAAAGCGCGCGGTGCAATCCACGTTTTCGTGTTGGTTGATACGGACGGCAAAGTGATCAAAGCTAAAGCACTTTGTCCGGTTCATCAAAGTTTAGGCAAAGCCGCCGAATTAGCCGCACTTGCATCTCGGTTTGCTCCGACAACAATTAACGGAAACCCCGTTAGAGTTCAAGGAGTTATTGTATATAACTTTGTTCCTTGATTTTTCAGTAAAACTTTTCAATAAAAATGTGCGGAATAGCAGGTTGGGCAAATTTAGATGCGAATAAACATTCGCCAAATACGAGCGAAGCCGTTTTACATAATATGTGCGAGCGGATGAAGCACCGCGGTCCCGATTCGGAAGGTTTATGGACGGACGAATCGGCGGCGCTCGGAATGCGGCGACTTTCGATTATTGATTTGCACACGGGCGAGCAGCCGGTTTACAGTGAGGATAAACAAATCGTCGCGGTGATGAACGGCGAACTTTATAATTTCCGCGAAGTTCGCAGCGATTTGGAGAAACGCGGTCACAAATTTGAAACGCAGACCGACACGGAGATTCTGCCGCATCTGTATGAAGAATACGGCGAAGCAATGCTCGAACAGATTAACGGAATGTTCGCGTTCGCTTTGTGGGACAAGCGCAAACGAAAACTTTTTATTGCGCGCGACAGATTCGGCGAAAAACCGCTTTATTACGGCGTGTTTGAAGGCAAATTGATTTTCGCTTCCGAACCGAAAGTTCTTCTGGAAAATCCAGCCGTTAAAACCGAAATCAACACCGACGCGCTTCGTTCGTATCTTTCATTCGATTACGTTCCCGCGCCGGCTTCGATTTACAAAAATATCTACAAGCTGCCTGCCGCGCATCTTTTAATTTTGGAAAACGGGGAAGTGCGAACGCGCCGTTATTGGAATCAGAGTTTTCACCGAAACGACGGCACGCCGACGGTTGAAAAAGCCGCGACAGATTTACGCGAACTGCTCGCCGATGCCGTCAGAATGCGGCTCGTGTCAGATGTGCCATTGGGAATTTTACTGAGCGGCGGCGTTGATTCTTCGACCGTTGCGGCGTTCGCAGCGCAGTTTTCGAGCGAAAAGGTGAAGACGTTTTCCATCGGTTTTGAAGAAGATTCGTTTGACGAATCGAAATACGCCCGGCAGGTTGCGACGCATCTCGGCACGGAACATTACGAAGATAAATTAAGCGTTGAAAAAGCGGCGGATTTAATCACCGAAATCGGAACGTGGCTTGATGAACCGATGTCCGACGGTTCTTTGATACCGACGTTTTTGCTGGCGAGATTTGTCAGAAAATACGTCACAGTCGCGCTCGGCGGCGACGGCGGAGACGAGATTTTCGCGGGTTATCCGATGTATTTCGGACATAAAATGGCGAAAGTTTATGGTGCGATTCCGCGCTTTTTGCGAAGCGGTTTGATCGAACCGATTGTCAATAATCTGCCGGTTTCAAACAAAAATCTTTCGTTCGATTATAAAGCGAAACGCTTTGTTGCCGCTTCAAAATATGATGCGGTGACGCGCCATCATTCGTGGTTCGGCTCGTTTTCGATTGACCAGCAAAACGATTTGTTGACCAGGGATATTCTGGCGCAGACTTCAAATGATATTTACAAGGGCGCGAAAGATTTACTCGAAATAACCAACGCGCCGACGGAAATCGAGCGAATGCAGTTTCTCGATATGAACTTTTATATGGCGGAAGATATTCTGACCAAAGTTGACCGCGCTTCGATGGCTGTATCTTTAGAAGTCCGCGCTCCGTTTCTCGACCCGCGCGTCGCGCAGTTTGCCGCCGGGTTGCCGCTTGAGTACAAACTCAAAGGCAACAAAGGCAAATATATTCTGAAAAAAGCCGTCGAACCGCTTTTGCCTAAAAATATTCTGCATCGCCCGAAAAAAGGATTCGGCATTCCAATCGCCGAATGGCTGAAAGGTCGGCTCAATCCGCTGATGCGCGATTTGCTAGCCCCTGATAGATTAAAAAATCAAGGTTTGTTCGATGAAAAATACGTGCGAAAGTTGATTCGGGAACACGAAACAAATGTCGCTTCGCATCACAAGCAGCTTTGGACTTTGCTCGTGTTTCAATTGTGGTTTGATAATTTTATGAAAAGGAATTAGCCACGAACAAACATGAAAGACCACGAAAATTATTTAGATGTTTTTCGTGGTCTTTCGTGGCTAATTCCTCTTGATTGAATAAACTGAAAATTGCCCTTCATCGTCAAATTCGTATCGCTCAAAATTCATTCCCGTTTTTTCCAGAACGCCTATTGAAGCCAAATGGTAATCGTCAACCGTCGCGTAAATTTCCTGTAAATTTAATTCGTTAAAACCAGACCTGGTTATTCGCCCTTTTGGTTTCCAAAATACAAAAGCCGACGTTTTCTTTTATAAAAGGAAACGTCGGCGAGTAAAATTATTTTCACGTAAGTTTACGGCTGAATGATAGTAAACTTCGCCGTCGGTTCAAGAGTTTGGATCTTGTTTTCGCTATTTGGAACACGGTCTTTAATTTTGATTTTCAATTCATAATCGCCGGTCGCCAAGGTCGCGGTCGGAATCATCCGCGCCAGTGTCAGGCGTTGTCCCGAATCGCTCAAGCCTTCCCAATTCTCCGGCTGATTTAAAATTTCCTTTCCGCCTTTTGTCAAAATATATGTCACGTCAACCGCCGGTCGAAGTGTTGTCTGGTCAATGCCGGTGTTATAAACCTGAAGATAAACTCCGACATCCTGCCCTTTCTTATAAACGCCCGAAAGATTCGGAATAACCTTTGCCGAGCCGATAACGAAACTGCCGCCGATGTCTTTTTCGGTTGTCGAGCGAAGCGTCGAAGCCAAAATCAAGGTCGAAGTCGCCAGCTTGTTTTCGTCGTATTTCGGCACGGTAAAACCGATACTGCGAATGCCTCGGTTGCCGGTTCCGACATCGCGGACGACGACATCAACTTTGTATGTTCCGGGCGTTAAGGCAATCGCTTTTTGATAAATTGATTTGCGCTCTTTAGCTTCGGACAATTCCTGGGTCGTCGCGTTGGTCGTCACCGAATCTTCAAAAATGCCGGAACGTTTGCCGGAGACCGCCATAATGCGTCCGAAGATGTTCATTCGCGCCGTTTCCAGTCCGCCAACTCGCTCAAACGCCAGTTCTTTATTTTCGGTCTGCACCGTGAACGCCGTAATTACGCGCTCATCCGATTGTCGGAAAAAATCCACGCGCATATCAAAGTCGAGCGGATTATTGTCAATCACCGCCGAGTCGGTTATCGCGCCCTGCAAATCGCTGAACTTAACTTGCGGCGGACGCTGCAAATTGGCGATTATTTCCATGCGGCGGAAAGGATTGTCCTGTTCACGCGTGAAACTGTTACCGCTGTTAATCCCTGAAATACGGTCGCCTTTGTTGGCGAGTCCGAGCGATTCGGCGGTCGTCAAACCCGCGCCCGGTACGTTCAACAGCGCGTCTTTTTCATTCGGGCTGCGGGCGATGCGATATTCGCCAGTGCCCGTCGGGTCAACGAATTCGATTTCGATACCGTCGCCGACGTTATCGAGGTGACGGTAAAACCAGATTTCAAACGGGTAAGTTGTCGTCGAACCGCCGCCTTCATAACTCGGTCGGTCGTATGCGCCGCCGGACGGGTGGGTTTCCACCGAATCAGGCTTGCCAAAAGTAATGTAGATACGCCCACGGTCGGTTTTCCAGCCGGGAATTCCCGAAGCGTAATGCTCGTTGGCATAAGCGATTCGCTCATAATACTGCTCACGAAATTCGTTTTCTTCGGTGTCCGGATCGGGGTCGCGCCGGCGCCAGAAGTTTTCAATAAAGTTTTCGCGTTCTTCATCAGTTTTTAATGCTTTAAATGCCTTTTTTTCATCTGATGTAATAATGTATTCAACGTCTTTATTAACCCAATCCTGATAGACTTTCTTGGCTTCCGCCTTGAAATTTCGGGTTTTGTCCGCAGGATCAACGGTTGGTTTTGGGTTCTGGGCATAGCCGACGGACGCGCTCGCCAATATTGAAACGGTCAAAGCCGCGTTACGAATCAAACTTTTTCTAGACATAACGGTAAAACTCCTGAAATTCACAGCTAATTAAATTTTGTTTTTTGATGGTAGCTTCTAAGATTTTAGACGGTAATCGTTAATTGTTCAAGATGCAGTTAAACAGGCGAAAGGTTGCCAGGCGATCCCGGAAAAGTGAGAAACCGTTAACTGCAAAACGATCAGTTTTCGGTTAACCGATTGTCACTTTTTATTTTACACTTTTCATTTCAAAACGTTAGCGAAATTTTCGATAATTTTATCTTCAACTTCCGCCAACGTTAATTCGCGCCCGAGCAGTCTGTCCATCGAAGTCACCGGTTCACCTTCGCAGGCAATAATCCAGTCGAAAAAGCTCAAATCCGTGTTGACGTTCAGCGCAAAACCATGTGTTGTGACC
>Ga0136614_10002343_pt1 | contig 11762 bp, 12 predicted proteins | sample AntDrymUQ2792106_2_FD_106643 | JGI IMG/M metagenome (GOLD analysis project Ga0136614, IMG submission 106643) | Polar desert sand microbial communities from Dry Valleys, Antarctica - metaG UQ279 (21.06) | ecosystem: Environmental > Terrestrial > Soil > Desert | place: Antarctica: Dry Valley...
CCCGAGCCCACGAACACGCTGCCCGACGGCGTGCGCGCGATGTGGCTCTGCGAGGACGCGATCGGCATGCTCGTCCTCCTCGGCATCGCGCTGGGGATCGGGGCGGCCGTCGATGCGCTGATGCCGTGGCTGCCGCTCGTGGTCGCCGCCGCCGGGCTGGCCCACGTCGTGCTGGTGCCGCGCGAGCGCTACCGCCGCTACCGCTGGGATCTGCACGAGGAGGAGCTCGAGCTGCTGGAGGGCGTGCTGAGCGTGACGCGCACGATCGTGCCGATCACGCGCATCCAGCACGTGTCGGTCGAGCGGACCGGCTGGACGAGCGTCTTCGACCTCGTGCGCCTGAGCGTGCACACCGCCGCGGGCGAGACGAAGATCCCCGGCCTCGAGCCGACGCGCGCCGCCGACGTGCGCGACCGGATCCTCGCGCGCCTGCGCACCCCCGATGACCTCTGAGCCGCCGCGCCAGCTGCACGTCGCCGCGATCGTCGTCGACGCGGTGCGCTCGATGCTGCAGCTCGTCGGCGGCGCCGTGGTGATCGCCATCGTCCAGGGCGGCACGCCCGGTCTGGCTGCCGTCATGGCGGTCGGCGGGATCGGCGCGAGCGGCTTCGTCAGCTGGATCACCTGGCGCCGGAAGACCTACTGGCTCGACGACGTCGCGCTGCACTATCGCTCCGGCGTCTTCACGCCCGACGAGAAGGTCGTGCCGCGCGCGCGAGTGCAGGGCGTCGACACGGTGACCGGGCCCATCCAGCGGCTGTTCGGCGTCGTGGAGCTGCGCGTGCAGGTGCCCGGGGCATCGAGCTCCGACGAGATCGTGCTCGCGGCGGTCACGCGTGACGAGGCGACGCGGCTGCGCCGCGAGCTCGGCCAGCCCGAGCCCGCCGCGCCCGACGCGCGGATCCGGCTGGGCCGGCGCGGGCTGCTGCTGACGGCGCTGACCTCGCCGCAGATCAGCGTCGTGGTGTCGGCCGTCGCGGGCGTCTACGCGCTCTTCGACAACGCCATCGACGTCGAAGAGGGCGGCGAGGGGCTGCTCTCCCGACTCGACTCGCCGGGCTCGGTCGCCCTGGCGATCGCGGTCCTGCTCGGCGACGCCTACGTCCTGTCGTTCCTGGCCGCGATCGTCGTGTTCGCGGGCTTCGAGGTCGAGCGCGACGCGCAGGTGCTGCGCATCCGCCGCGGCCTGCTCGAACGCCGCGCACAGAGCATCCCGCTGGAGCGCGTCGACGGCATCGTGATCGTCGAGGGATTGGCTCGCGGCCCGTTCGGCCTGGCGGCGCTGCGCCTCGAGACGGCCGCGCACGGCGGCGAGAAGGCCGTCACGCGGACGCTGCTGCCGCTCGTGCGACGTGCCGAGGCCGAAGCCGTGATCGCACGGCTCGTGCCGGGACTGGCGATCGAGCCGGGCGAGCTCGCGCGCCCGCCGCGCCGCGCGCTGCGGCGCTTCGTGGTGCCTTGGGGGCTCGGCGGCGCGGCGCTCGGCGTGGCGCCCGTCGTGCTGTGGACGAGCGCGGCGTGGCCGGCGCTGCCCGCGCTCGCGCTGCTCGGCGCGGTGATGGGCCTGCGCGACTACCGCGGCGCAGGCGTGCGCCTGGCGGGCAACGTCGTCGTCGTGCGCGAGGTGCGGATCGCCCGCCGCACGCTGCTCGCGCGCCGCCACCGCCTGCAGGAGCACGCGCTGCTGCGCACGCATCTGCAGGCGCGCGCGTCGCTCAGCGACCTGCGCGTCACGGTCGGCTCGGGCGGCAAGGGGCGAGCGCGGCACCTCGAGACGGCGACCGCCGAGGCGGCGTTCGCCGCGCTGCGCCGCTGACCGGCGGCACAGCCGCTCAGGCCGCGCGTGCCCGCTTCATCGCGGACTTGAACGCCTGGTTGGCGGCCCTGACCGCGGCGCGGTGCGTCTGCCGCGCGGCGCGAAGCTCGGCACGGGCGGCCTGCATGGTCGCCTTGCGCGCCGCACGCGCCTGCCTGACCGCCACCTTCCGATCGCCCGCGGGCCGCGCGGCCGCGGCCTCGACGGCGCTGCGAAATGCCTGGCGCGCCGCGCGTGCGGTCTCGCGGTGGGAGTTGCGCGCCGCGCGCAGCGTGGCACGAGCGCTGCGAACCGCGCTGGCCCGCTCGGCGCAGGCGGCGACGGCGATCTCCTTGCCGGCGGCAGAGACGTCGGAGGACTGCACGCGTTGCACGCACCGCTCGCCGGTGGGCTTTGCAGACCCGTCGGCGACGGCTGGAACGGCCACGCCGGTCATGAGGCAGATCGTGGCGAGGGCCAACAGGTACTTGCGCATCGGCGCTCCTCGGGGCGGGGACGGACGCCGGATCATCGACGCCTCGAATGCGCGCCGGCGCGGATTCTCACAGTCTCCTCACCGCCGAAGCTCCTGAGGGTGGTGGGCGGTCGGCGCGCCTGGCCCTGCGAACGACGTCAACCGTCAGAAGGAGATGCCGGATGTCTCATCGCAGAGCAGTGCGCAGGTGCTGGAAAGCCGTCGCCGTGGCGGGCGCGCTGTCGCTCGTGATGACCGCGTCCGCGCTGGCGAGCGCCGAGCGGGGGATGAACCGGCCCAACAAGCCCGCCAGCGCGCCGGCGTCGGGCGTCGGCTACGGCAAGGGCCGGGTCGCCGTGTCGGGCCAGGCCGATGGTCCGATTCAGGGCAACCTGTTCTACGTCAACCCCGATGACGGCGGGAAGTCCGACGTCGCCACCATCTGCGATCCGGCCAACCCCTTTCCCTACGCGTTCGCCTACGGCATGTACCGCGGCTGCGCCCGCATCTACGGCAGGACCAACCTCTACCGCTTCAACCGCAGGACCAAGCCGGCCGCCCGCTGCCGCCTGCCCGGGCGGAGGTCACCCACAAGACCAGCCCACGCGCCAGCAGCTTCTGTATTGCACGGAGCCGGCGCTGCACCGGCTGTGCACGCCCCGCGGAGCGTATGACGACAACCAGATGGCGCGGGTCACCGTTCCGGCCGCCTGCCCGATCTTTGCGAACATCGGCGCACAGATGTTCACGGGCCTCGAGCGGGCCGTGGCGACTCCGCGCAACCACCTCGCGCGGCTGCCCGCGGCCGTCGGCGCCGTCGGCGTTCGCTACGTCACCAAGCACGGCCGATGGGCGCTCGGGAAGTTCCCCGTCGGGACGTTCACGAACTACCCGGACATGAAGTGGGCCTTCATCCCGACGAGCTGCGGGATCTGACGCCACCTCCTGGCCGGCAGCCGCCACGACCGCCTGCCCTACCTCGGCGACTGCCCGATCTGCGCCGGGCGCAGCGGCCTGGACCGCGTGGACCCCGCGCTGCTCGCCGGGGTCGAGGCGCTCGTGCTGCTTCCCGAATGGCGCCGGCCGCTCGCGGACGCCCTCAGTGCCGTGCTGCTGGCCGGTGCGGCCGCACCCGCTGGCACGGCGCTGGGCGCCCGCCACGCCGGCGTCCGCCGGCGTGGTTGAACGCGTATCTGCGGGCGGGGCGGTCCCCGAGCGCCGCGCCGGGTGCTAGCGCCGCACGCTCTCGCAGTCGCGGCCGACGTTGTCGCGCGGGTCGGCGAACACGACATCCTTGCCGGCCCCGCAGCTCACGCTGTCGGTCGTCTTGTCGATGAGGTTGATGCGGTCGCTGCCGGGGCCGCCGTCGACGCGGTCAGAGCCGATGTTGCCGAAGATCGTGTCGTCGCCCGCGCCGCCAAAGATGCGGTCGTTGCCGCGATCGCCGGTGATCCGGTCGTTGCCCTCGTCGCCGTAGATCAGGTCGTTGCCCTGGCGGCCGGGGATCTGGTCGTCGCCTGGCCCGCCGTGGAGCTCGTCGTCGCCCTGATCGCCGTCGACGTAGTCGTCGCCCTCCAGCGCGAAGATCTTGTCGGCGCCGCCCCGGCCGAAGATCGAATCCTCGCCGGGCGAGCCGTTGAGCCGGTCGGCATGGCGCGTGCCCCGGATCGTCTGCCTCGGCGGGGTCGTGTCGGTGGCCGCCTCGGCGGCGGTCGGAATGACGTTCTCGCAGGCGGTGAGGACGTCGCGCGTGGGTGCGTCGGCCTCGACGTAGACGGTGTCGACGCCCTCGCCGCAATCGATCGTGTCGGCGCTGTCGTCGGCCGCGCGGATCGTGTCGTCGCCCAGGCTGCCCTGGATCGCGTCGATGCCGGGGCCCCCGATCAGCGTGTCGTTGCCGGCCTCACCGAAGACCTTGTCCGCGCCCGAGCCACCGTCGACGGTGTCGTTGCCGTTGCCGCCGACGATGAAGTCGTTGCCGACGTCGCCCTTGACGCTGTCCTCGCCCTCCTCGCCCTCCAGCCGGTCCCCGGCCGCGCCGCCGTCGAGGCTGTCGTTGCCGTTGCCGCCCCGGATCCGCTCAGACCCGGACTCGCCGAAGAGCTGATCGTCGCCGTCCTCGCCCGTGATGAGCTGGTCTGAGCCGCGACCGCCCCTGATCACGTCGTTGCCGGGTCCGCCGTTGAGCTCCTCGTCGTCGCCAAAGCCCCGCTCGACGATCGTGTCGTCGCCCGCGCCGCCGAAGATCGTGTCGTCGCCGTCGCCGCCGTCGAGCGTATCGTTGTCGTCGTCGCCCTGGATCGTGTCGTTGCCCGTGCCGCCGTCGGCGCCGTCGGCGCCGAGCCCGCCGCGCAGCTCGTCGTCACCCGTGCCGCCGAGCATGAAGTCGTCCCCCGGCCCGCCGTCGATGCCGTCGCTCGACGCGCCGCCCGACAGCTGGTCGTTTCCGGGGCCGCCGTCGAGCACATCGCGGTCGCGCCCGCCGCCGAGCCTGTCGTCGCCGCCCAGGCCGTCGATCCGGTCGGCGCCGCGCGTGCCCGACAGCGCGTCGGGGCCGTCCGTGCCGGTGATGAGCGCGATGCCGGGCTGCACGACGAGGTCGCTCGGGGTCGTGCCCGGCAGCGTCACGAGGCCGATCCGCCCGCGCGAGAACGGGCTGATCAGCGAGACGGTGGCCGAGCCGCCGTCCGCGAACAGGATCCGGCTGGCGTCGGGATACCAGGCGGCGCGGCCGGGCCCCGTGCCCGAGACGAGCCGCCGCACCTCCGCACTGCGCAACTCGACGAGCGCCGCCGCCCCGCCGCGCGGCGCGGCCGCCACGACCATCCGCGAGCGCCCGGGCGACAGCGTCAGCCCGCCGCCGGCGCCCTTGGGCAGCTTGATCGCGCGCTTGCGCGGGCGGCGCTGGCCGCGCGGGATGACGCGCAGCTTCCCGCGCGCCGACACGTAGGTCACGCCGCCGTCGGCGATCGCGACACCCAGCGCGCCCTTGACCTTCACGAGCCGCAGGACCTCGTTCGTGCCGAGCTCGACCAGCGCCACGCGCCCCGTGCGCAGCACGACCGCCGCGGCGCCGCCGTCGTGCGCGATCGCCAGCGCTCCGCCGACGCCGCGCAGCTCGACGACGCCGCGCGAGGCGAGCGTCTGCGCGTCGAGCACGAGCAGCTGCGTGCCGCGCACGGCGTAGAGCGTCTCGCCGCCGGGCGAGAGCCTGATGTCGGAGATCTCCGGCGGGCCGGCACCGAGCGCGCTGCGCGTCAGCTCCGTACGCGTGTTGACGTCGACGGCGACGACCTCGCCGCCCGCCGTGACGTAGCCGCGCTCTCCGTCGCGCGCAACCGCGACGGCGCGCGATCGGCCCGGCAGCGCAAGCCGCGCTACGACCTCGTTGCGCGGGATGCCGAGGAACACGAGCTCCGGCGTCCCGGTGGCCACGAGCGTCACCCGGGCGGATGCCACCGTGGCGCCGCCGAGGACGAGCGCGAGCACCAGCGCGACCCCGGGGAGGAGCCTGCGCGTCATCCTGCTCCTCCTGCCGACACGTCGCATCTAACACACAGATGTAGCGAAAGTCCCGCCGCGGCTTGCCGGTGGGCGTCTTTGACATCCTGACGGGATGGCCGTCGCGACCGTCCAGGCGCTGCAGACGACCCCGGTCAAAGGACTGCGCGTCGTGGCCCGGCAGGCGGTCCAGCTGACCCCGACGGGGGCCCGCGAGGACCGCCGCTTCTACCTCGTCGACGAGCGCGGACGCATGGTCAACGGCAAGCAGCTGGGCATGCTCAACGAGATCGTGGCGGCCTACGACGACGCGGCCCGGACGCTCGAGCTGACCTTCCCCGACGGCACGCGGGTGGCAGGCGCCGTCGAGTTCGGCGAGCAGGTCGCGACGAGGTTCTACTCCCGTCCGGCACAGGCGCACGAGCTGCGCGGCGCCTTCTCGGGCGCGCTCTCCGACCACGTCGGGCGGCCCCTGCGGATCGTCGAGGGCATCGACCGCAGCGGCATCGACCGCGGCCGCGGCGGCGCGGTGAGCCTCGTGTCGCAAGCATCGCTCGGCGCGCTGGCGCGGGTGGCGGGTGCCGACACGGTCGACTCGCGCCGCTTTCGCATGCTCGTCGTCGTGGAGGGACTCGCCGAGCCGCACGAGGAGGACACGTGGGTCGGCGAGCAGCTGCGCCTCGGCGCGGCCGTCGTGCGGGTGCGCGGCCACGTCGGGCGCTGCAACATCACCCATCGCCACCCGGAGACCGGCGACGCCGACCTGCCGACGCTCGACCTCCTGCGCCACTACCGCGCGCAGCTTGCCACGACCGAGCCGCTGGCCTTCGGCGTCTACGGTGAGGTGCGCGTGCCGGGCCGCGTCGCGCTCGGCGACCGGGTCGCTCTCACTGCTGGATGACCGCGCGCAGCCGCTCGGGTCAGCCGACGACGCTGCTCGCCGGTGGCGCGGGCTGCCGCTCGCCGGCCGCCTCCTCGAGGAACGCGCGGACGTCCTCGTTGAAGCGCGCCGGGCGCTCCATCATCGAGACGTGACCGGTGTCCTTGTAGACGATCTTGCGCGAGTCCGGGATGAGCTTCTCGAAGATCGCCGCGTCCTTGACCGGCACGAGGCGGTCCTTGTCGCCCCAGATGATCAGCGTCGGGCACTTGATCTTCTCGAGGCGATCGCGCAGCGGGTAGCGGCACATCGCCTCCAGCGCATCCGAGAAGCCGGGCTTGCCCGAACCGAGCACCTGCTGTGCGGCGAGCGGCCCCGGCAGCTTCGCGGGATGCGCGGCGACGATCAGCAGCAGCGCGGCGCGCAGCCGCGCGCGCAGCGCGACCTGGTGTGAGCGCGACGCGATGTGGCCGAGCCCGAAGAAGACGACGTTCTCGGCGCGGTGGCGAAGTCCCGTCGTGCGCTCGGTGCGGACCGACTCGATGCTCAGGCCCGCCGCGGCGAGGAGCACGAGCCGCTCGACGCGCGCCGGATGCTGGATCGCCAGCTCGGCCCCGATGAAGCCGCCCATCGAGTTGCCGACGATCTGCGCGGCGTCGATCCCGAGCTCGGTCATCAGCGCGTCGATCGCGTCGGCGTAGCCGCTCATCGAGATCTCCTCCGCGGGCATCTCGGACTGGCCGAAGCCGGGCAGGTCGACGGCGATCACGCGCCGGTCGCGGGCGAAGTGCGGAAGCTGCTCGAGCCAGTTCTGCCAGCAGCCAGACAGGCCGTGGATGAAGATCAGCGGGATCCCGTCGGCCTCGGAGTTCATGTCGACGATGTTCATCCAGCGGTCCTGGACGCGCACCCAGCGAAGGTGCTCCTGCCAGTCGACGTCCATCCACTCGGACCGGCCGACTGCGCCGTAGGGCTCTGCTTCTTGACGTGGCACGTTGGGAGCATACCCAGAGGTTCATTCATCTGCGTTAAGAGCACCTTTGCGGAAGGCCGCGGGCGGCCTCTGCGCGGCCCGGCGACGCGCGCCGTCGCGGCCCCTTGCGGCGCCCTTGACGCAGAACGGCCCGCTGAGGCGGGCCGTTCGCAGTACGACGAAGGGGTCTTAGAGCGCCTGCACGTTCGCGGCGGCGGGACCCTTGGGGCCCTGCTCCGGATCGTAGGAGACCTTCGCGCCCTCGGCGAGGGACTTGAAGCCCGAGCCGGCGATCGCGGAGTGATGGACGAAGAGGTCCTTCGTCTGATCGTCCGGCGTGATGAAGCCGAAGCCCTTGTCGTCGTTGAACCACTTGACGGTTCCAGTTGCCATGTGTGTGCCCTCCCGGGTGTTGTGTGCTGCGAAACGCGGGAGATGCTGAAAGGCAACAACTACGAACGCTGGCACTACGTCGCCGGACCGAATGCCCGGCGTGAGGCCTTGAGTGTAGTTCATGGCGCCCGATCGCCTGCGTCGGCGGGCCAGCTTGCCGATCGCGCTGCTCACGCCGGCCTGAGCACGGGCTTGACGTCCACCACCGGCGTGCCGTCCAGCGCCTCGAGCGCGTCGACGAGAACCCGCGCTCCGTCGACCTCGAGGATCCGCACCTCGTGCAGGCCGATCGGGTTCGGCCGCGCCGGCGAGCGCGTGCTGAACACGCCCTGCAGCGGGTGTGCGACATCGCCGCGCGGATGCACCTCGAGCACGTCGCGGTCGGCGCGATGAAGCCACGTGAGCACGACCACGCGGTCGCCCGCGCGCAGGCCGTCGAGCCCGCGGAGCACCCCCTCGTCGAAGAGGAGCCACGCCTGCGGCGCTCCCTCGTGCGCCTGCTTGGGAGCCGACGCGAGGTCGGTCAGCGGCGACTGCACCGCGGCGATCGGGCGCAGCTCGAAGCGTTCGTCGTAAGGCATGGCGGGGGACCCCAGATCGCGAGCTCGCAGACGCGGAAGGTACGACACGACCGTCATACCCCCACGAGCGTCCGTCGGCGTCAGATCTCGCTCCAGCACAGGTGACGCACAGCGGTCGCGGGTAACGTCTGGCGCACGTGTCCGCCAGAGCACAACCCGGGCACGAACACGCGAAGACGGCGGCGATCCTCGTCGGCGGCGAGGCGCTGTACGACCTCGTCATCGACGAGGTCGGCGCCGTCACCGGCGACCCCGGCGGCGGGCCGTTCAACACCGCCCGCACGATCGGCCGCCTGCGCCGGCCGGTCGCCTTCCTCGGGCGCCTGTCGACCGACCGCCTCGGCGCGACGCACGAGCGGATGCTCGCCGCCGACGGTGTGCGCCTGAATGCGATCGTGCGCAGCCCCGACCCGACGACGCTCGCGCTCGCGAGCCTCGACGATGCCGGCAGCGCGAGCTGGAGCTTCTACGTCGACGGCACCGCAGCCGCCGGCCTGACGGTCGACGACGCGCTCACCGCCGTGCCCGACCACGTCGCGGCGCTGCACGTCGGCACGCTCGGGCTCGTGCTCGAACCGCTGGCGACCGCGCTGGAGGCGGTCGTCGAGCGGCTCGCCGGCCGGACGATGGTCGTCGTCGATCCGAACGTGCGCGCACAGGTGATCGACGACGAGCCGGCCTTCCGCGCCCGCCTGGAGCGGGTGATCGCGCGCAGCGATCTCGTCAAGGTCAGCGCGGAGGACCTCGCCTGGCTGGATCGCGATCGTTCGCCGGCCGCCGCCGCGCGGGCGCTGCTGGAGCGCGGCCCCACCGCGGTGCTGCTCACCCGCGGCGCCGACGGCGCCACCGTCGTGACGGCCGGCGCGGATACCCCGATCGCCCCGGTGCGAGCGCAGGTCGTCGACACGATCGGTGCGGGCGACGCCTTCGGCGGCGCGTTTGTCGCCTGGTGGGCCTCGCACGAGCTCGGCCGCAGCGACCTCGCGCGCGACGAGCTCGTCATCGCGGCGGCGCGCTTCGGCGCTGTCGTGGCAGCCCGGACGGTCGCGCGAGCCGGCGCGTCACCACCGCAGCTGCCGGCCGACGCGGCCGGTCGTCCGCTGGACGTCGTGCGCCTGCCTCAGTAGCCGCCGCGCCAGTTGCCCTCGACCGGCTTGGTCGGCAGCACGTCCCAGCCCTCCATGACGTGCTCGATGCGCCCGCTCTGCGCGAACGCCGTCTGCGCCCTGCCGTTGAAGGTGAAGGTGATCTCCTCCATCCCCGACGGCTGCAGGTCGACGCCGTAGACGTGGTCGACCTCGATCTCGTGCTCCTTGAGCAGCTTGTGGGCCCGGTCCTTGTCGGAGCCCTCCTCGTAGCGACCGGTCATCTTGATCGGCATGGCGCCGAGGGTACTGCGCGGGCCCCCAGACCGGCAACTGCGAACGGACCGCGTCAGACGAGGTCGCTGCCGCGCAATCGCGCGGCCGCCGCAGCGGAGAAGACCCCGATCCAGCCGAGCATGACGAGCACGGCGACGGCGGGAGCGAGGTAATCCGGGTCCTCGCCGTCGAACCCGGGCGATTGGGCGATTCCCCCGGGCGCGCCGCCGGTCGGGCCGAACTTCCCGACCTCCGGCACGAGCCCGAACAGCGTCGGCTCGAGCACGAACGCGACGAACAGCACGCCCACGATCGCGACGACCTGGTTGCGCAGCACCCCGCCGATGCCGACCCCCAGCGCACCGAGCAGGGCGGAGACGAGCAGGTTGCGCCAGAGCACGTCGACGAGGTCTGAGACCACCGCCGTCTGCTCGCCGCGGATCGACAGGATGATGGTGCCCACGAGCATGATCGTCACCGTCACGATCAGCGACAGCACCGCGCCGGCTCCGGCGTAGGCGATCACCTTGGCCGCCAGCAGCTTGATCCGATCGGGCGCGGCGAGGACCGTGCTCGTGATCGTCCGGTGGCGCCATTCGCCGGCCATGCCGATCACGCCGAGCAGCGTGATGAACATCCCCGTGAAGTCAGCGGTGAAGAGATCGCGCACGTCCTTCTTGGTGAAGTCGTCGGCGAGGGTCGAGACCAGCACGACGACGAGCAGCGACAGCGCGAGCGCGGCGCCGACCATCGCGAAGAAGGTCCGCGTCGTGCGCAGCTTGAGCAGCTCGGCCTGCAACAACGCGCTCATGTGACCAGCTCCTCGCCGGTCAGCGCGAAGAACGCCTGCTCGAGGGAGCGCATCTGCTGCCCGAGGCCGACGAGGTACACGCCGGCGTCGTGCGCGATCACGCCGACCTCCTTCGGCGAGACGCCCGGAACGATCAGTCCGCCCGACGCCAGCGGTGTGGCGGTGTGGCCGGCCGCCTGCAGCGCGCTCGCGAGGCGCGTGTCATCCTGCGAGCGCACCTCGGTCGCCGGGCCCTCGTCGCCGCCGAGCACCTGCTCGAGCGTGCCGTGCCCGCGCATCTGGCCCTTGGCGATCACGACCACGTCGTCGACGGACTGGGCGACCTCGGCGAGCAGGTGGCTGGAGACCAGCACGGCGCGGCCGCGGGCGGCCTGCTCGCGCAGCATTCCACGCATCCAGGCGATGCCGGGCGGGTCGAGGCCGTTTGTCGGCTCGTCGAGGATCAGGACCTCGGGGTCGCCGAGCAGCGCCGCGGCGATCGCCAGGCGCTGGCGCATGCCCATCGAGTAGCCCTTCACGGGGCGGTCGGCGGCGGCGGTCAGCCCGACGCTCTGCAGCACGACGTCGACGCGCTCGGGTGGGTGCATGCCGGTGACGGCGAGCACGCGCAGGTGGTTGCGCCCGGTGCGGCCGGGATGAAACGACGCGTCCTCGAGCACCGCGCCGACCTTCGCGCTCGGGCGATCGAGATCCTCGTAGCGGGCGCCGCCGAACGTCGCGGTACCGCTCGTGGGAAGCACGAGGCCCAGCAGCGCGCGCAGGGTGGTGCTCTTGCCCGCGCCGTTGGGACCGAGAAAGCCGGTCACGCGACCGGCCTCGATGTCGAAGCTCAGGTCGTTGACGGCAAGGACGCTGCGAAACCTCTTGGAGAGGCCGCGGATCTCGACGGGAGCCATTGACGGCGCATGATGGCGCATCGGCCGGCTGGCCCCGTTGACGGTCGCTGTGAAGCAGGCTGAGATCACAGGACGCCGGGCGGGCACGGTCATCGC
>Ga0136614_10002346_pt1 | contig 11747 bp, 14 predicted proteins | sample AntDrymUQ2792106_2_FD_106643 | JGI IMG/M metagenome (GOLD analysis project Ga0136614, IMG submission 106643) | Polar desert sand microbial communities from Dry Valleys, Antarctica - metaG UQ279 (21.06) | ecosystem: Environmental > Terrestrial > Soil > Desert | place: Antarctica: Dry Valley...
CGATGTCGAGCGCGGCGTCGGCGTGTTCGGCCACTCGCGCGGCGGCCAAGCGGCGGGCACTGTGCGGCTCCTCGATGATCGCGTGCGCGGCGGGATCAACATTGACGGTACTTAGGATGAATATCCTTTCCAACCCGTCAAAGGTGAAGAAGTTAGTGGTTCGCCGCCGTTTCTCTGGATTCAGAAGACACTCCCCCCGCCGCCCACCGACGAGCAGCTTCAACGAGCGCAGCGGACGCGCGCGGAGTACGACGCGGAGATTCAGCGGATCATGGCGAGCTGGGATCGAAAGCTGAGAGCGGTGACCGGCGGCGCGATGCGCGTGTACATCGACCGGCCTGCGATCACGCACATCGATTTCTCCGACGAGCCATTCTGGGACGGCTCAATGATGCCCGATGCCCGTCCTGGAAAGCTCAAAACTGTAGCAAACACACGCGCCTGGGTTCGAGCCTTCTTCGACGGCACGGTGCGCGGCGACTGGACGGACATCAAGCGGCTCGCTGGCGCGGCCGCCAAGCCACAGCCGGAGGTGACCGTGTATGTGTTTGGGAAAATGTGGCCATAGGTGATAAGTAAACACGATCTCAACCTTGGCGGCAACTGCATCGTGCGGCAAGTTGTCGATGAGAGAAATAGTGATTCCGGTCCGCTGCCACGCTTTATGTTGTTGATCCGCAACGCAACTACGGGATTCGTGATCTTGTTGACGCTCGGCGCGACGTTAGAAATAGCGTTGAAAACCCGAGGCCGTGATTCCCAACGTGGTCACTAAGGTCGAATTCACCATGCCCGACGTGAACCATTCGTTCCTCAAAGGGCCACAAGATTATGGTCCAGATTCAAAGCACCTGGTTCCCACTGGTAGATCGCAACCCGCAAAAGTTCGTGGATATTTACAAAGCCACTGCGGCTGACTTTCAGAAAGCCACCCAACGCATTTACAGGTCTGGGCCCTATCGTTCGCAGTTGATCGTGAATGTGTTGAAATGAGTGTCATATTTCTAGTTTTACAGAGGACGATCCACGAAATCACACGAACCAACACGAATAATTTAGTGGCATTTCGTGTGGATTTCGTGGATCGTTGCCCAGAGCTTCGCTATGATCCGCGTGGACACTTGAAAACATGACGCTACCAACGCTGAGCTTCGATTGACTTTATCTCGTCAGCCGGAATCGAGTATCTCGGTTGATTTATCCGGGAGCGTAACGAACAACGCCGCCAGCCCCAACACTGCAACGATCGCCGCCAGCGTATAGAACATCGCACCGTAGGAGCCCGTCCGGGTCACGCATTCCGCCAGCAGCAGCGGACCAACCGCCGAGGCGAGCACGGTGAGTGACTGGGCCACGCCCTGAATTTTGCCGAGGTGCGCGCGACCGTAGGCGCGGCTCCAGAAGGTGAAGAAAATGACGATAACGAAACCGCCAGCCAGCCCCATGACGAACGCGTAGGCCGCTACGTGCGCCTTAGTGCTAACGTGGGGCAAAGCTATCAGCGAACCCGCCAGGAGGCCCATGGCTAACGCCAAGAGGCCCTTCATCGACCACTTGGACGTCAGCCAACCTCCCAGGAAGTTCCCGAGCAGGGCGGTCAGTGCAACAATGACCAGACTGCGGTGATAGGTGGAAGCGTCGAAGCCCCTTTCAGCGAGAATCGATTCGTTGAACAAAGCGATGCCGGAAGCCGTCAGGCCGTAAACCGCACTGGCTAAGCCGAAGATCCAAAAGGCGGGCGTTGCCAGGGCTTGCCAAAGCGTGTGGCCAAGCGCGGCTTCAGCGACGTGTTCCTCTATGGAGAGTTCGCCGTCTGGTGAGAGGCGGCACGCTTCTGGCGACCGCCGAACGAGCAGCCAGCCGAGAGGTGCGAGGCCCAGCAGCACCGCAAGGCCGACTGCGGTCCATGCCGAGCGCCAGCCGTAGTTGATTACCATCGCACCGACGATGGGAAAGGCCAACATAAAGCCGACGCTCAGCACAATCGTATAGACGCCCATCGCCAGGCTGAGCCGACGCACGAACCATTGGCCGACGATGGTTATGCTGATGACCGAAAGCGCGCTCTGCCCCAGGCCCCGAGTGAGCGTTATCAACAAAGCTAGTGGCACCACCCCCTTCGCGCCGCTCATTAGCAGCACGACGGCACCGAGCGCCACGGTCACAATCGCGAGAACAACTCGGCTGCCAAAGCGATCAATTAAGCGTCCGATGCCTAGGCAAAAAAACGCGCCGATGAGCGTGGCCCAGACGTTCATGCGGGCGAAGAACACTCGATCGATCTGGAGATCGGCAAGTAGCGGTTCGGTAATTAGGCCCAGGCCTTGTGTCCGACCCGGCAGAGTTCCCACCATTGCCAGGGCTGCCACCGCAACGTTAACCCACCCGTAATAGAACGGGAGGACGAACGGGCCGGTTGTCGAGCGGGGTATCTCAGCGCGCAACGAATTCATGCGTTCAATCCTCTGTAACCGTCAGCGGATACTTACCGCGCCCCGCGCGCGGCGAGTTTTACCGGCGGTGAACCACCACACGAAGCCCAGGCCAAGAGAAACGCCCAGCCCCAGCCAGCGTGCCAAGCCCGTTTCAAAAACGACGGTGGCGTTAAAAACGATGAGAATCAAGAACCCATGCCAGGCAACTACCAGCGGCCAAGGACGGCGGCGGTAGGCGTCGTGTCCACGCCACCACCACCAGCTCACATCCATTACCCAGGCAGTAAGAAGTGCGTAGTTGATGTAAAGCCCGCCACCCCAGTCGAGACCGACTACATCGGCGGTCTGACGGGCGGTGTCGCGGTAGGCAGCCGTCTGACTCCACCGGTAGTAAAATTGGTAAGCGAATGCCACGTGCGCGAGCAGACCAATGCAGGCAACAGTCCATGCCAGCCTTGCCACCGAATCCCACTTAGATCTTTGCCGGGAGAGGGCAAAGGCGGAGGCCCCGGCGGCGTAGCTCGTGATGGTCAGCCAGATCGTTAGTTTGGTTAAGATTTCGCCGCTGCTCATCAACAACTCGACCATTTCTGCCTTCGGCGTTAACGCGTTCGCGCGCCTCGGGCCTGAGCGAGGTGTAAGACCGCTCCGAGTCCGGCCCCCAGGCACAGACCGAAAATCAACCCCCATAGAAGCATTCCGGCTTTCCCTCCAAGGGAATCGTTAACCGCCGAGCCGAGAAAGTAACCGAGTGAGTTTGCTACGAACAACATGGCCGACAAGCTGAACGCGGAGCGTGCTACGCCGAACCCAACGGCGAGAACTAAGCCCATCAGGAGAGAGCCCGCGAGCGAGCCGATCCATTCGCCCACGACGCCTCGCAAGATGAAATACGCGCCAACCCAACCGGCGGCGTATGCGAAGAAGGCAGCAGCGAAGAGCAGGTAGAACCTCGGCATCTGCCAGCGGCGGACCACCAGCGGGGCCAGGACTCCACCACCCAACAGGATAAAGAGAACGGTCCAGGCAAGGTAAGCGCCGAACAACCCGAGATGTTTGTACATCCACCCTTCGGCGAAGGCGACTGTGCTGAACACGCACAAACTCACGGAACCAAATCCAAGACTACCCGTCAGCAATGAGCGTACGAGTGACGGAACAGCAGCGAAATCTGCCGACCGGTTTCCTAGATTCTCCATAAATTCAAACTCCAGCGTCCCCACCACGCTACTGAGAAGAGACTTCTATTTGCCCGTCCGGTTGCGCAACCTGTTAGGTGGCCGCCTGGTGACTCCTCGCTTACTTTGAAGCTTTTTTGAAGGCTTGAACTACTTCTCAGGCGTAGCCAGACTCATCCAGATGTTCAACAAAATCTTCAACGATTTCTTTGAGATAGTCTCGCCTGTTAACTTCTATCTTTTTATCAATGATTCGAGCGCACCTTCTTTTGTAATCAGAGCCAGTACTATCAATATAGCAGGCCAACCCATTGCCGCTGGTGGACCCCGTTGTTAAGTTGACCGGCATGATGATTCGACCCTCGTTCAGATGTGATGTGACTACGGCCGCGCATTCTATCACCGCTGCAGCTGCCTTCGAACGGCAATCTAATCGCACTATCTAAACAACGTCCCGGGTGGTATAGTGCCAAGCACTTAAGAAATTCTTCATTTCTCCCTGATTCCGAGGGGCCAGAGACGACAACGGCACTCCTACGCGGCAGCTCAATTTATTCAAGAGAATTGAAAGAAGGACGAAGCGATGAGTAGTCAGGCAGTATCCCCCAGCGAGGAACCTCCCCAGCGGACGGGTCCGAAAGACAATTGGCTCGGCTTCGTCGGCGATGTCTTGAAGTTTACCGGCGAAGTGCGCTTTAAATCGATGCTGCGCATTGATGGGAACTTCTCAGGGAGCGTGAGTTCTGCGGACGGCACCCTAGTCGTTAGTAACGGCGCTCAAGTTACCGAGGCAGTAATAGATGTTGCCGTTGCGAAGATAAATGGGACTGTTGAAGGCGATATCAAGGCCAGCAAAGAACTCGTGCTGGGCCGCACCGCAAGCGTAACCGGGACTGTAACAGCGCCAGCTCTTGTCGTCGAAGAAGGAGCTCTTTTCAACGGCAGTTTCCGAAGAAGTTAACCCATTTCCCGCCTTGGAAAACCGTCGTCCCGGTAGCCGCATTTCCCTCAGCTTGTTCAACTACGAATCCCGTCTACTTCAAGATATTCAGCCTCGATCTGAGTCGAACCGTCGGCTGCACGATTGTTCTAGGTCCAAAGTCGTTCCAAGTCTAACCGCAACCTGCTCTGCGCTTCCTCATCGAGTGCGGCAAAGGCTCGATTTGCCGGACCGTAGTAGACTCGAAAAAACTCAACCACTTCCGCCGGAGAGAACGGATAGTTCAGCGAAAACATTCGCCTGGTGGTCTTCAATCTAGATAGACCATGGCCTAGCCGCTCGTTCACTGTGACCCCTTCACCCCATTTCATCGGCGGACCCATCAGCGCAGGCGGCGGAGCGTACTTGCCGCTAATCTTGAACATCTGACCAACGTGGCCCCTCGGGCGTCCAATTCGCCATCACGATTCGCCCTCCGGAGCGGCACAAGCGCAACAATTCCGCAGCGACTCGTTCGGGGCGTGGAGCAAAAATGGCGCCGATCAAACTGACTACCAAATCGAACGCTCCATCCTCATAAGGAAGTGCTTCTGCGTTGCCTTCGTCGAACTGAACCTGTACATTTTTCCGTCCGAGCGCGTGCGCGCGCCTGCTCGATCAGATTTGCGGCAATGTCGATCCCAGTTACTTTCGCTCCGGCGCGTGCTGCCGGAATAGCGATCTGACTCGCACCCCAGGCTACATCCAGAATCCGGGTGCCAGGTGCTACCTTAAGGTCGGAAAGGAACTCTAGTGCGCTGGGCTCTAGATACTTGGCGAAATGCCCGTAGTCGCCGGCCATCCATGTCGCCTTTAGACGGACCTTGAGTTCATTCAATTCGGCGGTAGTCGCGCTCATGGATCTTGCTTCTTTGCACTCCCAACTCGCACAAGCCGCGGTGACAGTAGCAAGCTTAGGCCGGTGGCGAAACAGTTTGGTTACTCATACTGCCGGCCATGCTTGATCACGATATCAACGTCCTGTAGTAGATTGATATGTAGCAGCACATCGCCGCGCACCGCGATGATGTCAGCATATTTTCCCTCACTGACCGTTCCAACCTGATCCGAGACTCTCATCATCACTGATGGCCAGTAGGTCGCACCACGAATCGCGACCATAGGGTCAATTTTGAATTCATTTACCCAGGCATCGAGCTCCCGCCAGGTGGTCTGACTGTGAAAGTTCATTGGGATACCGCTGTCGGTGCCAATCAAAAGCACGACGCCAGACTCAGAAAGTTGCTGAATCTTCCGGTTCAACGTAGGCCGGCGGGCGGGAGTGATCTGGTAGTAACCAAGGCGGTCAGGATTTCGCAGCGAAGCTTTGATGTCCGCAACGATCGACGCGGGCAGACCCAATTGCCATGATGGATCATCGAGTTGTTCCGGATTGTCTCGCACGTTTTCGTAATTAAGCAGCCCCTGAACTGTTGGCGTCCAAAATAGTGGGCCAAGGCTCATCTTCGCGGTGCGCTCTCGAATCATCGCGATAATATCCGGTGGATACTCAGGCGCCGTCGCCAGGCCGGTATGCTCGAAGCAATCCACTCCCACTTGCAGCCCACGGCGGATTTCCTCAGGACGATGAGAATGGGCGACGACGGTGAGCTTGTGCTTGTGTGCCTCATCCACGACGGCCTGAAGCTCATCCATCGTCATCTGATCCTGATCGATCAGTTTGATCAAGTCGACTCCGGCTTCAGCCAGGGTGCGCACCTTGGAGCGCGCATCGTCCGTCCCTTTCACGCCCCAACGAACATACTCGGTGCCCGGATATGGTTCGTGCTGAATAAACGGACCGGACACATAGAGCGTTGGTCCGGGAAGCTCACCTTTCTTAATCCGATCGCGAACCGCCAGAATCGGCTTCAATGGTGCTCCCAGATCGCGAGCACTGGTCACCCCAGCGAGAAGCAGTTGCCTGGCTGAAGATGGCATGATGACGGATTCCATCTGCGGCGGATAGGTCTTGTCCCAGTGAGCATAATCGCTGTGGCCATTAATCATCAGGTGGACATGCATGTCCCATAAACCCGGCAAGACTGACATGCCTTCGGTGGAAATGATTTCAGCGCCTGATGGGATTGCCAGCAGACCAACCTGCCCTACCGCTTTGATTCTCTCTCCGTCGATGATGACTACGCTGTTGCGAATTGGCTTACTGCCAAAACCATCGATGAGCGTTCCGCCCACCAGCGCTTTTATGCTTTTGGACTGCGCATCCGCCGTGGATTGCGCCGGCAGACTCGTAGATGAGAAAACGCCGGTGACCGCCCCCAGGACCAGTAGTAGTGGTCGAAAGTAGTGCCGCAAAGTTTTCATGTAGTTAATTCCGATGTTTCTCGATGTACTTGCGAGCGAACTCGTTCAAATGTGGGCTTTCCCGCAGGCCGATCTTCTCCGCCTCTTCTTCCGCCGCCTCCACTTTCCAACCGTCTCGCAATACCCTCCGGATCATCCAAAATGCTCCTACGCGTATGGACGCGGCGCAGTGAATGAAGGCGGGCCGGTTCTTCGGGTCATCAGTGATCTTCAAGAACTCTGTAGCCTGTTCCTCTTTAGGCTCGCCAAAGACGACTGGAATATTGAAGTAGCGTAGACCCAATTCTTTGGCCTTTGCTTCTTCTTCGGCGGCGCGGTGTTCGCTCGGTGGCCGTAGGTTCATGATCGCCTTAACGCCGTCCGCTTTCAACCGCTCCAAATGCTCGAGTCTTGGTTGAGCGCCGGTACAGAACTCGTCGTTGATGCGAATGAAGTTTCTGATGGGGTGAACCTCTTGTTGCGCCACAACTGATGCAGTAGTGAGCAAGAGCAGGACGAGAATTGATTTCATTATTTTCATCTTGACACCCTCCGAATGTTCTGGGCTAGCGACTTGATTGTAGGGGCGCCCTCCGTGGGCGCCTCTTGCGACCGCGACCCCGGGGCGCCCACGGAGTTTCGGAGCAGGCGCTACCACCTGCAGATGTCCAAAAGAAACTCCTGTGGAACCATTTTCGGCGATTTCGCCCCTCTTTCTAACTTATACTCACGATGGAGCTTAGTTACCCTCCGCCGTCGGGAGTTTCTTGGGAGGGACGCCCCCTACTAATTCATTTTGCACATCCAATTCCTTATTTTCAATCGAGAGTCCTAACCGCGCTTCCGATCACAGTAGGTCCCGCCACCACGAACAATATCACCATCACCTTTCTATTTGCCTGCCATACCAGATCTGCCACGCTCCGCCCGCCATGCAGCCAAACCGAACGAAATCACGAGTTCGAACATTGCGAATGTAAACAGAACGTTTTCCCGCCAATTGCTTCTCGAATTATATAAGAGACGCTCTGGAGGCACCGGCGTTGGGTGGCCGAGTCCGCATTCCATATGTCCACGGCACAACGCCATTCGCCATCGGCTTCTCGACGCCAGATCGTGACTGCTCGACCCTCAGTAGTACTGGGCGTGCCGTTCGGGGTGTTCGACGTGACTTCATTTCGGCTGAAAAGGTACGCGAGGTTTCCATCCGGTGAGAAGGTGACGTCGGTGGATGTCCAGGTGATCCTGAACCCGGGGATTTCCATGCTGCCCTGCACGTATTGACGCAGCGCATCCTTGCCGACGACAGCCGGGAGACCAGCGCCAGTACCACTGCATCATCGGTCCAGAACGAAAGAACGAGTTCAAGGTCGCGTCCCTCGGAAGCCGCGGCTGCCCACTCGGCATCGCGCTGAAGCAGTCGGGTTCTTTCCAAAGCCAGGTCCATGCTGTAATTCCCTCCTACCTTAGGAATGGCGTTCGTTGGGTCGTGCGGCGAAGTTATCGATCAGAGACTGAGGATCCGGCTGTTGGATGCTTGTTAGAAGAGCTGCGTTTCGATCACCTATTGAACTGGTATTCCTCGTAGAGCGGCTCCCCGGTGAGTTCATATCTCTTTAAAAACTCCCAGGCGCTTCGATTGATCTCGGGTGCTTTGTCATAATACCAATGCGTGTGACCTTTTATTTCCGTGAGTTCTGAGTTAAAGCCTTTGGCGTTCAGGGCATCACGGGTGGCTCGGACCACCGGCAAGGGAAAGAAACTGTCATTCGTCCCCACGAAAATCGCGATCGGGATCTTGCGCTTTGCTCTCTCAATGAGTTGATTATCCTGGGAACCGTGCAGCGCTCCAGCATGGATTGCCGTGGCGGCGAAATACTCAGACTCAAGGAGGGAGAGGTAAAGGGCCTGTCCGGCACCTGCGGAGTGCCCGAACAAATAGACTCGGCGCGCATTAACAGGATACCTGGCTTTCAGCGCCTCAACGAGTTCGTGCACAAAATCGGGTCCGTCCTCAGGTATTCTCCAATTCTGCGAGTCTGAAGCGTCGGGCCCAACCAGGATGACCTTTTCTTTCTTTGCCAGGTCCTTCCACTTCTCGACAAGTGAGAGACCATTGCGTCCAGAACCGTGAAGCATCACGATCAATGGTGACGGTGCAGCCGGGTTAAGTTTTTCAAGTACGAATAGATAGTAAGCTCGCTTCTTCCCGTTTGAAGTCATCAACTCCTTCGAGATCTCTTGTGACGAAACCGGGGTTGCGAGAAGAGCGATTAAGAGTGTGGAGAAAAACAGGGCGCCGAATTTCACAAATAACCTCATTTAGGTTTCTTCCGATTAGTTGAGGCGTTAGCTGCAAAGCACTTGTTAGAAGTGGCCGGACTCCCGAGAGCACGACAAACTAGCGCACTGCATAGACATCATAGCTCACGTACGAGCGCCCGAAGTCGACTTCCCCAATCCCTAAGCACTGCACCCGATTGAGCCAGAGATATCCAGGATGTGCTGTTTGACACCGGGGCACCACATGGAGGTTAAGGCGCGCCGGGAGGTTCCCCTCAAGAAAACGCTGATAGCCGTCGTTCCCTAAAAGTCTGCGACCCCGGAGTAGCTGATGGCAATCAGTGCCCCATCATGGCTTTCAAGGGTGGTGCGGACATCAAGAATCGCCACCGTCCGTGCGAATCGTGAGCCAGTCACCCCCAACGGAGCGGCAGCGCCCCTGCAGTTTTGGGCCTGTCACCTCACCGCCTTGACAGTAGAAATTGCCCGAATGCCCTCGGCCACTGGTCCAATGGCTTCTGGAGGGCTCTCGAGTGCCACGCCAAATGAGAAGATGTGCTCAATTCGCCATTAAACAAAGCAACAATGCCCTGCGTTCGCAGCAATTCGATTCTATTCGATTCTATTCGATTTTCGGTATTGATTTCTAACCCTGCACGTAAATCCCGATCAGCCGGTTCCAGTAATCCCAGATGATACAAGGCACGTGCGCGGTATGCGTAAGGCAAGTCGAGATTGGGATTGAGTTCCAATGCTCGCCTGCTCTCTTCAATCGTTCCCTCCCAATTGAAATCCGTTTTTCCATAGACGGCGGCCAGCGCCAGATGCGTTTCGGCGAGGTTTGTATCCAATGCCAAGGCGCGGCGTGCTTCACGCTCAGCGCGCTCGCCCCAACTCTTGACTTCCCGTTCGGGAGCGAATCGTAGGTGCATTTCGGCGGCGGCTCTGGCTAGCCCCGCGTACGCTGGCGCATAGTTGGGATCAAGCCGCAGCGCATTCTCAAACTTCTCTATTGCCGCCAGCGCCTCTTCCTGCGTCGAGCGCGAAAGGTGCGAGCGTCCCTGCAAGTATGATTCGTATGCCGCAGCATTCCCGGTGTAGCGACGAAGGAGGCGCTCCTGCTCCGCGGCGGTCATTTTAATCTTAAGCGCCGTTGCCACTTGTCCGGCGATAGAATCTTGCAAATCTAAGAGGTTTGCGCGCGGCTCATCATATTGTCCGCCCCAAATTGGCGCCCCATCGCTCGCCCGCAGCAGTTGCACGCTGAGGCGCAAGCGCTCCTCCGCTTTCTGCACCGTTCCCATCACGACATAGTCGCTAGAAAGTGCGCGCCCGGCTTCTTGTGCGTCCACATTTTGATTCTCGTAGCGCAAGATGGCGCTGGTCGGGCGCAGGCGAATCTGCCGGACATTTGCCAGGCGCGTGATGATCGCGTCGGGAAAGCCGAGACTGAGAAAGCTTATGTCTTCGGCCTCTTTGTTCAAGATGCGAAAAGGCAACACGGCCAGCGTAATTTGTTCGGCAGAAGCCATGGGCGCTTCTTCGGAAAAGAAGCGCCCGCGAAAGAGATAGCCAGCCACCAATAGGCCTAGCACCAAAACCCCCACGAGCGCATTGAACCACGCTCGCGCGAAGACCCCTCGCGAAGTCCGCACGAGCGGCATGGATTGCGCCGGCACGCTCGACGCTCCCGCTTCGAAATCACGTTTGAGTCTTTTCAGATCGGCGGCCAAGTCATTCGCCGTTTGATAGCGTTCCTCTTGCTTTTTTGCGAGCGCCTTTGTGACGATTCGTTGAAGTTCCGCCGGAATGTTCCGTGAGACTTGTGCAAGCGGTAGGGGTTCCCGCTCCAGTATCGAAACAATTATATCGGTGGTAGTTGTGCCTTCAAATGGAGCGCGCCCCGTCACCATTTCGTAAAGCACGACGCCTAAGCTCCAGATGTCTGTACGCTGATCAATGGGAAGTCCTCGCGCCTGCTCCGGCGACATATATCTGGCAGTGCCCAACACCACGCCCGCATCCGTCATCATCAGCGTCGGCGCATCTGTCTGAGAGGCTCGCTGCTGCGTCAGCTTCGCCAGGCCGAAGTCCAACACTTTGATGTAGCCGTCCGCACGCAGCATGATGTTCTCAGGTTTAATGTCCCGATGTACGATGTCGGCCCCATGGGCTGCCGCCAGAGCTTCTGTCGCTTGCACCGCGACATCAAGCGCGTCGCTCACCTTCATCGGCTCACGCTCCATACGCTTGCGCAGCGTAACACCGTCAATAAATTCCGTCGCAATGAAATAGATGGACTCCGCCTCTCCGAATTCATAAACAGTGAGGATGTTCGGATGATTAAGCGCGGAGGCGGCTCTGGCTTCTTGGATGAAGCGCCGCATAAGCCCTTCATCGGAAGCGACGTCCGAAGGCAGGAGTTTCAGAGCGACGTGGCGACCGAGTTGTACGTCTTCTGCCAGATAAACCTCGCCCATCCCGCCCGCGCCGAGCTTTTTAACGATGTGGTAATGGGAGATTGTCTGTTCGATCATCTGTCTTTGGATACAAGAAAGTGAACCCTAA
>Ga0136614_10002348_pt1 | contig 11746 bp, 9 predicted proteins | sample AntDrymUQ2792106_2_FD_106643 | JGI IMG/M metagenome (GOLD analysis project Ga0136614, IMG submission 106643) | Polar desert sand microbial communities from Dry Valleys, Antarctica - metaG UQ279 (21.06) | ecosystem: Environmental > Terrestrial > Soil > Desert | place: Antarctica: Dry Valley...
CTGAGTTTGGGCTGCTTGCCGCGCAGCCGGCCCTTCGCCCGGGCGACGGCCATGCCCTCGTTCGAGCCCGCGCAAGATCGGCCTCGATTATGTGGACAAGCGCGTCGACGCAAGCCCGATGTTGAGCGTTAGTGCCCCCGAAGCGAGCCGATCACGCTGGCGGAGTGAGCGATTTCGCGCCGCGGCTCATTGCGACTGCCGCGTGCCGGCGTGAGGTGACAGCGCATCCAATATCGCTCGTCGAGTCGCGGCGGGCTGCTCGGCCCATGGGGCGTGTCCGGCGCCAGAAAGAACGATTCGGTCAGCGTTTGGCAACGCGCCGAGCAACGAGTCACTCGCCGACCATGGACGCGGATCATCGGCGCCGAAGAGCATCCGGACCGGGCAGCGGACCTTGTCGGCGGCCTTGAGTAGATCCTCGGTCTCGCGGTCGGCCCAGAGTTCACGGTTCGCGGCACTGTTGACGGTGATGCTCGGTGGGCGTGTGTCCCAAAGGGCTTGCGCGTGCCGAGCGGCCGTTGACGGTGAGAAGTCGGGACGCCACTGCAGCAGACACCACTCGCGTTCCTCGGCGGCCGTTCGATCACGTGTGCCGAGTTCTGTCCACCGGCCGACATCGCTTCGGTGATGCTTCTGGCCAGGTGACTACGGGTATTGAAGTCCAGCGCTGCTAGCGGCGCCGTCTGCCTCCGCCGGCACCGCCGATCGCGACCGCCCCCTTGCTGGCGGCCGATTCCCGATCCGCTGTCTCGCCCATGGCGCCTCCTGTTTCCGTCCGGCCGGCTTGCCCCTCACTCTCTAGGGATGGGATCGCCTCGAACCGACAAAGAATCTTGGACGGTTCCGGAGTCCCGACCTGCAGCCCAATCTGCGACGGAGCACGCGACCAAGGGCTCACATCCTGCGATCAGGCTGGGATCAGGGCTGCGAGGCCGGTCGCCAGGTCGTCCCCACGCATCAGCGCTCGGGCGCGCACCAGGTGGTCGGCGGCAGCGATCAGCCGGTCATGTTCGACGGAGAGCAGCACCCGGTCTAGGTCCGAAGCGGGATAGTGCCGGACGAACCAATCCCGTACCTGGACCCAGCTGTAGAGGGTCCAGCCATCAGCAGCCATCGGGCCGGGGAAGCCACCCGGCCCGCGGCGGCCCGCGGCGAGTAGGCGGACACCCTCATAGGAGCGCCCGGTTCGCGCCCCGATCTCCTTGAGCGTCACCAGATCTTCGCTGCTCACCGACCCAATCATCAGTCTCACTTAAGCCAGCTAGTTGCTGACCTCAGGTCCGGAACGTAGAAAGCCGGCTCCGCCCCGAAGGACAAAACCGGCCTCCCGCCTGCCTCAACCATGCGCGCGCCCGGAGGGATTCGAACCCGCAACCTTCTGATCCGTAGTCAGATGCTCTATCCGTTGAGCTACGGGCGCAGTGGTCCCCGACCCGACGAGTATATGGCGCCGGATCGGACGCGGAGGCTCGGGGATTTGAACCCCGGATGGGCGATGAACCCAAACCGCATTAGCAGTGCGGCGCCATAGACCGGACTAGGCGAAGCCTCCTGTGGCAGCCGTCGGGCCCGCCGCCTTTGATCAGGCGGCGAGCCCCTGGGCTACCGGGGCATGAGGGTACACCGGGCGCACGGAGTGACCTGACGGTCGAGACCGGCCAGGGACCAAGGTGATGGCGAGTGCCGCAACCGATGCCAGCGCCGCCAGAGCCAACGCCGCGGAGACCCCGAAGGCGCTCTCCACGACCACACCGGCCACTCCGGCACCGATCGCGCTCGCGCCGTAGGCCACCGTCGTCATCCAGGTGAACGCCTCGGTCGCCGCACCCGAAGGTACGAGCACCGAGACCAACGAGTTCTGAACAGTCAGCGTCGGGGCCAGCGTGGTGCCGCCGAGGAAGAGCATCGCGCCGAGCACCAGCAGATTGTCGGCCAGGACCAGCGGCAACATGCCGACTACAACGGCCAGCAGCGCCCACCGGTACTGCATGCTCAGGGCTAGCTGCGGATGCCGGGCACCGAACCACAATCCGCCGAACGCAGAGCCCAGCGACCACACCGCGATCAGCACTCCGGACATGCTGGGCGAGCCCAGTCGGTCGGCGAAGGCCGGTACGCCGACCTCGAGGCAGCCCAGACCGAACATCAGCGCGGACCCGGACAGCAACAGTCGCGGCATCCCAGGCGCACGGACCGGACCCCGGCGCGTACGGGGACCTTCGATCGGTACGTACCCGCGGACTTCCGGGCTGCGCGCCAGCACGATGGCACCGGTCATGGACATGGCGGCGGCCAGCCCGATGGCGACGATCGGCGAGGTGAGCACCACCAGAACGGCCACAACGGCCGGCCCGGCGACGAAGACGAGCTCCACGCTGATCGCGTCCAGGGCGTAGGCCGCCTGCCGTACGGAACTGCCTTCGGTGACCCGCTGCCAGACCGCCCGGACCGTGGACGACACCAGCGGCATGCCCGCACCGGCCACGACGCAGGTCACCAGCAGAGTCCACAGTGGAGCACCAGAAACCACCGTCGCGACCAGGCCGGCAAGCAGGAACGGGAAGACCGCCGCGGTGACGAGCAGCAGCATCGATGCACCGCGCCGGTCGGCGTACCGGCCGTAGACCGGCGCGAAGGCAGCGATCGAGAGTCCGTACGTCGCGGCCGCGAGGCCGGCGATGGCGTACGAGCCGGTGTGCTGTTCCACGAGCAACAGCAGAGCCAGCGGAACCATGGAGGCCGGGAGCCGACCGGCGAACCCGGCCAGTAACAGGGTGGGGGCACTGGGCATCTTCCAGACGGTGAGGTACTGACGCATGATGGTTTGCCTCCTTCGGCGGAACTGTAACAAAGACGTAGGGATCAAACTGCGGTAAACTCCTTACCGAAGCTCCAGGTTAGATGTGTCTGCGTAGGGAGTCAAATGGATTACGAGGCCTACACGTCACCCTCGACCGAATTGGCGATCGACCTCGCCAACGTCGACTGCTCCGACCCGGCTGAGGTCGAGAAGTTCCTGGCCGTCCACGAGGAATGGCTCACTCCCCGCACACGATTGATCCTTCGCCCTGCCGAGCGAGAGGAACTCGCCACCGTCGCCACGATGGTCCGGGCGGTGGCCGCTGCGCAGGACGAGGAGTCGGTCATCGAGCGACTCAACGCCTTGCTCGCGAAGTCCTCACCACATCCGCGGGTAACCAACCACGACGGGCGGCTGCATGTGCACTACAGCCGGGACCGCTCGAACGCCGTCGAGCAGCTCACCACGACCGTCGCCGTCGGCATCACCCTGTTGGTGACCGCGCACGGCTGGAAACGACTCGGTATCTGTAGCGCCGGCGACTGCCAGGACGTGTACGTCGACACCTCGCGCAACCAGACCCGAAGGTTCTGCTCGGGCACGTGTTCCAGTCGGAGCAGTGTGGCGGCCTATCGCGCCCGGCAGCGGGAGCGGCCCGGCGGAGCCCAACCCCCACCGTGGCTGGGGTGAGGGAGGAGCGACCAGGCGGAGCCCAACCCCCCACGTGGCTGGGGTAAGACGGCCTGAGGTACCCGGCGCCTTACTCACTAAGCTCGCCGGATGCCACGACGACAGACGCTCATGCCCGCCGCGCTCACGCCCAAGAAGACGCCGTTGGACCTACAGCTTTTTACGAGCGTGCACGATCTGCCGAACAACCCGACCGATCGCTGGCTGACCTGGCTGTCCCAGGCGGCCAACAAAGGCAAGCTCTGGCTGGTCATCGCCGCGATCCTGGGAACTCGCAAGGGACCGACCCGGCGGGCCGCGTTCCGCGGGATGGGCTCGTTGTGGGTGAGCAGCGCGCTGAGCAACGGCGTGATCAAGCCGATCTTCCGTCGCGTGCGACCGGTCGCATATCCCGACAAACCGGTGGCCCGGACCTTGCGTCGCGCCCCGAGAACCTTCTCCTTTCCCAGTGGCCACTCGGCCTCGGCTGCAGCATTCGCCACGGGCGTGGCCCTCGAAGCACCGATCGTTGGCGCTGCGGTCGCACCGATCGCGCTGGCTGTCGGTTTCTCCCGGATCCGGGTCGGGGTGCACTACCCCGGTGACGTGCTCGCCGGGTTCGGCATCGGCACCAGCCTGGCGCTGGCCTCCCAGCACTGGTGGAAGGTCCGCCCCGCCCGCCCGGCCAAGGTACGCACCACCCAGGTTGCGCCGTCACTGCCCGGCGGTGCCGGCATGGTCATCGCGGTCAACCCCAACTCGGGCGGTGCCGGCGACGACACCGTCGCGCTGATCCGGGCCGCGCTCCCCTCCGCCGAGATCATCGAACTCACCCCGCACAGCCTGCTGGCCGACCTGCTCGACGAGGCCGCACCGCGCGCCAAAGCCGTGGGCGTCGCCGGCGGGGACGGAACCGTTGCCGCCGCGGCCGCAGTCGCGGTCGCCCACAACCTGCCGCTGGCCGTCATTCCGGCCGGCACGCTGAATCACTTCGCTGCCGACGTCGGCATCCGGTCGCTGGACGACGTCGTGTCCGCGGTGGAGGCAGGCGAGGCGGTACAGGTCGACATCGCCGAGGTCGGCGGCATCCCGTTTCTCAATACCGCCAGCATCGGCGCCTATCCCGAAATGGTGCGGCGCCGCGACGAGCTGGCCCCGCGTTTGGGTAGGTGGCCTTCGCTGGTCATCGCCGCGGCTCAGGTGCTGCATGCTCATAAGCCGATCCGGATGGAGCTCAACGGCACCACGGTCTCGGCGTGGATCGTCTTCGTCGGGAACTGCTCGTACACCCCGCGTGGCCTCTCGCCGGCCTGGCGTCCGCGGTTGGAGGACGGACTGCTCGACCTGCAGTACCTGCGCGCGGACACCAAGTGGAGCCGGAGCCGTACGGTGCTCACCCAGCTGTTCGGCATCACCGAGCACACCGGCCTCTATCGCGACCATATGGTCAAAGAGGTCGTGGTCCGTTCGCTGTCCGGCCCGCAAGAGATTGCCCGCGACGGTGAGCCTGCGGAGTCGGCCACCGAGTTCCACTTCGTCAAGCGGCCGGGCAAACTCATCGTCTACCGCCCGCACGACCTCTGACCAGAGTCCATGACCAGCGACGGACTTTCTCCGGAGAAAGTGCGGTCTGGCAGCGCGCAGACGCGACATTCTCCGGAGAAAGTGCGGTCAGTGCACCAGGGAACGACTGGGTCCACTGACGGCTGGGGGATCGACCTGCGGTGGGTGGATGCCCATGAGGTCGCTTGGACGGTGGGCGACAAGACCATCGAGGCATTGCGGGCGGCCATCGGTCGACCGCCGGCCGATCTGGCGGAAATAGCGCCGCTGGTCGTACGGCCCGGAGACCCACTCAGCCGTCTGCCCGGCGTCGTGGGCCCGCTCGATGTGGTCTTGGAGGATGGATCGACCCGCCGGGTGGACAAGGCCATCCCGGCGGACTTTCCGCTGGGTTACCACCGGGTACGTACGGCCGACGACGGAGCTGACCGGAGACTGATCGTCTCCCCCGGACGGTGCTGGCTACCCGAGGGCTGGCGCGCTTGGGGCTGGACGGTCCAGCTGTACGCCGCTCGCTCTGACTCCAGTTGGGGCTTCGGCGATCTTCGCGATCTGCGCTCGATCCGCGAGTGGGCGCAGGCAGCCGGTGCGGGGTTCCTCCTCGTCAATCCGCTGCACGCCGTAGCACCGACGTACCCGCAGGAGCCCTCGCCGTACCTTCCGGCCAGCCGTCGCTTCCGCAACCCGCTGTACCTACGCGTCGAGGACGTTTCGGGTGCCGACGCCGTCGATCTTACGGCGGTTCAGGAGTTCGGGCGGGCGTTGTCCGGACTACCGTTGATCGACCGGGACGCGGTCTGGCGGATCAAACGCCAAGCCCTGCAACAGATCTTTGACGCTGGCCACACGCAGAGCGGAACCAACTGGATCGAGGCCCTTGCGCAGTGGCGGGCATCGGCGGGCAAGCCGCTGGAGGAGTTCGCCACCTGGTGTGCGCTGGCCGATGACTTCGGCCTGGACTTTCACGGCTGGCCGGCCGATCTGCGCCGACCGGACGGTTCGGCCGTAGCCCGCTTCCGCGCCGAAAATGAGCCGCGGATCGCCTTTCATTCCTGGCTGCAGTTGGCCTTGGAGCAACAGTTGATCACTGCCACCGCAGGGATGACCGTGCTGCAGGACCTGCCGATCGGAGTGGACGGTGGTGGTGCGGATGCCTGGGTCTGGCAGGATCAGCTCGCCGACGGGGTACGGATCGGCGCTCCGCCGGACCTGTTGAGCACCGAGGGTCAGAACTGGGGGTCCCCGCCGCTGATCCCGTGGCGGATGCGGGCGGCCGGTTACGACGCGTTCATCGCCGCGATCCGAGCGACCATGGCAGCTACCGGCGGCCTGCGGATCGATCACGTCATGGGGCTGTTCCGGTTGTGGTGGCTGCCAGCCGGAGGATCGCCTGCCGAGGGTGCCTACGTCCGCTATCCGAGCGTCGACCTGCTGAACATCGTTGCGCTGGAGAGTCATCGGGCGCGGGCAATCGTCGTGGGCGAAGACCTCGGGACCGTCGAGCCGGGGGTCCGCGAGGCGATGGCCGAGCACCGGATCTTGTCGTACAAGCTGCTCTGGTTCGAGGAACAGGCGCCGCAACGGTGGCCGAGCATGTCGATGGCCGCGGTGACCACGCATGACCTGCCGACCGTCGCCGGATTGTGGTCTGGCGCGGATCTGGTGGAGCAGCGACGGTTGTGCACGTCGGCCGAGGAGAGCCTGGTCGCCGGAGCCGCCGAGCTGCGCACCCGGTTGCGTCCGGCCGGGTTGACCGAGCAGGCGAGTCCGGCCTCGGCGGTCGAGGCCGCCTACGAGCTGCTGGCACGCAGTCCGGCGACTCTGCTATCCGCCACCTTGGAGGACGCCGTGGCCGATGAGCGGCGACCCAACATTCCAGGTACCCCTAATCGGGCCAATTGGGCGCTGCCGATGCCCGTCAGGATCGAGGACCTGGCCGGCCACCCGACCGCGACCGCCATCGCCAAGACCCTGAGCGCCGCCATCAACGATCCCCCGACTGACTCAAGGACCCCTTGTGCCAAACCTATTGGCACAAGGGGTCCTTGAGTCCATGGGTTTGCGCAAGGTGAGGGTCATGAGCGGTGACATGGCAGGGGATCCGGTCGCGGCGTTGCGGCGGATCGGGTTCCTGCTCGAACGCAGCCGCGAACCGACGTACCGGGTCAAGGCCTTCCGGGGCGCGGCCGCCGTCCTGGCCGCGTTGCCTGACGGTGAACTCGCCGCGCGGATTGCCGCCGGCACGCTCCAGGAGCTCAAGGGCATCGGCGACAAGACGGCGGCCGCGATCGAGCAGGCCGCCCGCGGGCAGACCCCGGACTACCTCGTGAAGCTGGAGGGCGGTGCCGATCAGCCGGTGACCGCTGGCGGCGCCACGCTCAGGGCGGCGCTTCGCGGGGACCTGCACACCCACTCCGATTGGTCGGACGGCGGCAGCCCGATCGACGAGATGGCACGTACCGCAAGGGATCTGGGGCATGAGTACGTCGTACTCACCGATCATTCCCCACGACTGACGGTGGCGAACGGACTGTCCCCAGAGCGGCTCATGAAGCAACTCGACATCGTCGAGGCGCTCAACGAGGAGCTCACCCCGTTCCGGATCCTCACCGGCATCGAGGTCGACATCCTCGACGACGGGTCGCTGGACCAGACCGACGAACTGCTATCCCGGCTCGACGTGGTGGTGGCCAGCGTGCACTCGAAACTCAAGATGCCGCACGACGCGATGACCGTCCGGATGTGTACGGCGATCGCCAACCCGCACACCGACGTACTCGGGCACTGCACCGGGCGGCTCGTGACCGGAGGACGCGGCCAGCGCGGCGAGAGCCAGTTCGACCCGGAACTGGTCTTCACCGCCTGCAAGGAGTTCGGCGTCGCGGTCGAGATCAATAGCCGACCCGAACGGTTGGATCCGCCCAAGCGACTGCTGCGCATGGCGGTGGAGATGGGCTGCCTGTTCAGCATCGACACCGACGCCCACGCCCCCGGTCAGCTGGACTGGCAACCGTACGGGTGCGAGCGTGCCGAGGAGTGCGGGGTCACCACGGAGTCGGTCATCAACACGCGGACCGCCGAGAACCTGCTGGCCTGGACGGGTCGGCCGCGCTGAGGTCCGGATCGTTGCGGGGTTGTTCGCGATTTGCTGGTTCTGCAGCACCCGCAAGGCAGGAGAAGAAACCCGCAAAGACTGTCCGGATAGATTCGAACCGGAGGAAGGGAAGCCGTGAATCTGACACTGGACACCGAACAGGCCGCCGTACGCGAGGCCGTGCGCGGCTGGGTTGACAAGGTGGTCGCCCCCAAGGCGATCGAGAACGACCGGACCGAGACCTTCCCGAGCGAAGCGCTCGACGGGCTGCGCCGGGACGGGTGGATCGGCCTGACCATTCCGGAGGAGTACGGGGGCAGCGGCGCGGACCCGATGAGCTACGTGCTGCTGATCGAGGAACTCGCCCGTGGCGACAGCAACGTCCGCTCGATCGTGTCGGTTCATCTCGGCCTGGTCGCTGGGTCGATCCAGCGCTGGGGATCCGAGGAACAGAAGCAGGATTGGTTGCCGCAGATGGCCACCGGGGAGTGCCTGGGCTGTTTCGGCCTGACCGAGCCCGACGCCGGCTCCGACCCAGCCAGCTTGCGCGCGACAGCGGTGAAAGTGGACGGCGGCTATCAGCTCAACGGCTCCAAGATCTTCATCACCAACGGGACGATCGCCGGGGTCACGCTGTTCATGGCGCGCACGGGGGGTCCTGGGGCAAAGGGAGTTTCGGCGTTCCTGGTGCCCAATGACGCGGATGGGTTCGAAGCCAAGGCGATCCACGGCAAGCTCGGCCTGCGCTCGTGCGACACAGCCGAACTCACGCTGACCGACGTCGTGGTGGGCGAAGAGGCGCTTCTCGGCGGCGAGGGGAACGGGATCAAGGTGGCGCTATCGGCTCTGGATGACGGCCGGATGTCGCTGGGCGCCTCGTGCACCGGCGTCGGCCAGTCCGCCCTCGAGGTGATGACCGCCTACGCCACCGATCGTAAGCAGTTCGGCCGGCCGATCGCCGGCTTCCAGCTGATCCAGGAACTCATCGCCGACACCGCCGTCGAGGTCGAGGCCGCCCGGCTGCTCACCTGGAAATGCGCGGACACGAAGGCCCGTGGCGAGCGGCACACCTTGGCCGCGTCGATGGCGAAGTACTACGCCTCGGAGATGTCCGTACGAGCCGCAAACGCGGCCGTACAGGTGCACGGCGGGTACGGGTACGTCGACGAGTTCATCGTCGGCAAGTTGCTGCGCGACGCCCGGGTGACGACGCTGTACGAAGGAACCAGCCAGGTGCAGAAACTGCTGATCGGTCGAGCCGTCACCGGCATCTCCGCCTTCACCTGACCCGACCCGCTCGCCGAGCCCTCCGCGATCATGGAGCTGTGACCGCGCTCAGGCCCGATGTGTGGTCACAGCTCCATGATCGCGGGCGGCTGCGACGATGTAGGGCGCCAGGACATCGGCGATGCGTGCATAGCCGGCCGAGGACGGGTGGTAGCGATCCCGCGAGAACAATGCTGGGTCGGCCGCGAAGACCCGGGCCAGTTCGGCGGACACCGGGGCCACCACGCCGCCGGCCGCCTCCGTCGCTGCAGCCTGCTGCTGCTGCAGCCGCAGGCAGGCTTGGTGTACGAACGGCCGTATGGCTGGCGGTATGGCTGGGAAATCGGACAAATCCGGAGCGGGAGCGACGACGACCCGCGCACCGGCTGCCCGCAGCGCTGTTACCGCCGCGCCAAGCGCGCCCGCAGCCTGCGTGGGCGGGACCAGCCGGGTGAGGTCGTTGGCGCCGACCACGATCAGGGCAAGATCTGCGCCTAGAGAGACCGCTCGACGTACTTGGGCCGCCAGATCCCGGGAGGTCGCGCCAGGCACCGCGAGCACCTGCATGTCCACGTCATATCCATCGCGTTCGAGCGCCCGAACGAGCCTGGGCCCGACGGTCTCTCGGACCTGCTGCGCTCCCGTCCCATAGGCGATCGAGTCACCGAGGACTACAAGGCGGAGGGGGGCATCGTTGATCACGCTCAGCTCAACGCCCCGCTCCCCCGCGCTATGCCCAGAGCTGTGAACCCGCGCGATCATGGAGCTGTGACCAGTTTCAAGGCTGATTTGTGGTAACAGCTCCATGATCGCGGGCAGGCAGCCGGTTGCCGACCCAGGCGACCAGCAACGCCAGCAGGCCGAAGGCCGCGGCCAGGACGACCACGAAGATGGCCACCCGGCCGTACCCGCCGTCCAGTCGTGGATCTAGGAACGGGTACGGGTAGAAGTCGACAAATGGCCCTCGAATCAATGAATACACGCAATACAGGATCGGAAACACCAGCCACAGCAGGGTCGTACGGCGACCGATCCGAACCCTCGGTGGCGCGATCAGCCAGTCCGCCAGCATGACCAGCGGGATGATTCGGTGGGTGACGTTGTTGACCCAGGTCGCAAGATTGCCGACGTCCACGTCGAGCAGCAGGGTGTTGTAGACGATGCCGGTCGCCACCATATAGAGCGTCACCGCGCCGCGCAGGTCACCCCACCACGTCGGCCTCTTGGCCACCGGCAGCAACCCCGAAGCGACCAGGACGATGCCCGCGAGAATGTTGCTCTCGATGGTGAAGTAGCTGAGGAAGTTCGTGACCGGTGAGCCGGCATCGATCTGGATCGCCAGCTGGGAGATGACAGCCGCCAGAGCGAGCGCGCCAAAGCCGATCCGCAGCACAGCGCCCATCAGATTCGCGGAACGAGGCTCGACCACGCGCCCATCCTCACACCTCGAGCGGCCGACCCGCGATAGCCAGCTCCGGGCACCGCCGACCAGTCCGCAACGCCAGGACTGGTCACCACTGCTTTCCCTTGCGAGCCAACGCTCCTCGGGTTCGGCTCTGGCGGAGGGCGTGGGATCGAACCCAGGATGACTGTCACCAGCCATAGCGGTTTTCAAGACCGCCGCACTAGGCCACTATGCGAGCCCTCCATGCCGCTTACTTGCCCGTCTACCAGCGGCAACGCCAATTCGCGACCTTACCGATGCCTGCCTCATGCGTATGGCTCTGGACTCCTTCGTGCCCTGGTAGGGCACGCCGAGGGCACGACACCAACGCGTAGAACTTGTTGTACGGCTGGCGCGCATTGGGATTCGTCCTCGCTTGGTCAACCGTTGCCAGAGGCGAGGCGCGGCTGCTTGGCCGAGTCCCGTCGAGGAGTTGACCCAGGACTACCGCCGTATGATTGGCCGCCGTTGGCAACCAATGAAACCGCCCGCTGACCTGGCTCTTGACTCTCAGAACGGTTGGTCATCGTTGGACGTTTGCTGACATCCTGCGGACTACCTGCGGACAATCCACAGTGGACATTCGTCGCCGCGGCGGCAGCGACCCCGCGCAGTCCATACCGGGTCAGGGGCACGCCGCCGGGGTCGCAGCTGCTCCAGTGCCGATGGACGCGGAACTAGGCAAGCGTCCAGCAGGCCAGCGTCCAGCTGCCCGTGTCGTCAACTACGCGCACGGTTGCGGTTGCGGTCCACCACGCCCAGCCACGCTCGGCGATTGACCCGAACCGGCCGCGTCGATCACACTGCAACCCGAGAGCGGGAGGGTCGCATGGATGTGCGCACGTACGCCAAGGTCGTCGGCGTCGTGATCGTGCTGATCGGCGTCGGCGGTCTGATACTGGGTGAGCAG
>Ga0136614_10002349_pt1 | contig 11746 bp, 12 predicted proteins | sample AntDrymUQ2792106_2_FD_106643 | JGI IMG/M metagenome (GOLD analysis project Ga0136614, IMG submission 106643) | Polar desert sand microbial communities from Dry Valleys, Antarctica - metaG UQ279 (21.06) | ecosystem: Environmental > Terrestrial > Soil > Desert | place: Antarctica: Dry Valley...
GGCCTCAAGATGCAGAAGGAGAAGAAGCCCGTCATCGAGGAGCGCGTGCGCTCAGCCGCCGAGCTCTTGCACATCGAAGAGCTCCTCGACCGTTACTCGTCGCAGCTGTCCGGGGGACAGAGGCAGCGGGTGGCAGTCGCCCGCGCCATGGCGACGAAGGCGGAGGTGCTGCTGATGGACGAGCCGCTCTCCAACCTCGACGCTCTGCTCCGCCTGGAGATGCGAGCGGAGCTGAAGACGCTGCTCCAGAGCCTGGACGCGACGACGATCTACGTCACCCACGACCAGATCGAAGCCCTCAGCATGGGCGACCGGATCGCGGTCATGAACAAGGGCCGCATCGTCCAGCTCGGCAATCCGCTCGAGGTCTACGACAATCCGGCGGACACGTTCGTCGGCGGCTTCATCGGCACGCCGCCGATGAACTTCCTCGAAGCGAAGGTGTCGAGCTCGGGCAGCAGCTCGATCGTGGAGGTCAGCGGGGGCTCGTTCGAGTTTCCGGGTGACGTGAGCGCGCTCGCGGGACACGATCTCTTGCTCGGTATCCGCGCCGAAGCGATCGGGGTGGAGACCGCTGCTGCCCACGGACTGGTTCGCGCCAAGGTGATCGTGCTCGAGCCGCTCGGCTCTCACAACCTCGTAACGGTGCGTTGCGGCGAGGACACGCTGAAGGTGTCGATCCAGGCAGATCTGTTTCCGCAGCCTGAAAGCGACGTGTGGCTGCGGCTCGAGCCTGCGCGTATCCGTTGGATGGACCGCGAGACCGGTACGGCGATCCATACGGGCGCGGAGGAGCTTGCAACGGAGACGGCTGTCGTCATTACGTGACGGCTTACCCGGATCGCGCGTCGGTCCTGACGAACGTAAAAAGACCGGATTCAGGGGGCCCGTGACATGTCTGATCGTCCCAAGGTCATCGTCGACCCGTTCTTCCGTTCCATGGACGACATCTTCTCCGCCGACGAGGCGAAGAGGCTGACGGATCTCGTCGAGGTCGTGTGGGGGCGCGACGATCCCATGCCCCTCGAAGAGTTCACGGGTGCGCTGCCCGAGGCGTTCGCCATTGTGTCGGCAGGTTGGCGCTACGGCGACGTGTTGGACGCGGCTTCGAGCCTTCGGGCAATTCTCACCGTCTCGGGTGGCTGGCCGCCCGAGCTCGACTACGGACGCTGCTTCGAGCGCGGTATCCGGGTGCTCTCGGCCGCACCGGCCTTCGCCGAAGCTGTTGCGGAGATGGCGCTTGCGCTCGCGCTCGCCTCCAGCCGTGACCTCGTTGCGGAGGATCGAGCGGTCCGGGCGGGCCAAGAGAGCTGGCTGAGCAGCGCCGACAAACTGGGCACGTTTCTGCTTTCCGGCAAGCGGGTCGGCTTCGTCGGCTTCGGGAACATCGGCCGCCGCTTGCGTGCGCTGATCGAGCCGTTCGGCTGCGAGCTCAGCGCCTGCGATCCGTGGTTGACGGACGCCTATCTGAGAGACGAGCGGGTGAATCCGGCGACCTTGCAGCGACTGCTCGAGACGTCGCGCATCATCTTCGTCCTCGCGACTCCGACGACAGAAAACCGGGCGCTGCTCTCACGCGAGCTGCTCGAGCTCGTGCAGCCCGACGCGGTGCTCGTCCTCGTGAGCCGGGCTCATGTCGTCGACTTCGAGGCGTTGACGGAGCTCGTGCTCGACGGCCGTTTCCGCGCGGCGATCGACGTGTTTCCTGAAGAGCCGCTCGACCCGGAGCATCCGATCCGGACGGCGCCGGGAGTGGTGCTCTCGCCGCACCGCGCAGGGCTCGTACAGGAAGCGCTGTGGGAGATCGGGCGGCGCATCGTCGACGACCTCGAGGCGATCGTCAAGGGGCTGCCGCCGCGTCGACTCCAGATAGCGGATCCAGCGGTCGCGACCAGATACGTGCGCACAACGCAGGTCGTCGAGCGTCAGTGAGGCAGAGGCAAGGCGCACGCGCCTTTGCTATAGATCAATGACAAATCATGGTCGGCGTCGTGGAGAGCTCCGGTTCGCATCAAACTCGAGACTGAGCTCGACTACCGGCCGTCGTTCCCGGAGGGCTATCGTCCAGGTATCGGCATCGTGGGGTGCGGCGAAATCGTCAGGACCGCCCATCTCCCCGGGTACGAGCGCTACGGGCAGCGCGTGGTCGGCGTCTACGACGTGCGGCCGGAGGCAACGGCCGGGATCCGCGAGCAGTTCGGGGTCGAGACGGTCTTCGGAGAGCTCGACGAGCTTCTGGGCCATCCAGAGATCGAAATCGTGGACGTCGCGACGCACCCCGACGTACGACCCGCGCTCGTCCGACAGGCGCTGGCGGCGGGCAAGCACGTGCTCGCACAAAAGCCTTTCGCGCCCGATCTCGCGACGGCTCGCAAGCTCGTCGAGGAGGGCGAGCGCTCGGGACTCACGGTCGCGGTCAACCAGAACGGGCGCTGGGCGCCGGCGTGGCGCGCGGCGACCAAGCTCATCGAACAAGGTGTCATCGGCGATGTCGTCGCCGTCACCCATCTGTATCACCACAACTACCGCTTCACGATGGGCACGGTCTTCGACGAGATCGAGCACCTCGTCCTCTACGACTACTCGGTCCACTGGTTCGACATCACCCGCTGCTGGCTCGAGGGGAAGACCGCCACGGCCGTTCGGGCGCGCGAGTACCGAACGCCGAACCAGCCGGTCGAGAGCAGCGCACCGTGGGGTGCCTGGGCGGCGATCGACTACGAAGACGGCTCGAGCGCGTTGATCCGGGGTGTCGGCTCGGCTGAGACGTCGAGACCCCGCAAGCTGTTCTGGGTTCACGGCTCCGAGGGGACGATCCGGGGCGCCGTCCTCGGGTCCGGCCCTGTGCCCGGCGAGGAGGAGCTCGAGCTCGAGCGCGGCGGCACGACCACACGTTTCCAGCTCGACGGCTCCTGGCATACCAACGGGTTCGCCGGGGCCATGGGCGAGCTCGTCACGGCGATCGTGGAAAAGCGTGAGCCGTACAACTCGGCTCGCCACAACCTGCTCTCGCTCGAGCTGACCCTCGCCGCCTGCCTGTCGGCAGAGGACGACGGTCGCCCCGTCGCGCTCGAGCGGGAGCAGGCGCTTGCCGGAGGTGACCGGTGAGGGCCGCGGTGATGGACGTGGTGATCGGGGGTCGCGACGACGAGGAGGTGTTCGCACGGGCGCAACGAGCCGGCTTTGCGGGAGTCGAGGTCGTCGTGAGCCGGGACGACCTCCACGCGTCGTCCGGCGGACGGCTCGAACGTCTGCGCCGGGCCAGGGAGGTCTCAGGGCTCGAGATTCCCGCGCTCGTGCTGGGTGAGCACAACGAGGTAGGCGGGATCGCCGATGCGAGCCCCGAGGTGTCGAGCCAGGCGCGTGCCGACGTCCAACACGCGATCGCGTGGGCGCGTGAGCTCGGCACCGAAGCCATCCTGATTCCGTTCTTCCTGCGAGCCGAGCTGGTCAGCGACGCCGACGACGATCGGGCCGTCGCCGCGTTCCAGACGATCTGCCCGGAGGCGGCCGAGCGGGGAGTAGTCCTTTGCTTCGAAGGATCGCTGCCCGCCGATCGCATCGCGTCGATCGCTTCCCGCGCTGGCTCGACGGCGTTCGGCTGCTACTTCGATCTCGCCAACCCGCTCGCCCACAAAGGTCTGGACGGCCCGACCGAGATCCGCGCGCTGGGTGAGCTCGTCACTCGCGTCCACGTCAAGGACACCCGCGTCCGGACCGGGGACTGCCGGCCGGGCACCGGGCGAGTCGACTTCGCCGAGAGCGCACTCGCGCTTTCCGAGATCGGATACGACGGCTGGCTCACCCTCGAGACGCCGCCGGCCCCGCCGCCGCTCGTAGCACGTGATCTGAGCTTCACGCGCTCGGTGTTCCCCGGATTCGAGGGGACGGCTTGCTGGCCGCGACTCGGCGCCTTCTCGACCGACTTCCGCGAGGGCGAGTGGGAGCAGCTGGCGGAGACGTTCGCCGGCCTCGGCCTCGAGTCGGTGCAGCTCATGGGGCCGCTCTTGGACGCGTGTCTCGAAGATGCCGCTCGCGCCGAGGCAGGGAGGGCACTGTTGGCGGAGCGCGGCCTCGGCATCCCGGCGCTCGGTGGCTATCGCAACCTGGTTGTGCCGGATCCGGAGGTCCGGCGCGCGAATGTCGAGCACGTTCGCCGATGTCTCGAGATCGCTCCGGCGTTCGGCTCCTTCGTCGTGGCCACCGAGACGGGGACCATGAGCTCTCACGGCGACTGGACCGACACGCCCAAGAACTCGAGCAAGGACGCGTGGGGGCTCCTGTACGACGCGCTCGAGACACTTCTTCCCGTGGCGGAGGAGCAGGGCGTGATCCTCGCCCTCGAGACGTACGTCGGAAATGTTCTGAAGACACAGGGCCAGCTGACCGGCTTGCTCGGTCTTTTTCCGACGCAGTATCTGCAGGTCGTCTGCGACCCTTACAACTATCTCTCGAGCGAGCTCGTGCCTGTCCAGGAGCGCGCGACTGGAGAGCTGCTCGATCGGTTCGAGCCCCGCTTCGTGCTCGCCCATCTCAAGGACGTGTCCCCGGACGGCGCGCAGGCGGGAACGCCCGAGTTCGGCACCGGCGCGTTCTCACAGCGGCCTTACCTCGAATTCCTGCGCACCCGTCGGCCCGATCTCGATCTCATCACGGAGCACATGCCGCTCGACCACGTTCCAGCCGTGCGCCGCCGGGTCCAAGAGCTACCCGCGCGGGCCGAGAGCCGCGAAGCGTCGAGCGTTTCGTGACCGCCGGTGCTCTGCTGAAGGTGACCGTCTGGGGTGAGGGCCTCGAACAGGAGAAGCCCGAGGCGAAGCGGATCTACCCGGACGGGATCCACGAGGCGATCGCGGCCGGGCTTCGCGCCGAGCTCGGAGAGAACGCCCTCGTTCGCACCGCCACCCTCGAAGCTCCCGACCACGACCTCTCGGGCGAAGTGCTGGAGGAGACCGACGTCCTCGCGTGGTGGGGGCATCGCGCGCACGAGGACGTGGACGACGTCGTCGTAGACCGGGTGGTGGAACACGTACTGGACGGCATGGGGCTCCTCGTCCTGCACTCGAGCCACTTCTCGAAGCCCTTTCTCCGCCTGATGGGAACACGGTGCAGCCTGCGCTGGCGTAACGACGCCGAGCGCGAGATCGTGTGGACGGTCGCGCCCTCGCACCCGATCGCCGAGGGACTGCCGCCGGCGATCGTGATTCCCGAGCACGAGATGTACGGTGAGTACTTCGACGTCCCTCCGCCGGACGAGCTCGTGTTCATCAGCTCGTTCGCGGGCGGCGAGGTGTTCCGGAGCGGCTGCTGCTGGACACGCGGAAACGGGCGCATCTTCTACTTCAGCCCGGGCCACGAGACCTTCCCCGTCTACCACCAGCCCGAGATCAAGCGAGTGCTCGCGAACGGCGCGCGCTGGGCACGGCGGCGATCGGCGTCCGTGGACACGGCGTCGTCTCCGAACTCGCCCGCCGGTTGGTTCGACGCCCAGTAGCGGCGAAGCGCAAGCGGGCTCGACTGGCTCTTCTACCCGCGCTTCGGCGTCACCCGCGCCGCTACCGGCTAGGACACCGATCGCCGATTCACGGGTCTCGATCAATCATCTGGGGGACACGGTGGAGTAACTCCGAACGCCGGCGTAGAACTCGTCCCACCAGTCTGAACGCGGAAGCGCTCGGTCTGCCTCCGGAATGCGGTCGAACGCTTCCCAGAGCCGATCCGCGGCCTCGTCGAGCTCCTTCGTCGTCTCGTAGACGTGCGCGAGCAGCACGCGCCGAGCGAGGTGGACGTGGAGCACCTCGTCGGCCCAGTCGAAGTCCTGGTAGAGCGTTGCCAGCGCATCGCCGGACGCAGCCGCGGCTTCGTGCTGGGCACGCTTGCCGTCTCTTCGCATCGCCGTGTGCTCGGCCGCGTAGAGCAACGCATAGCGCTCGTGAGGCTCGAGCTCGGCGTTGGGATAGGACGCGAAGCTGAGGTCGTGCGGCACCGTCTGCCAGTCGATTCCGTGCGTCTCGAACCACGCCTCGCCGAACATCGAGTGCCTTGCCTCGTCCCAGAGATGACGTGCGAGATCGCGATGGACATCGAAGCTCGCGTCCGGCCATTCGTACAGCGTGAGCGCTACGAGCTCGACGGCGTGCATCTCGGTGAGGCGCACGTAGAGCATGCGCCAGTTGATCTCGTCGTGTGGCCGCTCGTCGTAGGGGAGCCGTCCGCGCGAGTCCCAGAGCCGTAGGAAGCGCCCGTCGCGGCGAGGCACGCGCACGAGCTCGAGGGGCTCCGCAGCTCGAGCCGGGGGCAGCTCAGTTGCACGTTCGCCACCGCCGCCCGCTCCGCCCGCGGCGCGCAGGTACGCGTTCAGGTGACGCTCCCACTCCTCGTCCGCTCCGCCGAGCACTGCGAGAGCCACTCCGCCCCATTCGACCTGCTCGCGCTCCTCGAGAGTCAGGAAGCGAAGGAGCCGGAGGGTGGGGTGGTCCGCGAGCGGGTTGGCGTGGCGACAGTGCGCGTCGATCGCCTCGAGCAGGCTCGGCTTGAGGACGCAGTAGACACCGGTGAGCAACTCGCGCGTCGAATGGGAACGAACGAGCTCCTCGAAGAACGCTTCCAGCGCGGGATCGTCGGGCCGGTCGAGATAGTGCGGTGGCTTCCGCATCTCGGGCACGCGCTCCCGCAACCAGCCACAATGCTCGGCGTCTTGCCAGAGATGGAGGGCCAGCGCGCACTTGACCTCCCATTCGGGCACCGCGCTCAGGTGCGCGGCCAGTACGAGCAGCGTGCGACGCTCGATGCGGGCGAGTCGTCGCAACATGACCACGGTGTCCTCCACCGTTACGCCGGCTCGCTTCGTCTCGGCGTAGCTGGCGATCCCGGCGAGTGGAGGCACGGAGCCCATCGGATCACCCGTCAGAGTGCCGCCGGAGCTCACGCTCGGCAATCGGCGAACGTGCTCCGTTCATACATGATTCTGCTATGCGCGTACCAACTCCGCAGCCGCCGCTCTACGACCGCATCCTCACCGGCCATGAGCGTCGGCAGCAAGACCGGTGCTGGCGGCCGCGTGGGACCGACGACTGGCTTCTCATGCACACGCTGTCGGGCGGCGTCGTGGTCGGCTTGCCCGACCAGGAGCGGCTCTTCGGCCCGGGAGACACCGTCCTCTATCAACCCGGCGCGCCGCAGGACTTCGGTGGCGACGCGGCGAGCGCGTTCTGGGAGGTTGTCTGGGCTCACTTCGTGCCGTCGCCGGACTGGATCGAGCTGGTTCACTGGCCTGAGCTCGCTCCCGGGGTCCTGCACATCTCGGCCCCGAGGTCGTCGCTTCTCGAGCGGATCGAAGCCTGTCTCCTCGAGACCGACCGGCTGGCGGCGTCCGGGCTTCCCCACGCCCACCGGCTCGCGCTCAACGCGCTCGAAACGGCGCTTCTCTGGTTCGACATCCAGAATCCTGCTCGCCGTCGTCTCGACCCGCGTATCGTCGAGGCGATCGAGTACCTGTCTCACCACCTTCACCGTCGGGTCTCCGTCGCCGAGCTCGCGCGCGCAGTGCATCTCTCCCCGTCGCGCCTGGCCCATCTCTTCAGTGAGGAGACCGGAATGACGCCCCGCGGCTACGCCGAGCGGCAACGACTCGGCAGAGCGAAGCAGCTCCTCGAGGTCACGCTGCTACCCGTGAACGAGATCGCTCGCCAGGCCGGATTCGAGAGTCAGTTCTACTTCGCCGCTCGCTTCAAGAAGCTGACCGGCCGCACTCCGACGGAGTTCAGGTCGTGGAAGCGAGAGAGGTGAGGGACGGCTCTGGTCAGAGCTGAAAGGCAGCCAGCGTCGCTGCGAGCACGACGGTAGCCGCGGCCAGCAGGCGGAGGCCGAGCTCCTCGGCGGCGATGAGCTGCGCTCCGTCCAGAGTCTCGCGCCGGCCGTCGAGCAGCTCGAGCTCGCCGTGCACTGCCGCAACGTGTCTGCGCACGAAGCGGACACGGTTGGAGAGCGCGCGCTGGGCGAGCGAGAGCAGGACAGCGAAGGCCGCAGCGAGCACTGCTTCGACTCGGATCTCGCCGGCGACCGCCGCGAATCCGCAGAGGACGGGAAAGCCTCCCCAGGCGAGCCCGAACCAGAGATCCGAGTGAAAGCGCCCTCCCGCGAGCTCGAGGTTGTACGCGACGACGAGAAAGAGTCCCAGCGGTACGAGCAGCGCGAGCCAGGGGCGATAGGTAACGGCTCCGAGAACGCCGATCAGGCAGGAGGTGGCGATCGAAGCCGTCGCGAGCATGACGAGGACGGGGCCTGGAATCGTGGTGTGGAGGGGACGCCCCCGAAGCTCGTCGAGCGCATGTGCGCCGATTCCGACCGCAAGCGCGAAGGCGGCGACCGCTGCGCCGAGCCGTCCCCAGGCGACTGCGGGCGCCAGGCAGCCCCCGATGACGACGTAGGAGAGGTGCCAGGCGGTGTAGGGCAGGTGGAGGAGCGTGACGTAATCGCGCCAGCCACCCCGACCGAGCGCGTACCAGGACGGCCTCACGAGCGAGAGCCCCAGATGACGACTCCGCCACCGAGGCTCAGGCGCCGCACCTCCACGTCCTGCAGTCCCGCCGCACGCCAGAGCTCGAGCTGGCGCTCGAGGGGATAGCGTGCCCAGAAGTCCCGAATCGAGCCGCCCAGGAACCCGCCGACCTTGGGCCAGCCGTTTCGCAGCAGGTGCCCCGCGACCGGCAGGCCGACTCCCACGTAGAGATCCCATAGAGGACGCGCGAGTCCCTCTGGGACGCCGAACTCGAGCGACGCGACGACGCCTCCCGGCCGGACGACGCGCGCCAGCTCCGTGAGCGTCGCTCGCGGGTCGTCCACGTAGCGGAGCAGGTAGGTGACGGTGAGGTGGTCGAAGGACGCGTCGGGAAAGGGCATGGACTCCGCGGACGCCAGCACGAGCTCCGTCTCTGGCTCGAGCCTGCGGCGCGCGAAGGCGAGCATCTCGTCGCTCTGGTCGAGGCCGGTGACGCGAAAGCCGCGACGCGCAAGCTCGGCGGCGACGAGCCCGGTTCCCGTTGCCACATCGAGCACGCGACCCCCGTCCGCTGGGAGTCGTGATACGAGAAAGCGTCGCCAGCGGGGATCCTGCGCGAGCGAGAGCATCGCGCCGACGCGATCGTACGAAGAGCCGAGCGGCGAGAACAGCTCGCGGGCGTGGGCGGTGCGCGACGACACGCCTTTAGGAGCTCCTGACACCATGCACGGCCATGTCGGGCGATCATGGTGTCAGAAGTTCCTATTCTGGCGACGTGAGCCTCGCCGACGACATGGAGCGCGCCGCCGCGCTGGCCGCGACGCACGTTGCGTCGGGGGACGCGGTGTCCGGGGTCATCGCGACCGAGATGCCTGAGGGCATGCGGATCTACCTCTGCGCGTTCGACGACGCCGACGGCCGCCGAAGCTGGCTGGCTGTTCGTGCGGACGGGACAGCGGTCGAAAGCAGGGTGGAGCTCCGGGAGGCGGTGTCGATCGCCGCGCTCTGCGAGGTTGCCACCGATGCCGCGGGCGAAGGCGACCTCGACACGCTCATCGAAGGGCTCGAGCAGCTGCGGGCTGCCGAGGCGCCGGGAGGGATCGACGGGGCCATAGACGCGGCACGTGCGCTGCAGGATGTCGTCGCGCCGCCGCTGCAGCTCGCGACGCCAGGTCGGCTCGACGAGATCGGCGCGGCCACGCGGCGTCTCGAGCGCGAGCTCGATCCGATGGCTGCGTCGCCGTTCACGGCGGCGATGAAGGCGTCGCAGAACGCCGTGGGTGAGCTGCAGCGCGAGGTCGAGGCGGGCTACAGAGCGACGTTGTTCTAGATGCTTGATCTAGGGGCCGGGCACGCCTGATCCCTACACTGTGGCCATGGAGGGCGGCGGCTTCTTTCCGTTCGGCGGTGACCCAGAGGAGCTCCTCGGGGCGTTGCGCGACTTCGCCGAGAAGCAGGCGGAGACGGTTCAGGATGCGCAGCGAGAGCAGTACGCGACGCTGACGCTCAACATCGCGGTCGAGCTGACCGCGGCTGCGCTCTCACAGATTCAGGCCGAGGGCTCGGCCGACGCGCAGGCGATCGCTCTTCGCGACGCGATGCGTGTGCTCTTTCCCGAGGCAGTCGCGCTCGTCTCGGCGGCCCGCCAGGGCTTCATGCGCCAGTAGGGCTCTGCGCGGCCAGCAGCGACCACCCACCGTCGACGACGAGCGTCTGGCCGCGGATCATCTCGGCCTCGGGCGAGCAGAGAAACGTCACGCACGCGGCGACGTCCTCAGGGAGGACGATTCGCGCGGCCGGATTCCGCCTCCCCATCTCGAGCATCGCCTCCTTGTTCGGAAAGTGCTCGAGCGCGCCGGTTTCGACGACGCCTGCCGAGACTGCGTTGACCCGGATCCCGCGCGGCGCGAGCTCGACCGCGAGATAGCGGACGAGCGCCTCGAGCGCGGCTTTGGATGCCCCTACCAGCGTGTAGTTGTCCAGCACGCGGGAGGACCCGAGGCTCGAGATCCCGACGATCGACGCGCCCGCGGGCATGGCGGGCGCGGCGGCTCGGGTGAGCGAGAGGAGTGCGCGCGCGTTCGCGGAGAGCGTCCAGTCCCAGTGCTTGTCCTCGGTCTCGAGCGCGGGGCGGATGACGCCGGTCGCTGCCGCGTGAACCAGCACGTCGAGCGCGCCGAGCGCGCCGACCTCATCTGCGATGCGCTGTGAGGCGACGTTCCCGCGAACAAGGATGGGCTCCGCGCCGAGCCCGGTGAGCTCCGACGCCGTCTCCTCCGCGGCTCGGTCTCCGCGCATGTAGCCGATCGCCACCCGGGTTGCTCCGAGCGACGCGAAGCGGAGGGCGATCGCCTTCCCGATCCCGCGCGATCCTCCCGTCACGAGGACGGAAGCCCCCTGGAAGCTCATTCGCTGGGAAGTTGCGGGTCCGACACGGGCGCCGAGGAGGGAACGGTCTCCCAACCGATCCGGCTCCGCGGCTCAGGCGCGGTGTCGGCCGCGAGCGAGGACGAGTATCCGAGCCGATCGAGCAGCTCCATCTTCTCCTCGCCGTAGCGACGGATCGGGTGGTCGGACGGAAGATCCTCGACCAGCTCGCGTACGCGAGCCCGCAGCTGATACGCGAAGTGAGGGGTCGCGGGGCCGACGAGGGCGTCGATGTCGTCACGCGTAGGTCCGGCCATGAGCGACAGCCTAACTGTGAGCAGATTGGCGCGAACTTTCGACGCGTACAGTGCCAGGCACTGTAAAGATCGCCGCTCAGCCGTCGAACGCGTCCTTCAACTCCGCGGCCGCGACGCGGCTCTCGGCGTAGCGTGAGGTGCCTTCCCTCAGCAGCTCGCGTGCTCCGGTCATGAGCGCTCCGTAGGCCGCCGCAGCGAGGAGGCTGCCCGTGGAGACCCGCCGCACGCCGACCGAGGCGAGCTCCGCGATGGTCGGTCCGTTCGGCAGCGCAAGGACGTTCACCGGCACGCCGACCGCCTCGACCACCGCGGCGATCTGATCGAGGTCGGTGAGTCCCGGCGCATAGACCGCGTCGGCGCCCGCGTCGCGATACGCGATCAGCCGCGCGATGGTGTCGTCGAGGTCGTCGACACCACGGATGTGGTTCTCCGCCCGGCCGGTGAGCACCATCGGCTCGGACAGGGCCCGGGAAGCCTCCGCGGCCGCGGCGACACGCGAGGCTGCGACGCCGACGTCGTCGATCCCGTCAGCGGCCGGGTCGTAGTCCTCGATCGAGAAGCC
>Ga0136614_10002350_pt1 | contig 11745 bp, 12 predicted proteins | sample AntDrymUQ2792106_2_FD_106643 | JGI IMG/M metagenome (GOLD analysis project Ga0136614, IMG submission 106643) | Polar desert sand microbial communities from Dry Valleys, Antarctica - metaG UQ279 (21.06) | ecosystem: Environmental > Terrestrial > Soil > Desert | place: Antarctica: Dry Valley...
CCATATCACCGATGCCAACAATTAAATTGCTATGTCGTCAGCGGGTAACTTTGAGGGTAATTCTAGGTCGGTCGGCAGCCAATATCAACAAAATCATAGACTTGCGGCCATATGATGGCGTCCCCAAGGGGATTCGAACCCCTGTACTCACCGTGAAAGGGTGATGTCCTAGGCCTCTAGACGATGGGGACTTAGAACGTGATGGTGGAGGTAAACGGGATCGAACCGATGACCTCTTGCATGCCATGCAAGCGCTCTCCCAGCTGAGCTATACCCCCACACGCGAGGCGCGGATTATAGCCACGCGCCGCGCGGACACGGCAGCGTGTCCGCGCAGCTGCTCTTGTGGGGGCGGTCGGAATGGCGCTTAGTGCGACCTGGCGTAGTCGATCATTCCCTGGAAATCGACCACGACCGCCGCCTCATCGCCAACGACCCACGCATCGTGGCCGGAGGGCAGCAGTGAAACATCGCCCGCGTTGCAGTCGAACTCGGTTCCGTCGTCCATCTTGACGCGCAACACGCCCGACACGTGGTACTGAAAGTGCGGCGCGTCACAACTGTCGGTTTTCGCGATCGGTTGTACCGATGTCGACCAGCGCCATCCGGGCTCGAAGATCGCGCGGCCCACGGTGGCACCACCGATCGTGATCAACTCGACGCGCCCGCGCGGAAACTCGCGCACTTCGTCGGGTTTTGAGAAGTTTTTCCATTCGGCCATTTCTTCGACGTGTTCTGTTGCATGCGGGTTCATGAATCCTCCTTGGTTAATGCGGCGCGCGCCGGGTCGCCCATCGGCAGGACGTCGGCGAACGCCTCGAAACGTTTCCACGCGGGTACCGGAGGCCGGTAACCGGCGCGTGGCACGTAGGCCGACGGTTCCGCCATTTGCATTCGGTGGATATAGCGCGGGCAATTGGGAAAGATCTGCGTGGCGCGCACGCGCACCACCACTTGCGCGCCGGCGAATTGCTCGAGCAGCGGATCGTCGAATTGAATGAAGCTCGTTCCATTCACGCGCAAGCGGCGCGGCTGCTCGAAGTCGATAAACAGCAGCGCCATCGCGGGGTTCACCAGCACGTTGCCGAGGCTGCGAAACATGCCGTTGCCGTCGTAGCTCGGAAAGGCCAGCTCGTTGACGTCGGTCACTCGAACGAACCCGGCGGCGCCGCCCTTGTACGAACAGTCGGGCCGTCCGTCACTATCGGCGGTTGCAACGAAGAACAGAGTTCGACTCTCGACGAACGCGCGATCCTCGTCGGTAAATTCGGTGCGCGACAGTTTCTCGACCAAGCGGTCGGCGAGTCGCCGCGTGTCGAACCGATCCTGCAGTCGGCGCATGCCGTCGTGATACGCGGCGTCGGGAGCGATCATTTTCAGCCGATGTCCTCGTGCAGGCACAGGATGTTGCCTTCGGTGTCTTCGAACCACGCCGCTTTGTCCGACCCCACCACGCCGACATGGTCCATGGTCTTAAATCCCGGCAAGTCGTAGTCGGCAAACTTGACGCCGCGCGCCTTGAGCGTGCTAATGGCGGCATTGATATCGTCGACCTTGAACCCCAGCGCCGTATGCTCGGCCTTGGTCCCTTCGGGCTTGGGCAACAGCGCAACTTCGGTACCGCCGCAGCGGTAGATGAACTTGCCGTCAGCTTGCAATCCACGCGGCTCGAGCGCAAGCCGCTCCTCGTAGAACCGCCGGGCCCGAGACAGGTCCTTGACCGGCAACATGCAGGTAACGAGCGATTGGGAAAACATGTGAGCTCCTTAGATGGAAGAACTCACAATGTGACGCACCAGCAGCGCCCCAGCTATGGGTAGGATTGCGTACTTACCTGAACAACTCCGCAAGCGAGCGATTGGCCGCCGCTTCAAAGCGCGACACTTCGCCGAACGAGCGCGCCAGCATCATCGCGCCTTCGAGCGAGCCGATCAATGCGCGCGCGACTTCATTCGCCGGCCCGGAGAACTTCAACTCGCGCGCTTTCTGACCCTCCTTTAGCACCGCGGTCAGCCAGCGCTCGTTCTCGTTGAAGAAGTGCTTCATCTCCTCCTTCATCGGCTTGGGCAGCGTGGCGTACTCGGCCGCGAGCATTCCGCACAGGCACATGCGGTTGTTGCGTAACACCTCGGCGTAAATCTGCGCGTACCGCTTCAACTTTTCGCGCGCGCTCGCACCGGTCCGATCGATCGCCTCGAGGGCGGTGAGAAAGTTTTTTTGTAGCGCTCGATCAGGCGCTGCCCGAGCTCGGCCTTGGCGGGAAAGTGATAGTGCAAGCTGGCCTTGGTAACGCCGAGCGTAGTCGCGATGTCCGCGTAGCTGAAACCGTTGAAACCGCGCGTCTGCACCAGGCGCTCGGCCGTATCCAGAATCCGCTGCAACGTGTCTGCTCTGACCACTATGTTCTCCCTCGCTCTACGCAGACTCAACAATGCCTGCTTACCTACTAGTTGACCAGTAACTTACTAGTTGGTAAAAAGCCAGCCATTCACGCTACCGGTGACTTACCGATGTCGGGCAATCTGAGCGGAATCGAAATGCGGGCGGCACTCGATACACTGCACGCGATCGGAAAGGACTGCGCCGACAGCAGCGATTTCGCGCGGCGCGGCGTCCATTGTCTGCCGCGGCTCATCAGCTCCGAGCTCACCACGCTGTCGGTCTGCGACCTGGACAGCGGGCACCGCAGCGTTGTATGTGATCAGCCGGGCGCGATTTCGCGGCGCGAGCTCGAAGTGTTCGACTGTCACTTTTTCGATCATCCGCTGGTGCGCGAGCATGGCCGCAATCCGGCGGCGGTGACGCGGCGCATTCAAGACCTGCTTCCCGATAGCGCGTTTCAACGCACCTCCCTCTACAACGACTACTACCGCGCGATCCGCATCGATCACGTGATGGCAGTGCCGATTCATGTTGATCGGCACGTGCTCGTCAGCTTCGTAGTCAACCGCAGCAAGCGCGGCTTCAGCGACCGGGATCGCGAGCGTGTGGAGGTTATCCGGCCGCACATCGGACATCTATATCGGCTCAGCGCGCGCAACCGCGCCGCGCTGCCGGAGCTTGCGGCAGCGCTCACCGGGCGCGAGCGTGAAGTACTCGATTGGCTTGGCGCCGGCAAAACCGACAAGGACATCGCCGCGATCCTGGCCATCAGTCCGCGTACGGTGCAAAAGCACTTGCAGCGAATCTACGAAAAGTTGGGTGTAGAAACCCGGACCGCCGCGGTAATGCGAGCAGTATCCACGCGACACTGAACGCGGCGGCCCAAAAACTACTTCTTCTCGCCGGCGACCACCCAGTTTTCAACCGGCGCCTTGCCACTGCGAATTGACATCACCGTCGCGTCGAGCTTCTCGCCGCGCACGGTGCCCTTCCAGAGCAGCTTGCCGTAACGCGCACTCTCCGTCTCGGCTTCGAAAACGGTCGCGTCGCCCTGCGTGCTGGTCTTGTAGGCCGCATCCGAGTAGCCGTACTTGTCGCACGCGCTCGAGCGGAAGCGGCCATCGCGAAACGTCAACGTATCGGCATCGCCCGACGTCTTGCCGCGTTCCATAAACACGCCGTCGAATCGTTTGCCATCGAGCGTGCCGCTCGCGAGCGCTGGCGCGGCGGTCAACATCATCGTCAAAGTGCACAGCGCGTTCAGCCAGGAGTTAGATTTCATCGGATGTCCTTTCGGTTCGGTTTATGAGAATCGTCGCTTGCGCGCCGTACCGAATTTGTAGACGCCGCGGCTCGGCGCCGCCATGGGCAGGATTGCGTACTGCGGGATCAGCGCGACTGCGCAACCTGGATTGCGAGCGCGCGATCGAGCCGTGCCAGCACCGCGTCACGCCCGATCAACTCGAGCACCGCATCGATCGACGGTGTCTGCGTCACACCGGTGACTGCCACCCGCAGCGGCACCGCGATCTGCGGCATCTTGAGTTTCAGCTCGGCGACGATTTGCTTGATCGCGCCATTTATCGCGCTGCGCTCCCACGCGAGCGCTGCCGCGCGATCGCGGAATGCTTGCACCGCCCGGCGGCCCGAGTCATTCAAGTGCTCGCTCATCAACCCGGCTTCGACTCCAGGTTCCCGATAGAACATCAGCGCCGAGTCGGCCAGCTCGTTCAGCGTGCGCGAGCGATCCTTCAACAGCGCCACCACGCGCACAAGCTCCGGGCCGCTCGACAGCCGGCCGCCGCGCGCTTCGAGGCGGGCGGCGACCAGCAGCGCCAGGCGCTCGTCGCCGGCTTCCTTGATGTACTCGCCGTTCAACCACATCAGCTTGTCGAGGTTGAACTGCGCCGGCGCGCGGTTCACGTGCTCAAGATCGAACCATTCGATCAGCTGCTCGCGCGTGAATTTCTCGTCGTCGCCATGGCTCCAGCCGAGCCGCGCCAGATAATTGAACAGCGCTTCGGGCAGAAAACCGTCGGCGTCGTACTGCATGACGCTCGCCGCGCCATGACGCTTCGAGAGCTTGCTGCCATCGGGGGCGAGGATCAACGGCAGATGCCCGAACGCGGGCGGCGCCCAGCCAAGCGCGCGATACAGATTGATCTGCCGCGGCGTGTTGTTAATGTGCTCCTCGCCGCGCATCACGTGCGAGATTCGCATGTCAACATCGTCAACAAACACCGCGAAGTTGTAGGTCGGCATCCAGTCGCTGCGCGCAATGACCAGGTCGTCCAACTCGCGATTCGAGATGCTGATCGGCCCCTTGACGAGATCATTCCACTCGACATCGCCATCGTCGGGATTGCGAAAGCGAAACACCGGGCTAACGCCCGCAGGCGGGGTCTGGCCGCGCGCATTCTCCGGCCGCCAGCGTCCGTCGTAGCGCGGCTTGTCACCGCGCGCTGTCTGCGCTTCGCGCAGCGCATCGAGCTCTTCCTTGGTCGCGTAACAGCGATACGCGCGCCCGTCGCTCAGCATCTGCTCCAGCACTTCGCAATAGCGCGGCAGGCGCTCGGTCTGGCGCACCGGGCCCTCGTCGAAGTCGAGTTTGAGCCACCGCATGCTGTCGAGAATGACCTGCACCGACTGCTCGGTCGAGCGTTCGGCGTCGGTGTCTTCGATGCGAAGAATGAACTTGCCGCCATGGTGCCGCGCATATGCCCAGCAAAATAAAGCCGTGCGCGCGGTGCCCAGGTGCAGCATGCCGGTCGGGCTCGGTGCGATGCGCGTTCGCACTTCGGTCACGAGTTCACTCATGAGTGCATGGTAGCCGGCGCGACGCGCTGGCCTCCGGGAACTCGTCTAGGAAGTTTGTTCCCTGCCGCGATACAACCGATACAGATAGCCCGCGACCGCCAATGCGACGATCGCCAAAGAAATCGGCTGCAGCCACGCATCCACTTCGGTGAAGCGTTTCCCGAGCACATAGCCGAGGCCCGCCAGCAGGCTTGTCCAGGCGACGGTGCCGACGCTTGACCACATCAGAAACCGCCGCAATTCCATCTGCGCGATACCGGCCGGCACCGAGATCACACTGCGTACGGCAGGGATCAAGCGGCCGACGCACACCGCGACGCCGCCGTAGCGGTAAAACCATCGCTGCGCGCGATCGACGTCGGCCTCCGAGAGCGTCAGCCAACGGCCGTGGCGTTTGACAATGCCCTTGAATCGTTCGGCGCCGAGCCGGTAACCCCGACCACATACCAAGCGAACGCGCCGAGCAGCGATCCTGCACTGCCCGCAATCACCGCGCCGATCGGATTGATGTCACCCCGAGCCGCTGCGTAGCCAGCAAACGGCATGATGAGCTCCGATGGAATCGGAGGAAAAACGTTTTCCATGAACATCAGCGTGAATAGCGCGAGGTAGCCATGCGCGCTGATCAGTTCACTGTCCAATCCGCCATCAGCGGGTTGCTCCGGCGATGACCGGGATCAAGCGGTTAGCGGATTCGCCAATAGGATGCATGACGCAAGTTGGTGGGTGGTACAGGGTTCGAACCTGTGACCCCTGCCGTGTGAAGGCAGTGCTCTACCACTGAGCTAACCACCCGCGATACGCCTCTGAATTATTGCATGGCGGCTTGCCTTACGATTCTCGGAAGCACACGGCCGGAGGTCGATCTGAATCTTTCGCACACCTTGTTTCGCACGGCGCGGCGCGTGCCGCGCGCGGTGGCCGTGATCGAGCGAGATCGTGTCGAGCTCAATTACGACCAGCTTGCCGAGCGCTCATTGCGCCTCGCCTCCGCGCTGGTGGCACTCGGCGCAGGTCCCGGTGCTCGCGTTGCACTGCTCGCGCAAAACTGCGCTGCTTATGTCGAGCTGCTGTATGCGTGCTGGGCTGCTGGCGCCTGTGCGGTGCCGATCAACGTGCGCCTGCACGCGAAGGAGGTTGCGTTCATTCTCGACGATGCCGATGTGCAGATCGTGTTCGTCACCGAAGATGTCGATACGTCCGCGATCGAAGCGGCGCGCAGCAGCGGCACACGCTTCATCGATATCGACGGCTCCGAATACCGCAAGCTGCTGCAGTCAGAACCGGCGGTGCTGCCCGCGCGTGATTCAGCACAATCACCTGCCTGGCTTTTTTACACCAGCGGTACCACTGGACGCCCGAAAGGCGTGGTGCTAACGCACGGCAATCTGATGGCGATGGCGCTTAACTATCTGGCCGACGTCGACCCCGCCACAGTCGGCGATCATCTTCTGCATGCGGCGCCGATGTCGCACGGCTCGGGGCTATACGTAGTTCCGAATATTGCGGTGGGCGCGACGCAATTGATTCCAGCATTGCGCGCGTTCGACGTGGCGGAGATCGAACACATCGTCGCCTATACACCGAAGGTCAAATTTTTCGCCGCGCCGACGATGGTGATGCGACTGGTCGACGCATGGCGGGGTGACGCGGAGCCCCTCAACCTCAAATCGATCATCTACGGCGGCGGGCCCATGTACGTCGCCGACTGCCTGCGCGCGCTCGAATGCTTCGGGTCGCGGCTGGTGCAGATCTACGGCCAGGGCGAAGCACCGATGACGATCACCGTGCTACCAGCTGCGGATCACTTTGATGATCATGACGGTCATCGATTGAGTCGATTGGGATCCGTCGGGCGGGCGCAAACCGGCGTTGAAGTCGTCGCGCTTGATGCACGGGATCAACCGGTGGGTGTCGGCGAAATCGGAGAGGTCTGCGTGCGGGGTGATGTCGTGATGGCCGGTTATCTGAATAATCCGGAAGCCACCGTCATAACGCTCGACAACGGTTGGCTGCACACCGGTGATCTTGGCCGCTTCGACGACCGCGGCTACCTGACGTTGGTCGACCGCAGCAAAGATCTGATCATCTCGGGCGGCTCGAACATCTACCCGCGTGAAGTCGAAGAGGTGTTGTTGATGCACCCGGCAGTCAAGGAAGCGGCGGTGCTCGGCGAGCGCGATGAAACGTGGGGCGAGTCGGTCGTTGCAGTGCTGGTCAAGCGTGAGGGCTACGCGGCGGGCGAGGACGAGCTCGACTCGTTCTGCCTCGAACACATCGCGCGCTTCAAGCGGCCCAAGCGCTACGTGTTCGTCGATCAACTACCGAGGAATGCAACGGGCAAAGTGTTAAAACGTGAACTGCGAGCGCGGCTCACGCCGGCACAAGTTCCCGACGCCAAACCGGCGTGACCTTCGCTTCGCGTGCGATCGTGTCGAGCAGCGACTCGTGCGCAGCAAGCTCCGCGGCTGCGACGACGACTCCGATCAATTGACTTACATCGATCGGCCCAAAGTTCGCGGTCAGCGTGTCGTCGTCGAGCATGTCGATCACCAGGCTGTCCTGTCCGCGCGTCATGGCGAGAAACACGTCGGCCAGCAGTCCGGCGTCGAGTAGCGCGCCGTGCAGAGTCCGATGCGCGTTTGACACCGCGTAGCGCTCGCACAGAGCGTCGAGCGAGTTGCGCTTGCCCGGGTGCTGCTCGCGTGCGTGCTGCAGTGAGCAGATGACCTTCAGGCAGTAGTCGGTGAAAGCGCTGCGCCCGATGCGCGCGAGTTCGGCGTCCAGGAATTCCACGTCGAACGCCGCGTTGTGAATGATGACCTCGGCATCCTTGACGAACTCAATCAGGTCGTCGACCACGTCGCAGAACTTCGGCTTATCTTCCAGAAACTGGCGGTTAATGCCGTGCACTGCGAGCGCGCCTTCGTCGCAGTCGCGCTCCGGATTCATGTACTGATGAAATCGCCGCTCGGTAATGCGGCGGCCGACGATTTCGAAGGCGCCGATTTCGATGATGCGGTGGCCGTCCTTGGCTTCGAGACCGGTGGTCTCGGTGTCGAGTACGACCTGGCGCGCGGTCACTCTGCGCCGCTCTCCGCCGCTGCAGGTTGCGCGTGCTGATGCGAACCCATCCATTTGCCCAGCACCTGCTCCATCAACGTATACATCGTGGGCACCACGTACAGCGTCAGCAATGTTCCGAACGTCAACCCGCCGACGATCACCCAGCCGATTTGAATGCGGCTCTCCGCGCCGGCGCCCGATGACAGCGCAAGCGGCAACGCACCGAGCACCATCGCGCCAGTCGTCATCAGAATCGGGCGCAGCCGCAGCACGGCGGAATGTCGAATCGCGTCGAACAACGCGTCGCCTCGCTCCTGCAACTGGTTTGCAAACTCCACGATCAGAATGCCGTGCTTGGTGATCAACCCCACCAGCGTAATCACGCCGATCTGGCTGTAGATGTTCCACGTCCCTCCGGTAACCCAGAGCGCGAACAATGCGCCGGCCATCGACAACGGCACCGACAACATAATGACGAGCGGGTCGGCGAAGCTCTCGAACTGTGCGGCGAGCACCAGGTAGATGAAGATCAACGCGAGCGCCAGCGTCAGGTAGAAGCCGCCGCGCGCATCGCGAAACTCGCGCGACTGGCCGTTTAAATCAGTGAGTGCATCGGGCGGCAGAACGCGCCGCGCGGTGTCGTCCATCATCTTGAGCGCGTCGCCGATCGTGTATCCGGGCGCCAACGTGGCGGTGACCGCTACCGCGCGCAGCCGCTGAAAGTGATTCAGCGATGAGGGCGACACACCTTCGAGCACATTCACTACGTTCGCCAATTGCACCATTGAGCCGTCGCGCGCCCGCACGTAAATGTCACTGATGTCATTCGGCCGGCTGCGATCGCGCGGCGCCACCTGCACGATCACGTCGTACTGCTCGCCGTCTTTCTTGAAGCGCGTGATCTGGCTGCCGCCGAGCATTGTCTGCAGGGTGCGGCCGACAGTTTCGACCGGGATCCCGAGGTCGCCCAGTTTGTCGCGATTGACGTCGACCCTCAGTTCGGGCGTATTAAGGCGCAAGTCGGACGTCGGGTTCTGCACGATTCCGGTCTTCGAAATCTCGGCGATGAACTGCTGCACGATGCGATCGAGCTCGGCATACGGCACCTGCGCCATGATGACGTAGTCGACCGGCAGCGAGCGTCCCGATTGACCGAGCGACGGCGGATTGACCGCAAAGCCGATGATGCCGGGCAAGGTCTGGAATTTCTGATTCAGCTCGCGCGCGATGTCCTGCTGCTTGCGCGTGCGCTCCTCCCACGGCTTCAGGCGCAGGATGCCGGTGCCGAATTCGACGGTGGGAAAACCAGCGATTGCGCTGTACGCACCCGCCTCGGGTATCACCGAAAAGAAGCCTTCAACCGCGCGCAGCTGTTCCGACGTGTAATCCACCGTCGAGCCCGGCGGCGATTGCATGCGACCGAAGATCACTCCGCGGTCCTCCAGCGGTGCCAGCTCGTTGCGCAGCAACGAGAAAAACAGAACGGCGAGACCGGCGGTGATCAACCAGACGATCACGACGATCCAGCGGCGATTGAGCAGCCAGGCCAGCGAACGCGCATAGCCGTTGGTGAGCGCGGTAATCCAGCGCTCGATCATCGTGAACACGCGGCCGTGCTTGGGCTCGTGCTTCAAGAGCTTGCTGCACATCATCGGCGACAACGTGAGTGCGACAAAGCCCGACACCAGCACGGCGCCGGCGAGTGTCAGCGCGAATTCGATGAACAACCGCCCGGTACGGCCGGTCGCAAAAGCCAGTGGCGCGTAGACGGCGGTCAGCGTCAAGGTCATCGCGACGACCGCGAAGCCGATCTCCTTGATGCCCTTGACTGCAGCCGCCACGCGTTCCATTCCGGCTTCGATGTTGCGATAGATGTTTTCAAGGACCACGATCGCATCGTCGACGACCAGGCCGATCGCCAGCACCATCGCCAGCAACGTCAGCGTGTTGACAGTGAAGCCGAACGCGTACATCAGCGCGAACGAGCCGACCAGGGCCAGCGGGATCGTCACCAGTGGAATCAGCGTGGCCCTCACATTGCGCAGGAAAAAGAAAATCACGAGCGCCACCAGCAAGACAGCCTCGACAACCGTCCTAAACACCGACTTGATCGAGCGCTCGATAAACACCGACGAGTCGTAGCCAATCGTGATGCGCATGCCGGCAGGCAGTGTCGGATTGATTTTCTCCAACTCGGCGCGCAGCGACTTCGACAGGTCGAGCGGATTGGCGGTGGCCTGCTTGACCAGCCCCATGTTGATCGCCGGCTGGCCGTTGAAGCGCGCGATCACGCGCTCGCTCGCCGCGCCGACGGCCACATCGGCCACGTCGCGCAGCCGCACCGGGTAGCCCTTCGAATTCGCGACGATCAGATTTTCAAACTGCTCGCGCGTGCTGACGTCGGTGGTCGCAACGATCGAAAACTCGCGCTTGGCCGATTCGATGCGGCCTGATGGCAGCTCGACGTTCTGCCGCCGCAATGCGTTTTCGATTTCCTGCGGCGTCAAGCCGTAGCCTGCCAGCCGGTCGCGATCCACATTGATGCGCATCGACGTGCGGCGCTCGCCAAAGATCCACACGTCGGCGGCGCCCGGCAGCACCGACAGCCGCGGCTTCACATAGCGCGCCAGATAGTCGGACACTTCTATCGGCGAGCGGCCGCCGGAAGCTACTGCCATCCAGATCACCGGGAACGCATCGGCCTCGACCTTCGCGATCACCGGTTCGTCGACGGTGTCGGGTAAGCGCGCGCGCACGCGTGCCACCTTGTCGCGCACGTCGGCCGCGGCCGAATCGGGGCTGCGCGTGATCCGGAAGCGCACATTAATCTGGCTCTGCTCGGCGCGGCTCGATGACGTCATCAGCTCGACGCCCTCGATGCCGGCGAGCGAATCCTCCAGCACCTTCGTGATCTGCGACTCGATCACGTCGGCCGACGCGCCCGGATACGTCGTCTGAACGCTGACGACCGGCTCGTCGATCTTGGGATACTCGCGCACGTCGAGCCGCGTGTACGAAATCGCGCCAATCACCAGCACCAGCAACGAAAGCACCGTCGACAACACCGGCCGGCGTATGCACAACTCGAACAGGCTCATGCTGAAACCTCTGTTCGGTGCGCAGCTGCGGCCTTGACGGGCGGGCCGGCTTTTGGTTCGACCTTGCCTGCATCTTTCGGGGCGGCAGGGCTGCCTGGCGAAGTGCCAGGCTGCAGGATGCGCACCGGTTGTCCGTCACGTGATAAGCGCATGCCGGCGGTCACCACCTGATCGCCCGCTGTCAGCCCTTCGACGATTTCTACTCTAGCGTCGCGTCGCACGCCGATTTTCACCGGCACGCGGCGCGCCTGGCCGTCGACTACCTTGTAGATAAAAAATTCTGCGCCCTGCGGCACGATCGCTTCTTCCGGCACGAGCAGCGCATTGGCGCGCTCGCCGATGATCACGCGCACGCGCACGAACATCCCCGGGCGCAGCTGGC
>Ga0136614_10002351_pt1 | contig 11743 bp, 11 predicted proteins | sample AntDrymUQ2792106_2_FD_106643 | JGI IMG/M metagenome (GOLD analysis project Ga0136614, IMG submission 106643) | Polar desert sand microbial communities from Dry Valleys, Antarctica - metaG UQ279 (21.06) | ecosystem: Environmental > Terrestrial > Soil > Desert | place: Antarctica: Dry Valley...
TCTGACGAACTTCGCCGTCGGCATCGTCGTGGCGCGCTCGCTCGGCATCACGGGTTTCGGCATCTTCACGATCGCCTGGGTGACCTACGGCGTAGTTCTCAACGTGTCCCGTGGGCTCGCCACCGATCCCCTGGTGGTGCGGTTCAGTGGGGCGCCGACTGACTCCTGGCGCGTAGCCGTGGCGCGCGCGTCGGGCACGGCCCTGCTGGTAGGTCTCGTCACCGGGATCGCGGCGGTACTCACCGGTGTCGGCATCGGCGGTGCCGTGGGTGGTTCCTTCGTCGCACTCGGGCTAATCCTTCCAGCCGTCCTGCTGCAGGACAGCTGGCGCTACGCGTTCTTCGCTGCTGGACAGGGCAACAAGGCGTTCACCAACGACCTGGTGTGGGCGGCCGCGCTGATTCCCGCGATGCTCGTGGCAGCTCAGCACGGCAGCGTCGTCGGGTTCATGCTCGCGTGGGGCCTGTCGGGCGCGGTCGCGGCCGCATTTGGGTGCGTGCAGGTGCGGGTGGTCCCGCGGCTCGACGCAGTGCGCGCGTGGGTCCATGCGCACCGTGACCTCGGGCCGCGCTACCTGGTCGAGAACGTCAGCATCAGCGGCGCTGCCCAACTACGGATGTACGGGCTCGGAGGGATCGCCGGGCTCGCCTCCGTCGGCACCCTCCGCGGCGCCGAACTGCTCATGGGTCCCTTCATCACCGTCATGATGGGGCTCGGTCTCTTCGCCGTGCCCGAAGCGGCGAGGGTGCTCCAGCGATCCCCTCGCCGACTGCCGCAGTTCTGCCTGCTCCTCGGTGGAACCCAGGCCACCGGCGCTCTCGTGTGGGGCCTTGGCCTGCTGTTCCTGCTTCCCGACGCAGCAGGGCAATTCGTGCTGGGCGCGGTGTGGCCGTCCGCCTCGGCGCTGATCCTGCCCGCCACGCTCACGGAGATGAACGCGAGCGTTCAGAACGGGGCCGTCGCCGGACTACGTGCGCTCGGCGCGTCTCGCCGGAGTATGCGGGCGCAGTTGCTCACCGCCGGTGTCTCTGTCGCGGGCGGCCTCGCCGGGGCTGCGGCATGGGGCGCCCTCGGCTCGGCTTGGGGGGTGGCTCTCGGCAGGCTGTTGGGCGCCGTCGTGTGGTGGTGGCAGCTCCGCGTCGGGCTACGCGATCTACCGATGCAGCCAGCGGCAACGTCCTCAGTTCCCACAACACAGCTCGACCATGAGGAAGCGAGAATCCCGTGAATACCGTGCCTCGACTTACCATCGGCCTTCCCGTCTACAATGGGCGGAGCTATCTCTCCGAGGCGCTCGACGCCCTGCTCGACCAGACCTACACGGACTTCGAGCTGATCATCTCCGACAACGCCTCGACCGACGGTACCGAGGAGATCTGCCGACGCTACGTGGCCATGGACCCCCGCATCCGATACATCCGCCAGCCGCGCAATATCGGCGCGGCGCCGAACCACAACGTGGTCGTCAATGAGGCCCGCGGGGAGCTGTTCAAGTGGGCCGCCCACGACGACCTCTACAGCCCGGATCTGCTGGAGCGTTGCATCGCGGCGCTCGACGGGCATCCGGAGGTGGTGCTCGCGTCGTGCTTGTCGGTCATGATCGACGGTGCTGGCAAGTCGACGGAACCCGTCACCGACTACCCCGTGGCCACGGACTCACCGCGACCGTCGGAGCGCTTCGCCAGCGTGCTGTTCGGTCGTGGGGGAGACGACGACTACGGCGTCATCCGGACCGAGGTGCTGCGCCGCACTCCGCTCACCGGCAGCCACTACCACTCGGACCGGACTCTGGTGGCCGAGCTCGCCCTGCAGGGGCCATTCCACCGGATTCCCGAGACGCTCTACTTCCGCCGGGATCTCCCGGACCGGGCGGGGACACCGCAGCAGAGCGTCCGGAGCTGGTGTGTGACCCACGATCCGCGGCGGGCCGACCACCTGCGGCACCCGACGATCCGGTTGCTCGGCGAGTACGTGTGGGCCTTCGCCGACGCGATCCGGCGGGCACCGCTCGCGCCTGCGGACAAGCGGCGATGCTACGGCGTGTTGGCCGATTACCTGTCCGACCGCATCCGTCCCGGGTCGTTGCGGCGCGCCGCGCGTGAACGGACGACCGGCCCTGGGCCACGTCCCGAGAGCGTGCCCCCAAGTCGTCGCCGATCGAGGGAGGCGGTCCTGTCGACTTTTCGAGATGGGGTCCGTGGGCACCGATGGCGGACGGTTTCCGTACCACGGGTCGGTCTGTTCGGACTGCTGGGCGCGGGCAATGTCGGCAACGACGGGTCGCTCGAGGTGGTGCTCGCCTACCTGCGGGCCGAGCACCCCGACGCGGTCCTCGGCGCGCTGTGTTCCGGACCGGAGCGGGTGACGGAGCGCTACGGCGTCCCCGCCACTCGACTGCACTGGTATCGATCCGAGTGCCGTACAGCGTCCGGTGTCCGCGCGATTACTCTGAAGGTCCTGGGCAAGGTTGTGGACGCTGGCCGCACACTGTCTTGGGTCCGCAGGCAGGACGTCGTGATCGTGCCGGGTATGGGTGTCCTCGAGACCACGCTGCCGCTGCGGCCCTGGGGGTACCCGTACTCACTGCTCTGCCTCTGCGCGTCCGCCCGGCTCGTCGGCACCAGGGTCGCGCTGGTCAGCGTCGGGGCAAACATCATCCCGAAGCGGGCGATTCGCTGGGTGATCACGAGGGCAGCGTCCTTCGCGCACTACCGATCCTACCGCGACGCCCTCTCGCGCGACGCGATGCGGGACATGGGTGTCGACGTCACCGCCGACGAGGTGTACCCCGATCTCGCATTCGCCCTCCCGGTACCGGCTGGCACGAGCACGAGCGTCGGGGCCGTCGGCGTCGGTGTCATGGCCTACCACGGCGGCAACGACGACCGCAGGCACGCAGGCGACATCCACCGCGCATACGTCGACACCATGAAGCGCTTCGTGCGCTGGCTCGTCGACGGCGGCCGGCAAGTGCGGCTGTTCACTGGCGACAAGGTGGACGAGAGCGTCGTCGCGGACATCCTCGCTGATCTGCGAGCGCACCGGCCCGACCTGGACCGGTCCCGGGTGGTCGCCGAGCCCGCGTCCGACCTGCAGGACCTCATGCGGCAGATGGCGACCGTGGACACGGTGGTCGCCACGCGCTACCACAACGTGCTCTGCGCGCTAAAGCTGTCGAAGCCGACGCTGTCGCTCGGGTACGCGACCAAGAACGATGTCCTCATGGCGAGAATGGGCCTGGCCGAGTTCTGCCAGCCTGCGCGGTCCATCGATTTCGAGCGCTTCACGGAGCAGTTCCAGACGCTCGAGAGCAGACGCGAGCAGCTCGTGGAGACGATGGAGGAGCGGAACCGAGCGAACGTCGCGCGGCTCGACCACCAGTTCACCGCGCTGTCCGCGACGCTGTTCCCCGAAGCCGAGTCCGGGGTGCCCGTGTCCATAGCAGGCGGCGTGTCGTGAAAGCCGTCCCAGTTCCCGCCATCGCCGGCGCATTCCTGTTCGAGCCGACCCCGCACTTCGACGAGCGGGGTTTCTTCAGCCGCACGTTCGACCGGGATGTCGTCGGCTCGGCAGGCATCGACCCGGACGGCTTCGCCCAGGACAGCATCTCCCGCACGCGCCGTGGCGTGGTGCGCGGTATGCACCTGCGCTCGGGCGCCGGCGAGGCGAAGCTCGTCCGCTGCTCCTACGGGGTGATCTTCGATGTCGTCATCGACCTGCGCCCCGGGTCTCCGACCCACCGCAGCGTCGAGTTCTTCGAGCTGTCCGGTGAAACTCAGGTGACGCTGTACGTGCCCGCCGGGTGCGCGCACGGGTTTCAAGCGCTCACGGAGCCCGCCGACGTCGCGTACCGGATCGACCGCCCGCACGACCCATCGGAGGACGTCACGATCGCGTTCGACGATGCCGAGCTGGGCATCCCCTGGCCGCTTCCCGTCACGCTCATGTCGCAGCGCGACTGGGCTGCGCCGTCACTCGCCGAGGTCACGAGGGTGTTGACATGACGCACACCGAGGGTTTCCTGCCGCGGTCCGCAGAGCTGAACGAACGGCTGCACGCGATGGTTCCCGGTGGCGCTCACACCTACGCCAAGGGCGACGACCAGTATCCCGAGGGAATGGCACCGGTCATCGCGCGCGGCCACGGCGCCCACGTGTGGGACGTCGACGGCAACGAGTACATCGAGTACGGGTCGGGGCTGCGATCGGTCAGCCTCGGGCACGCGCACCCGCAGGTGATCGAGGCCGTGCGTCGCGAGCTCGACCGCGGTGCCAACTTCGTCCGGCCGAGCATCGTGGAGGTCGAGGCTGCCGAGCGGTTTCTGGCGACCGTTCCCACCGCGGAGATGGTGAAGTTCGCGAAAAACGGCTCGGACGTCACCACCGCCGCGGTGCGCCTCGCGCGGGCCGTCACCGGTCGCCCGCTGGTCGCGGTCTGCCGTGACCAGCCGTTCTTCTCCACCGACGACTGGTTCATCGGGACGACCCCGATGCCCGCCGGGATACCCGACCCGGTAACCGACCTCACCGTGAGCTTCCCGTACGGGGACCTCGCTGCCGCCGAGGAGCTGCTTCGCCGCCACGACGGCCGGGTGGCGTGCATGATCCTCGAGGCCGCGACGCTGCACGACCCGCCGCCCGGCTACCTCGAGGGTCTGCGCGACATCACGCAGCGGCACGGCTGCCTGCTCGTGTTCGATGAGATGATCACGGGGTTCCGCTGGTCCGAGGCGGGTGCACAGGGCCTCTACGGGGTCACCCCGGACCTGTCGACGTTCGGTAAGGCGCTGGGCAACGGCTTCGCGGTCTCGGCGCTGGCCGGGCGGCGGGACGTGATGGAGCGGGGCGGCCTGCACCACTCCGAGGATCGCGTGTTCCTCCTCTCCACGACCCACGGGGCAGAGACCCACTCCCTGGCGGCCGCGATGGCGGTGCTGGAGACCTACGTCGCAGAGGGGATCGCGGCGCGGCTGCACGCGCTCGGGGACCGGCTCGCCGCCGGGGTCCGGGACGCGGCGGCCGGCATGGGTGTCGCCGACCATGTCGTCCTTCGCGGGCGGGCGAGCAACCTGGTCTTCGCGACACTCGACGAGAACGGGCAGCCGTCCCAGGACTACCGGACGCTGTTCCTGCGCCAGCTCATCGCCGGGGGAGTGCTGGGCCCGTCGTTCGTTGTCAGCAGCGCGCTCAGCGAGGACGACATTGACCGCACCGTTGACGTCGTCGCCCAGGCGTGCGCGGTGTACCGCAAGGCACTCGACGCCGCGGACCCCTCGGCGTGGCTGGGGGGGCGGCCGGTCAAGCCCGTCTTCCGCCGCTTCACCTGAGCCGTCGGTGGCCCCGATCAGTGAACAGATCGGCGAACGTCGCATCGCCGAACAGCCGGTCCCGCACCTGCTCCAGGAACCCATAGATCGAGTTCACCGGCAGCGACTCCTCGTAACCATTCATCGGTGCCCGAGGACATCACGCAGATGGTCGGCAAGGCGAAGGGCAAGCGCCACGATGGTCAAGGTCGGGTTGGAGCATCCGTACGTGGGGAACACCGAGGATCCCGCGATGTAGAGGTTTTCCATGGAGTGCACCCGGCAGTTGGCGTCCACCACGCCCTTGCGGGGATCAACGTGCATTCTCGTGGTTCCCAAGTGGTGGTGGTTGCCCTCCACCAGGGTCGCTGGGTCGTCGCCGAACGTGCTCTTGACGAATCCGAACCCTCTGGCGGCCAGCGCCGCGTCTACGATGCCCACCGACGTCCGGATGGATCCGTGGTCAGCGTCCGCCGTGCGCCACGTCACGCGCGCCACCGGGATCCCGAGGTCGTCCCGGCGTGATCCCAGCGACACCCGGGAATCCCGGTTCGGCGCCTGCTCGCCCTGCGCTCGCAGCACCAGGACGCGTGGCCGCGGGACGACTCTGCTCATCGCGAAGTCTGCGAGGTCGCCGAGGCCTGTCACGACGTGCCGGACGTGCTTGCGGGCGCCGTCGACCAGGGGACGCCTGATCGCCGCCTTGCGCAGTGTCGACAGCGACCGGACCGCGTCCGTCGTCACCGCCGCCGGTCGGGCGACGAGGGAGAACGCGCAGTTCAGGAGACTTCGGTCGCGCTGCACGGTGTCCGCGACGCGGAGGGCACCGGACACGCCGCCGCGGCGGTCGAAGAACGTGGCATCGTCCACGCTGCTCGCCCTGGACGCGACGACGTATCCCACGGGCAGCGAGAGCCGCTCGGCGAAATAGCGCCCGACGACATCGTGCTCGTTGCTGAGGCCGCACCCACCGTTGGCGGTCAGCAGGAGGCGGACGTTTTCGATGCCACCCGCAGCGAACACCACCAGGCGGGGCCGCACGACGACCCGGCTGCGGTCGTCGCGCACGGCGACGATCGCGTCGATGCGGCGGCCGTGTGAATCGACCGTGATCTCGACCGCCCGGCAATGCAGCAGCACACGCACGTTCGACGACACCGTCAGCGGCTTGCGGGCGTCCTGAAAGTCGGCCTTGCTGAACTGGAAGACGGTGGCCTCAACCTCGCTGCCCTCGACCGGCAGCACCTCCCGCTGGACCTCGTCGGACCATGCGCCGGCCGAGAAGTCGCAGGGTGGGAGCGCGCAGACACGCTGTGCCCGCGCGTAGTACGGGATCATGTACTCGCGGTCGAATGGCCACCCGGAGTCGGGCAGGCCAGCGCGGGCCTCGAAGTCGATGGGGTCTAGCGGACGAGCGGCCCATCCCCCGTCCACGATTCTCGGGTGCCGCAGGGTGCCGCCAAAGGCGCGGACTCTCGACCGGTGGAGCAGGTGGATGGGGTAACCGTCACTCTCGCCCCGGCTCTGCTGTTGCACGCGGCGTTCGATGCCCGTCCCACCGCTCTCCAGGAGGCAGGTCCGGACCCCGCAGCCGTCCAGCTCACGCGCGATGCTGATTCCAGCCGGTCCGGCCCCGACGATGCAGAGATCGGTGACGATTTCCTCTTCACCCGTCGTCATCGCGGCATCGTGCACGATCGTCATCCCCCTCGGACTCTGTTCTGGTCGAGAATTGACGGGACTGCGACGCGGGGGAAGACCGTGTGGTCGGCCGTCGTCCTGATCCGTGCGCTCGCCCCGGCGGGCAGCATGGTCATGCTGCGAGGTCCGAGCTGGTGCCGACTCCGGAAGAGGGCGGTATCGTACTCGTCCGACGGTGCCCTGAAATCCGGATACGAAAGCGGGACCCTCGGGTAACGGTGCCGGTTCCGCTCAAATAGCGGGAGCTGCAGAGATCGCGGCTGATCGTCTCGCCGCACAAGGCGCGGGCCGAGATGTCCGACAGGCGCATAGAGCTTCCTCCGTAGGGTTCAGTGGGCACGCCCGGGGCGAGTTCGTGCAGCCCGCGCTGGAGGCGTCTGAGCGCGCGAACGGCGGAGTCACGGCAGCGTTGTCGCGCGACGCGCCTGATCCGTTGGCCCGGGACCTTCGTGCGCCAGCAGACGATCTGGACCCGGTCGGCGACCAGCACGCCGAGCCCGCACCGGGGCGACCAGGGCCATCACCGCGAACAAGCAACACGCTACACGAGCCCTCTTTGGTGATCGGATCGCGGTGCACCGTCCGTGGTGTCGGAATCGCGGTGACGCGGGGCCAGCCCGGCCCAGTAGCACAGCTTCTCGGCGCCCGCAGTGTAGTCACCATGTCAGTCGCGACCGAGCTTCGGCAGGGTGCGGTAGGTCCTCCTCAGGCGCCGTTCGGGGGACCGGTCGATCAGATAAGCAGTGGCGGGCACGACGACCATGGCTGTGCAGAAGCCACCGACGGTGTCCGTCGGGTAGTGCGCGCCGAGGGCGATCTGGGACAGCGCCATGCCCACTCCGGCCACGCCGGCTCCCGCCAGGATCAACAACACGCCCAACAGCCGTCTGACCTCAAACAGGTCCACCACGAGTTGCATGGCAATGAGGGCGAACACTGTCGCCGTCGCTGTGTGCCCACTGGGGTAAGCGAGGAAACCGCCGTTGATCGTTCGACCGACCACCGGCTTGAGTGTCGTGGTAACCACGCCGGTTATGCCCAAACCGGCGACGACGACCACGGCCAGTCGCCAACGTCCCAGAGCCAAGCAAGTCGCCGTCAGCACAGTCACCAGGAAGATCGCCCCGAGCGGCTCTCCGACAAAGTCGATCAGGAGAGCGCCACGCCCGGGTTCGGGCCACAGTTCCTCCGCCTCGCTCTGTGCCCAGGAGTCCACTCGGCCGGGCTTGGCCTCGCCGGCGTAGCCGGCGGCGACCACGCTGAGCAGCAGGGCGGCCAGGACCGCCAGACCGCCCATCGGACCGCGCAGATGTAGCGGCAGTGCCGGCGGCGCGCCGTCGCGCCGAACTTGCTTCACGGCCTGCCCGCCGACGTCGGCTCGGACTGCGCCTTCTGCAGGTCGATATCTCGGCCGAGCGGAACACCAGTGCCGGAGTCGGCGAGCACCCACAGCGACGCCCAAACGTGGATGAGGAACGCGGTGTGCGCCAAGGACCTGCCCTCCTGCCGTGCACGCTGCGCCGGAGCGCCGCGGTCACACTCGTCCGGTCAGCGGACGACTCCGCGTGGCGCGGCTGTCAGCGCCGACACTGGTCTTTCTCCCCGCCGGGCTCCGGCGTTACAGGCCCCGGCGCCTCGATACTGCCGAAGTGATGCGCGTTCGTGGCTAACAGCCGTCCGTCCGCGAGCGACTACCGTTATGGGAGCCCGACGCGACACTGCTCGAAGTTCCCGGCGCTGCGAGCTATTCCCATCCACTGACACTGTCCTCGCGCCAGTCGGCCACCGTTTCGGGAAGGTGCACTATGCGTCTGCGATCGACGGATATCTCGGCACGCACGATCGGTGACGAGACCATCGTCCTCAGCTTGCCGTCCTCGAGATACTTCTCGATCACGGGCGTCGGCACGAGGCTGTTCGAGCTGCTCGCCGAGGACCGGTCGATCGACGAGCTCGTCGGGTCCCTCGTCGACGAGTACGAGGTCGACCCCGTGGCCGCGCGTCGTGACGTCGAAGCGTTCGTCGAGCGGCTCCGCGACGCCCAGCTGCTGCACTGACGGCACGCAGGTGGATCTGCAGGCGGCGGAGCCGGTCCGGCTGGGTGCACGGGGCTCCCGATCCTCTCGACGTGGGATGTCGCCATCGGTCATCCGGTCGGCTTCGTGCCGCTTCCCCGGCAGCCGGCGCACGTCGACCCCGATCCGGCGCGGGCGCTGCGGGATGCGCTGCCCCCGGCGCTGCTGCGTCAGCCGTGCGTCGTGGCGCTTCTCCGAGGGCCGAGACTCCTCGCTCCTGCTGGCCGTGGCCGCCGACCTGGCGGAGCGGGAGGGTCTGGCACCACCGGTCGCCGTGACGTTCCGGTATTTCGGAGATCCGGCGGCGGACGAGGCGGCGTGGCAGGAACTGGTCGTCGCGCATCTTCACAGGTCGGACCTGCAGTTCGACTGGGTCCGGCGCGCCATCGCGACCGAGCTGGACAACGTCGGGCCGTTGATGGCACTCGTCCTCCGGGCGCACGGTGGGCCCACGTTCCCTGCCGGACTCGCGAACATGTCCAGCTGGCTCAGCACGCCACCGGTGGCGGACTCGTGACCGGCAATGCCGGCGACGAGGTGCTGGGTGGGCACCGGGCCGGCGTGCTGAGGGCTGTGGTCCGGCGGCGAGGGCGCGGCCTCACCGCAGCCGACTGGCGGCACGCCGTTGCGTGCGCCGCTCCGAGCCCGGTCCGGAACCGGCTGGGACACCCCGCGGTCGAGGACGCTAACTGGCTGCGGCCGGCGGCACGCCGGGTGGGACTGGTCGAGACGATGCAGCGGGAGGCTGCCCGCCCACTGCGGTGGGACCGCAGCGTATGGGCCGCCGCCTTGGCATTGCGAGCCGTCATGATCGGCAACAGGACCCGGGAACGGATCGTCGCGGACTGCGACTCCGAGCTGGTGGAGCCCGTGCGCACGCCCGGCTTTCTCACCTCCTACGCCGCGTTCGGCGGCCGCTGGGGTGGACTCGGCCGCGCCGCAGGAACCCGGCTGCTCGCCGCCGGATTGCTCCTCGACGCCGTCATCGACCGGCGGCAGAAGGCCTACTTCAACGCGTCGCGCTTCGGTTCACTGTCCCGTGCGTTCGGGCGGGACTGGGACGGCCGTGGCGTGGACGAGACGCTCGTCAACTCTGTGGCACTGCGTGCGGCCTGGCTGGCCGACGTGCCCTCCGCTGCGACCGCGATGCTGCTGCAACAGGCCTGGTTGGCCGGTCAGAACGGTGCGCTGTGACGGTGACGAGGTGGACGCTCGGCGCCTGAGAGATCCTGCGGTCGCTCGGCCCGATGGTCGTGGTCGAGATAAGCCTGCGCACCAGCGACCTGCCGACGACGTGCCGCCGGCTCGGGGTGGGATACGACCTCGACAGCCCGGTCCCGCCAGAAGCTGCGCTGGCGGTGCTGCCGCGACGGAGCCTGCGGGTCGTCCTCGCCTCGCTCGCCGTCGTCTCCCACTGGCCGGCCGGTGACACCTGCCTGCGACAGTGCCTGCTGATCGGTCACCGGCTGCGCGGTCTCGAGCCGGTGCTCCGGATCGGCGTGCGGCGGGATACCGTCGGTGAGTTCTCGGCGCACTCCTGGCTCGAGTTCGCCGGCAGGACCCTCGATCCCGCGGCGTTCGAGTTCGCCGCACTCGGTTCGACCGATCGGTGAGGTGGCGATGAAGCACTGGTACCGGGCCCACGGCCTGGGCATCTGCAGCGAACTCGAACTCGCCATGCAGCCGGGCGCGCCGGCGGTTGTGCTGCCGGACCTGGTAGTCCAGCACGGGCCCGGTCGCGCGATACCGGCCGACCATCCGCCGGGTGATCAGCTGGCCTGGCCCAACACGCCGGACGGCACGCTGCGCTACAGCCTCTGCCGGGACCGGGATCAGGCGGTGCTGCGCTATCCCGGCCTGTGCGATTTCGTCGGCGACCGGACCTGGCAGACGTGACCGTTCATCTGCATCCCGGGGCGGATCTGGGCCTGGTCACGGTGCTGACAGCCGGTGCCCTGCTGGCGGTGCACCTCAGGCTGCGCGGCGAACTCGTCCTGCCCGCCAGCGCGGTGCAGCTGGGCGGCGCGGCGCTGGCGTTCGTCAGGGCATCCGGGATGGGCAAGTCGACGCTCGCGGCGTTGCTCTGCGCGAGCGGCCATGGCCTGGTGACCGACGACGTGCTGCGCGTCGACCCGGCGGACGGTCCCGGGCGTCCGGGTCCACCCGGGCGGCACGGAGAGCAGGTTGCGCCCGAAGGCGCACCAGCTCGCCGACACCGCTCCCCGCACCGCCGTGCGCACCACCGCCGACGGGCAACTCGCCCTCCGGGTACGTGCGCATGCGAGTGAACCACTATCGCTCGGCGCCTGCGTGGTTCCGATGCCCAGCCGTGCGGCCGTGGAGGTGTCGGTGCAGCGGCTGGCGGGCACCCGGGCACTCCTACGGATGATCCAGTTTCCGCCGCCCGCGCCGCGGTCGACGTCGACGCCTTCTACGCCACCCGCACCCGTTACCGGGGCCGGGACCGGCGACGACGTGCTCGTACTCTCCTGCGACGGCAAGGGCATCGTGATGCGCGCCGACGCGCTCCGCCCGGCGACCGCCGCAGCGGCGGCCACGACCACCCCCAAGCTCGCCACCCGCCTGTCCAAAGGGGAGAAACGCAACCGCAAACCGATGGCCGAGGTCGGCACCGTCTACGACGCCACCCCGACCGTGCGCA
>Ga0136614_10002353_pt1 | contig 11739 bp, 13 predicted proteins | sample AntDrymUQ2792106_2_FD_106643 | JGI IMG/M metagenome (GOLD analysis project Ga0136614, IMG submission 106643) | Polar desert sand microbial communities from Dry Valleys, Antarctica - metaG UQ279 (21.06) | ecosystem: Environmental > Terrestrial > Soil > Desert | place: Antarctica: Dry Valley...
CCCGCCGGCGGAGGCGACGAAGCCGTAGACGCCGATCGCCTTGGCCTGCTCGCCCGGCTCGGGGAACATCGTGACGATCATGCCGAGGATCACGGCTGAGGTCATCGCGCCGCCGATGCCCTGCACGAAGCGCGCGGCGACGAGCATCTCCTGGCTCTGCGCCAGCCCGCAGGCCGCCGACGCGACGGTGAACACGCCGAGGCCGGCGAGAAAGACGCCGCGCCGCGAGATCAGGTCGCCGAGCCGGCCGGCGAGCAGCAGCAGGCCGCCGAAGGCGATCAGGTATGCATTGACGACCCAGGCCAGGCCGGACTGCGAGAAGCCGAGGTCGTCCTGGATCGAGGGCAGCGCGACGTTCACGACCGTGACGTCGAGGACGATCATCAGCATGCCCACGCAGAGCACGATCAGCGCGATCCAGCGCGAACGATCGTCCTCGGGCTGCGTTGCGGTGCGGTCGGTCTCGGGGCTCGTGGCGGTCATGACGGGCTCCTCAGCGTCGTGTGTCTTGCCTGTAGAGACCGCGCGCACGCCAAAAATTCATCGGCCCGCTTTCGAGGCGACGGGCGCATCCAGCCGGGCTGACGGGAACGGCGTACGACGCCCTCGAGACCTCTTGGGTCGCCCCAGGAACCTGCGGTCCGACCAGCTGAACATCAATGCCGCCGAGCGTCGGCCGGTTCTGATGCGTATACACCGTTGATGCACGCTCTCGTGGCCGGCGCGACCGGATTCATCGGCGGGGCCCTCGTACGCCGCCTGCTCGCAGACGGCGTGGACGTCCGCGCGCTCGTCCGCGACAAGCGGCGCACGCGCGACCTGCCAGTCGGCGAGCCTGGTCTCCAGCTGCATGAGGGCGACGTCCTGGCAGCGGACTCGCTGCAGGGCGCGGGAGCCGGGATCGACGTCGCCTACTACCTCGTGCACTCGATGGGCCGCGGCGAGGGCGGCGACTTCGAGGAGCGCGAGCGGCGCGCCGCCCAGGCGTTCGGGCTGATGTGCTCGCGCGCCGGCGTGTCGCGGGTGATCTATCTCGGCGGGCTGGGCGAGAAGCCCGGCTCCAAGCACCTGCGTAGCCGCGACGCGACCGCGCGCACGCTGGCAGAGCACGGGCCGGCGCTGACATACTTTCGCGCCGGCATGGTCGTCGGGGCGGGCAGCGAGTCCTACCGCACGCTGCGCCACCTCGTGGCGCGGCTGCCGGTGATGATCGCGCCGCGCTGGCTGTCGACGCCGACGCAACCGATCGACATCGATGACGTCGTCGCCTACCTCGCCGCCGCGCCCGCGGTGGCGGCGTCGGCCGGCCGCGAGGTGCAGATCGGCAGCCCGGACGTGCTGTCGTACGGCGCGATGCTCGACCGCATGGCGGTCGCGCTGGGCCGCCGGCCGCGGCCGAAGGTGCCGGTTCCCTTGCTCACGCCGTGGCTGTCGTCGCTGTGGATCGGGCTCGTCACGCCCGTCGACACCCGCGTCGCGCGGCCGCTCATCGAGGGGCTGTCGACGGAGACGGTCGTCACCGACCGCGGCGGCGCGGCGCTCTTCGACATCGCGCCGATCGGGTTCGACGCGTCGCTGCGCAAGGCCGTCGCCTCCGAGCTGGACGGGATCGTTGACACGGGCCGCCGGCGGGCGCGATAGTTCGAGGCAGGGAGCGCCGGCCCGGGAGCGTCGGCGCATCAGGTCACATGACAGGGGAGTCCGTTGTCGTCGCCTAGCGACCGCGTCCGCGACGCGCCGTCTTCGCCGTTTCGCAGACAGGTCGACCGCCAGGCCTCGCTGCTCGGCGTCAGGTTCGCCAATGCCCTGACCGTCGGCGACGGTGCGGCTGCCGAGGCGATCGCGCTGGCGGCGCGCCGCGCCGGGATGTCGGTCGCCGCCGTCTACGGCCGCGTCGTCACGCCGGCGCTGTACGTCATCGGCGACCTCTGGGAAAGCGGCGAGATCAGCATCAGCGACGAGCAGCTCGCGACGGTGATCTGCCATCGCGTGCTGGCTGCAGTGCACGGGACCATGCGCGGCGTGCCCCGTCGCAAGCGCGCCCACGTCATGCTCGCCACGCCCGCTGGGCAGCGCCACGCGATTGGTCTGCGGATGGTCGCCGACGTGCTCGAGGGCGCGGGATACGCGGTAACCCACCTCGGCGCCGACGTCTCCAACCATGCGCTGCGTCATGCGATGCGCTGCCACGAGCCCGCCGTGCTCGGCCTCTCGCTGACCACGCCGGACGGCGTCGGCAGCCTCGAGCTGTCGATCGAGACCGCGCTCGCGGCCAGGCCGGAGGTCGCGATCGTGCTCGGCGGCCAAGCGGTGCCCGAGCACCTGATCGTTCCCGGCGTGGGCCACGCCTCCGACGTCGAGTCGGTGGTGGACGTCGTCGAGCAGCTGCTCGCGGGGTCCCAGCGCGCGCGCCGGCCGCTGCGCGACGGGACGCCGTCGCTGACCGTCGCGGTCCCGCGCGAGGCGGCGAGCGCCGAGCAGCAGCTGGCCCGTGCCGCCGAGGAGATCGGCGAGGTGGCCCGCGGACAGGCCCGCCAGGCCGACCACTACCGTGCCCTCGCGTTCGAGGACGAACTGTGCCAGCTGCCCAACCGGCGCGCGTTCGACGAGCGCTTTCGCGATCTGGCCGAGGCCTACGGCCGCCCCGACGGGCCGCCGCTGATGGTCATGCTGCTTGACCTCGACGGGCTGAAGGCGATCAACGACGAGCTCGGCCACGACGGCGGCGACATGGCGCTGCGGATGATCGCGGGCGCGCTGCGCACGCACCTGCGCGAGCACGACCTGCCCGCGCGCCTGGGCGGCGACGAGTTCGGCGCGCTGCTGCCGGACCTCGAGCCGGCGGCTGCGCTGCTCGTCGCCGAGCGCGTCTGTGCCGCGATCCGCGAGGGGTTCGCCGGCAATCCGCCGCCGGTCACCGCCAGCTGCGGCCTCGCGCGCTTCGACGGCGACCGCCGCCGCACCCTGATGCGCGCCGACCAGTCGCTCTACGACGCCAAGCGCGCGGGGCGCGACCGGGTGCTACTGGCCTCCTAGCGCCCGCCTGCTCGGACGTTCCACGTCGCGAGCTGGCCACGCGCCGCGCTCGATCGGGCATCATCTGCAGACATGCACCGCCGTCTCGCGATCCTCGTCGTCACCGCCGCCGGCTGCACGCTGCTCGGCGGACTGCTGCCGGTGGCCGGCAGCGCCACCGACGCGCGCCCATCCGTGCGTGAGGCGGCGCTGTCGTGGGCGGTGGCCCAGGACGGCACGCAGGAGCGCGGGACGACGAACTGCTCGCCGAGGATCGACCGCTGGCAGCGCGACATGGGCCTGAGGGTGCCGCCCTGCCGCGTCTGGTGCGGGGCCTTCGTGCACCAGGCCTACAAGCGCGCGGGCGTCAAGCTGTCCTCGCGGCTGATCGACCCCCACCGCTCCTACGCCGACGCGATGGCGGGCCGCCGCCACCTGCGCCAGATCGCGGTGTCCGCGATCCGCCCCGGCGACATCGTCTTCTACAAGTTCCGTGAGGGCGTACGCGCATCGCACCTGGCGCTCGCCCGTTCCAGGCCGAAGGGCGACAAGCTCGACACCGTCGAGGGCAACACGAGCAACGCCGTGCGCCTCGAGACGCGCGGCACGAAGTACATCGTGCTCGCCGCGCGCGTGACGTCCTAGGCGCCCGTCAGGCGCAATCGCACGCCGTAGTTCGGCTGCCCGGCGCGCACGTGGTGCGCCGTCAGGGGCGACAGGACGAACGCCTCGCCGGCAACGATCAGCGTGCGGCCGCCGTCGCGCACCGCCCTCGATGATCGCGGGAGTGCTCGCGCCGATGGACGATCTCGACCGCCAGGCCGACGCGCGGCATGGCTCGGGTGGGTCGTGATGGCGGCGGAGACTCCACGAAAGGGCTCAAGAAAGCTGTGACCTTTGCGGTCGCAGTGAACATACTTTGGCAACGTGCTTGCGGCGCGATCGGCCCACCACTAGCTTCGCCGCACGCTCATCGGAGGTCCGATCAGGGGTCGTGGCGTACGGGGAACAGTCGGAGGGGCCGGCCGGGCGGTGGCCCGGCCGGGCGGCGGGGGACGGCGTGGGACGCGCCGTCTGCGTTGCCGGATCTGCCGCCGCCCGCGACACCGCGGTCGCCGGCGTCGCGCTGCAAAGCCTCCCGGAATCGGAGATCGCCGACGCCGGCCGTGCTGTTCTGCGCCGACTGTGCGTCGGGGCGGTTAGGACCCGGCGCCGGCGCCGATCGGACAGCTGACGCCCGTCCCGCCGAGGCCGCAGTAGCCGCGCGGGTTCTTGGCGAGGTACTGCTGGTGGTAGTCCTCGGCGTAGAAGAACTCCGGCGCCGGCAGGATCTCGGTCGTGATCTCGCCGCCGCGGCCCGCGGCGCTCAGGGCCTCCTGGTAGCGGTCGCGCGACGCGGCGGCCGCGGCGGCCTGCTCGTCGGTGGTCGTGTAGATCCCGGAGCGGTACTGCGTGCCGACGTCGTTGCCCTGGCGCATGCCCTGCGTCGGGTCATGCGCCTCCCAGAAGGTCGCCAGCAGCGTGTCGAAGGAGACCTCGGAGGGGCGGTAGACGACGAGCACGACCTCGTTGTGGCCGGTCCGCGCGCCGCAGACCTCCTCGTAGGTCGGGTTCGGCGTGACGCCCGCGGCGTAGCCGACGGCGGTGGTGTGGACGCCGGGCATCTGCCAGAACACGCGCTCGGCGCCCCAAAAGCAGCCCAGGCCGAAGATCGCCTGCTCGGTGTCGGGCGGAAAGGGGCCGCGCAGCGGCGTGTCGAGGACGTAGTGGCGATCGGGGACGGGCATCGGCGTCGAGCGGCCGGGCAGCGCCGTCTCGGCCGCCGGCATCTCGGTCTTGTGCTTGGAGAGGAAGTTCAGCATGCGGTGGGAAGCCTCGATTCGTCGAGTTGATGCACCGTCCACGGTAGCGGCGATCCGTTACGCGGCGTGCGTCCTGGCGCCCGCCGACTACCCTGCGCGCATGGCTGACGTCCCGCCGCGCGGGCCCGCGGACCGCAAGCCCGACGTCGGGATCGGCACGCTGATCGCCGGCGACGGCGTGCGCGGCGTCGGCGCCCTCTTCGTCTTCACGACGCACGTCTGCCTGCTGGCCGATCCCGTGCCGAACAACAACCTGCTCAGCTACGGCTGGGCGGCGCCGATCCTGGGCCACATCGACCTGGCGCTGTCGGCGTTCTTCGTCCTCTCGGGCTACCTGATCGCGCGCCCGTACGCGCGCGCCTATGTCGCCGGCGCGCGCCGGCCGCGGCTGCGCAACTACGTCCGCAACCGCGTGCTGCGCGTCGTGCCGGTCTTCTACCTGCTGACCGTGCTCGTGCTGCTGCGCTTCGGCCTTGACGGCAAGTTCGGCGACGTGCCGGGGGCCGACCGGAGCAACGCCTGGGAGGTCATCAGCCAGTTCCTCTTCATCCAGGGCCAGACGCAGGGGCCGTCCTCGATCCCGATCGGGCCCGCCTGGTCGATCGGCGCCGAGGTCGGCTTCTACATCGTGATCCCGTTCGCCGCCTACGGCGCCTACCTCGCGGCGAGCCGGCTGCAGGGCGCCTACGAGCGGGCGGCGCTGGCGCTCGCCGTGATCGCCGTCGTGACCGTCGTGAGCATCGCGCTGCGCGCATACGACAAGTACCTCTTCGCCTGGCTGACTAGCCCGCCGGCGATCATGTACGGCTTCATGCCGGGAGTGGCGCTGGGGATCGCCGAGCCGCTGTTCGCCCGCCACCTGCGTGACCGCGCACGGCTGGCGAGGAACCTCGCCTGGGGCGCGTTCGCACTCGGCCTGCTGTGCGCGATCGTCTACACGACGAGCGACTACAACCCGCACCAGACGCCGATCCACAGCGCGCTGGGGGTCCGCGCGCTGCTTGCCGCGCTCGCCAGCGGCCTGCTGTTCGCCGGGCTCGTCGTACTGCAGATCGGCACGGGTCGCGCCCCGCGTGCGTTCGCCAACCGGGCGATGCTGTGGCTCGGCGCGCGCTCCTACTCGTTCTACCTCGTGCACATCTGGGTGCTGCTCGAGCTCGACCACATCCTCGGCCGCGACCAGAGCATCGAGACGCGCGTGCTGGTCATGGGCCTGATCGGCTTTCCGCTGACGGTCCTCAGCGGCGCGCTGACCTATCGCTTCGTCGAGCGCCCGTTCCTCGAGCGCAAGCAGCGCACGACTCAGCACGCGCCGCCCGAGCCCGCGGCCCCCGCGCTCGAACCGGCGCGCTGACGTGTCGGACAGGTAGATTGCCCGGCCATGTCAGGCGTCGTGAGGATGATGTCCGTGGTGGCGCTGCTGGTCGGCGCGGTGGCGCTGGCCGCCTGCGGCGACGAGGCCAACAGCCGGGAGGCGAAGAACGCCTACGTGCGCGAACTCAACGCCGCGCAAGTGGAGTTCGCAACGAACGCGGAAACGGTATCGCAGCAGGGGAAGGCAGCCAGCATTGGCCAGTACCGTCGCACGCTGAGGCACTTTGAAGAAACAATTGAGGACTTCACGACGAAGTTGCGCGGCATTACCGTGCCCGACGTCGTGCAGGAGGAGCACGAGCAACTCATCGCGGCGCTCACGAGGTTCGGGACAGACTTCGAGAAGGTCACGAGTGTGCTGAACAACCCCAACGCACGCACGCTGGGAGAAGCTCAGAACGCGATCACGACAGCGACGCAGCAGGCCAACGCACGGATCGAGGCGGCCGCTGCCGCAATCGACTCTAAGCTCAAGGACGCCTAAGCGCATGTCGCCGACCTGGATCTGGATGCAGGCGGGCATCGTGATCTTCGTCCTCATCGGCATGGTGATCGCGATCGTGAAGCTGTCTTAAGTGATGCACGCGGCGAGACGCACCGGCTCACGGGGAAGTTCTCGACATCTTGCCGCGATGATCAAGCCAAGACGAGGATTCGCCGTCAAGAAGTTGGCGCTGGGCCTGACACCTGCGCTTGCAATTCTGATCTCGCTTGCTGGACAGGCGCATGTCGTAACGGCCGCGGCCAGCACGCCGCTCGTCAACTCAAAGCACCGTCTGATTGTCGCGTCATCCGCGACGACTGAGAGCAGAAACCGCGTCGCGTCGCGCCTCGCGGTAGCGGTGCATGATTTCCGCCGCAGCGCGAACCTGCCTGTTCAGAAGCCGTCCGACCCAGTCGTGCGGCTCGGCTTCTCGACGAACGCCGCTCTACTGAAAGCCATGATCCGCGAGGCGCGCCGGCTAGGGGGCCCGAGCGGACCGGCCACCGCTGCCGAGATTGTACTCGTACGCGAGATGCGTCGCCTTCACGACGCATGGAAAGCAGCTGATCAAAAGGCGCAGGTCGCGGCGATCGTTCGACAGCCTGAGTCGCTCTCGAGTGACGCGGCGCGGGCATCGGGCGCGCGATCCCAGTCGGAAGTCAACGCGTTCAAGCGAGCCCATCTCGCAGATGTGCGCTATGCGAGCCGCCGGTGGCTGATAGAGAAGACGGTCGGTCGCCAAGGCGCCGTGATCCTGTCTCGCGGTGCACACAATGCGCGGCTGCGGAAAGCGATCGAAGAGCGCTACCGCTATGGCGCGAAGGTCGGCGACGGCGGCACCGCCGATAAGCTGATCGCAGAGGTCAGGGCAGGCTGCCTTCCGGAGCACGTGCCAGCATTGGAACAAGGCACAGGATTTCGAAAGAACCTTCTCAAGATCCTCAGCGAAGAGCCGTTGTCGCCCACGGAGCGCCAGATCGCCGGCGAGCTCATCGGGACGCTGACAAAGGCGATTCGCGTTGCGGGTGGAAAGTGAGCTCGCCGAAGACGACCGCGTCCGTCCCGACCGCCGTGGACATCCTCAGGGCGCTACGCGAGCAGGTTCCAGAGTTCGAGCGCGAGGGTCGCTGGCCAGCGACGATCGCAGTCAGCGCGTTCGCAGTCTATGTCAGCGATCGCGTGCGTGCCGGCGCACCGAAGGAGGAGCTTGAACCGTATTTCGCGTTCGTCGAGGAACTGGCGGTCTCAGGCGATCGGGACGCCGAGAACTTCGTGATCGTCGATTTCCTCGCGGCCGCGCCGTGGGGGCTGCTGGGTGCGGCGGCTCTGCTTGGACCCGCGACGACGCGCCTGGCGGAGCATGCGAACACCGACCCGCTGGGGGATGCCCGGTGACCGACACCCAGTGGGGTGCGATTCACACGCAGCTCCTCGAGCGCTTCCCGGTGTTAGGCGACCTGTGCGTCGATGACGTTCTGACCGAGTTCGCGCAGCTTGTGTGGGAGGCCCACGTCGGTCACCGGCGCGATCTCGTGCGCCGTGCGATGGGCTTCGCGGAGTGGCTGGCCGAACACGGCCGCGATCATCTTGCCGAGCGTGCGGTGAGCCCGCTGTTCGACGCGGCAACGGCTGCACGCGCCGGGGCGGGGCCCCGAACCGTGAAGCTGCTGCGTCGCCGCTGAGCGAAAGGCTGGCCGATGTTCCGCTCGATCGTCGTTGGCACAGATGGCTCGGACACCGCCACGCAGGCGGTGCGTCAGGCGATCGAGCTGGCGCGCTCGGTGGGGGCGCGGATCGAGCTCGTCTCGGCCTACGAGCCGGTCTCCGACGCGCGCCTGCGCGAGGAGTCGATCGTCGTGCCGAAGGACCTGCACTGGATGATCAACCCGCGCGAGGATGTGCTGGCGACGCTCGAGGCGGCGGCGGACGAGATCCGCGCGGCGGGGATCGACGTCGAGACGTTCGCCCGTCAGGGCGACCCGGCGGACGCGATCCTCGACGTCGCCGAGGAGCGCGGCAGCGATCTGATCGTCGTCGGCAACAAGGGCATGACCGGCGCCAAGCGCTTTCTGCTGGGCTCGGTGCCCAACAAGGTCTCCCACCACGCGCCGTGCTCGGTGCTGATCATCCGGACGGTGTGACCGGGGGCGGCGTCGCCGTCGCGGCGGCAGCGTCGACGAGGCCCGCGCCGTAGTCGCGGTCGCGGCCCGGCGCCCCGAGGTCGCGCGCCCGGCTCTCGAGGTGGCGCTCGACGAGGCCCGGCGCGGGCTCGTCGCCGAGAACGCCTGCCGCCAGCACGAGCGCCACCACCCCGGCGACGTGGGGGGCGGCCGTCGAGGTGCCGCGAAAGCGCGGCAGGATCTCAAAGCGCGCCGGCGACTCCGCGCGGAAGCTCACGGCGGAGATGTCGCGCCCCGCCTCGCCGCTGGGCTGGCAGTTGCCGTCGCCCGCGACGTCGGCGTCGGCGCCGCCGCCCGGGGCAACGAGATCCAGGCCCGGGCCGTGGTTTGAGTAGTCGCCGAGGCAGCCGTGCTCGGTCGTGCCGCCGACGTTGATCGCCAGCGTGTCGTACTTCTTGGCGGGCACGTTGGGATCGGAGCTGTTGCCCGCCGCCGAGACGACGACGACGCCGGCGCGGCGGGCGTCGGCGAGCGCCGCGCGCACGCCGCGCGACGCCGTCACACTGCGCGGGGTCGGCGCCAGCGGCGGCCCGTCGTAGAGCTCGAGCGAGAGGTTGATGACGTCGGCGCCCTTGAGCACGGCGTAGCGGATCGCCCGGGCGATCGTCGACGGGTAGCCGCGGCCCTCGAAGTCCAGCACGCGGATCGGCATGATCTTCGCGCGGTAGGCGACACCGACCGTGCCGTAGGCGTTGTTCGCGGTCGCCGCGATCGTGCTCGCCACGAACGTGCCATGGCCGTACTCGTCGTTGGGGTACGGGTCCTTGTCGACGAAGTCATAGCCCTTTGCGATTCGCGTGATCGCGAGGTCCGGCGAGCGCCGGTACGCGCCGCGCCGCGAATAGGCCACGCCGCTGTCGAGGACGGCGATCGTGACGCCCCGCCCGCCGCTGCCGCCGAGCCGGCTGGCCTGCGACCAGGCCTGCGGCGCGTTGATCCCGAACGGCCCGTTGAGCTCCCACTGCACCGCCGCCCAGCCGCCGGTGGACGCCGCCACCGCGAGCCCCGAGTCGTTGGGCACGTAGGTTGCGCGGGCGCGCAGCGTGCGCTCTCCGGCGGCGGCCGTGGCGGGCAGAAGCACGGCGGCTGCGAGCGCGGCGCCGAGCGCCTTGCGACGAACTGCTGGAGGAGAGATCACGCGGAGGTGAGAGACATCGGAAGCGACGTACCTGAACACGATACGGAGGCGGCGCGATGCCAGTGCCATAGTCCCGTCGCGATGGCGGGTGCGTTCTTTCCACGTGACGAGTACTTCATGCGTCTGGCGATACGCGAAGCCGAGGCCGCTCTCGGCCACGATGACGTGCCGATCGGCGCGGTGCTCGTGCACGAGGGCGAGGTCATCGCGGCCGGCCACAACGAGCGTGAGCTGCGCCAGGACCCGACCGCGCACGCGGAGGTTCTCACGCTGCGCGAGGGCAGCCGCGTGCTGGGCTCCTGGCGCCTGCTGGCCTGCGTGCTGTACGTGACGCTCGAGCCCTGCGCGATGTGCGCCGGGGCGATCGTGCTCGCGCGGGTTCCCCGCGTCGTCTACGGCACGACCGATCCCAAGGCCGGCGCCGGGGGCTCGGTCCTCGACGTGCTCGCACAGCCGCGCCTGAACCACCGCCCGCAAGTGGCGGGCGGGCTGCTGGCGCCCGAGTGCGCCGCCCTGCTGACGGACTTCTTCGGCTCGCGGCGCTGATTGGAGCGCCGCTACCCTACACCCTCGTCGGGCCCTTGGAGGGGTGCGAGAGTGGTTGAATCGGGCGGTCTCGAAAACCGTTGTAGTGGTAACCCCGCTACCGTGGGTTCGAATCCCACCCCCTCCGCCAAACGTTCGCTATGCGAACTCCGACCCCAGGAAATGGGGCTGGGGTTCGCGTCGCGACCCAGCCGGTCCCTGGCGCCCGTCGCGGCCGCCAGGGCGGCTGGCTGGGGCTGAAGTTCGGCGGCCTGTCCGGCTTCAGGACCCCCGCCATTGGCTGGTAGGGCATCGGCATGATCCATGAGCTGGTCGTAGAACGCCTCGAGCTGGGGCTCGATTCGCACGTCGTCGGCTTCCTCAACGATCGTGAAGTGCTCGAAGACGGCGAGGTTGAGCAGGCGGCGTTGGGACTCGGTGGCGCTGCCGTAGGCGCGCTGGTGGCGGTTCACCAGTCCGAGCGCTTCGTCGAGAGCGGCCATGACGTCGTCGACCTGGTGTTGGGCGGCCTCAGCCCACTGTTCGACCTGCGCCTGCTCCTCGCTGATCCGAGCTTGCTCGGCTCTCAGCACGTCTTCGGACACGGCGTCACGGTAGTAGAGCTGGACGAGCTTCTGTTGCTGGGTGGTGAGTTCGCGCAGGCGGCGGGCATGTCGCTCGCCTTCGCTGTGGGCGATCTGCGCTTTCCCCTCGACGTACTTGCGCACGGCGCACCGGACCTGCTCGCGTTCCCCTGCGGTCAGCCAGTTGGTGGCGTGGATGGTGTCGAGGTGGTCCTCGATCAGGCGCAGCCGGACGTAGCCCGCGCCACATGGGCCGCTGCGGGTGACGCGGCTGAGGCAGGAGTAGTACTCGTACTGGACGCCCATCTTGCCGCGGTGGCGGCCGTAGCCGTGGCGTCTGCCGCAGGTGCCGCAGACGATCTGGCCGGACAGGTAGTGGTGGTGTTTGTGGCCGCGGCTGCCGCCGGCGCGGTGGCTGTCGAGCATCGCTTGGACGCGGTCGAAGGTGTCTTGGTCGACTGGCGTGACCCCGGCGGTTCGGTCCGGTGCTTGTGAGAGTTCTATGCGCCCGCGAAGATGGGCGAGCAAGGACGGTCACGATGAAGCGCACGAGGCACACCCCCGAGCAGGTCATCCG
>Ga0136614_10002355_pt1 | contig 11735 bp, 7 predicted proteins | sample AntDrymUQ2792106_2_FD_106643 | JGI IMG/M metagenome (GOLD analysis project Ga0136614, IMG submission 106643) | Polar desert sand microbial communities from Dry Valleys, Antarctica - metaG UQ279 (21.06) | ecosystem: Environmental > Terrestrial > Soil > Desert | place: Antarctica: Dry Valley...
AGTGCATAAGAAGCATCTGAAATACTATGTGGCGATGTGTGAGCACCGCATTAATCTGAAGCGCGTCTCACCGGATTTTATTGCTCGTCTCGTTGCCAAGCACTACAAGTTCACATGAGCCAAGAAATTAAGTCGTGCCCTTCCTGCGCGCCTAATAATACATTCAACCTGAGCCTGCGATAGCTACTCTTTCTGGTAGTGGACAAGTAGGATGGGATGATAAAAGATATTGAGCATGGTTATCATCACCCTCGAATGTTGTCACTGCGATAGTGAACATCTGGTGCGAGACGGCCACACCAGCATTGGTATACAACGTTTCTGGTGTAAAGATTGTCAGCGCAGCAGCCGTGAGAACCCGCAGCCCAATGGTTACACCGCTGAGCAACGCGAACAAATTCTCCGTGCCTATGAAGAACGTAGTTCCTAGCGTGGTCTGGAGCGCACCTTCGGTGTGTCGCGTTATACCGTCAGCGAGTGGCTTAAAAAAAAGAAGCTGAACTCCCGGAGTTGAACACCACCATCCTTGAACCTGATCCGTCTGACACAGCAGCGACTGACCTGGAATTGGATGAAGTATGGTCATTCGTGCTGAAAAAGACCCAGAAACGCTGGATATTGATGGCACTCTCGCGCCCGACTCGACAAGTCGTGGCATATTTCATCGACGACCGCAGCGAACACAGTTGCCGCCAGTTGTGGGAACGCATCCCGGAACCAAGTTGACAGGGTCATTGTTATACGGACTTCTGGGAAGCTTACAAACAGGTCATTCCCGCAGAGCAGCATATCCCATCTGGCAAGGAGAGTGGTTTGACCGCTTACGTCGAGCGGTGGAACAAGCGCGTTCGCGTCAGCGCTTGGCGCGCTTCGTCAGGAAAACGTTGTCGTTCTCGAAGTCAGATCGGATGCACGAGATTTGTCTGCGCTTGTTTTTACACCGTTACAATCTCTCACGATGTCCCACCTGATTTGTCCACTACCCTATTTTGCAGAGTTTGAAAAGCCCGCATAAAGAATCCGTGATTGTTAAGCTAATGCCGCCGACCAAAGAACTCGAAGCCGACTCGGTGGTTGCCGTTTGGGATATGGTATTACTCAAAGGTTGAAAAGCGGTTTTACCGGAGTGGTTTATATGCAAGGCAATGCCAAACAAACGATTGCAAATGACTGCCCAATCGCTCCGCTCTTGTGCAGCATCTGAATCGCGGCGTTCTGCCGCTCCCTTGACGGTAACGCTAATTGCAACCAGAATCATTGCATAAAGTTTGGCAAAGGAACTGAGAGGAGCAACAAACGGATGAAATATCGCAAACTTGGAAAAACGAATGCACATGTGTCGGCTATAGGTTTGGGATGTATGGGAATGTCGGATTTTTATGGCGGGCGGAAAACTAACGATGCCGAAAGCGTAGCGACGATTCGATATGCGCTCGAACTCGGCATTAACTTTCTCGACACGGGCGACTTTTATGGAGTCGGACACAATGAGGAACTCATCCGCGAAGCTATCAAAGACCTGCCGCGTGAAAAGGTTTTTATCTCGGTCAAGTTCGGTGCATTACGCAACCACGACGGCAATTTTATCGGCGTGGATAGTCGCCCTGACGCCGTGCGTAACTTTTTATCTTATAGCCTACAAAGGCTGCGCGTTGACTACATTGATTTGTATTATCCGGCGAGAGTTGATCCTAATGTGCCTATAGAAGACACGGTTGGAACGCTCGGAGAACTCGTCAAAGAAGGCAAGATTCGTTATGCAGGACTTTCGGAAGTCGGTGCAGAAACTTTACGTCGCGCCGCCAAGGTTTATCCGATTGCGATGCTGCAAACCGAATACAGCCTTTGGACGCGAGAGCCGGAAACGGACGTACTGCCTGTTTGTCGTGAACTTGGAATCGGTTTAGTGGCTTACTCGCCGCTCGGACGCGGATTTTTAACCGGCGCGTTTCAGAAACCGGAGGATTTTGCACCCGATGATTTTCGTCATCACCTGCCACGATTTCAAGGCGAGAATTTTGAACGCAATTTGCGACTTGTTGAAAAGGCCAAAGAAATCGCCACGGAGAAGAATTGCACGCCAGCGCAACTGGCTCTCGCATGGTTGCTCGCGCAAGGCGAAGACATCGTGCCGATTCCGGGAACAAAACGGCGTGAACGGCTCGAAGAGAACTCGCAGGCGGTCGAGATTGAATTGAGCGACGATGAGTTGCGTCGCATTGAGGAAGCGGCGCCGCTCGGCGCCGCTGTCGGAGCGCGCTATCCTGAAGCACTCATGCATACGGTTAATCGTTAAGTGCTCTGTAATCGAAGTCGTTGTAGAAAGCATCTTGAGCGGAAGGTAGCAGACGTCCAAATAACGCCCGCTCATTCACTCTAAGAATCTTGATTACAGAGCACTAGCCGCCTAACGCTCGCCATAACCGGCAGCAAAAAGTGGGCTCTTACGCACTTTTGTTGGTGTGGGTCTGAGCCTTCTCACTTTCATTTCGCCGTTCTCATAATTATGCTGCTTGGAGCACTCGCCTCCGCAATAAGTCAAATTTCGCTCGCCCAAACATCTGGCGTTTGACTAGCATCAGCCTGTTGAAGTCATCCGTCAATAACTTCCCATTCGCTTACCTGACCTTCAATTCATAGGCAGCAATATATTGGCGAATGACATCCGATCGGTTGCCTGCTTGCATTTGTATTTCTCCTGCGGCTGACGAGCGTGACCAGACCGGGCACTTCGCTGCGCTCGACATAGCTCGCCATGACGTCGTGCATGCAGGGCAGGCCTGGAACAATCCTCCGGTGCTCAGGCGTCTGTTTCCTCCGAGCTGTGTCGCGTTGCCGTCCGCCCGGTGCACGAAATAGTTCTTATCCGTACCTATCCGTAGGTCGGCTTCTGAGGCCAACCGGGGGGCGAGTCCTCAAAATCCTGCTGCCGCCCATAGGGTGTCGTGTCGAGGAGGCTGTAGGCGTCGGTGAGTGATTCGGTGCCGCGCGCGTAGACCGAGTAAGTGTGGATAACGTCGTCGTCGAGGCGGAAGAAGACGCTTAGCCCGTGCTCCTCACCCTCCATAAGATTGGGGCCATTCCTTGCCTCCATCTCAGCCTTGTCCCGATAGTTGTATTCGACGGGCGCGACGTTCCCGTCAAGCGTGACGTGAACGTCGTAATTGAAATCGCTGCCAAACGAGGAAAACCACGGGACGCTCCATCCCTTTTGCGCTTTATAGACATCGAGCTTGGCCAGCGGGGCGCGAGAAACGACCTCGAAAGTCGTGTCGAGGGCGTTCAGCATCGACAGATCGCCCAGGGCGTCTACATAACCCGTGCAGCCTGAGCAGCCTTTGTCCCACCCCGGGTCGAACCAGAGCTAATGGCTGGTGGAAAGAGTTTTGGCAGCAGCGTCAGGTAAAGTTCCTTGCCGCTTGAGACATCTATCGACTATTTCCGGTTATACTCACCATCACTGCTGACCTTGACCTACAAGCATTGACCCGTTACCGTCAGGAATTTCCTGTCATCGAAGATATGCGTGTGGACCGCATGGGCTTAGTGGGATCAATCCGAGCAGCCGAAAGAGTTCGTTGAAAACCTGTCACATAATGCGAGCAACTAACTACTCAGAAGTGACAGGTGACTGGTGACAAGAAAGAGTTAAGGCACGTGAGTTTTTCCGCGCGAAGCCAAAGTTTTTGGGTCAAGATGCTGGCTTACAGGATCGTCATGTGCGGCACAGAATAGAAACTTTCCTGTCACCTGTCACGATTTACCTGTCACTTCTGAGTAACTACACACTGACACCAACAGCCGATGCACGGTGTTCAATCTACCCACTCAGAACAGCAAGGAGCAATCATCAATTTATGTCAGGGACTAACACCCCCCCGAAGAAGCCACGAACATCAACCAAGCGTACCAGCAAGGCCGACACCAAGGCAGAAGCCAAACGCGAAGAAGAGCGTCGGCACTACCAGCATCGGCTTCAGGAAAACGAAGCGCGTCTGGTCACCGGATTGACAGCACGTGATGAGCCGATGACACCGCGGCAAGTGGAAACCCTGCGGCGCGTCATCGCGGAGCAACAAGTGAAGCTCGCCGAGTTGATGGCTGATACGAACGCGGAGATGTAATTAGCAGAGGCTGATAAGTAAGGTCGTCGGCACTATGCATCTTTTCAATCCCCTTCTCAGAAGCGAAACGCGTAATGCAGCACGGCGTTGATGCCCGGTGAGTCGATGCCTGAGCCATTGATCCGATAGTTCTTGTCAAAGATATTTTCAACACTGACGAGAATCGTATGACGTTCGTTCAAACGATAACCAAGCCGAGTATTAAGCGTCGCAAATCCATTTGTGTTCGTATAGAGCGGCACGCTTGTTGTGTCGTTGAGAACAGTCACGCCATTGACTGAAGCGCCTAAAGGTAAGACGCGGTTTTGTACTTGGGGCAGCGTTTCACCTGTGTTCACGAGCCTTAATTCTCCGTTCGCATCTGCCTGAACTAACCCGCGTGCGACGGCACCGTTACGAAAGAATGCAGCGATATCCTGACGCGAGCGTGCGGCTCCTAATCTCTGGTCGCTGACATCTTCGGCGCTAAAGCGCGTCTGCCGCGACGCTATACTTGAATAAAGCTCAATCCAGAATTTTTGACCCGAAGGTTGCCAGCGCGCTGCGATATAACCTATCCACGGTGGAGCAAATCCCTGAAACCTCGCAGGCTCGTCAGTCCCTCTGATGTTGTTGCGGACATAAGCCGCATTGCCCATCATCAGCCATGAGTGATTGATCTGACTGCGAAATGCCGCTTCAAAGCCGCGTAAAACTACCGGACTGGTATTCTGCCTGATTTGCACGGCACCAGGAGTTAATCCTAAAAACACTTCGCCGTCCGGATTCTGTCTCGTGATTAGCTGCCCGCCGAGCGTTCTGCCGGTCGCACCCTGCGGAAGCCTCAAGTTACGCCGCTCAATCAATCCATTGATCTGCGCGACAAATAATTTCACGGAACCGTCTAAGCGCCGACTCTTGATCTTCAATCCGGTTTCGTAGTTATAGAGCGTTTCCGGAGTGAGGGGTTTAAATTCTGCTCCGGCGGCTTTCGCTTCCTGCGCCGTCATTTCAAAGCCGGAAGATGTCAGCCCGATGGCACCGAAGTCGGAGACATTCGGCGCGCGAAAGCCACGATTGACCCCGCCACTGACCGCCAGCCAGTCGGTCGCTTGCAAGACCCCTCCGATGTTAAAAGTTAAATCATCAAGTCGCACGCGCGCATCACTGACGGCGACGATGCCATCGGTCTTGAACGGATTCTGCGACGCCGACTGACGGTAGTTGAAGCGGCTGTACCGCAAGCCCCCGACGGCCCGCAACCGCTTACTGATAATTTCAGTCGAGTCCTGCACGAACAATCCGAGCGAAGTGTAGCGTGCGCCATTCGGATAACGCGGGCGCACAAGGACGCGACTGTCGTTCAGCGGATCAACGTCGGCGCGTTCGGACGTCACGTACTCATCATAGAGTTCTGCTCCGTAGACGAGAACTTGGCGGTTGCCGATGCGCGTTGCGCTCTGTACTGTGTAGCCGTAAGCATCCGTGCGGTTCTGTTCGTCACTAATCGTGCGACGAGGATTGCCGAAGCCTCCTTGAAAGCGTCTGTCATCTCGTTGGCTGTTGATTGAAAATGTCGCAGCCAGATTCTCGAACACGCCCGCCAGTGGTTCCGTGTCTTGACGTTCATAGCGCGCGTAGAAAAAGTTTAGCGTTTGGGGATCGAAGCTGGCGATCAGATTTCCGTTACCGCCGTTCAATTCATCGTAGCGTCGCGCGTTGTGCTGTTCACTGTGTTGGAAGCTGAGCGTCAGGCGCGAAGCTTCCGTCATCGTCCAAATGAATTTTCCAAACCCCGCGTACTGCTGAAACTTTGTATCCAGCAAACGCGATCCTAAAGTTTTAGCATCAAGACCGAGAAAACGAATTGCCGCCGAACGCGAATCCATACCACGACCTGTGCGCAAGTCTTGAGTCGCGTGTGACGCGCCGCCAACGATGAAGCTCGTGCGTTTGGTGGCGGCGCTATAGAAACCTGACAGGTTGCCGGAGAGATCAGCCGAACCGAAGCGCAGATCAACGCCGCCTTGCTGTTGTTTGATTTGTGGATTGAGCAGAGGTTGGAGCGTGAGCACGTTGATCGTTCCGCCGAACGAGTCAGAGCCGTATTGCAAAGCGCTCGGTCCGCGCACAACCTCGACGCGCGCCGCGTTCGCCGGTTCGATCAAGGCGGTAAACTGATTCGGACCGGGACGAAACGTTGAATTGTTGTATCGCACGCCGTCAATCAGCGTGATGATCTGTTTACCCGTCAGCCCACGTATGAAAGGAGAGCCTTGACTGGAGGATGTCTGCTGAATGGCGACGCCCGGCTCGTTTTGCAGCAACTGTGGGAAGATCACGGCGCGGCGCTCAGCGATTTCCCGCGCCCCGATCACGCTCACACTTTCAGGCACGACAAAGGCTGCCTCACTCTCGCCCCGCACCGCCGTCACCGTGACCTCCGCCGCAAGACTCGCCGTGCCGAGACTGATCGGAGCAATTGCGGAATCACCGGCGATGTTGATTGTCGCCGTGCCGGGTCGAAAACCCTCGGACGAAGCCGTCAGTAGGTAGCTGCCGAGCGGCAGATTACAGACTGCGTATCGTCCTTCTGAATCAGTCTCGGCGATACGTTCAAAGGATGACGAGACGTTCTTAATATGAACCGCCGCTCCGACAATCGCCGCGCGGTTCGCGTCCGTCACCGTCCCAGAAAGCGTGCTTCCCGATTGTTGCTCGTGCTGCGGATACACTGTTTTTGCGAGCGAAACTATGACGAGTAAGACGCTCAGACTTTTGATGAGGTTTTTGTTCATAGACACACCATGTAACTTCATCGAAGCTGAAACACGTTAGCAAAATGGGCGGCGCGTGAAGTCACGCGCCGCCCATCATTTTTTCCAGACGGCATCTAACGTCGACTAACGTTTTGGAGTTGCTTCTTTCTCCACCCGCCGAGCAGTTGTTGACGGTTCTCTCTTAAATCACGATTGTGACGAATCGTCGGGTAAGGAACATCTTCACCCATCAGTCCGCTCCACAAGACTTGATTGAAGCGCTCCGTATCCAGTTTATCTTCGACGCTGAAATCCATTCCATGCATCCGCTCTTCCCAGTAAGCAGGCGTCCGTCGAGGTTTGGCGTACGCTAACACATGCTCATTTGCTGGCAAGCTGTTTTGCGCCGTGCGTGCCGGAAGTGGAAGCTGCGTCGTGCGTAATACTTCAGGCACGATCGCTGTGTAGTTCCACTCGCTCTGATTCAGATCGAAAACATCCGCCATCGGCTCGGTCAAGCCGTCGTTAAGATTGAGCGGCGCGATCCCCAACACATCCTCAATCGTGCGAACCATGCTGACAGTGGTGTAGAATTTCGACACGACCGGCCCTTGCTTAACGTAAGGTCCGACGACGTAGCCAAGGCTGCGGTGAGCGTCAACATGGTCAGGCCCGCCTTGCGCATCGTCTTCGATGATGAAAATCAGCGTGTTGTTTTTGTATGGACTGCGCGCGACCTTCTCGACCAACAGACCGATGGCGTAATCGTTATCCGCCATCTGCGTCTCGACTGTGTTGACGCCATCAATCGCCGTCGTGAAGTTGCCGAAGTGATCATGCGGCAAACGCACGAATTGCAAGTTAGGCAGATTCCCATTCGCCACGTAGGAGTCAAATTCGCGTTCCCACTCTTTGAAAAGCCAGAAGTCAGAGTTGCTCTGGTCGTAGCCGCGAAAGTACGGGTCGGTGTTGTTCCTCAATGCCGGTTTGGTGGCGAACGATTGAACGATCCGCTCTTTGAAAGGATTACGCACCAGCGGGCGCCCACCCTCAACAAAGAAACCGTAGTTTCTGATGGTGAGGTTGGCGCGAAGCGCGCCGTCCCACAGGTAGCCGGTCCCTGCTTCGCCGGCGGAACTGTCAGGCGCGGCGACATCGCCGATGCCCGGCAAAAGGTCTGGGTCGTTCGGCACCGCCGGGTTGATTGCACGCCGCTCGGCAAGCGTCGGGATGCCGACGTTGAGACCGCGATTGGTGCCTTCCCAATCGTAGGAAAGCCCGCGACCACCATACTGTACGGAAACTGTCTTCTCTGTGAAGTCGGTGGTGCGTGCCGCTGTCGTCCAGTTCCAACCATCACCGCTGACTTCGCCGCTGTCATGGAAATTATCAAGCGTCACAAACTGGCGAGCTAGTCGGTGATGATTCGGGCTGATCGGCTCAGGGAAAACGGCCAGGCTCGGATCGCCGTTACCTTTCTCTAAGTCGCCGAGAATCTGATCGTAAGTGCGGTTCTCCTTAACGATGTAAATGACGTGCTGAATCCGTTCGCGCAGGGCTTGCATCACGACTTGGTTTCTTTGGTCTTCGGTCGCCGCCGGAAAATCATTATTGTAGGCAGTCTGCCACGTCAAATCTGCCAACTGCGTGGCGTCCGGCAGCGGCAAAGTTAGAAACCCGGCCTTCGTTAACTGCCAGACATACTGATTTGTCGAATTAATCGAGCGACCGGGATTCGGTCCGGCGTTGCTTTTGCCGTTGACGACATAAAGCGTCGAACCATCCCGGCTGAGGCTGACGGAGTTCGGATACCATCCTGTAGGTATCAATCCGATCACCTCACTGCTGGTCTCGCCGAGACGGATGATGGCGACGCAGTTTGTACCGCCGTTGGTCACGAACAGCGTGCGATCGTCGGGCGATAACTCCAGGCTGTTCGGGCTGCTGCCTTTGAAGTCAGCGGGACGCAGAGCCTCCGGCGCGACCGTCGAAATCCCCTGAACGATTTGATCGGAAGCAGTATCAATGACGGCGACTTCATCGCTGTTGTCGAGCGCGACGTAGAGGCGATCCTGCGCGCGGTTGAAAATCATCTTGTTAGGAACGCCCGTCGTGCGAATTCTATTAATGACCGTTGGCGTAGTGCTGATGTCGAGCACGACGATTTCACGGTCGCGTTGGCTCGAAACATAAGCCTTGTTGTTGCCCTTGATCGCGACCCAGAAAGGATATTCACCGCCCGCAACTCCCGCTTGGGCCGGATTAATTTTGCCTGGTCGCATATCGAGCTCAGCGATTTCCGTGCGAGCTACCGTGTCGATGACGCTCACCGAATCGTTCTCGAAATTGGCGACGAGCAGACGCGCGCCGTTCGCGGTCACGGCGAGTCCGGCGGCAATCGCTCCGACGCCTCCGTTGCCGCTCGTGTGTCCCAGCGGAATCGCGGGCAGCACTTCAGCCCACACGCCTGCGTTATTGCTTGCATAGACGTGGACATTATCGTCGCGTCCGCCGGCAACGTAAAACTTTGTACCGTCCGGGTGCCATGCGATGCCGTTAAAGGTATTCGGAACCTGTAACACCTGACGCTTGACCGGCTGATTATTCGAGATGGCATAAACGAAAACATATTCGTTTGATTCAGCGGCAACTCTGGCTCCGTTCGCGCCGTTGTTGCGGTTATACCCGCTCGTCAAAACGAGCATCGTATTTCCATCAGGGCTTTTCGCGGTGGCTACCGCTTGACCGACGACGAAATCCGGACGAGTCGGTAAGTCAGGATTCATCGTTTGAAAAGTTGAAGTGGGAGCGGCGGTCGGGGTGATCTTCTTGCCGGTCGGTAGCAGTTCACCCGGCAGGATCACGCGCGACGTGGGTTTGATTGTTTGGTTATCGGATTTCGGGCCAACACCGTTCTGAGCCGTGACGCTAATCAACGGCTGGCAACAGATGGTCACAGTCAAGATGGCGAACAGCGATTTCAGCAGGCGACATGTGCTTTTCACAATTTACACTCCTTCGGTCTCTTCAACAGATCAGCGATTTATCATCGACGCCAGACCGCCAAAGAAGACTCCTCCCGGCGGCGGCACGAGCAGACATCGGTGGCGAGTTCTTAGAAAAATGTATCTAAGAGATGAGTGTTTCAAGACAGCAAACATGAGATTTTAGAGGAGAAAACCAATGATGCTGGATATGCCCCTCGAATGAAGAATGCTTTTTCGATCCGATGTCTTCGGAAGTAAAGCACTCTCCTCTCACGTCGAGAGACGCTTGGGGAAGAACTACTCGCTGACGGGGCGGTCTCGGCGGGTGATTCTTTTTCCGTCGTCGTCATGAGCGTTGTGGATAATGTTTCAGACAGTATCCTCGTGCGTCGAACGTCGCTTGCGCACACGCACGGCGACACCGATTATTCCTGAGCCGAGCAGCACCAGTGTGGCCGGTTCCGGCACTGGTATAATCGCTCCAGGGCCGCCGATGACAGTCGTGAAGTTCCCGAAATCAGTGTTCTCAAATCCGGTCTGAACAAGAAAATAATTGATGCCCGTCGTCAACGAGAGCGTGAACCCGGATTGCGTCAAGTTACCTGGCGGAAAGTCGTCATTGGCGAACAGAAAGTTGGTGAGCGGCGTGGCTGGATTGAAGCTGTTGCGGTACAGAATCAGAAACGGGTCATAGCCCGGAGTCGTCGCAATGCTTAAAAACGTGTGCGGCCCGGCGGCGCCCACACTGAATTGAAAGATGCTGTAAGGAACGGCGGTGCCTACAGACGAGAGTGCAGTTCCGGTATCAACTGGACGGTTGAAAGTCGGTGCGCCGGATGTCGTGCTTGAAAAAGTGATGGTATCTGCGGCGGCGGCAGACGAAGTGGCGATGACTGCTACCACGGTAAGCAGCAGCGTTCGGATTGTAGCCTCTATTTTGTTCATTGAAGTAATCCTTCGGTTGACTGTTCAAGAGCGTGAGATCAACGTACTGATCATTTGTCCGATCAGATCTGTAGCCCATCGGAAGTTCCGACTCGAACTCGCTATTCCCCAAGTGCAGGCGCAGACAAATAATTCTTCGACGACTTCAGCATCCGTCCTGCAACGAGTTTGTACATCTCAGAAGAAGCCACCCACGGTTGAAGGTGTTTAAACCCGTGCCCGTCACTAATTTTGGTTGGTTTTTGGCGCTTCTTCGCTGCGACTCTCTAAAGTCTTTCAAACGGGCGCTCTGAAGAACATGAGAATCCTGCGTCATCGTTGAGAAGACATGACTTCGGGTTACGTGCACTCTCCAACTTACATAGACGCGGTAGCGAACTTTGCTCTGTTTCATTGAGAGAATCACGATTACCAAATCTTTGCTTTAACTGTCCGTAGTGGAAAAGTTGTTGGTGTTCTGCCTAAAGTCAGAGATTAATTCACACGTGTGAATTGCCTTTTAATAAGCAGTTAATTTTTTCTTAACAAGGTTGCGTTGACGGGGAAATCGTCACCACAATTAGTTCTTGCAACGCGATCAGCGGCATACTTCAGAAGCTGTCTCGAACCATCTGGAAGCGAGAGTTCCGCAAGAGCGATTGAAGTCCTGACGCGCCTGGCGGTATTCTTGTTTGATGAGTCAGTTTTGGTTGAAGGATAAAAGCGAGGCGCTCGCTGTCATTGAAGCGGCTATCGCGGAGATGGGCCGCTCCGACACGCCTTACTCTTTCGGGGTGGTGACTGATCAAATCGCGGGCGGGCAAATCGTCTTCTTCGATTTGCAGCGCGTCTCGCCGCTGCAATTCAACGTCACGACGGGCGGAGTCGCCGGGCGGCAGCAATTGGTCGAGAGAATCAAAGCGGCGATAGTCGAACGGGTGGAACTCTCTTGAGTGACGGCC
>Ga0136614_10002356_pt1 | contig 11734 bp, 12 predicted proteins | sample AntDrymUQ2792106_2_FD_106643 | JGI IMG/M metagenome (GOLD analysis project Ga0136614, IMG submission 106643) | Polar desert sand microbial communities from Dry Valleys, Antarctica - metaG UQ279 (21.06) | ecosystem: Environmental > Terrestrial > Soil > Desert | place: Antarctica: Dry Valley...
AGCTCTGCAGCAGCTGCGCGGCGGTCTTGTCGCCGATCCCGGGGACGCCGGGGATGTTGTCGCTCGTGTCGCCCTTGAGGCCGTAGAAGTCGGGGATCAGCTCGGGCGCGATGCCGTAGCGCTCGATCACCGCCGCGTAGTCGTAGAGCTTCGTGTCGGTGATGCCGCGCGAGGTCGCCATGACCTGGACGAGGCCCTCGGGATCGATGAGCTGAAAGGCGTCACGATCGCCGGTGACGATCACGACGGGGATGGACTGCTCGCGCGCCCGCTCGGCGAGCGTCGCGATGACGTCGTCGGCCTCGAAGCCCTCGAGGCGCGTGTTCGTGTAGCCGAACGCCTCGACGAGCGGCTCGAAGTGCGGCCACTGCTCCTTGAGCAGGTCCGGCCGCGTCGAGCGCCCGGCCTTGTACTCCGTGTAGACCTCCTTGCGCCCGCTGGAGCCCGCGTCCCAGACGACGACGGTCGGCTTGGTGCCGTGCTCGGTAAGGATCTTCACGAGCATCGAGGCGAAGCCGAAGATCGCGTTGGTCGGAAATCCAGTTGACGTCGCGATCGACTCGGGCAGCGCGAAGAACGCGCGGTACACGAGCGAGTTGCCGTCGATGAGGTAGAGATCGTCCGCGCGATCGGCCATGATCGGCCCGCACTCTACGCATCCCCGACCTGAGCTCCCGACGAGGCGCGAATCGCCGATGACGGAGACGGAGAGCAAGGAAGCGCACCATGAGCCTCATGTTCACCTGCAACTTCTGCGGCGAGACGATCGCCAGCAACGTGCCGTACGTCACCCTCAACGGCAACGGCCACCGCTCCCAGGACCTCTGGCGAACGGGCTACGTCGGCCACTACCACGCCGATCCCGCGTTCGGCTGCTGGGACCGGATCCTCGAGGCGGTTCGCCTGTGCGACGCGCCCCGGCTGGACGCGATCCCGACGGCGTCCTATCAGGCGATCACCGCGCGCCGCCGCAAGCACCGGCCGCTGCGCCCGGATGACGGGGCGGCGGCCTGACACAGCCCCAGCCCGCCGTGACGAGCGCGCGAATGCCTGATAGCGCCGACGCGATCCCCGCGCGCCCCCCGGTCCGTATGCTCGCTTGATGCGGGTCACAGTCACGGGCGCGACCGGCCGCATCGGTCGCCACCTCGTCGCAGCGCTCAAGCAACGCGGTGACGAGGTCACGGCGCTGTCGCGCGACCCCGGCAAGGCGACCGAGCTGCTCGGCGTCGAGGCGTTCGCCTGGAACATCAAGGAGGACGCCGCGCCGAAGGAGGCGCTGACCGGCCGCGACGCGATCGTGCACCTCGCCAGCGAGGACGTCGGCCAGCGCTGGAGCAAGGAGGTCAAGGCCGAGATCCTCGACAGCCGCGAGCGCGGGACCCGCAACATCGTCCACACGATCTTCGACACCAAGCCACGGCCCAAGGCGCTGATCTGCGCATCGGCCTCGGGCTACTACGGCCCGCGCAAGGACGAGATCATCGACGAGTCCGCCCCGCCCGGCCGCGGCTGGCTGGCCGAGGTCGTCGGGCGCTGGGAGCGCCAGGCGGACACGGCGAAGATCGGCACGCGGACGGTGGTGATCCGCACCGGGATCGTGCTCGACGCCGGCGGCGGCGCGCTGGCCAAGATGCTGCCGCCGTTCAAGGCCGGGGTCGGCGGGCCGATCGGCGGCGGCAAGCAGTACATGCCGTGGATCCACCTCGACGACCTCGTCGGCATCTACATGGCGGCGATCGACAACCCGACGTTCCAGGGGCCGATCAACGCCTCGGCGCCCGAGCCCGTCACGAACAAGCAGTTCGTCAAGGCGCTCGGCCGCGCGATCAACCGGCCCGCGCTCGCGCCCGTACCGGGCGTCGCGCTCAAGCTCCTGTACGGCGAGATGAGCCAGATCGTCCTGACCGGGCAGCGGATGGTGCCCGGCCGCGCCGCCGAGCTGGGCTATGCGTTCGAGCACCCCGATCTCGACGAGGCGCTGCGCGACACGCTGCACTGAGCGCGCCCGCTGGAGCTCAGCTCGCGGCGGAGCCCTTCCGCGCGGCCTTGCGGCGCCCCCAGTCCGACGTCGGCTTGGACGGCACGAGCAGCCAGATCAGCACGGCGAGCACCGACAACAGCAGCCCGCACGCCAGACCGATGCGCTCGCCGTAGCCCTTCTTGCCCGAGAGGAAGGAGGCCACGATCGCCGAGAGCAACCAGCCGTAGAGCAGGTACAGCGCGCTTTCTCCGATGACCGCGAGCACCGTCATCCTCCGAGGTAGGCCTTCTGGACTTCGGGGTTCGTGCGCATCTTGTCGGAGTCGTCGCTGAGCGCCACCACCCCGGTCTCGAGCACGTACGCGCGCTGGGACACCGACAGGGCGTAGTTGGCGTTCTGCTCGACGAGCAGGATCGTGGTGCCCTGGCGGTTGATCTCGGCGATCGTCTCGTAGATGCGCTCGACGAGGATCGGCGCGATCCCCATCGACGGCTCGTCGAGCAGCAGCAGCGTCGGCTTGGCCATCAGCGCACGGCCGATCGCGAGCATCTGCTGTTCGCCGCCGGACATCGTTCCCGCCTTCTGCTTCTCGCGCTCCAGCAGCCGCGGGAAGAGGTCGAAGACGCGCTCCATGTCCGCGCCGATCTCCTTGTCGCGGCGCAGGTAGGCGCCCATGTCGAGGTTCTCGCGCACGGTCATGCGGGCAAAGCAGCGCCGCCCCTCCGGCGCCTGCGACACGCCGAGCTTGACGATCTCCGCGGGCGGGGTGCGCGTGATGTTCTCGCCCAGGAAGCGGATGTCGCCCGTGCGCGGCGGCGTCAGCCCCGAGATCGATCGCAGCGTCGTCGACTTGCCGGCCCCGTTTGAGCCGATCAGCGTGACGCACTCGCCTTCCTCGACGGTCACCGAGATGCCCTTGAGCGCCTCGATGTTGCCGTAGAACGTGTGGATGTCGTCGACTTCGAGCATGGCCATCAGCCCTCACCGCTTTCCTGGCGCTGGCGCTCGGCTTCCTGCTTGCCGAGGTAGGCCTCGACGACGACCGGGTCGTTGCGCACCGACTGCGCGTCGCCCTCGGAGATCTTCTCGCCATGATCGAGCACGGTGACGTACTCCGAGACCCCCATCACGACCTTCATGTCGTGCTCGATGAGCAGGATCGACAGGCCCATCTCGTCGCGCAGGCGCTCCATGAAGCGCGTCAGGTCGGCCGACTCCTGCGGGTTCATCCCGGCGGTCGGCTCGTCGAGCAGCAGCAGCTTGGGCTCGGAGGCCAGCGCGCGGGCGATCTCCACGCGGCGCTGGTCGCCGTAGGCGAGGTTCGTCGCGAGCTGGTCGTGCAGCGCCACACGCAGCCCGACGTAGGACAGCATCTCGACCGCCTTCGCGCGGACCGTGCGCTCCTCGCGGCCCACCCGCGGAGGCCGCAGGATCGAGCCGATCAGGCCGGCGCTCATCCGCGCGTGCTGTCCCACCATCACGTTCTCGACGGCGGACATCGTGCCGAACAGGCGGATGTTCTGAAACGTGCGCGCCAGACCGAGGGACATGATCCGGTCCGGCCGCCCCCCGGTGATGTTCGCGCCGCCGAAGCTGACCCGCCCGAGCGTCGGCTTGTACAGGCCCGTGAGGATGTTGAAGAACGTCGTCTTGCCGGCGCCGTTGGGACCGATCAGCGAGACGATCGCCTTGTTGGGGATCGAGAACGAGACGTCGTTGACGGCGGTCAGGCCACCGAACTGCTTCGTGATGCCGCTCGCCTCGAGCAGGCTGCCGCCGGCGTGGCTCATGGCACCTTGGCCTCGTAGCTGTCGTCGTCGACGGCGAGATCCTCCACCCCGGCCGTCAGCTCGATCTGCCGTCGTCGCTCGGGCAGCAGCCCCTCGGGACGCAGCACCATCATGATCACGAGCAGGAAGCCGAAGATCCCGAACGACAGCTCGGTGAGATCGAAGTCCAGGCCGATCTTCGCGGGCACGTCGTTGAGCACGTCGGGGATCAGGCGGTTGTTGATGAACGACAACGCAACGGCTCCGATGACCACGCCCCAGATCGAGCCCAGGCCGCCGAGGATGATCATCGCGAGGATGAAGATCGAGAACGAGAACTGAAACTGGTCGGCGTTGACGGTGTTGAGGTAGGAGCCCAGAAACGCCCCCGACACTCCGCCGAACGCGGCTCCCGTGCCGTAGGCGAGGAGCTTCGTCTTGACCAGCGGCACGCCCATGCTGACGGCCGCGACCTCGTCTTCGCGCAGCGCGATCCACGCGCGGCCCAGGCGCGAGTCGACCAGGCGGAAGTTCACGAACAGCGCGATCAGCACGAGCGCGAAGGCGACCCAGTACCAGGGTCTGAGCTGCAGCGAGTTGAACGCCTCCAGGAAGGGCAGGTCGATCTTGTCGACCGGCGTGATCCCCTGGCGGCCGGCGGTGAGCTGCGTGCCGAAGCCCTTGATCTCGTCGCCGTTGATCGCGATGCGGCCGACGATCTCGCCGAACGCGAGCGTCACGATCGCGATGTAGTCGCCGCGCAGGCGCAGCGTGGGCAACCCGATCACCATCCCCGCGATCGTCGTGGCGATGATCGCCAGGACGACGATGAGGAGGAAGTTCATATGGATGCCGGGCAGCTCCGCAGCCGGCCCGCTGACAAGGATGTGCACGCCTTCGCCGCCGTCGGCGGTGATGTGAAACAGCGACCCGAAGTACCCCATCGTGTAGGCGCCGATGGCGAAGAACGCGACGTATCCGAGGTCCAGCAGGCCGGCGAAGCCGACGATGATGTTCAGCCCGAGCGCCATGACGACGTAGGCCAGCGCGATCGTCGCGTCGTCGATGAAGCCGCCCTCGCCATCGATGAACAGCGGCAGCAGCGCGCCGGCGAGGATCGCCGCGATGGCCAGCCCGATGCGGACCTCGCGCGGCAGCCCGAAGCTCCCGTTCTGCGACGGGTCGGTGGCCTTCGCGCCGGGGGCCGCGGTGGCGGTGCTCATGTCAGCCGGCCTCCCGTGTCTGCTCGCCGAGCAGCCCGGATGGCTTGAAGACCATGATCAGGACCAGATAGGCGAAGACGATCGCGGGCGTCCATTCGCTGCCGATGCGGTTGTCGGAGATCTGCTGGATGAAGCCGATGATGAGTCCGCCGAGCACCGCCCCGCGGATGTTGCCGATGCCGCCCATGACCGCGGCCGTGAAGGCGATCAGGCCGGCCGTGAAGCCCTGGAAGTACCAGATCGTCGTCTGGTAGAGCGCGTAGATGAGGCCCGCGGCGCCGGCCAGCATCCCGCCGATCAGGAACGTGGCGGAGATCGTCGTGTCGACGTTGATGCCCATCAGCCGCGCCGCGTCGGGGTCCTGAGCCGTCGCGCGCATCGCCTTGCCGAGCCGGCTGCGGGCGATGAACGTCGTCATCATCAGCACCAGCGGGATCGTGACCGCGACGGCGAGCATGTCGCCGTTGGTGACGCTCACGCCCAGCACGTTGACGAGCTCCTTCTGGGAGTTGATGAGGTCCTCGATGCCCTGTTGCGAGCCGCCGCGCCACAGCAGCCCGACGTTCTGCAGAATGAAGGAGAAGCCGACCGCCGTGATCAGCGGCGCGAGCTTGGGGGCATCGCGCAGCGGGCGGTAGGCGACCCGCTCGATCATGACGTTCAGCACCCCGAGCGCGATCATCGACACGAGCAGCGTCAGCAGCAGCCCGACGACGAGGCCGGGCACCCCGGTCGTGGCCGTCAGCCCGACCGTGCCGAACAGGCCGGCGGCGACGAACGAGCCCAGCATGAAGACCTCGCCGTGGGCGAAGTTGATCAGCTCGACGATGCCGTAGACGAGCGTGTACCCGATCGCCACGAGCGCCCAGATCGCGCCGTTGGACAGCCCGTCGACGAGGTTGTTGCCCAGCCGCGACAGGTCGCCTTCGCTGCGCAGGTCATGGATGCCGAAGGCCAGCGGCATGATCAGCAGGACGACGATCAGGCCGTACTGCGACAGAAAAGAGCGCACCGCGCGCGCTGCAGGCGGCTTTGCTGCGGGAATGCTTGCGGCTGCCATGCCATGAACCTCGCTGCTGAATCGCGGTGAGCGGCTGCGCGGGGGTGGGGGCGAGCCCCCGCCCCCGCGCGGCACGGGTCATCCCTACGTGGCGGCCTTCACCGACTTCAGGAAGACCTGCTGGCCCTTCTCGACCTTGTAGACGCCGTAGTCCGTCAGCGTCGTGTCGCCGTTCTCGTCGATCGAGTACGTACCCAGCGGGCTGTCGCGATCCTCGGTGGCGAACAGCGCCTTGACGATGTCCTCGCGCTTGCCGGTCTGCGAGCGCTCGATCGCGTCGAGCACCAGCGACATCGCCTCGTACCCATAGATCGAGTACGGGTTGGGGTTCTTCTCGCCGTACTCCTTCTCGTAGTCGGCGAAGAACTTCGCGCCGGCCTCGCCGTAGCTGTCCGGAGACAGCGTGGCGACGGTCAGCTTGACCTTCTTGGCCACGGAGGCCGGGATGCCGCCCTCCTTCGGATCGAAGAAGCCGGTCTCCGCGACGCCGTCGGGGCCGTAGAGCTTCGCGGACGGCAGCGCCGCCGAGAAGTCCTTGTAGATCTGGACGCCGTTGTTCGACGTGATGCCTGAGTACACGAAGCAGTCAGCGCCCTGCGACTTGGCCCGCGATGCCAGCGAGCGGTAGTTCGGCGCCTTCGGGTCGATGCCCTCGTTGAAGATGATGTTCAACTGCTGTTTCTTCGCAGCGAGCTCGATGTTCTTCGCCAGGCCGGCGCCGTAGACCTCCTTGTCGTTGGTCATCGCGACCTTCTGGCAGCCGTCCTCCTTCATGATCGTCGCCAGCGCCGCGCCCTGGATCGTGTCCTTGGGCACGATCCGCACGTAGTTGCGGAAGCCGCTGGGGTAGTACTTCTGCGGCGTTCCGGGGTCGGCACCGGGCTCGTCGGAGGTCAGGCCTACCGCCGTGTTGGCGGGCGAGACCTGCGGCACCTTGGCGTCGCTCAGGATCGGGATCGAGATCGCGCTCGCACCCGAGTTGAACTCGCCGATGAGGGCGACGGTGCTGTCGTCCTGTGCAGCGGCACGAGCGTTCGCGGAGACGTTCTCCGCCGTCCACGTGCCGGCCTGCGCGCTCGAGTCGTCCTTGGAGATGTACTTGATGTTGAAGTTGCCGGCCTTGTTGTTGGCCTGCTTCAGCGCAAGCTTGATGCCGTTGACGAGGTCGGTCGTCTGCGGCCGCTGCGCGCCCTGCAGCGGCAGGCTCGAGCGGACGGTGAGGGTGCCCGAAGCGGTGCCGCCCGTGGTCGTCGTGCCCTCCGCGCTGCTGCCGCCGCCGCTTGGCTCGTCATCGTCGCCGCAGGCTGCGACTCCGAGCGCCAGTGCCGGCACCAGCAACCCCAGAGCGGTTGCTCGATTGAAACGCAAGATGAATTCCCTCCTTGGTGGGACTGAACACGGAAGCGCGCCGATCGTACACCGGTTCACCAGCTTCTTGTGCGGGTTGACGCTTGGCGTGCAAACGCGCCAACGCGCGATCGCCACGCGGGCCAGGTCGGCCGGCCCGCCCGTCAGTCGCGGACGTGGAGCACCTTGTCGAGCACGAACTGCGAGCGCCGCACGCGGTTGCCGGCATACGTCGACAGGCTGGTGTCGCCAAACCGGTCTATCGAGTAGCGCCCGAGGACCGAGTCGCGGTTGCGGATCGTGAGGAACGCGTCGGTGACCGCCTGACGGTTGTTGCCCCTGGTTCCGGCAGATCGGATCGCGTGCAGCACGGCGCTCGCCGCCTCGTAGGCCTGCAGGGCCTCGGGCGCCGGCTGGCGCCCGAGCGTCATGCGGAAGCGGTCGCGGAAGGCGCGCGCGCTGGGCGGCAGCAGGCGCGCGGGCAGCGCCGACGTCGTCACGCGCATCCTTCGCTGCACCGCGGCCGGCAGCCCGTCGAGAAACGCCTGGTCGGCGACCGCGGCCGGGCCGAACAGCAGCATCGACGGATCCGCCGCCGCGACGGCCGTGAAGATGCGCGCGGCGCCGGTGTCCGTCGTGCCGGCGAAGACGAACGCGTCGGCGCCGGTCTCGGCGACCTTCCGCGCGGCGCGCGTCAGGTCGCCCCTGCTCGCGTCGATCCTCCCGCGGTCGAAGACCGCCAAACCCTGACGCTCGGCGGCCTTCTCGACCGCGTCGGCGATCCCGCCGCCGTAGATCTCGCGGTCGGCGAGCAGCGCGATCCTGTGCACGCCCGCGGCCTTCATGTAGCCGACCAGCGCCGACGCCTGGACGTGATCGGCCGGGACCACGCGGGCGAAGGTGCGCTCGCCCGAGGGATAGAAGCGATCGGGCTCGCCCTGGCGGCGGCTGACCCGCGTGAGCCCGTCGTACGTGCTGGACGGGCTGACCTGGAGGATGTGGCCCTCGTTGGTGAGCGGCAGCGACAGCGCCGTCGCAGCCGAGTCGCGCTCGCCGATGTAGGCGATCGCGTTGAGGTCGCGGATCGCCTTGCGGGCGTTGTCGAGCACCCTCTCGGCGGTCCAGGTGCGGGTCTCGGGGGTCGCGGAGTCAAGCGGCACGTAGGTGACCGCAAACGGCCCGATCTTGCCGCCCGCATCCTGCAGCGCGAGCTTGATCGCGTCGACCATGTCACGGGCGCGAGCGCGGTCGGGGCCCTGCAGCGGAAGGCTGGAGTAGATCGTCAGCGTGTCGCTGCCGTCCTGGACGGCGGTGTTCTTCTCGCTGCCGCAGGCGGTCAGCCCCGTGGCGAGCGCGATCGCCCCGAGCACGCAGACGACGGCCGCACGGAACCCGCCGGGCACCGGGATGGCTATTCCCGGTTGGGCAGGTACGGGGCGAGGATCTTCGCCGTCGCGGCGAGCATGATGATCACCGACGTGATCATGAACGCGTCGATCGACTTCCAACCGACCGCCCAGAGGACGATCCATATGGCCAGGCCGAAGGTTGTGGCGAGGACGAGTCCCATGCGGCGCCAGACTAACCGATGAGCCCGGCGGCGAGGTCCGCAACGAGCTCGCCCGCGACCGCGGCCGGATCGGCGGCCTCCGACACGGCGCGGATCAGGCGGCTGGCGACGATGACGCCGTCGGCGCCGGCGGCGGCCGCCGCGGCGGCCTGGGCCGGAGTCGAGATCCCGAAGCCGAGCGCGACCGGCACCTCGGTGCGCTCCTTGACGCGAGCCAGCAGGCCACCGACGTGGTCGCCCAGCGCCGGCCGCTCGCCGGTCGTCCCGACGACGGACACGACGTAGATGAAGCCGCGCGCCTGCGCGGCGATCGCCGTCAGGCGATCGTCGGGCGTCGTCGGCGCGACGAGCGCGACGAGCGCCACCGCGGCCGCGTCGCAGGCGGCCCGCAGCTCGCCGGCCTCGTGCAGCGGCAGGTCGGGCACGATCAGGCCGCTGATGCCGGCATCGCCGAGGCGGCGCGCGAACGCCGCGGCGCCGCGCGCGAGCACGAGGTTGACGTAGCACATGAGCACCACCGGAACGCGCCGCGCAAGCGCCGCGCCGACCTCGAGCACGCCCTCCAGCGTCGCGCCCGCCTGCAGCGCGGCGGTGCCCGCGGCGTGGATCACCGGGCCGTCGGCCAGCGGGTCGGAGGACGGCACGCCGAGCTCGACGAGATCGGCGCCGTTGGCGGCGTAGGCCTCGCCGATCGCCAGCGAGGTGGCGAGGTCCGGGTAGCCGCCCATGACGTAGGGCATCAGCGCGGCACGGCCGCGGCGCAACGCGAACGCCGTCGCGATCCGGTCCTCACCGCTCTGCGGCACGGCGGGAACGCGGTCGCGCGCGGGCTTGGAGGTCATCCGCACGCTCCGCGCGCGCGGCCGGCGGCGACGTTCGGACGGTCGCTAGCCATCGTGGGCGATGACCTCGGCGAGGTCCTTGTCGCCGCGGCCCGACAGGCAGACGAGGTCGAGCGTCGAGTCCTCGCCGTCCTCGTGCAGCGCGTAGTACAGCGCATGCGAGGTCTCCAGCGCCGGGATGATCCCCTCCAGCCGGGTGACCTTCTTGAAGGCCTTGACCGCGTCGTCGTCCTCGACGGCGACGTAGCGCGCGCGGCCCGAGTCGCGCAGGTAGGCGTGCTCGGGCCCGGAGCCCGGATAGTCCAGGCCCGCGGAGATCGAGTGCGCCTCGGTGACCTGGCCGTCGTCGTCCTGCATGACGGCCGACAGCGACCCGTGCAGCACGCCGCTGCGCCCGCCGGCGGTCAGCGGCGCGCCGTGGCGGCCGCTGTCCATCCCCTCACCCGCGGCCTCGACGCCGATCAGCACGACACCGACATCCGCCACGAACGGCGTGAAGATGCCGATCGAGTTCGAGCCGCCGCCGACGCAGGCGATGACGCGGTCGGGCAGGCGGCCGGCGCGCGCCAGCAGATCCGCGCGCGCCTCGTCGCCGATGACCCGCTGCAGGTCGCGCACAAGCGCCGGGTAGGGCGCGGGCCCCACGGCCGAGCCGATGATGTAATGCGACGTGGCGACCGTCGTCACCCAGTCGCGGATCGCCTCGCTGACGGCCTCCTTCAACGTGCGCGCACCGGCCTCGACGCTGACGACCTCGGCGCCCAGCAGGCGCATGCGCTGGACGTTGGGGGCCTGGCGGCGGATGTCCTCGGCGCCCATGTAGACGATGCACTCGAGGTCCAGCAGCGCGCAGGCGGTCGCGCTCGCCACGCCGTGCTGGCCGGCGCCGGTCTCGGCGATGACCCGGCCCTTGCCCATGCGCTTGGCCAGCAGCGCCTGCCCGAGCGCGTTGTTGAGCTTGTGCGAGCCGGTGTGCATGAGGTCCTCGCGCTTGAGCCAGATCTCACGCCCGGCGAGCTCGGAGAGGCGCTCGGCGAGGTACAGCGGCGTCGGACGGCCGGCGAAGTCGCGCAGCAGGCCGCCCAGCTGCGCCCGGTAGCCCGGGTCGTCGCGCACCGCGACCCAGGCGGCCTCGAGCTCGGCGAGCGCTGGCATCAGGGTCTCGGGGACGTACTGGCCGCCGTACGGGCCGAAGCGATGCTCCACACCGGCCTCGACGACCGGGCTGAAGTCGGTCATCGCGCCATCCTAGTGGCCTTTCTGCCGCCCGCGGGACGGTCCACGTGGCGCGCGCTCAGGACGACTGCGCGATCTCCGGACCGCGCACGGCCTCGTAGAACGCGTGCAGCTTCGCCGGATCCTTGATGCCCGGTGCCGACTCGGTGCCGCTCGCGACGTCGACGGCGAACGGGTCGGCGGCGGCGATCGCCTCGCTGACGTTGGCGGGGTTCAGCCCGCCGCTGAGGATGACCGGCGCAGTGAGGTTGGCTTCGCGCACGAGGTCCCAGTCGATCGTCTGGCCCGTGCCGCCCGGCACGCCCTCGACGTGGGCGTCGAGCAGCAGGAAGTCGGTGTGGAACGCGGCGGCGGCCTGCAGGCTAGCCCGCGACTGCACGCGCACGGCCTTGAGGACCTTCGCGCCGGTGCGGCGCGCGACCTCGCTGCAGAAGACCGGTCCCTCGTCGCCGTGCAGCTGGACGAAGTCCAGCCCGGCGGCCTGGACCGCGAGGTCGATCTCGTCCATGCGCGCGTTGACGAACACGCCGGTGAGGTGCACCGTGCGCCGCAGCGCCGAGCCGATCAGCTGCGCTTCGTCCGGCGCGCAGCGCCGCGGCGACCCGGCCCAGAAGATCATCCCGAGCGCCCATGCGCCCGCCTCGGCCGCCAGGTGCGCGTCGTCGAGCCGCGTGATCCCGCAGTGCTTGATGCGCGTCGGCAT
>Ga0136614_10002357_pt1 | contig 11731 bp, 9 predicted proteins | sample AntDrymUQ2792106_2_FD_106643 | JGI IMG/M metagenome (GOLD analysis project Ga0136614, IMG submission 106643) | Polar desert sand microbial communities from Dry Valleys, Antarctica - metaG UQ279 (21.06) | ecosystem: Environmental > Terrestrial > Soil > Desert | place: Antarctica: Dry Valley...
ATCGATCGCTGCTCCACGCTTTCGCGCTGGGGATCACCGCGGCCTTCCTCTCCTCCTGCGCGGCCGGACCGCCGCCGCGTGAGATCGCGGAGGCGCGGCTCGCCATCCAGGAGGCGAAGAACGCCCGCGCCGACCAACGCTCGACGCGGCAGTACGACGCCGCGGTGGCTCACCTGAACGTCGCCCAGGGATCGTGGGAACAGCAGAAGGACGCCGTCGCCGCGGCACACTGGGCGCGCCTCGCCGAGGGTGAGGCCCGCGACGCGCAGTATCGCGCCGAGCTCGCCCAGCTCGAGGAAGATCTTCGTCTCCAGAGGGACCGGCGGGCCCGCGGCGAGATCTCCGTGCGCGACGCCGAGATTGCGGCCCTGCAGGGTGAGGCACGGGTCGAGGCGGAGAAGCGGGCCGCGGACGCGGAGGCCCGAGCCCGCTCCGAGGCGGAGGGGCGCGCTCGCGAGGAGCGGATGCGCCTCGAGGGCGAGCTCGCCCGGCGCGAGACGCAGGCTCTCGAGACGGAACGGATGCGCGCGGAGGCCGAGGCGCGCCTCGCGGCCGAACGCGAGCGTTCCGAGCGAGAGTCGACTCAGCGCACGCAGGCGGAGCGGGACCGGGTCAGCGCCGACCTCGAGAAGATGCGCGCGGAGCTGGAGCAGAGCCGGATGGCGGCCGAAGAGGCCAAGAAGGCCGCCGAGGCCGAGCGCATGAAGCTCGACGAGCAGCGCCGCGCGGACGAGGCGCGGACGGCGGAGATTACGAAGCTGAGGCAGGAGCAGGAGAAGACGCGGGACGAGCTGCGAGCCACCCTTTCGCGCCTGGCGCAGGTTCGCGAGGAGGCCCGGGGACTGATCGTGACGCTTCCCGGGAGCATTTACTTCGACGTGAACAAGTCGGACGTGAAGCCCGCGATGCGGGCCCGCCTGACCGAGATCGCGAAGGCGCTCGCCGCCGTGCCGGATCAGCGCGTCTTGATCGAGGGGCACACGGACTCGGACGGCTCGAACGAGTACAACCTGCAGCTCTCGCAGCTCCGATCGGAATCGGTCCGCTCGGTGCTGCTGGCCGGTGGCGTCACCGCCGGGCGCCTCGAGGCACACGGCTACGGCGAGACGAAGCCGGTCGCCCCGAACGCGAACGCGGCCGGAAAGGCGCAGAACCGGAGGGTGGAGCTCGTCCTCGAAGGCTCCGCCGGGGCGCAACCGCAACCCTGAGGCCGATCCGGGGCCCCGGGCCCTACGGATGATCGCGGCGGGGAGGTGAAAGCCTCCCCGCCTTTCTTTGAGCTCATCGATTCGTGATGATCGGTCGATCGTGAGAGCGCGTTGCTGAGCCGCTTCGCCCGCGTCGTCGAGGGCATCTTCGGCGCAAGCGCCTCGACCGCGGCCGCGATGCTGGAGACGGTCGCCACGATCCTCCTCGTCGCGACCGTGGCGCTTGCGCTCGCGCGAGCTGTGATCGCTTTGCGGGCCTGGCGTCACGGGTGGGAGACAGGCCTCGTCGTGCGCTGCCGGCAGTGCGCCCGCCTCGCGGCGGACCCGGATCATCCCGTCTGTCCGGCCGGTCACCCGGTCCGTTTTCCGCCGCTGGCGGCGCGCCGGGAGGAGCTGCGCCGGCGCATCTTTCGATGGCGACGCGCCGCGATGGCCTACCCCATCGTCCTCTCGGGCGCGATCGCCGTCCTCGCCGGCGTGGGCTTCGGGGCGCTCCGGGTCGGGCGCCTCCGGAGCCCGCTCGCGGCCATGGCGGCCTCCCTCGCGTTCTACTTCTGCGTCGCGCTCCTGTACGCGGCCTGGCAGGCGCTCTCCTCCGAGTGGCTCGGCTGGCCCTCCCGACTCCTCCACGCCGGCCTCGCGGTGATCCTCGCGATCCCCCTTCTCTTCCTCGGCTCTCTGTCGCGCGCCTTCGAGCCGGTCGAGACGCGCGTCCTCGGCCACCTCTGGAGCACGCCGACCGCGGTCTACCTCTCGACGGGCGGACGGGCCCGGCGCGTCGCGCCCGCGGCCGCACGGGCCGAGGCACTGCTCATCGAAGCCCGGGCGCCCGCGGCCGGCATCGTCTGGCAGGGGATCAAGGGCATCCGGGTCGGGGACGCCGAGGTCGCGTGGAGGGGATCGGGCGGCCGGACCGCCCGTTGGCTCGACCGCTGGGCGGAGGAGGACGGATCCTCTGGTCTTCTCGTGCGACGGGCCGTCGCGGTTGACGTTCCGCCGAACGTTCGCGTTCGGATCCTTCGGGAGGGGGACGCGATCCGACTGGTAGCTGAGCGCTAGTCAAGAAGCGAGGTCTACCGCGTTAGGTTCGCCGCGCAAGGAGTCTCCGCGAAGTTACCGAGCGGAGGAGGCTTGCGCGGCGGGAGGCGGAGCGCCCGCGAGGCGCAGCCGAGCAAGCGGAGCCGACGTTAGCCGTCCCGGGGAGGTTTCTTGAGCGCCGCCTGCGGCCGGCCCTCCTCCGCGAAGCGGATCAGCGCGAGAACCAGCGCGAGAATGAGCGGCCCCAGGAACAGGCCGATCGGGCCGAACGCCGCGAGGCCGCCGAGCACGCCGATAAAAATCGGAAGCGTCGCGATCTCCGCGCGTCCCGAGATGAAGAGCGGACGAAGGAAGTTGTCCGCGAGGCCGACGACGGCCACCCCCCAGATCGCCATGAAGATGGCGGCTCCCCACCGCCCTTGGGCGACCAGAACGATGGCGGCCGGCGCGAGGACGATCCCCGTGCCGACCATCGGGATGAGGGACGTGACGGCGGCGACGACCCCGAAGACCACGGGGGACGGAAGGCCGGCGATGGCGAAAGCGATCCCGGTGAGGACGCCCTGCGCGAGGGACGTCAGGAGAGAGCCGTAGACGACCGCCTCGGTCACCTCCGACAGATGCTTCACGAGGCTGCGCTTGCGATCCTCTTCCAGGGGGACCAGCGCGACGCCGCGGCGCGCGATCTCTTCGCCGTCGCGGAAGAAGAAGAAGAGGATGAAGAGCATCAGCGTCAGCCCGACGAACGCGCCGAGTGCCCCGAGGAAGACGAACCGGCTGTTCTCCACCGCGAACTCCAGAGCCGTCCGCGCCCCCTGCACGACCCACTGCTGGATCTGCTCGACGCTGATCGGAAGGCGTTCGGCGAGCCACGCCGCGGCTTTCCGCAACTGCGGAATCCGGAGAATGTCCTGGGGCCGGGCGATCCGATAGCGTCCCGCCGCTTCCCCCACGCGGCGGATCAGGTCGCTGGACTGGCTCGCGAAGGCGATGACCAGCAGCGTCACCGGAATCACGATTCCCAGCGTCACGCCGACGGTCATCAGAAACGCGGCGAGCCCGCGCCGCCCCTTGAGTTTCCGCCGGAGCTTGCGATTCAGGGAGAAGAGGAGAAAAGCCAGTAGGGCCGCCCAGAGCATAGGGCCGACGAAAGGGCGGAAGATCAGGAAGAGGGCGTATGCGAGGAGAGCGGAGACCACGAGGCCGAAGACCCGCGCATAGAACCGCTCCTGCGTCGTCGGAGTGGGCATTGGACCTCGCGTGCCGTCGCGAGCGAGTACATGCCACGCGGCCGAGCCGCTCGCGCGCGGACGTTGCGCGGATGCTAGCATGCGCGGGATGTCGTGGCCCGATCCGCCGCGGCCGCATCTCCCTTCGGATCCCCACGATCGCGGAGAATGGGAGGACGGCGCGCCGCCGGCGCGCGCCGACCGGCTCGTCGCCCTCCAGGTTCTCCGCGAGGAGGCGGAGCGGGAGGGCTTCACGCGCGTGGGGGTCGCAGCCGTCGCACCGCCTCCAAAGTTCGAGCGCTATCGCGCCTGGCTGGCCGGAGGCCTCCATGCGGGCATGGAGTACCTACGCCGGACCGCGGCGATGCGGGCGGATCCGGGGACGCTGCTGCCGGGGGCCCGGACGATCCTCTGTCTCTCCTCTCCCCACCCCGCGGCGTCCCCCATTGCAGCGGACGGCTCGCGAATCGCGCGCTACGCCTTCGGCTCCGACTATCACTGGAGGCTCCGGCGCCGGGCCATCGCGGTCGCGGAGAGGTCGGCGGCGCGGATCGGCCCCTTCCGCTACCGGGCCTGTGTGGACTCCGCGCCGCTCTCCGAGCGCTCCTTCGCGGCGGCAGCGGGGCTCGGGTGGATCGGGAAGAACGGATGCCTCATCGACCCGGACCGGGGGTCCTTCATTCTGCTCGCGGAGGTCCTGACCGACCTCGACCTCCCCGTGGACTCCCCCGTCGCGGAGCAGTGCGGCTCCTGTGTCCGCTGTCTCGAGGCCTGCCCGACGGACGCGTTCGTCGAGCCCGGAGTCGTCGACGCCGGGCGCTGCATCGCCTACTGGACGATCGAGCACCGCGGCGCAATCCCCGATTCGATGAAGCCTGCGATCGCCGAGCACGTCTTCGGCTGCGACATCTGCCAGGAGGTCTGTCCCTGGAATGGGCCGGTCCTTCGCGACGCCGGGCCTTCTCCCGCGGGACTGCCGACCCGCTCGGAATGGCTCGCGACCGGGCCCGGCGCCTGGCGCCGCCGTTGGGCCGGAACGGCGCTCGCGCGGGCCGGACGCCGCGGGATCCAGCGCAACGCCGCGATCTCATCGGGCGCCGCGTCCCATGCGGCCGCCCTTCCGGCGCTCGTCGCCGCGCGCGAGGCGCGGGAGCCCGGCCTCGCGGACGCCGCGGCCTGGGCGGCCGACCGGCTCGGGGCCGGGGCCCGCTGAACCGAAAGGAATCGACATGGACTTGCAGTTGACACTCTTCGCCGTCGGCCTGGTGCTGTCTCTCGCGCTCTCCGCCTTCTTCGCGGGCGCCGAGACCGCGCTCGTCTCCCTCGGCCGCATCGAGCTCCAGCGCATGCGCGAGGCCGGGGATCGTCGTTACGAGATCATCCGCAAGCTCAAGTCGCAGACGTCCCGCCTGCTCGCGACCATCCTGATCGGCCAGAACCTCTTCAACAGCGCGGCGTCCGCCCTTGCCACGGCCATCGCCACCGCCTATATCGGGGAGACATGGGGCGTCCCCGCCGCCGTCCTGTTCTCGACGGTCGCGCTCTTCGTGTTCGGTGAGATGACGCCGAAGGCCATCGGCGCGGCATCGCCCGTCGCGATCTCGCGCGCCGTGGCGGTGCCGATCGCCTTCCTCATGCGGATCCTGACCCCGGTGGCCACGCTCGTCGTGAGGATGACGACGCGCACGCTCCGCCTCCTCGGGGTGCCCGAGAAGGAGCCGACCTTGACGGAAGAGGAGATGAAGAGCGTGATCAACCTCGGGGCGGACGAGGGCCTCATCCACGGAGAGGAGCGACGCCTCCTCCACAAGGTCCTGGAGTTCGGAGACCGGACCGTGCGCGACATCATGGTTCCGCGGACCCGCGTCGTGGCGGTCCCCGCCGAGGCGAAGTTCGTCGACGTGTCGAAGGTCCTCCGGGAGCACCAGTTCTCGCGGCTTCCCGTCTATCGGGGAACGCTCGATAACATCGTCGGGATCCTGCACGCGAAGGACCTCTTCGACCTGTCCGACGATGCGGAGCGGTCGTTCGCGCTCGAGAGGCACGTGGACCCCCCGTTCCTGGTTTCGGAGTTCAAGCGGGCAGAAGACATGTTCCGGGAGATGCGCCGCCGCCGGACGCACATGGCGGTCGTGGTCGACGAGTTCGGAGGCACGGCCGGAATCGCGACGATCGAGGATGCGATCGAGGAGCTCCTCGGGCCGATCCAGGACGAGTTCGACGAGGAGGAGAGCCCGGGATTCGTCGCGGCCGGGGAGCGCAACTTTCTCCTCGACGGCAGCTTCCGCCTGGACGACATCGAGGAGCAGTTCGGGATCGACTTCCCGCGCGACGACGCGGAGACGGTCGCCGGGCTCCTGACGCTGCGCTTCGGGCGGATCCCGCGCAAAGGCGAGCGATGGCGGGGGCGCCGTGCGGAGTTCGTCGTGGAAGACGCCACGCCGACCGCGATCAAGAAGGTCCGGATGATCCTTCCGGAGACGGTGCGCGCGGAGTCGCCGGCGCGATGAGCGGCGAGAAGCGCACCGTCACATTGATCCGCGGCGACGGGATCGGGCCGGAGGTCGCGGAGGCGGTCCTCGCGGTGCTGGAGGGCACCGGCGCTCCCCTCGCGTTCGAGGAGGTCGTGGTCGGCCGTGAGGCGGAGAAGACGGGCGGAGAGCCACTCCCGGCGACCGCTCTCGAGTCGATCCTCCGGCACCGCGTCGCGTTGAAGGGGCCCGTGGGCACGCCGGTGGGGAAGGGGTTCGCATCCGTCAACGTGCGCCTGCGCAAGGAGCTCGACCTCTACGCGAACCTCCGACCGGTGAAGAACCTGCCGGGGATCGAGAGCCGGTTCCAGGGGGTCGACCTTGTCGTCGTCCGGGAGAACACGGAGGACCTCTACAGCGGCCTCGAGCACATCGTCGTCCCGGGAGTCGTCGAGTCGCTGAAGATCATCACGGAGAAGGCCTCGACGCGCATCGCGCGATTCGCCTTCGATTACGCGCGCAAGTACGGGCGCAAGCGCGTGACCGCGGTCCACAAAGCGAACATCATGAAGCTTTCGGACGGGCTGTTCCTCGACTGCTTCCGCAAGGTCGCCGAGGACTATCCCGACATCGCGGCGGACGACCGGATCGTGGACGCCACTTGCATGCGCCTCGTGATGAATCCCGAGATCTTCGACGTCCTCCTGCTCGAGAATCTTTATGGCGACATCGTTTCCGACCTCGCGGCAGGCCTCGTGGGGGGCCTCGGGCTCGTGCCCGGGGCGAACATCGGGACGGCGGCATCGGTGTTCGAAGCGGTGCACGGGACGGCGCCCGACATCGCCGGCACAGGCCGGGCCAACCCGACGGCCCTCATGATGAGCGCCATCCTCATGCTGCGCCACCTCGCGCTCGACGAGCTCGCCGGCCGGATCGAGCGGGCCCTCCTCGAGACGCTGCGCGCCGGGACCCGCACCCCGGACATCGGGGGGAGCGCATCGACGATGGAGTTCGCCCGGGCGGTCACCGCGCGCGCGGCGGGATGAGGGCCTCCCCCCGGCAGGCCGTCGTTCGGTTTGACCGGACCGGTTCCATGAGCGTTCTCCCTCCCGGTGGGAGCGCTCCTTCGCGCTTCCCGTCCTCGCCCGACGAGGAGCTGTGGACCGGCGGGCGCATCGACGTGGCGGCGGTCTTCGGGCGCAAGGCGCCGCTCGAGGTCGAGATCGGGAGCGGCAAGGCGCGGTTCCTGATCGAGTCTGCGGGCGCCTTCCCCCGTCACGACTTTCTCGGCCTCGAGCTCTCGCTCGCCTATTACAGGATCTGCAGGGAGCGAGTCGGCCGCTCGGGGCTCTTCAACGCGCGTGTCGTCCGGGCGGACGCCCGGCGATTCGTGGAGGCCGCCCTTGCGCCCGGTTCGGTCCGCGCCTTCCATGTCTATTTTCCCGACCCCTGGCCGAAGAAGCGTCAGCGCAAGCGCCGGCTCCTCGATGGGGTCTTCTTAGAGATGCTCGCCTCGCGCCTCGAGTCCCAGGGGACCGTCCGGATCGCCACGGACCACGGCGGCTACCAGGCCCTGCTCGAGCCGGTGATCGAGTCGGTGCGCGGGGTCGAGCGCCGCGACTGGGACCTCCTGCGCCCGCCCGCTCCGAGCCATTACGAGCTGAAGTACCGGGCCGAGGGGAGGCCGATTTGGAGGTGGCTTCTGGTGAAGGTGGAAGGTGAGAGGTGAGAGGTGAGAGGTAACTGCGGCCCCTTCCACCTGACACCTAACACCTTCCCTCACGGCTCCGGCGGGGCGACCGTGCCTTCCAGCGAAACGACGCGCTCGAGGAAGCGGCGGAAGTACTCCGCGCCCGAGACGATCGCAACGGCGACGACAACCCAGAGGGCCGCCTTCGCCGGGACGACGAGCTCCGCATAGCGCAAGGTCAGGATGAGGAGCGACACCGCGACCACCTGAGAAAACATCTTCGCCTTCCCCCAGCCGGAGGCGGAGATCAGGATGCCCTGTGCGGACGCGATGGCACGGAGACCCGACACCGCGAACTCCCTCCCCACGACGACCACGACCATCCACGCGGGCGCGAGCCCGAGCTCGACGAGCGAGATGAGGGCGCCAGAGATCAGGAGCTTGTCCGCGATGGGGTCGAGCAGGGTTCCGAGCGTCGTCACCTGTCCCCGGCGCCTCGCGAGCCAACCGTCGAGGAAGTCCGTGGAGATCGCGACGAGGAAGATCAGGAGGCCGACGATCTCCCGTCCGTCGAAACGCGTGAGCAGGACGACGACGAGAAACGGGACGAGGAAGATGCGCAGCAGCGTCAGGGAATTCGGAAGATTGAGATGCAAGCTTGTCTCTCGGCTGATCGCGCCCGGAGAGTCGGGCCCGGTGATAATAGACCGCATGGACGTCCCGTGCCCGGTGCACGCGGGTCGGCGCGCGCACCGGGGATGCCACCATTGCCGGCGTCCGATCTGCCGGCTCTGCGAGCTCCGCATGCGCGGGCACCTCTATTGCTCGCCGCGCTGCTCCCGGGATGACGGCCGCCACGCGGCCTGGAGCAGCATTCGTGCGCGCCTCGACGTTCCGGTCCGCCCGGGCCTCGCGATCGCGGCGGTCGCGCTCGCGGCGGCGGCGCCGACGGTGACGGCACTCCGCGCCGTGTCGCGCCTCGAACGACTCGACCCGCCGGCGCGGCCGATCGCGGCGCGGCGGCTGCGGGACGCCGCCCCTGCCATCGAGAGCGTGCAGGAAACCGCGGCGGGCATCCGGGTGACGGGGCACGCCCCCGAGGGCTCCGCGGCCTTCCTCTTCACGCCGGCCGGTTTCGCGGCGGCGACCTCCGTGTCCGGCGGGCGCTTTCAGTTCGACGGCGTCCGGGCGCCCGGCCCGTACCGGGTCGGTGCGATCCCTCTCTCGGAAGAGGCGGGCGCCCCCACCCCGCAACCCGGCCTCCCGTCCCCTGTGGCCGCGCCGCCTCCCGTGGGCTCGGAGCCGAAACGCGGCGGCGCGGCCCCGGACCTGACGCGCGGACCGCGGGAGTGGCGGGCGGTCGCGGTCACGTTCGACGCGGGCGCATCGGACCGGGGGGCTCCCGAAATCCTCGATCTCCTCGCCGCGCGAGGCATCCGCACGACCATTTTCCTGACCGGTGAGTTCATCCGGCGGTATCCGACGCTGGCGCGGCGCATCGCTCAGGAGGGCCACGAGGTCGGCAACCACACGACCGGCCACCCGCGCCTGACGACGTACGCACTCGACGGCCGCCAGGCGACGCGCGCCGGCGTGGACCGGGACTTTGTGCAGCGCGAGCTCAGGACGACCGCCGCCCTGTACCGGGAGGTGACGGGAGGGGACATGGCCCCCCTGTGGCGGGCCCCTTACGGCGAGCACAACGCGGAGATCCGGCGCTGGGCTGCCGAGGCCGGGTACTGGCACGTGGGATGGACGGCCGGCCGGGCCGGCCTCGACGGCATGGACTGGATCAGCGATCCTGCGGCGCCCGGCTACAGGGCCTCGGAGGAAGTCGTCGATCGGCTCGTGCGCCGCGCAGAGAACGGCGGGATCGTTCTGCTGCACCTGGGAAGCGAGCGGGACGATCCCGTCGGGGGGAAGCTCGCCGGGCTGTTCGACGGCCTCGCGGCGCGCGGCTTCCGCTTCGCGCGGGCGTCCGAGTTCCTGCTGCGGGCGGGGCAGACCCCCGAGAGGCTGGCGTCCTTCGCCTCTCCCGCGGCGCCCCCCTCCCGTTGAGCATCCCGTTCGGCACGGACGGGTGGCGCGGCGTGATCGCCGAGGACTGCACGTTCGCGCAGATCCGGTACATCGCGGCCGCGGCCGCCCGCGCGTACCGGGACGGGACGGGCCCGGGGGACCGTGGACGGATCGTCGTCGGGCACGACACCCGGTTCTTCTCTCCCGAGTTCGCAGCCGCGGTCGCGGCGGCGTTCGCGCGCGCGGGAATCGAGGTGCTGTTGACCGACCGCCCGATCCCGACGCCCGCCGTCTCCTTTCACGTGCGGCGGATGGGCCTCGCCGGCGGCGTCGCGATCACGGCGAGCCACAACCCCGCGCCTTACAACGGGTTCAAGCTCAAGGCCCACTTCGGCGGGAGCGCGACCCCGGAGATGTATGACGCGGTGTCTGAGCGCGCGGGGGAGCCCCCCCTCGACGAAGGGCCACGGGCCGCGGTGCGGACGCTCGACCTGCTCACGCCCTATCGGGATCACCTCGCTTCGCTCGTGGATCTGCCCGCGATGCGGGCGGCCGGCCTCTCCATCCTCGCCGATTCCCTGCACGGCGCCGCCGGGACTCTGCTCGCCGACATCCTCCGGGGCGGCCGGACCCGTGTCGTGCCCTTCCGCGCGAACCGGGACACGACGTTCGGCGGCGTTCACCCCGAGCCGATCGGAACGAACCTCGCCGCCGCGGCTGAGCGCGTGCGCGCGGAGGGCTTTGACCTCGCGGTCGCCCAGGACGGCGACGCGGACCGCCTCGGCGTCCTCGACCGGCGCGGGAGTTTCGTGTCGCCGCACCGCGTCCTCGCCCTCCTGCTCCTCCATGCCTTCAGGGGCCGCGGCCTGTCGGGAGGGATTGCGCGGACGTTCTCGACCTCGCTACTCATCGACCGGGTGGCCGCCGCCCTCGGCGAGCCGCTCGAGGAGACGGCGATCGGCTTCAAGCACATCGCGGAGCTCATGAACGCGGGCCGCGTCGCCGCGGGCGGCGAGGAGAGCGGGGGCTACGCCTTCGGGTTCTACCTCCCGGAGCGCGACGGCGTGCTATGCGCCCTGCTCCTCATCGAGAGCCTGGCCGCCGCGGGCCGTGACCTGGACGGGGCCCTCGACGCACTCACGGGGGAGTTCGGCGAGCTCGCGTACGGGCGGCGGGACGTCTACCTGCCGGTCGAGGTCATCGGGCGTTTTCTGGGAGAGGTGAAAGCCTCCCCACCGGAACGCGTCGCCGGGGAAGAGGTCACGGCGATCCGCGACAAGGATGGCGTGAAGTACATCTTCGGGGACCGGGGCTGGCTCCTCCACCGGCTCTCCGGCACGGAGCCGATGATCCGGCTGTACTGCGAGCACGAGTCGGACGCCGCGGTGCGCGCGGTGCTCGACGCGGGATTGGAGCGCCTCGCCGCCTTCGCCCGCTCCCAGGGCGAGACGCCGCGCGCCCATCTGTAGCCGCGAGCTTCGCCCGGTTCGCGGCGCGAGAAGTCTCCCGAGGAACCGAGGGAGGAGGCTCGCGCCGCGGGAGCCGAAGCGGTCGCGTAGCGAGCGCGAAGGCGACGTTCGCGCCGCGGGAGGCGGAGCGCAGCGAGGCGACAGCCGAGCAAGCGAAGCCGACGGTTAGCTACCCGCGACGGTCGTTGGGGGCGCGCACCACGTCCGTCGCGCGCCGCCGCGGCCGTGGGGGCTCCGTCAGCACGGTGCCCGAGCCCTCGAAGCGGATCTTCGGGGCGCTCCCGGCGTCCGGCTGCATCACCTCTTCGAGGAAGCGGTCCTCGACGACGGCGGGAACGAGCTGCCCGGACCAGGCGACGAGATCCCGCGAGGACACGATCAGGGGGTAATCGCTCGAGAGATCGTGGGCGATCAGCGGACCGGCGACCGAGAGCATCACGCTTCCACTCCCCTGGATCCGGAGCACGTCGACGCGGCGATTCTGGCGAAAGTCGTGGATCGGCTCGAGGCGAAAGGAGAGCCCCTGGTCGAGTGCCAACAGGCGCGTCCCCTCGAGGTAGAGGGAGTCGCCCGCGAGCTCTCGGCCGAAAGCGCGCCGGCCGATGTC
>Ga0136614_10002358_pt1 | contig 11730 bp, 10 predicted proteins | sample AntDrymUQ2792106_2_FD_106643 | JGI IMG/M metagenome (GOLD analysis project Ga0136614, IMG submission 106643) | Polar desert sand microbial communities from Dry Valleys, Antarctica - metaG UQ279 (21.06) | ecosystem: Environmental > Terrestrial > Soil > Desert | place: Antarctica: Dry Valley...
ATCCGCGCGCACTGGCACTGCTCGAACAAGTCTACCTCACGTCGTTTGCGCATGCTGAGACGGTGTCGCTGCCGTATGGCCGCAAACGCGCGCTGCAGCGCCACGCGCACGTTTTCGAGCACGGTCAGATGCGGAAACACCGATGAGATCTGATACGAGCGAACGATGCCTCGGCGCGCGATGTGTTCGGGCGAGTCGCGCGTGATATCGGTGCCGTTGAACAAAATCTGCCCGCGCGTGGGCGTCAGGAACTTAGTCAATAGATTGAAGCAGGTGGTCTTGCCGGCGCCGTTGGGGCCAATTAACGCATGGATCGACCCGCGCCGGACCTTCAGATTGACATCGTTGACCGCAACGAAACCCTTGAACTCCTTTGTCAGGCCGCGGGTTTCGAGAATGACATCGGTCTTATTCATCGGGGGAGCGGCAGTATCTTAAAAAAGCAAGGGCCTTGCAAGGCAGGCTACCCCCGAGCTTTTACTTGGTGCGACGCGCTACAGAAACGCACTAACCGGCCAGCCGCCGCTCGATGCTTTCCCGGGTTCGCTCGAGCTCGCGCGGCAGCCGCCCCTGCAGCTTGGCGAACAGCTCTGTGTGCAGTTCAATTTCCCGGCGCCAGTCGTCGACGTCGATCGAAGTAATCTGATCGAACTTCGCTCGCGGGAAGTCGATGCCGCTCCACTCGATGTCCTCGTAGCGCGGCGACACGCCCAATGCATGCGCGACGCCCTCTGCCTGGCCGTCGACGCGGTCGACGATCCATTTCAACACGCGCATGTTTTCACCGAAGCCTGGCCAGATGAACTTCCCATCCTCGCCGGCGCGAAACCAATTCACGGTGAAAATCTTCGGCACCGTTACGTTTCGGGCGGCAAGCTTCGTCCCCAATACGAGCCAGTGCGCGAAATAATCGCCCATGTTGTAACCGCAAAACGGCAGCATCGCGAACGGGTCGCGCCGGAGTACCCCTTGCGCACCGGCCTGCGCGGCGGTGGTTTCCGAACCCATCGTGGCCGCCATGTAGACGCCTTCGTTCCAGTCGCGCGCTTCGGTCACCAGCGGAACGGTGGTCGAGCGGCGGCCGCCGAACAGGAATGCATCGAGCGGCACACCCTCCGGATTCTCCCAATCGTCGTCGATTGCGGGGCACTGCGCCGCCGGTACCGTGAAGCGCGCGTTCGGATGCGCCGCCTTGCGGCCAGCCTTGCCGTCTTCGGGCGTCCAGTCGTTGCCTTGCCAGTCGATCAAGTGCCCGGGTGGCGGGCCCATGCCTTCCCACCACACGTCACCGTCATCGGTAAGAGCGACGTTTGTAAAGATCACGTCTTCGCGCAACGTTGCCATCGCGTTGCGATTGGTTTTTTCCGACGTGCCGGGAGCAACTCCGAAGAAGCCCGCTTCGGGATTGATCGCGTGCAGCCGACCATCCTTGCCCGGCTTGATCCACGCAATGTCTTCGCCCACGGTGGTCACGCTCCAGCCGGCAAACGCGGCCGGTGGAATCAGCATTGCAAAATTGGTCTTGCCGCACGCCGAGGGAAACGCGGCGGCGACGTGATACTTCTTGCCTGCAGGTGACGTGACCCCGAGGATCAGCATGTGCTCGGCCAGCCAGCCCAGGCCATCGGCCTGCGCACCATCGCGTGCCATCGTCGACGCGATCCGCAGTGCCATGCACTTTTTGCCGAGCAATGCGTTGCCGCCATAGCCCGAACCGAACGACCATATTTCACGCGTCTGCGGAAAATGAACGATGTACTTGGTCGAGTTGCACGGCCATGGCACATCCTTCTGGCCCCTCTGCAAAGGCTGGCCGACCGAATGCACGCACGGCACGAAGTCACCGGTGGCGCCCAGCGCGTCGATCGCCGCACGACCCATGCGCGTCATGATCCGCATGTTGACGACAACGTAGGCGCTGTCGGAAATCTCCACGCCGATCTGCGAAATGGGGCCGCCCAATGGCCCCATCGAGAATGGAACGACGTACATCGTGCGGCCGCGCATCGAGCCGGCAAACAGCCCGTTGAGCTTTGCCTGCATTTGCTCCGGCGCGACCCAATTGTTGGTCGGACCCGCGTCATCCCTGGTTTCGCTGCAGATATAGGTGCGGTCTTCGACGCGCGCGACGTCGGACGGATCCGATAGCGCGAGGAAGCTTCCCGGGCGCTTGGCAGCGTCGAGCCGGCGAAACGTGCCGGCCGCCACCAACTCGTCGCACAACCGGTCGTATTCCTGCTGTGAACCGTCGCACCAAAGCACGCGATCGGGCTGCGTCAGCTGGGCGATTTCGTTCACCCAGGCTTTGAGCTTCTTGTTCTTGACGTACGGCGGAGCGGTGACGGCTCCCGAAAGTACTGCGCTCATTTCCTGTCTCCTGACCGCCGCTTCGGTCGTCCATCAAACGCAGGCGAACCGTTCGCGGGTTTTGCCGACGCTGGGCCGGTGATTCTAGCCCGCCGCGTGCGCCCGTTTTGCGGCGCCGCGCCAGCCGCCGCGCGTGTCGCAAGCCTCTTTACCTAGGCAAAAAAAAGGCCCGCATAGGGGCCGCCGCCCGATCGGACGGTGTGTCAGGGCACGATGTCGATCTCGACCGCTTGCGGACCTTTCTGGCCCTGTTGCACCTGATACTCGACCTTCTGATTTTCCTGCAGCGTGCGAAAGCCTTTAGCCTTGATGCCGCTGTAGTGCGCAAACAGATCGGCGCCGCCATCGTCGGGCTTGATAAAGCCGAACCCCTTGGATTCATTGAACCACTTCACGGTGCCTGTCGGCATTTGATCACTCCGAGAACCCGCGGGAAACGCCCCGCGACTGCAATTTGACGCTACACCAGCGTCCGCGAAAAAGCTAGGTGAGCGCGTTCACGGCGACCAGGGGCGCGCCAGATCTGCCGGCAGCAGCGAGTATTGGGCTGCGTCGAAACGTGCCTCGCCGTGCACGATGCCGTGCCGCATCACCCCTTCGAAGCGCGCGCCCGCGCGCTCGGCAGCGCGGCGGCTTGAGCCGTTGTCGAGCCGAATCCGCATCGAGGCGCGGACCAGCTTCAGTTCGTTGAACGCAAACGCGGCCATCGCGCGGATGGCAGTGCTGGCAACCCCATGGCCGCGCGCGTTGGCGCGTACCCAGTAGCCGAGCTCGGCTTCACGTTTGCCGTAGAGCAGTACGTCATGCAATCCCGCTGTGCCGAGAATTGCCCCGCTGATCTTGTCTCTTATCAGCATCGGAAATGCCGTCTGGTTGCTCCACATCTGATCGGCTTCTGCGAACCACCGCTCGACATCGGGAGCGCCGTAGTCGGCGTGGCACCAAGGCATCCATCGCATCAAGCTGGCCTTGGATTCAACGACCGCCTGCAAAAACTCGCCAGCGTCCGGTTTGGCGGCAGCCACCAACGGCGTCAGCTCGATCTCGGGCGCTGATTTAGCGGGCACGGCGCGCTTCCATCCATTTTTGCCAGTATCGATACGTAAAACCAACCGTCAGCAGCAAGGCCAGCAGCCGAATCGTATGAAACGCAGTAACCACCGGGACGCCCAGTTGCAGCGCCTGCGCGGTAAGCGCCATCTCGCCGATACCGCCGGGAGTCGTGGCGACCGTCGCCGTAGCCCACGACAAACCGGAGCCGCGCGCGAGCAGTGCGCCGAAGCCTGCCGCCAGCAGCATATACAGCAGCGAGATCGCAGCCACCGCCGATAGAAATCGCGGCGCAGCGCGAAAGAACTCCGGCGTGAAGCGCGACCCGAGCGAGATGCCGATCAGCAACTGGCCGGCGTTGACGACCACTGCGGGAAACGTCGAAAAGCTATGACCGGTCGCAGTAATCAGCGCGGCGGCCAACAATGGGCCGATCATCCAGGCGTTGGGCGAGTTCAGCCGCTCCATCACAGCAGCCGCGCCCGCCGTGATCGCAACCAGCACGATGAAACCGGTCCACGAAAACGTTTTCGCCAGCGGCGTGTACGGATCGAGCCCGTGCACGCCCATCGCGTTGAATGCGAACGGAACCATCAGCACGACCAGCATGATGCGCAGCGCGTGCGAGGCGGCGACCTTGTCGACCTCGCCGCCGTTGCGTTGCGCCTGCGCGGCCATCTCGGGCGCGCCGCCGATCGCCATCGCAAAAAACGCGGTGGGCGCGGACGCACCGACCGTTTTCGACAACAGCCAGCCGCCCAGCCAACCCAGCACGATCGAGAACAAAACCGCCAGCGCGATCCAGGGCGAGAGCCGCACGATTTCTCGCACCACATCGGGAGAAAAATACAATCCGAGGGCAACGCCGATCGCCCATTGACCGCCATCGCGCGCGAACATCGGTTCGTCGAGCTTGCCGTTGGCCATCGTCACGGCCGCCACCGCCATCAGTGGGCCGATCAACCACGGCAGCGGCGTCTTCAAGTAAACGCACACCAGCGCGCCGGCCAGCGCAACGCCTATCGCAGCAAGCGAGCGCCAGAATGAAAACGCCGCGCGGGGCGCGGCGCTCGGCGGTTGCAAATCACTCACGCAGTCGGTTGAGTCTTGCGGCGCGACAGGCGCACGATCCACGGCACCACGATCAGCGCCGCGGTTAACGCCAGCAACGATGCCGATATCGGCGAGGTAAAGAACACGCTCGGATCGCCCTGGCTGATAGACAGAGCGCGGCGAAATTGCGTCTCCGCCAGCGGCCCGAGGATCAATCCGATCACCGCAGGCGCGACTGGAAATCCCCAGCGCCGCATCGCAAAGCCGAGTAGCCCGAAGACGTACAACGTCACCAGATCGATCACCGACTGATGCAGGCTGTACGCGCCGAGCGTGGCAAAGATGAGGATCCCACCGTATAGCCACGGCTTAGGAATCGCGAGCACCTTCACCCACAACCCGATCAGCGGCAGGTTCAATATCAGCAGCAGTACGTTGCCGATATACAGGCTCGCGATCAGCCCCCACACCAATGCACCCTGCGTCTGGAACAGCAGCGGGCCGGGCTGAATACCGTAGTTCTGAAACGCCGCCAGCAAAATCGCCGCGGTGGCCGACGTGGGGATGCCCAGCGTCAGCAACGGCACCAGCACGCCGGTCGACGATGCGTTATTGGCCGCCTCGGGGCCGGCAACGCCCTCGATCGCGCCGTGCCCGAACTCTTCGGGATGCTTCGAGAATTTTTTCTCAACCGCGTACGACAGGAACGTTGGAATCTCCGCACCGCCCGCCGGAATCGTGCCGAACGGGAAACCGATTCCCGTGGCGCGCAGCCAGGCCGGCCACGAGCGGCGCCAATCGTCGCGCGTCATCATCAGCGAGCCCGACAACCGCTCGATCTTTTCCTTCACCCGACTCTGATACGCCGCGCCATACAGCGCTTCGCCCACCGCAAACAATCCGACCGCGAGCACGACCACGTCGATGCCGTCGAGCAGCTCGGGCACGCCGAAGGCGAAGCGCATCTGCCCGGTGGTTTCATCGATGCCGACCAGTCCGAGCAGCAGGCCGATGAACAACGTCGTCAATCCGCGCACCGTCGAGCTCCCGAGCACCGCAGCGACCGTCACGAACGCAAACACCATCAGTGCGAAGTAATCGGCCGGGGAAAAGCGCAGCGCGACCTCAACCACGATCGGCGCGAGCAGGGTCAGCAACACGACTGAAATCGAACCCGCGACGAACGATCCGATCGCCGCCGTGGCCAACGCCGGTCCGGCGCGCCCGCGCTTGGCCATCTTGTTGCCTTCGAGTGCGGTCGCAATCGAAGCCGATTCGCCCGGCGTGTTCAGCAGAATCGTCGTCGTCGATCCGCCGTACATCGCGCCGTAATAGATCCCCGCAAACATGATCAGCGCACCGGTCGGGTCGAGCTTCACCGTCAGCGGCAGCAGCATGGCAACGGTCAGCGCCGGACCCACACCCGGCAGTACGCCGACGGCCGTGCCGAGCGTGACGCCGACGAATCCCCACAGCAAATTGGTCGGCGTCAGCGCAATCGCAAAGCCGCTCAGCAATGCGTCCAACGTCTCCGTCATATGCCCGCGCCGCCGAGCACCGGCCTTAACCAGCCGGCCGGCAATCCGACATTCAGAAACTTGACGAAGAACAGGAACACCGCCAGTCCCAGCACCACCCCGATCGTCCCATCGCGCACCGGCCGCACGCTGCCGAAGCCGCGTGCAACGCACGCGAACAACAGCGCGGCTGCCAGTACGAATCCGGCGGTATGCATCAGCGCCATTTGCGCGAACAACCCGGCCGTCACCCACGCGAACGCCGGTGCGTGAAACGCGTGTTCGCCACGTTCTTCCGGATGGTCCGATGTGCGGGCGCGCCAACCGCCGGTAAGCGCCTCGATCAGGAGCCAGACGCCGACGACAGCCAAGCCGCTCGCGACGGCGATCGGGATCGCATTCGGGCCGATGCCGGAATAGCCGCCCGATGACGGCAGGCTAAGCGCGGTGACCAGCGCGAACAGGCCAAGCGTGAGCACGCCGACCGCAACCACGAGTTCGGTGCGCGCGCCGGCCGCGCTGCGCATTGCTATTTCTTAAGACCGAGCGAATCGATGATCGAGCTGATTCGCTTGACGTCCTCTTCGATGAACGCCTTGTATTGATCGCCCCCGAGATACCAGTCGTCCCATCCGAACTTGGTCAACGACTCTTTCCACGCGGGCGAGTCGGTCGCCGTCTTGACAGCGCTCACCAACGCATCGCGCTGCGCCGTGCTGATTCCCGGCGCCGCGAATACACCGCGCCAGTTGCCGAGCACGACGTCGATGCCTTGCTCCTTCAACGTCGGAATGTTGTCGATCTTCGCAGGGGACGACACCGCCAGCGCGCGCATGCGCCCCGCTTTGATCTGCTCGGCAAATTCGCCGAGCCCAGACACGCCGGCTGCGACGTGGCCGCCCACGATCGCAGAAATCGCTTCGCCGCCGCCCTTGAACGGAACGTAATTGATCTTGCTCGGATCGGCGCCGACCGCCCTGGCGATCAAGCCGATCAGGATGTGATCAGTACCGCCCGCCGAGCCGCCCCCCCAGGCGATCTTGCCGGGATCCGCCTTGAACGCCTTGACCAGATCGCCCATGTTCTTGTGCGGCGAATTGGCCGGCACCACCACCACGACGTACTCGCTCGTGAGGCGCGCGATCGGCGTGACCATCGATAGATCGACCGGTGACTTGTTCAGCAAAATTCCGCCGACCATCACCATGCCGCCCATCATCAGCGCATTCGGATCGCCCTTCGCGCTGTTGACGAATTGCGCGAGCCCGATCGTGCCCGCTGCGCCGCCCTTGTTGTCGAACTGCACCGAGTTCACCGTCTTGGCACTTTGCATCGCTGCCGCCAACGCGCGCCCCGTTTGATCCCAGCCGCCGCCCGGATTGGCCGGGATCATCATCTTGACGGTGCCGAGCGGCTGCGCGCTCGCGCTGCGCAAGGCGCCGAACTGGGTGGCTGCCAACGCAGCGGCTGCAGCGATCGAAAAGTCGCGTCGTTTCATAAGGTCTCCTTGAAGTGCTCTATCTATCGAGGTGCTCAAAGGATAACCCGTTCTCAGGTGCCGCTCAGGTGCCAATATGTAGCTGGTATTGAGCACCGTTTGAGAACGTGCAATTGCCCGTGCCTTGTGCAGCGCTGTTCATCGTGTAGCGGCAATTCGCGTACGAGCCGCGCGCGCCGTAGGCGCTGGCGACGCCGCTGCGTGCGTTGGCCCCGCCCGATCGCGTCGCTTCGCCCGCCATTGTTTCGGCACCGACGTTCAACGTGAACGTGCCGCGACCGTTCAGGTGATTGGTGACGGTGCCGGCGATCACGCCGCTCGCGGTCGCTGCTTCGTTGGTCGGATACAGCCGCACAGGCAGCGTTTGTTGCACCGGCGCGGAAACGACGACCGGCGCCGACGGCGCGCCGCTGATCGGATACGAGACACTGCCGTCGGCGTTCAACGGAACGACGATGCAGCCGGTCGTCAAAAGAGCGGCACTAGCAGCCAGAGAAGTGAAGATGCGCATGCATGACTCCAGATAGGGCGAGCAAATGCTCGCGGAGTCATCGTCGAGCGTTGCCGGATGAATAGAACGGCGCGCTTCACCGGGTTGCGTGATTCGGCACTCACGGTAGCGCCGCAGAAGACCGCGGGCGCTCAGTCGGCGCGCAGCGCGTCGACAATCTTCATTCGACTAGCCTTGATCGCCGGCAGAAACCCGCCGACAAAACCCATCACCAGCGAAAAGGCAAGCGCCGATAGCACGATGCCCGGCGTCAGCGTGAACGCAAACGCCAGCTCGGAGAACGATTGAAAATTGGTGGTCGACACGGTGATCGCGGTCAGGAAGCTGGCGGCAATCAGTCCGACGATTCCACCGACAGCCGCCAGCAGCAGCGCTTCGATCAGAAACGCGAGCAGGATCGAGCCGCGCTGGAATCCCAGCGCGCGCAGCGTGCCGATCTCGGCCGTGCGCGTAGCGACTGCCGCATACATCGTGATCGTCGCGCCGATCATCGCGCCGAGCGAAAAGATGATCGACAGCGCCATGCCGAGCAGCGTGATGAAGTTCGACAGCGACGACGATTGATCGGAATAAAACTGCGCCTCGCGCTTGATGTCAACCTTCAACCGCGGATCGTCGTCGAGCCGCACTTTAAGCGCGGCAAACAGATCGGGCGCGGCAAGCTTCGCGATCACCGAGGAGTACACGATGCGGCGAAACGCCTGCATCATCTGCTCGACATCGCCCCAAATTTCCGAGTCGAACGCGGTCATGCCGCCGTCGAAGATGCCCACCACCGTCCATTGGCGGGCGGCAAACGACAATTGCTGGCCGATTTCAACGCCGGCGAATCCGCGCGCGACCGAGCGGCCGACCACGATCTCCGATGAACCCGGGCGAAACATGCGGCCTTGCACGATGCTGACCTGGGGCCGCAGTGTCTTCCCCATGTCGGGCAAGCCGCGCACCACGACGTTGCTGCGCTTGGTGAGATCGTCGATTTTCGGCAGCGAGTTCAGCACCACGACCTCTTTGGACACCAGCGGCAGGCCGTCGGCGCCGCGCGCGACTTCGGGCGCCGTTTCGATCAGCGCCGCCTGGTCGCGCGAGATGCCACTTTGCACTTCGGTCTGAGCCCCTTGCCGAATCACCACCACATTGTCGGGCGATCCGGTCGCGACCAACGTCGCTTTCAGTCCGGCGTCGAGCATCAGCACCGCGGCAAACACAAACACCACGAGCGCCATGCCGCCGGCCGTCAGCGCGGTCGTGAGCTTGCGTACCCACAGATTGCGCGCGATGTAGTGAGTGGGAATCTTCATGGCGCGTCTGACCTAGGCGACGTGGCGCAGGCCGTCCACAATCTTCACGCGTGCGGCGCGAATCGCGGGCACGATGCCGGCGACCATCCCAACGGCCACCGCGCACGCGGCCTGCAGATAAAACGTCTGCGCCACCAACGGCATCTTGGCGAACACGCTGACCGTGGCCGCGTGGAAGCCTTTGACCACGATCGGCGTCAGTAGCATCCCGAGTCCTGCACCCAGTGCCGCCAGCAAGAACGCTTCGCCGATGATCATTGCGGCGACTGCGCCGGGCTTGAAGCCCAGCGCCTTTAACGTCGCGTACTCGGACAGCCGCTCGCGCGCCGTCATCGCCATCGTATTGGCGGCCACCGCCATGATGATCAAGATCACGACATAACTAACGCCCTCGATCGCCACCACGATCGTCTCGATCATCGCCACGAATCCGAGCGTGAATGCCTTCTCGGTTTCGGTCAGCGTCTCCGCCAGCGAATTCTTGAACTCAGCGTCGATGACACGCGAGATGTTGGGCGCTGCCTGCCCCTCGTTGATGCCGACCACGAACACGCCTGCCAGATCACCGCGCCGCGGCGCCGTGCGCTTCAGCTGCTCGTTCAGATAGTCGTAGTGAAAGTACATCTGGCGCGTGATCGTCGTCTCATCCTTGGCGTCATAGATCGCACGCACGTTGAATTCCCAGCTGCCGGGATAGATGCCGCTCTTGAGCGGGATCACGTCGCCTACCTTGAATCCGTACAGCTCCGCCAGCTGGCGTCCGATGACCGCGCCGCGCCGGTCGCGCATGAAAGCCTGGTACTGCTCGGTGTCGAATACGAACTCGGGGTACATCGGAAAATAAGTCGGCGCATCGACCGCGAACTGCGCGAAGAAATTCTTCGGCTCCTTGTAGACGCCGCCGAACCAGTTGGACACCGACACCGACGTGACGCCAGGCACCGAGCGAATCTTGTCGCGGTAGTACACCGGCATCGAGAACGTCAGCGAGATCGCGTTGCGCGTAATCAGCCGCGTAGCCGAGGCGGCGTCCGCGCCGGCGTACCAAGCGCGCACGACCGTCTGCAGCAGCCCGAAGGCGAGGATCGCAATGATCAGCCCGACGATCGTCAGCGTCGAGCGCAGCTTGGCGCGGAAGACATTGCGGAAAACGAAGTTGAGAAAGAACATTAGTGCGCTGGAGCCGTGTCGGTCAGCTGCCCCTTGTCGAGATAGATCAAGTGATGCGCGGCCTCGGCGGCGCGCGGATCGTGCGTCACCATCACGATCGTCTTGCCGAGCTCGAGGTTGAGCCGATCGAGCAGCTTCAGAATGTCGGCGGCCGATTGCCGATCGAGGTCACCGGTCGGCTCGTCGGCGATCACCAGCAGCGGGTCGGACACCAGTGCGCGCGCGATCGCGACTCTCTGCTGCTGCCCGCCCGACAACTCGTTCGGGTAATGCTTGACGCGATCGGTCAAGCCGACCATGTCGAGCAGCAACTCGACCCGCTCGCGCCGCTCGGCGCGCGACAGCGCGGTCAGTTGCAGCGGCAGCTCCACATTCTCGAACGCGGTCAGCACCGGCATCAGGTTATAGAACTGAAACACAAAACCGACGGTGCGCGCGCGCCAGTCGGCGAGCTCGGTGTCGTTGAATTGCGTGATGTCGTCGCCGGCGATCTGCAGCCGGCCTGCATCGGGCTTGTCGATACCCGCCACCAGGTTCAGCAGCGTGCTCTTGCCCGAGCCCGACGGTCCCATTAACGCAACGAAATCGCCATCGTGAATCGTCAGGTTGATGTCGGTCAGCACCGGCACTGGCTGGCCGCCCCGCACGTAGCCCTTCGACAAATGCTCGATCTCGACCAGCGCACGGCGCTCGTGCGAAGGCTCGCGGTGCGGGACCATCGTTATTTCTTCGCTGCGGCGACAGTGGTGCCGTCGACCAGCCGCTCGCCCGGCGCGATCACCACGCGGGTTCCCGGCGCCAGGTCCACGCGCACCAGATCGCCGACCTTGGCGCCTACGCTCACGGCCGTGAGCTTGACCTGATCGTCCTTGCTGACCACGAACGCCACATCCTTGCCGTCGCGCTTGACGATCGCGTCGGCGCGCAACGCGGCCACCGGGGTGCGTTCGTCGGCCTTCAGTGCGCGCGATAGAAACGCCGTCTTGGCGCTCATGTCGGGCAATACGCGTGCGTCGCGCTCGACGAACTTCACCTTGACCAGCAATGTCGCCTTGCTGCGATCGACCGTCGGCACGACGCGGCTGACTTCGCCCAAAAGCCGCACATCGGGAAATGCGTCAAGTTGAATCTCGGCTGACTGGCCCACCTTGATCTTCGCAATTGACGCTTCCGAGACATCGGCCTCGACCTCGAGCGTTTCCATGTCGGCCATCGTGACCACGGCACCGGTGGTGCCCGACGCCGATGAAAATGGCGTCACGA
>Ga0136614_10002359_pt1 | contig 11730 bp, 13 predicted proteins | sample AntDrymUQ2792106_2_FD_106643 | JGI IMG/M metagenome (GOLD analysis project Ga0136614, IMG submission 106643) | Polar desert sand microbial communities from Dry Valleys, Antarctica - metaG UQ279 (21.06) | ecosystem: Environmental > Terrestrial > Soil > Desert | place: Antarctica: Dry Valley...
CTTCTGTACGGGACTCGTGGACGCGGTGTGCCCGTACGTCGTCGGAGTGAAGATTCAGCTCGCCTTCTTCGAGGCGCTCGGAGCTGACGGGGCGCGCGCCTTCGAGGCCGTATGCGCCTACGCTCGGACCGCCGGCCTCATGGTGATCGCGGACGGGAAGCGCGGCGACATCGGCTCGACGGCGCGGGCGTACGCGGACGCGTACCTCGAGGGGCACGAGGACGGCTCCCCTCCAGCGGTCGATGCGCTGACGGTGAACCCGTACCTCGGGAGCGACTCCGTCGAACCTATGATCGCGGCGTGCCGGCGCTCCGGGACCGGCATCTTCTGCCTCGTCCACACGTCGAACTCGGGGAGCGTGGACGTCCAGGACCTGGCGACCTCCGACGGGCGGCGGGTCTGGCACCACCTCGCGGAGCTGGTGGATCAGTGGGGTGCGGAGCTCGTGGGGAACAGCGGCATCTCGAGCGTCGGTGCGGTGGTCGGCGCCACCTATCCCCGGGCGGTCGGAGAGGCGAGGCGGCTGATGCCGAAGGCGATTTTGCTCCTGCCGGGGATCGGCGCCCAGGGCGCGACACCGGCGGACGTGGCCCGGGCGTTCACGAGCGGGCCGTCCAGTGCGCTCGTGCCGGTCTCCCGCTCGATCATCTACGCCTTTCGGGTCGACGGCGCCGACTGGCGCAAGGCCGCGGCGGCGGAGGCCGCCCGCCTGAGGCGGGAAGTCTGGGGGGTGGCCGGGTGGTAGACGGCGACCAGGTCCGCGATTGGGGTCCGCGCCTGCTCGCGCCAGTGGCGTTCTTCGTGGCGGCAACGGTGCTCGTGCTCGTCGTGCACCGTGCCCTCAATGCGAACAGCGGCGCGACTCCGACTCCGACCCAAGCTCCCGCGGTCACTGAACCGGGAACGAGCGTGACCCAGCCGCCGACGACCACGGCGGGCGAGACCCCGCCCGCCAGGAGGTTCTACCGCGTGCGACCCGGCGACACCCTCGATGCGATCGCGGTGCGCTTCCAGACGACGACGGACGAGCTGATCACGCTGAACCCGAGAATCGACCCGCTCTCCTTGAGCGTGGGCCAGCGCATCCGCATCCGCTAGCGACGTCTAGAACATCGTGTTGTCGTTCTTCGACCCTTCCGGGACGACCTGGAGGACATCCCAGTGCTCGACGACCTTCCCCTCGGCGTCCAGCCGGAAGATATCGATGCCGGCCCACGTCTCCCCCGGCCACTCCTGCCGACAGTGCAGCACGACGTAGTCGTCTTCCGCGATGACCTTTTCGAAGGTCACTCGCTTGCCAGGGTACTCCTCGGCCATCTCGGTGAAGTATGCGATGAACGCCTGCTTGCCATCCGCCACTGCCGGGTTGTGCTGGGTGTACTCGTCGCCGGCGTACCGCTCGATGGCGTCGGCCGGCCGGCACTCGTTGAACATCAGGTCGTAGAACGCGGTGACCGTCTTCTTGTTCCGCTCCAGGTCGCTCATAGCCGTGGCTCCTCCTTATCAGGGAAGCGCTCGAGCTCACGGCGTCGCCGCTCGGCACTGACCTTCTTGGCCGCGTGCACACCGGCGAGCGCGATCGTCATGAGTGGGTTCCCGAGCGTGCGGGCACGCACGAGGCCGACCTCGACGTGCCGCTCGCGGCGAGGGATCTTGAGGTTGCGAGGCGGGCTGTCGAGGGGAACGACACGCTCGCGACCCTCCCGCTCCTCGCCGGCCCAGACGAAGAATCGCGTCGGACGCAGATCGAAGCCGCCCAGCGACCCGATCTGAACTTCGAACGAGCGCTCCACCCCGCGGACGCGCGCGGGCTTGGTCTCTCGCTCCTCGGACGCCATCGCGAGGTGATTCTAGTCCGCCAGCTACATTGGCCACCGTGCGCCGCCGGCTCCTGCTCGTCCTCGTCGCCCTGGCGGCCGCTTCGCCCGCGGAGGCGGCCGTCGATCCACCGCCGTCGAGCGCCCGTGCGGTGCTCGTCGCGACGGGGAAGGGAGAGGTTCTCTACGCGCGAAACGCGGCGCGCGAGCTTCCGATGGCGAGTATCACGAAGCTGATGACCGCTATCGTCGTGCTCGACCGCAAGCGGCCCGGCGATCTGGTGACCGTCCGTGCGACTGCAGCGGCGGTTGGCGAGTCGAGCGTCCACCTCCAGGTCGGCGAGAAGCTGACGGTCCGCGACCTCCTCGCCGCGGCGCTCATCCAGAGCGCGAACGATGCCGCCTTTGCGCTCGCGGCCGGCACTGCCGGCGACGTCTCGCGTTTCGTCGGGCTCATGAACGCGAAGGCGCGACGGCTCGGCCTCACGCACACGCGTTTCGTTCGGCCCGACGGCCTCGACGTCCCCGGCCACTACTCCTCCGCCCGCGACATCCTGAAGCTCGCACGTACGGCGATGAAGAAGCCTCTGGTCAGACGACTCGTCGCCAGGCGAAGCGCCAAGATCGGCGGGGGCCGCTCCCTGTTCGCCTGGAACGACCTGCTCGGTCGCTACCCCGGGCTGATCGGAGTCAAGACGGGTCACACCAACGCCGCCGGTTGGTGCCAGGTCGCCGCGGCGCGGCGCGACGGCGTCACGATCTACACCGTCGTCCTGGGGAGCCCCAGCCGCGCGCGGAGGAATGCCGACCTGGCGAGCCTGCTCGCGTGGGGCCAGGACCTCTTCGGCCGCGTTCAGGTCGTCTCCCGCGGCCAGACGTACGCGACGTCGGCGATCAGACTGAGGGAGGACCGCCTGCCGCTCGTCGCGGCCCGTGCCGTGAGCGTGGTCGTCCGGGTCGACCAGTCTCTCGTGGAGACGGTGGTCGCTCCCGGGCTCGTGTCGGGGTCCGTGGCAGCCGGCGCGCGCCTCGGCGAGGTACAGGTCACCCAGCGGCGGAAAGTCGTTGCGAGGGCTCCCCTCGTGGCGGCCCGCAGGGTCGAGGAGCCGGGGTTCGGTCACAAGCTGTCCTGGTACTCTGAGCGGACGCTCGACGAGGCAGGCGACCTGCTCGAGGGGGTCTTCGGAAGCGTCTTATGATCGTAACCGTCACGCTCAATGCGGCCATGGACCGAACGCTGTCCGTGCCGAACCTGCAGCTCGGCCAGCGCCATCGCGCCAGCATCGGCTTCGCGAGCGCCGGCGGCAAGGGAATCAACGTCGCGAGGGCGCTCAAGCGGATCGGCGTCCCCGTCGTGGCGACGGGTCTTGCGGGCGGGCGGAACGGCACGCTGATCGTCGAGGACTTGACGAGCGAGGGCATCCTGAACGACTTCGTCCGGATCCGTGGCGACTCCCGGACGTCGGTCGCGGTGCTCGACCCGATCTCGAATGCCCACACCGAGATCAACGAGTGGGGACCGGAGATCGACGAGAGCGAGCTCGAGATGCTGCGCGAGAAGCTCGACTACCTGACGACTGGGGCAGAGTTCGTCGTGCTCGCCGGCTCGCTTCCGCGCGGCGTCGACCCGGGGTTCTACGGCGAGCTGATCCGGGACCTGAACCGCAAGCACGTTCTCTCCGTTCTCGACTGCGACGGCGAGCCCCTCCGGCTCGGAGTCGAAGCCGAGCCGTACCTTGTCTCACCCAACGTGACCGAGGCAGAGCCGCTCGTCGGCCACGAGTTCACGGATGCGGAGGACCTCGTGACAGGGCTCGACGAGATCGCGGAGCTCGGCGCGCGAAACGTCGTTTTGACGGTTCCGGACGGCTGCTACGCCCTGCTCAGGGAGGACCGCAGCGAGCACCGGCTGCGCGGCCGGGCACCGATCCTGGAAGCCATCTCCGACGTTGGCGCGGGAGACGTGCTGCTCGCGGCCTTCATCGCAGCGCGCGCTGCAGGCCGTCCGTTCGAGGAGGCCGTGCGCACCGCCGTTGCGGCAGGCGCAGCCTCGGTCCTCGAAGCGGGAGCCGGGCGCTTCGACCCGCGGGAGGCGAGCCGCCTCGCGGGCCTGGTCGAGGTCGACCAGCTCGACCCCGTCGGCCAAGATGCCTAGCGTCCCCTGAGCTCGTCAGGCCCGGGTGGTACGATCGTGGCACTTGAGAGGCGGTAGAAACAGCGGTTTCCGGAACCCAGGCGAGCAGGAAGCGCCTGGGTTTTGTGCCTCGAAGGGAGCGCGCTAGCAGTGGAGCTCGAGCTTGGACGCGCCGAGATCGAGCGGCTCCTCACGCTCGAGCGGAAGTTCGCGAAGGAGGGGCTCACCTTCGGCGACGTCCTGCTCGTGCCGGCGGAGTCCGATGTCCTCCCCGGCGAAGTCTCCACCCGGACACGCTTCGCTCGCGGGATCGAGATCGAGATCCCCGTCGTCTCCGCCGCGATGGACACCGTCACCGAAGCGCGGATGGCGATCGAGCTCGCTCGTGAGGGCGGGATCGGCGTGGTGCACAGGAACCTCCCGGTCGCCGACCAGGTGGCCGAAGTGGACAAGGTCAAGCGCTCGGAGGCCGGCATGATCGACGAGCCGGTGACGCTCAGGCCCGACTCGCTCGTCTCCGAGGCCCTGGAGCTCATGGCCCGCTACCACATCTCCGGGGTCCCGATCACAGACGAGCGCGGGAAGCTCGTCGGGATCCTGACCAACCGCGATCTTCGCTTCCAGGACGACGTCAACCGACCCGTCTCGACCCTCATGACCGCGGAGAACCTGATCACGGTCGCGGTCGGCACGACCCTCGAGCAGGCCCGGGAGACGCTCCACCGCCACAAGGTCGAGAAGCTGCCGGTCGTGGACTCGGACGGCACGCTCCGAGGCCTCATCACGGTGAAGGACATCCAGAAGCGAGTGCAATTCCCGCACGCGACGAAGGACGAGCGAGGTCGACTCCGGGTCGCTGCGGCTGTGGGCGTCGGCACGGAAGGGCTCGAGCGCGCGGAGGCCCTGCTCGCCTCGGACGTCGACGTGCTCGTCGTCGATACGTCCCACGGCCATTCGATCGGAGTCATCGAGGCGATCCGGGAGCTCAAGGGCAGGACCGACCTGCCGGTGGTCGGCGGCAACGTCGCTACGCGGGAGGGCGCCGAGGCGCTTGTCGACGCAGGCGCGGACGCGATCAAGGTGGGGATGGGCCCCGGCGCGATCTGCACGACCCGGGTGGTGGCGGGGATCGGCGTCCCGCAGGTGACGGCCGTCTACGACTGCGCCCAGGTCGCCGCCCGGCATGACGTCGCGCTGATCGCGGACGGTGGCATCCAGTACTCCGGCGACATCGCGAAGGCCCTGGCCGCGGGCGCGGACTGCGTCATGCTCGGCGGGCTCCTGGCCGGCGTCGACGAGAGCCCGGGCGACGTCGTGCTCCATCAGGGAGAGCGGTTCAAGGAGTACCGGGGCATGGGCTCGCTCGGCGCCATGAAGTCGCGCTCGTACTCTAAGGACAGGTACTTCCAGGCCGACGTCGACGACGTCGAGAAGCTCGTCCCGGAGGGGATCGAGGGCCGGGTGAGCTACAAGGGGCCGCTCCGGCCCGTGCTCCATCAGCTGGTCGGCGGGGTGCGGCAGGCGATGGGCTACTGCGGCGCTGCCACCGTCGAAGAGCTGAAGCGCGCTACGTTCGTCCGCGTCACGGCGGCCGGCCAGCGCGAGAGCCATCCGCACGACATCTCAATGGCCAAGGAAGCTCCAAACTACCGAGGCGTGTGAGTTGGCCAATTACCGACCAACCATCTGAGATGGGGCAGGTGCTTCCGATTCCGGAGCCGCCGGTTGAGGAGCGGCCCGTGCTCGTCGTCGACCTGGGCGGCCAGTACTCGCAGCTGATCGCGCGCAGGGTGCGCGAGTGCCGCGTCTACTCCGAGCTCGTCCCGCACACGATGTCGGTGGACGCCATCCGCGCCCGCCGCCCGCTCGGGCTGATCCTTTCCGGCGGGCCGGCCTCGGTGTACGCGGCCGAGGCGCCGCAGCTCGATCCGGGGATCTACGAGCTCGGCGTGCCCATGCTCGGCATCTGCTACGGGATGCAGCTGATCGCGCACCAGCTCGACGGGGAGGTCGACCGCACCGACCGGGCGGAGTTCGGCCGCTCCGAGCTCCAGGCGGAGGCAGGGAGCGCCCTCTTCGAGGGGCTCCCGGCCGAGCAGGCGTGCTGGATGAGCCACCGCGACTCCGTGGTCGCGCCTCCGACGGGCGCGCGTGTGACGGCATCCTCGCCGTCGGCCCCGATCGCCGCGTTCGAGGCGCCCGACCGCGGCCTCTACGGCGTCCAGTTCCACCCCGAGGTCGTCCATACGCCCCACGGCATGGACATCCTCAAGAACTTCCTCTTCCGGGTCGCGGATGCTCCGCCGGTCTGGACGCCCACGGCCGTGATCGAGGAGGAGACCGCGCGGATTCGCTCCCAGGTGGGCAGCGATCGGATTCTCTGCGCGCTCTCCGGGGGAGTCGACTCGGCGGTGGCGGCGCTCCTCGTCCATCGTGCGGTCGGCGAGCAGCTGACCTGCGTCTTCGTCGACCACGGGCTGCTCCGAAAGGACGAGGCGATCCAGGTCGTCGAGACCTTCGAGCGCCACTTCCAGGTGCCGCTCGTCCACGTTGATGCTCGCGAGCGGTTCCTCGCCCGGCTCGAGGGCGTCACCGACCCGGAAGAGAAGCGAAAGCGGATCGGCGAGGAGTTCATCCGCGTCTTCGAGGAGGAGTCGCGCCGGCTCGGCACGATCCGCCACCTCGTCCAGGGAACGCTCTACTCCGACGTGATCGAGTCGGGTGGCTCGGGGGACGGGGTCGCCGCGACGATCAAGTCCCACCACAACGTCGGCGGACTCCCGGAGGACATGGACTTCGACCTCGTCGAGCCGCTGCGGATGCTTTTCAAGGACGAGGTGCGCCGGGTCGGCGAGGAGCTCGGCCTCCCGGAGGGCATGGTCTGGCGCCAGCCGTTTCCCGGCCCGGGGCTTGCGATCCGCATCATCGGCGAGGTGACGGTGGAGCGGCTCGAGCTCGTGCGCGAAGCTGATGCCGTCCTCCAGGAGGAGATCCGCCGCGCGGGCCTCTACAAGGAGCTCTGGCAGAGCTTTTGCGTTCTGCCCGCGATCCGCTCGGTAGGCGTCCAGGGCGACGGCCGCACCTACGCCTATCCGATCGTGATTCGGGCCGTCACGTCCGACGACGCGATGACCGCGGACTGGGCCAGGCTTCCGTACGACCTGCTCGAGACGATCTCGAGCCGGATCATCAACGAGATCCCCGGCATCAACCGCGTGGCGCTCGATCTGTCGTCGAAGCCACCCGCGACGATCGAGTGGGAATAGCCGGCTAGCGGAGGGCTCGGGGAAACGAGCGCTGGCCGCCGGGCCGCGCTGCTCGCCCCGAGGCTGCGTCCTCAGTCGCACCGATAGCGCTGCTATCGGCACTCCCTGCGTCCTTGCCTCGGAACGACCATCGCACCCCGACGACGAGCGGCGTTCCGCCAATCCCTCCGCTAGCCGGCGTGGAACCCGATTAGCCCCTCGGGCTCCTCCTCGACGACATCCACCCGCTCCACCTGGGCGGCAGGCGGCCCTTCGCCCGCAGTGGCGACGAGCCGGTCGACGGCGGCCCTGTCTCCCTCGAAGACCGCCTCGACAGTTCCGTCAGCCTTGTTCTGAGCCCACCCGGCGACGCCTTCGAGCTCGGCCTGGTGGAGGAGCGTGGAGCGGAAGAAGACTCCCTGGACGCGCCCGTGAATGATCACTCGGCGCCGGATCACGCGCTGCGCCCCGCGTAGCGTGGGAACCAGGGCAGGAGGAGCAGGGCGAACAGGAGCGAGAAGCTCGCGGCGAGATAGAACGGCGCCCGCGCGTCGAAGTCGAAGAGAGGGACGTAGAGGAGCGGCGCGATCGCGACCCCGGCGAACTTGAAGGCGCTGTAGACGGAGATCGCCCCGGCCCGGTTGCCGGGGAAGGACTCGACCGTGATCGTGTTGAGGCCGGCCCACGTGAACGCCGAGGCACAGCCGACCGCGAGGTAGACGAGCGCGAGGCTCCACGCGTTGGGCGCGAAGGCGAGCCCCAGGACTCCGGCGGTGCAGGCGATCGCCCCCGCGAGAGCCGTCCGGGGCCGCCCGATCCGGTCGACTGCAGACCCTGCGTACCGGCCCAGCGCGATGGCGCCGAGGCCATACCCCGCGACGAGGACGCCACGGGTCCCCGAGCTGAGCCCGAACTCCCGGTCGGCGACCAGGACGACCACGAACCCGATCGCGGTGAACCCGAGGTAGCCGAGCATGGCTTTGGCTCCGAGGAGCGCGATCCAGCGGTTCGCGAGAGAGCGGAGGCCGCCCTCGCCGGGCTGGCGTTCCTCGATCGCTCCGAGCGAGTGACGCGGGAGCGCCAGCACGGCCGCGACGACTGCGACGAGGACGAAGGCGAGCCGCCAGGACACCTCGCCCAGGGCACCCCCGATCGCGGGCGCGAACGTCACCCCCGCAGCCTGCCAGGCCGCGAAGGTGCCGACGCTTCGCCCGAGCACCTCTGGCGCCACGACCTCCGAGAGGGCGGCGAGGAGGATGGGGGAGAGGAACGCGTTGGCAGCTCCCATGAGGGCGCGGCCGGCGAGGAACACCCAGATCGACGGCGCGAACGCGCAGACGAGGGCCGCGCCGCCGAAGACGAGGTACCCGGCCCGGACGACCCGTCGCGGCCCGAGCCGGTTCGCGAGCGTCCCCGACACGAGCTGCAGGACGGCGAACGGCACCATGTAGACGGTGATCGCGCCCGCGACGAGCGCGAGCGACGTGTCGAGGCCCTCGGCCACGTTCGGGATCAGCGCGATCAGCATCGCGCCTCCGAACGGGCCCAGGAACCCGCCCGTGTAGAGAGGGAAGGTCACGCGCACGCGCCTAGGCTACGGTGGCGCGGTCGCCCTCCGGGCAAGGCTGATGGAATACGCGGGTGAGTTCGATCCCGGCCGGTGGCCCGGCCCTTCCCGTCACCAGGAACACGATCCTCCTCGCCGCGTCGCTCGCGACCGTCTCGGGGATGCTGCAGCTCGGGGCGGCGATCGCGACGATCACCTTCGTCCTCGTGACCGGGATCGACGCGCTGCTCGGCCTCGGCCCTGCCATCCTCCTCTCGAGCGGCGCCTTGGCGGCGCTCTTCGCCGGACGCGCCATGGACAGGGCCGGACGGATCCCGGTCCTCGCGGCGGGGTACTTCGCCGGGATGGCCGGCTCCGGTTTGATCGCCGTGGCCGCGTACGCAGAGTCGTCGCTCGCGCTGATTCCGGGCCTGGCGCTGGTCGGAGCGTTCGCCGGAGTCGCGAACCTGACCCGGACCGCGGCCGGAGACATGTATCCGCCCGAGCGCCGCGCGCGCGGGATCTCGTTCGTCCTCTTCGGCTCCGTGTTCGGGGCGATCCTCGGGCCGGCGGTGTTCGCACCGCTCTTTTCGGGCCGCGATCTCGAGGCGGAGTCGCTGGTCGTGCCCTGGCTCGCCGGTGGCGGCTTCCTGATCGTCGGGCTGGCCCTCGTCCTCGCCGTCCGCCCGGATCCGAAGCGGATCGCCGAGCTGCTCGGAACCTCGAGCGGCGCCCCGCCGCCGGCCGCCGCCGCGCCGCTCTCCGAGATCCTTCGACGCCCGGGAGCGCTGCCGGCACTCCTGGCCGCGCTCGCGAGCTTCGGCGTCATGGTCAGCGTCATGAACCTGACCGGCTACGTCGTCGTCACCGAGCACGGGCACGAGCAGAAAGACGTCTTCCCGATCATCGGGGCGCACGTGCTCGGGATGTACGCGCTCGTGCTCTTCGTGGGGCCGGTGATCGACCGGATCGGCCGCACCCAGTCGCTCGTGGGCGGCCTCGCGATCATGGCGCTCTCCTGCATCCCGCTTGCCTGGACGGGGGGCGTCGCCGTCACGGGCGTGCTCCTCTTCGGGCTCGGGCTGGGCTGGAACCTCTCCTTCGTGGCCGCCACAGCGCAGCTCGCCGACCTCACCTCCCCCGCCGAGCGGGGGAAGCTGCTCGGTTTCAGCGACCTCCTGTCCGGGATCCTCGGCGCCTCGCTGGCCCTGCTCGGGGGCTTCGCGCTCGAGACGCTCGGAGTCGTCGCGCTCGCGGCCGGAGCGACCGCGATCGCGCTCGCGCCCATCACGCTCATCGTGCGCCGCCGGCTGCGGCCAGACCCCGCTCTTGCTACCATCTCCGACCGCTGAGGCGGACCCGTATCCGCCCTTTTCTGCGATGAAGACCTGGAACGCGAAAGCGCATGAGATCGAGCGACGCTGGTACGTCGTGGACGCCGAGGGCGAGACCCTGGGCAGGTTGGCGACCCGCATCGCAGACACGCTCCGCGGCAAGCGGAAGCCCGAGTTCACGCCGCACGTCGACACCGGGGACTTCGTCGTCGTCGTGAACGCCGAGAAGATCTCCGTGACCGGGAACAAGCTCCAGCAGAAGCGCTACTACCGCCACTCCGGCTATCCCGGCGGCCTACGGTTGCGAACGCTCGCGGAGCAGCTCGACCGGCGGCCCACCGAGGTCATCCGCAAGGCCGTGAAGGGCATGCTCCCGCGGAACCGGCTTGCGAACCGCCAGATCACCAAGCTGAAGGTCTATGCCGGGCCGGAGCATCCGCACGAGGCGCAGGATCCCCAACCCCTGCCCGAGTCGTGAGCCAGCTCGCGCAGTACCAGGGCACGGGGAAGCGAAAGACGTCGGTCGCCCGCGTCATCCTGCGTCCCGGCGACGGTCAGACGTGGATCAACGGTCGCACGCTCGAGGAGTACTTCCCGCGCCACGTGCTCCGGACCGTGGCCACCATGCCGCTTCGGACCGCCGGCGTCGAGGGCACGTTCGACATCAGGGCGCGCCTCCACGGGGGCGGGCCCGCAGGACAGGCCGGCGCACTTCGGCACGGGATCGCCCGAGCGCTCATCGAGGCCGACCCCGAGCTTCGCACCGTGCTGAAGCGCGAGGGGTTCCTGACGCGCGACGCTCGCATCGTCGAGCGCAAGAAGGCCGGGCTCCGCAAGGCCCGCAAGCGCCCCCAGTTCTCCAAGCGCTAGTCCGGCTCTAGGAGGGCTCGGCGAACGAGCGCTGTGCCGACGACGAGCGACGTTCACCAATCCCCCCTAGAGCCGGTCGCGGATCGAATCGAGGTCCGAGTCGCTCGCGGCGTGCTCGCGTAGCTCAGGGTCCAGCTCGAGCGCCCGCTGGACGTGTGCGGTCGCCGCGTCATGGTCTCCGGCGAGCGCCTCGAAGCAGCCGAGGTTGTAGAGGAGGCTCGGATTGTCCGGGTGATCCGGCAGGCCGGAGGCGACCAGCTCGGCGGCTTTGTCGTACTCGCCCGCTTCGACATGAGGCCGTGCCGCGAACCACAGCTCCCAGGCGGAGGGCTGGAACGCCTCTTCGCGGGGGCCACCGATCGCGAGGACCGTGGACTTCGGCTCCTTCGCAACGGCGTGACGCTTCACGGCGGGATCGCGAATGAAGATCAGGGTGCCCTCGGGCGCGTCCACCTCTTCACCGCCGACGGAGAAGGTCGCATGCCCCGAAGCCACGTAGTAGAGCTCCTCGTGCCCGCCCCCGAGCTCGTCGTGATCTTCGACCAGCTCGTCTCCGGCATTCTCCGCCGTATAGGCGTTGACCCCGAAGGCACCGATGTCGAAGCGCCGACGGATCGGCCGCCACACGAGCGTGCCCTCGACCCGGATGGCGTCCAGCTCGGAGAGATGAGCGGTGTCGAACGGCTTCGCGTCCATGCGCGGGAAGTCTCCCACACGGCTACCGTTCCGCGGTCGTGCGCCGCTATTTCGGAACGGACGGTGTCCGCGGGGTCGTCGGCGACGA
>Ga0136614_10002360_pt1 | contig 11728 bp, 9 predicted proteins | sample AntDrymUQ2792106_2_FD_106643 | JGI IMG/M metagenome (GOLD analysis project Ga0136614, IMG submission 106643) | Polar desert sand microbial communities from Dry Valleys, Antarctica - metaG UQ279 (21.06) | ecosystem: Environmental > Terrestrial > Soil > Desert | place: Antarctica: Dry Valley...
ATACCAAGTTGCATAATAAAATGAGGTTGGGTTTTCCGCTTGTCGCCACATACTCAACAACTTGCAGACTTTCTCAACCTCATTTTTAGAAGCAACTTGGTATTAGTTCTGCAAATCCCCTCAGAGCTTCATTCCGACTCCCGCGCGCTCGTCATCCCAGCCAAGCAACCGACGCCGATTTATGATGTCGTCCATCCCCGGTTTTCGCCGCCCCTCTTACAACGGCGCGCCAGCGAGACCAGACTACAGGCGCTTTCGCAAAACGAAAGCGATGAAGCCGTCTGTTACCGCCTGATTGATTCCGCGCGGCAGCAGTAGCGAATGCCGCTCAAAGTGGAATTATCCTTGCGCCCCAACGCGCGCGGGCGCGCTTACCCGCACCGCTCAAGACGCGGAAAAGCAGTGGTCAGTGGTCGGCAGTCAGTGATCAGTTGAAAGGTTTTTACTGCTCACTGACTGCCGACCACTGACCACCTACGTAAGAACCGGAGCGACTAAATGATCGCTCTGTGTATCAAGCTCGTCCTTGTGTGCGTCGTGGCCGTGTTCATGCGGCGGGTGCGAGACCTCGCTGATATAGACCAGCGAAAGCAGGACGAAGACGAACGTCTGGATGAAAGCGACGAACACGTTGAGCGGCATCAACACTACCGGCACGAGGAATTGTGTGATCGGCGGATACAGTCCGGCAATCGTCATCGCCACTTGTTCGTCGGCGAACATGTTGCCGAAGAGGCGGATGCCGAGCGACATCGGTCGCACGAGATTGCCGATAATTTCGATGACGAACAAGAGCGGCGCGATCCACCAGATCGGCCCGGCGAAGTGGGACAAGTGTCCAAGCAAGCCGTTCTCTTTGACGCCGATGTAGTTGTAATAAACGAACGATGAAAGGCCGAGCGCGAAAGTGACGCTCGTCGCGGCGGTCGGCGACATCAAGCCGGGAAAGAGTCCCATCAAATTTGAGACGAGGATCAGCACGCCGAACGTCATCACCACCGGGAAATACTTCAAGCCATGTTCGCCCACCACGTCGGCCAACATATTCCGCACCGACAGCACGGAGACTTCGAGCGTCTGCTGCCCGCCGCCCGGCTCGTCTTCAGAAAGTCGCCCTTTCAAAATCCAGATCAGCGCGACGCTGATGATGCACGCGATAATGAACATCACCGTGTACCACGGCACGGCGTTCTCCGGCGTGTAGGGACCAAAGACAGTTTCCGCATTCGTCCCGAAGTTGGCGAAAAACTTATCCCACAGCGGCTTGGTGTAGTGAAGTTGAAACTCGTGCAGCGGCTCGCCGATGTAGTGATTGACCAACTCGACGATGGGCGGCGTGTGATGCCCGCCTTCGGCAGCGTGCGCGCCCGCTTCGGCGGCGTGTTCGCCCGCCCCTGCCGCGCCTTCAGCCTCGCCGTGTGCTTGTAGTATCCAGAACATTCTTTAAGTGTCCTCTCGATAAACGATGGCGAAATAAAATTGCGTGAGAGCTTCGATCAGTAACGCTGGCACGAACGCGCATAAACCGACAATCGTCGCCGGCAACGAGACCAAGTCGAGCGCGTATGCCGCCCAGACCACTGCCGCCACGACGAAATAACGCAGCACATATCGCGCGGCACGGATGCGCGGGCGTCCGCCGGCAGCAGCCCGTCCGAAAGCCGCCGCGAGCGCTGTCCTCAGCCAATGATGATTGAACAAAGAGAGAACGCCGCCGAGCAGGAGTCCCGTCGTCACCCGCCACGGGAAGAGCGGCACGCTCACGAGCGCGGCCAGCACGATTGAAACCCACATCCCGCGAAACAGCCGCCGCTCCAGAGCCTCGCCGTCCGCAGAGTCTTCAAGTCTCCCACTGCCAGCATTTTTGCCCATTGCAAAGCTCGACATTTTACACACGCCCGCGCGGGCTGTCGAGCGAACACAGCTTCAATTTTCAGTCATTAAGTTTGGAACTCAACCGCACAAACTCATAGAATCCCAACGCCGAGCCGACCACGATTCCCGCCGCCACCAACCACGGACTGGTCCCCAACCACTTATCCAACAACCACCCCGCGCCGAAGAACACCGCCACCGAAAAAAAGAGCGACAACGCAGCGGCATACATTAACCCGCTCTTGCGCGCCACGTTCTTCTCGTCATCGTTATTCATAAGTACAATGTCCAATGTCCAATGTCCAAAATCGAGCAAACCGATTTTGGACATTGGACATTGGACTCACCATTGTCCTCGCGTCACGTAGTTCTTTGGCAATTCGTAGAGCAGCGCGCGGCGCGAGTGGCGCATTGAGTCGTGGATGAAGCAGACGTGCGTACACCAACAGGCGTTGCCGCCGTCGATGGCGTTGAGTTCCTCTTGTCTGCTCTGTGCCGACCAAAGCGCATTGAAGTCGTAATCATAATCAGCGAGCGTCGCGAATTTTTCGCGCAGTTCGCAGGCGCGCACGTCGCCGTTGTAATCGATAACGGCGGTGGTCTCGCCCGCCGTGCAAGGGAAATCCCATGCGGACGACTGCTCGAAGTTCGCGAGTTGTGTGCGGTAATGCGTCGTGATCGCGCCGACGTAAGCGACATTTTTGACGAAGCGCGTCGAGGCGTCGTCGCCCGCGAACATGCGCTCGCCGTAGCGCTTCGTCAGCGCGGAGACGCGCGCGTACATCTCCGGCAAAATTTCCGGCGGCACTTGTTTGATCGCGGCTCCCGCTTTGGTCTCGCCGCGAATGATGTTGAAGTATTGCCCGTCGAGTCGGAAATTCTCCCAGAGATAATTCGAGAGCTTTTCGATCTCCGTGAAATTCTCCGCGCAGACGACGGTGTTGACGTTGAGGCGAAAACGATCCGTGTACTTCTCTTTCAGAGGATAGAGAGCGCGAATGCAGTCGAGCGTTTTTTCCCAATTGCCCGGCACGCCGCGAATGTGGTCGTGCGTCTGGCCGTAGCCGTCGAGCGCAGTGTTCAAGTAGAGGTCGATGGCGGGATGATTGCCAAGCGCATGATCGACCGTTTCGCAGACGTGCGATTTAATGAGCGCGTTCGTCGGTATGATAATGCGCCGGACGCCGTTGTTGCGGACGAACATATCGATGATGTTGTTCAGATCGCGCCGGAGCGTCGGCTCGCCGCCGGAGAGCCAGAGGTCTGTGATCGGCGGCATCGTTCGGGAGACTTTCTCAAGTTGCACGAACGTCATATCGCCGGGCCGGTTCAGCTCGTCCCAATAAAAACAGGTCGCACACTTGGCGTTGCAGCGTGAGGTGACGAATAGAATGACCGTGCCGAGACGTTTCTCGCGCCCGGTCGAGCGCAAAAGCTGAAAGAGTTTGACGGCTTTGCTGGACATGTTCGCGAGGCATGTTAGCCGCAAGATGTGGACGGTTGCAACAAAAGGCAGGCGGCAGACGGCAGGAGCAGGAGGCAGCTAAGACCAATTTGCTTTTCCTGCTTCCTGCCCCTGCCGTCTGCCGCCAGCTCTTGCCGACTTGTATTTTAGTAACGACGCGGATATCGGCGGCTCTTCTTGGTATAGATGTAAGAACCACCGGCTCCGGCGAGCGCGCCGACCGCAGCGGCTCGCTTGCCGCCGACAGCCGCGCCGAGTCCCGCGCCCAATGCCGTGCCGCCCAAGACCGTCCCGATCCGGCGATTGCGCGAGCTGAAATTACGCTGCGCCGCGCGACGGTTCATCGCATACAGCGCGCCCGAACCCGCTCCGATGGCGGCTCCCTTTTTGCCGGCGACGACAGCTCCGGCGAGTGCGCCGCCGCCGATGATCGCGGCAGTGCGCGCCTTGCGCCCGAAACGCGAGCGGCCTTGCGCCGCAGCCATCGGGGCCGTCGCTGCCATCAAGACGAAGAGGCATACTACAGTTGCCAACGCTCTTTTCATGATGGAAAAACTCCCTTGCTTTGTGTGGTTGCTGGTGAAATGAATTATGAGAGACTCGCCGCGCTCTCCCCTTCGCAACGAGTCTCTCAAAATACGGTCGCTGATTAACTCAAAACGCCGCACCCTCTCTACTTCAAGCCCCGTGCCACAGACCGGAGCCAACGAACACATTCGCTGAGACTTAGTTTTTCAGTCGTTTTGTGAAGAATCGGCGTCTGCGCGCTTTGAGGCTGAACACCATCGCGGGCGATGAATAAACGATATGGTCAGCGCGTTACTCGAAATCGGAAGCCGATAACAAACGATGGCGGATCAGCGGAGGCGCTCGCACTCCGTCATGTTGTCGGTCAGATGTGAGATGGAAACAATGTTGGTTTGCGTCGGCGATTGGAGTTCATAAGTAATCCCTCGCCAAGTAATGCGCCGCGAGAAGCCGGCGGCGATGGCGTTGTACAAATAAAGCGCAGCAGTCAGCGGCCACAAGGTCAGATGCGCCAAGTAATGCGCCGCGCTCAAGCGCACGCCGCCCGGCGTCAAGACTTGCGACACCGCACGCAGACGCAAGAACGCTTTCCCGACGCCCAGCAAAAAGATCGTGACGAGGATTGAGAGCGAGATGGCAAAGGACTCACCACGCCCAGCGCGAGAGATGACGAGCGCGAGGCCGCCAAAGAAAGTTGTGACGAAAAGCAGGTTCCCGGCCAACACGAACTTCCACAAATGCGGCGCATAGACGCGCGTGATCTTAACCTGCCGCGTGGTGAACTTAAGCAACTCGCCGAAAGTGCAATCCTCAAACGAAGCGGTCAAGCATTGCGGCACGAAATGAACGGGTAAGTTTGCCGCTTGCAGCGCGTTGGTCAAAGCAAAATCGTCTGAGAGCGTGCCGCGCCAGCGTTCGAGCATTTCAAGTTTCTCGAATGTCTTGTGGCGGATCGCAGTCGAACCGCCCCAGCAAAAATTTCGTTCACGCCGCTCGCCCAAAGCCGACGCAATCGAAGCGTTCCACACCGCACGCAAATGCGAACTGAGTCCGCCCCTAACCGGTACGAACCAGCGATAGCCCGTCGCGGCCCCGACGCTTTCATCAACCAACGGCGCGACGAGCGCTCTCAGCCAATCAGTGTGCGGGCGCGCGTCCGTGTCCACGAACACTAACACTTCGCTCGCCGGATCGGTCGCTTGCACGGCGGCGATCAAGTTGTGAACTTTCTGTCCGCTATCAATCGCCGCGCCCGCGATAATGACGCGCGTGGACGGTGGCCGCACATTCTCCCAAACCAGCCTCGCCTCCTCAACAATCTTCAGTGCCGGATCATCCGCATGATCGGCGACGAAAACGATTTCAAACTCCGGGTAATTCTGCCCGAAGATCGCCGAAAAATTCTCGCGCAATCCTTGATCGACGCCGCGACACGGCACAATCACCGACGCGCGCGGCGTGAACTCAGCGGGCGGTCGCGCCATCTCGCGCCGGTAGTACAGCCAATAACGCCAGCCGCCAAGCAAAGAAACGACTCCTTGCCAGACAAGCAGCGCGCCGAAGAAATAAAAGACCCACATAAAAAACTTAGGCGACGCGGCATCACAGATGCAATGATGCAATGCGGCGTCGCCGTTATACCAACGAAACGATTTTAATAAATTCTCAGCGTAGTGCGACCGCGCCGCTCGCCGTCGCTAGAGTGGAGATCAAAGCCTGCGCCATGTTGATGAACGGCTGCGGATACACGCCGATGAAAATGATGCCGATCACGGACACGACGAGCGCGGCGCGCAACGCGGGCGAGAGCGTCGGCGGTCGCTCGCCCGGCAGAGAGTCGCTCAAGTACATGACGCGGATGAAGCGCACGTAATAATAGAACGAGACGACCGTGTTAAGGATCGCCCAAATCGCGAGCCAGAGGAGCCAGCTTTTCTCCTCCACATCGTAACGCTGCAACAACCCGCCGAAGAGAAAATACTTGCCGATGAAGCCGCCCGTGATCGGCAGCCCGCCGAGCGAGAGCATGAAAATCGCCATCATCAACGCGAGGCCCGGAGAGTGCGCCGCCAGCCCCGTCAGATCGTCAACGCCGTCGCCGATAATTCCACGCCGCCGCATACTGATGATCACGCCGAACGCGCCGATGTTCATCAGTGTATAGACGAACAAATAGATGACGAGTCCGATGTAGCCGTATTGATTCCCGGCAATAATACCGAGCAGCAAATATCCCGCGTTTGAAATTGAAGAATAGGCCAGCAGACGCTTCGCGTTCGTCTGCGTTACCGCCGCCCAGTTGCCGACGAGGATCGTGATCGCGGCGACAAGTCCGAGCAGAGGGGACCAATCCGCGCGCATCCCGGCGAGGGCTTCCATAAAAAGCCGCGCGAAGAGCGCAAAACTCGCGGCTTTCGATCCGGTTGAGAGGAAAGCGGTGACGGAAGTCGGCGCGCCCTCGTAGGCGTCCGGGGCCCACATGTGAAATGGCACAGCAGCGATCTTAAAGAACAGCCCGGCGGCCAAAGCGATCATGCCAAGCAACAACAGCGGTCGCAACGGTAAGATCACGGATGTCGCTTCTTCACCTGTCGCAGTGTTCAAAGCCTGATTGACGCTCACCGCGATGTCGCCCAAGTTAGTCGAACCCGCGATGCCGAACAACAGCGACATTCCGTAAAGTAGAATCCCCGACGAGAACGCGCCGAGCAGGAAGTATTTCATCCCGGCCTCATTCGTCCGCCGCTCGCGCTTCGTGTAGGAGACCAGCACGTAAAACGTCAGCGCCATCAACTCAAGGCTGATGTACAGCACGATCAGATCGTAGCCGCACGCCAGAAACATCATCCCCACTGTGGCGAACAGAACGAGCGCGTAATACTCGCCGCGCTGCTCGCCCTCCACGTCCAGATACCGCAGAGAGATCGCCACCGTCAACGCCGCCGCCAACAAAAAGATCGTCTTGAACACGATGGCGAACCCATCGATCCGCACCGTTCCATAAAAACCTTCGAGCGGAAAGCGCGTGTGATTCACCTGCCACAGCACGAACAGCGAGACGGCGGCCAGCGCGAGGCCAATGAGCGCGAAATAGCCCGCCCACCGGCTCTTCCGGTACGGCAGCACGACCTCCATCACCAGCGCGACGCACGCGCACAAGGTCACGATCAACTCCGGCGCGATCAACAACAGATCGCGCGCGCTGAACAGTTCGGCGGTGTTGGCTTGAAGAAGAAACATAAAAATCAAATGATGAATGCGGAATGATGAATGAAAAGGACGGCCTACATCTCATTCATCATTTCGCATTCATCGTTCATCATTTATTTTTCGCCACCGTCGGCACTGTTGGCATTCCCGGAATCGGATAATTTGGGCGGACTTGGCGAACGACTGCGTTGACGGGGCGTTGGATGTAGTCGATGAACGGCTTCGGATAGATGCCGATCCAGAGCGAGAGGACGACGAGCGGCAGCATGTAGGCCCACTCGCGCCCGGACATGTCGGGCAGGTCTTGGTTCTTCGGGTTTTCGACATGGCCGAAGAACATGCGTTGATAGAGCCAGAGCATGTAGCCCGCGTTGAGGATAATGCCGAGCGCGGCCCACGCCGCCCACCACGGATTGGCCTCGAACGCGCCGCGCATCGCCAAGAATTCCGAGATGAAGACGCACAACAGCGGCAAGCCGATGGCTGTCATCGTCATCGCCAGAAAGACCGTCGCATAGCCGGGCATGACGTGTGAGAGTCCGCCGAACTCCGAGACGATGCGCGTGTGCCGTCGTTCGTAGATGATGCCGACAAGAAGGAACAGCGCGCCCGAATAGATGCCATGATTGATCATATGCAGCACTGCGCCGTTGATTCCGTTCGGGTTCAGGGCGAACAGCCCCAGCATCACTACGCCCATTGAAGAGACGGACGAATAAGCGACGAGCTTTTTCACGTCGCCATCTTTTTTAACAACGAAGTACATTGCCGCCAGCGCGCCGTAAATAATGCTGATAATCGCCAGCCCGATCATGAGATTTCGCACGCCGAAACGTCCGAAGTAAGTCAAATCCATCGACGCCGCCGGGAACATTGGGATCACGAAACGGAAGAAGCCGTAAGTGCCGAGCTTCAGCAAAATCCCTGCAAGGATGACGGAACCGGCAGTCGGCGCTTCCACGTGCGCGTCTGGCAGCCACGTATGGAACGGCCACATCGGGACTTTGATCGCGAAGCCGAGCGCGAACGCGAAGAATAATAAAACCTGCATCGTCCCCATCGGCATTACCGAACCGACGGCTTGTAGGAACATAATATTGAACGTGCCGCCGTCCGGCCCTGCCGCCGCCCGCGCATTATCGAGAATCGCGCGTGCCGCCGTGCCGCCCACAGCGATGTTGTCCAAAGTCGCGGGCGTGATCTGTCCGACGAGTCCGGCATCCTGCGTCAGAAAGTACATCTTCAGCACGCCCAAGAGCATCACGACCGAGCCGACGAGCGTGTAGAGGAAAAACTTGATCGCCGCGTACAAACGCCGCTCGCCGCCCCAAATCCCGATCAGGAAATACATCGGCACGAGCGAGACTTCAAAGAACAAATAGAACAGAAACAAATCCATCGCCGCGAAGACGCCGACCACCGCCGTCTGCAACAACAGCAGCAGCACGTAATACTCCTTCTCCCGCTTCTCGATGTAATCCCACGAAGACAGCGCCGCGATCACGCCGAGCAACGTCGTCAACACGATCAGCAACACCGCCACGCCGTCCACGCCGAACTGGTACCGCGCGCCGATGATCGGTATCCACTGAAAATCTTCAATGAACTGCATCCCGCCCGCCGCGCGATTGTACGTCAGCAATGCGAGCGACACGACAAACGCCAGCCCGAACCACGCGGTTGCGAATTTCTTGATCGCGTTGGCTTGATCCTTCTTGAAGACGGCCAGAATGATGATCGCACCAATCGCCGGCAGCCAAGTGATGAGAGAAAGGAGATAAGGGATTCTCATGAGTTTTCAGTTTTCGGTTTTCAGTTTTCAGTCAATCGTGCGTCGGCTTTCAGTCAATGGCTTAAAACTGAAAACCGAAAATTGAAAACTGTTTACTGTCCCCGCACCGCAGCCACGATGTCTCCGCCGAAGAACAAAATGACGGCGATGACGAGGCCGAGGATCATGACGAGGGCGTAGTTGGCGGCAAAGCCGGTCTGCGCGGCGCGGAAGAGATTCGACATCAGGCCGCGAACGAAATAAGCGATAAAATTGACGAGGCCATCGACGACGCGGTTATCGAAGATGCCGGTGAAATTGCTCAAGCGGCGCGTCAGCCAAGCTGTACCGTTCACCGCGCCGTCAATGCCGCGCGAGTCAACGGCATAGACTCCGCGCGCGGCATCCATCGTGCGGCGCGTAAAGAGCAGGCCGTAGAGTTCATCGATCCAATACTTGTTGTAACTCGCGCGATACAGCGCGCCCATCCGCGCGGCCCAGACGCCGGGTAAATGCGGCTGCTTGACGTAAAAGAGCCACCCCAACCCGATGCCGATGGCGGCGACGATGAGCGAGATGCTAATGAACAACCACTCTGCCGCCGTGTGGCTGCCGAGCGCGTGTTCGGCGGCGTGTGCGAGATTGAAGCCGGTGTCGCCGTAAGGCGGGCGCGCCGTCTCCGTGCCGGTCACGGTGGGAGCAGTAGAGGCGATCAGCCCGGCGGTCTCTGCATTCACGCGCGCGTGTTCCGCCTCTGCGCCATGCGGTTGATTGAAGTCGCCGGTCGCCGGATTCCAGATCACCGGATCGAGCCAGTTGACGACGTTCGCGCGTCCCCCGACGTGTGCGCCGCCGGTGAAGGCGGGACTGATGCCGACGAAGCCGCCGACCACAGCCAGCGCCGCCAACACAGCCAGCGGAATCCACATCGACGGCGGCGACTCGTGCGGCATGTGCGTGCCGTGTCCGTGCGGTGCGCCGTGCAGGTCGTGTTCGCCGGGCATTGTTTGATGTGTGTGCAGATCGGCGTGCGGCTCGCCGACGTACTCGCCCGGCTCATGGCGCGGGCGGTCGCCGGCAGCTTCGATGCGCGCGTCGTGTGGCTTCGCTTGTTCGTCGTAGCCGTGCGCGTGCGCTTCATCGGCTTGCCCGCCGGCTTCCGCGTCTAAAAATCTCTCACGCCCCCAGAAGGTCATGGCGACAAGCCGCGTCATGTAAAACGCCGTGCAGGTCGCGGCAATCGTCGCGATGAGCCACAGCAGCCAACCGAAGGGGATGTGTTCGGTCGAGACCGTCTGCCACAGAATTTCGTCTTTCGACCAAAAGCCCGAAAACGGAATGATGCCGCAGATCGCGAGCCAGCCGGCGAGAAAAGTCAGATGAGTAATCGGCATGTACTTTCGCAAGCCGCCCATCCGCCGCATGTCCTGTTCGTGGTGCATCCCGTGAATCACGCTGCCTGCGCCGAGAAACATCAAGGCTTTGAAAAAGGCGTGCGTCATCACATGGAAGATACCGATGGCGAACGCGCCGACGCCGCACGCGAGGAACATGAAGCCGAGTTGCGAGACGGTCGAATAGGCGAGAACTTTTTTAATGTCCGTCTGCGTGATGCCGATGGTCGCGGCAAAGAGCGCGGTCAACGCGCCGACGACGGCGACGACGAGCATCATCGTCTGCGAATGCTGGAAGATGACGTTGGTGCGCGTCAGCATGTAGAGGCCCGCCGTCACCATCGTTGCCGCGTGAATCAACGCGGAGACCGGCGTCGGCCCCGCCATCGCGTCCGGCAACCACACGTACAGCGGTATCTGCGCCGACTTGCCGCACGCGCCGACGAATAATCCCAAAGCGAGCCAAGACATCAAACCGAACGTGCCGAGAAACTCAATCGGGAATGTGCGCGCTTGCTCGAAAACTTGCGTGTACTGCGTCGTCCCGAACGTCGCAATGATGCCGAAGACGGCGAGCGCAAAGCCGAAGTCGCCGATGCGGTTCGTGATGAAAGCCTTTCGCGAAGCGTCGCCCGCCTCCTTGCGGTCGAAGTAATAACCGATCAGCAGATACGAACAGAGTCCGACGCCCTCCCACCCGACGAACATCATCATGAAATTCGATCCCATCACGAGGACGAGCATCGAAAACATGAACAGTCCGAGATACGCGAAGAACCGATAAAAGCCCGCGTCGCCGTGCATGTACCCCGTCGCAAAAATGAAGATGCACAAGCCCACGCCCGTCACGATCAGCATGAAGACGGCGGATAGCGGATCAAGTTGATAGCTCCATTCGACATCGAGCAATGAACTCTCACCTATCTCTGTGCGTCCGTCATTAAGCTGCGAACTTAACGTGTCTTCCCGACCTTGTGTAATCTCCACCGCCCCGCCCGGAATCCACGTGTAACAGATGCCGTCCTGACTCGTCACATACGGCGCGGGCCACATCGCATGTCCGCCGTAGCCATACGACCAGACCGCCGCCACGCTCAACAAAAACGCCAACGCCACCGAACCGACCGCAATCGATCCGACGACCGTTTCTGAAAAGCGCAGCTTGCGCCCCAACAACCCGTTGACAGCAGCGCCCGCGAGAGGTAACAGCGGAATGAGCCAGATCAATCGATGCATAAGTTCAAGATGTTATGACTGTCCTTTTAGACCCGCTTACGCGCGGTCTGCCTAATCAATTCTGTTATCCGATCTGGATGCTTGCCGCCGTTCAATTCCGCAAGCAAATGCTCAGGGAAGCTCTGATAACGCTCGCCCCACCATTTCTTCTGCTTGTTGTCCCAGATACGCCAACCCTTGCTCGCCTCAGCTTTTGCCACGAATCTGTTTTTCGGCTTACCCACTACTCACGTCCGACTGTGGTCTAAC
>Ga0136614_10002363_pt1 | contig 11721 bp, 9 predicted proteins | sample AntDrymUQ2792106_2_FD_106643 | JGI IMG/M metagenome (GOLD analysis project Ga0136614, IMG submission 106643) | Polar desert sand microbial communities from Dry Valleys, Antarctica - metaG UQ279 (21.06) | ecosystem: Environmental > Terrestrial > Soil > Desert | place: Antarctica: Dry Valley...
GTCGAGCACCCGCGAGGGCCCGCGGATGCCGTCGGGCTGCCAGCGCGAGCTCGGGTCCGGGCGCTCCTCGCCGTCGAGCACGAAGACGTAGTCCTCGCCCGCTGCGACGGGCAGCTCGGCCTCGAAGATCCCGTGTCCGGCAGCGGCGAGCGCGTAATCGCGCCCGCCGGCCCGGAGCGACACGCGCTCGGGGCGCGGAGCCCACACGCGAAAGCGGGCGCCGCTCACGGTCGGGCTTGCGCCGAGCGGGCGCTGGAAGGGATACTCGGGGGCGGGCATCGGGCCGGGCATGATGGCGAACTCGCCGCGAGGCGTGATGTTCATCGCTACGTGACCCTCTGGCTGGGCCTCCTGCGCCGCCCGAGGAGCTACCGCAAGCCGCGATCACGCCGCGCCATCTGCCCCGCGAGCCGCCTGACCGCGGCGTAGGAGGCCTTGACCCCCGGGAGGGGCCAGTTGATCAGGCCCTCCGAGGTGAACAGGCCCCAGTGCCCGTCGGTGTTGCGCAGGGTCACGAACACGCGAGCGGCCCCGGCCCGGTGGAGGGCGCGGATGGCCCGCCGCATGTAGTCGGCCTGGGCGTGGAAGCCCGACTTCCATTCCGTTCCCCGGTACTCGGCATCCCACTGATAGGCGATGTCGCTGGGGTACCCCATCTCGGTCACCCACAGCGGTCCTCTGAAGCCGCGTGCGCGGTAGTCGGCGCGGGCGCGGCGCACCATGTCGTCGAGCTTGTCGATGCCGCCGCGGAAGTGGGCGTTGGCGACGTCGAAGGACCCACCACGCCGGGCTGGGAGAGCACCTCGTCCAGCCAGGGGCCGAAGCCGACGACACCGGTGAAGACCACCTTCGCCCTCGGGTTGGCGTGTCGGATCGCCGCTGCGGTGACCCGGAGAAAACGGGCGTACTCGGCGGCGTCGCCGTAGAAGTACTGCGCGGAGAGGTTCGCCTCGTTGATGATCTCCCAGTAGCCGATCTCCGGCGCGCGCTCCACGATCCGCTCGACGATGCGCGACCATGCCGCGTAGTCGGCGGGTGGGCACTTCCACCAGTGGGCGGTGACCGGCGGGCACCGCGCGAGCCAGATCGGCACGCCCGAGAGCAGCCCCAGCACCTCGAGGCGGTGCCTGCGCGCCGCGCCGCGGAGGTCGTCCAGGCTCTGCCAGCGCGGCGCCTGGGACGAGAGCGAGAACAGCTCGGACACCTGCACGTCGGCTCGAACAATCGACAGATGCGCACGGCCCGACGCGGAGAACAGCGCGTCGACCTGCTCCCCGGCCATGCTCGGCCCGATCATCGTGTGGCTGCCGAGCCGGGGCGTCGTCGTGTAGCCGCGCGCCGAAGCGGGTGCTGCGATCAGGAGCGAGGCGAGGACGACGAGTATGACCCGTCCCACGCCGCCGGGACGAGCGGGCACGGGCACGAGCACATGACTCTAGCGCCGGCGCAGGACCCTGATCCGCACCGTCGCCGTGCGCATGCCCCTGCGGCGGACGATCGCCTTGCGCAGGCCGCGGCGGACGGGGCGGCGGACCATCACGACGCGGCCGCGGCGGTTGGTGGTGCGCGTCGCTCCGGCGAAGCGCACCTTCGCGCCGCGCACGGCGCGGCCCTCTGCGCTGACGCGGAACGTGAAGCGGGTGCGGCGGCCCGAGCGCGCGCGCCGCGGGGTCACACGCACACGCAGGCGCGGCTTGCTGCCGCCGGCTCCCTGGCCGCCGGAGCCGGTGCCCGCCCCCGTCGAGGAGGCCCCGGCGAGCGGGCAGTTGTTGACGATGTCCCCGCCCGCGGTGCGTGCGACGCTCTGGCTCGGGGGCGGCGTCGTGCCGCGCTCGACCATCGCCTCGAGCGACTCGAAGGCGGCGCGGTAGCACGGGAGGATCGGGCGCGACTGCTCGGGGTAGCGGTCGTAGCGGCTGTCGACGTGCGTGCCGCCCTCGATCACGTAGTAACGGTGGCGGGAGCCGAGGCCGGCGTCGCGGATCATCTTCGTGTAGACGTCGGAGTCCGTCGCGATCGGCAGCAGCGCGTCTGCGGTGCCGTGCAGGGTCAGCATCGGCTTGCCGATCCGGCCGGTCAGGGCGACCTTGCCGACTGCGTCCTTGACGGCCTGCGGGCGGCTCGCGTAGTCGTAGTCGGCGTCGCAGAACGGCGTGCCGGGTTGGCAGAACGCCACCCCGCCCTCGAGCGGCCCGTCATAGCCGGGGTCGAACTCCTCGCGGTAGAGGCGCTGGGTGAGGTCCCAGTACTCGGCGTAGTGGTCCTCCCACTGGAACTCCGACCCGGGCGCGAAGCCCGCTGCGAGCATCGCCTGGTGGGCCGCCTCGTCACCGCGCTTGTAGGCCGGGAAGTGCTTGAGCGCGGCCGGGAGGTAGGTGAAGAGGTTCGGCCCTTCGGCGAGCATCAGCGTGCCCTCCCAGTCGACCGCGCCGTCGTAGAGCTCGGGCTGGTTCTCGATCTGCCAGCGCGTGAGGTAGCCGCCGTTGGAGATGCCCGTCATGTAGGTCTTCTCGGGCGCCCTGCCGTAGCGCAGGCGTGCGGTCTCCTTGGCTGCCTTCGTCAGCTCGGTCACGCGCGTGTGCCATTCAGCGAGGGCGTCGCCGGGCTGAGCGCCGTCGCGGAAGAAGTTCACGCCGTTGTTGCCTTTGTCGGTCGAGGCGTAGGCGTAGCCCTTGGCGAGCACGAAGTCGCCGATGATGAAGTCCGCGGCGTACTGGCGGCGGACCCCAGGCGCGCCCGTCACGACCAGCTTGCCGTTCCAGTCGTTCGGGAAGCGGATCACGAACTGCGAGTCGTGAAACCAGCCCTTGTAGGCGTTGCTCGTCGACGTGTCGGGGAAGTAGCCGTCGATCTGCAGCCCCGGGACGACCTGCTCGGGATTCTTCGTCTTCGACGAGTGCAGGGACATCCAGTCGGACTGGTCGGTGTGCCCGTTGGTGGTCGTGCCCTTGGTGGTGAGGTCGTCGAGGCAGTCGGCCTGCTGGCGCTCGGCGCCCGGGACCGTGGACGCGCTCTGGTTGGGGCAGGTGGCTGCCTGGGAGGAGACGGCCGGCGCCAGTGCCAGCACCAGCGTCAGCATTGCCATCGCCCCGATGCGTACACCCATCGAACTTCCTCCCTAGACCCGACCACAGACGGCCGTTGCGCCTGTACCTTTTCCCGGTGTTCCCGTTCAGCATCGTAAGGCGTCCTGGGGAACGCGAGAAATGACCGCTCCGGATCTCGCGCATCTCACAGGCGAACGGGCGCGCGCGAGCGCGGTGATCGAGATCAGCGCGCGCCTCGCCGAGCGGCGCGACGAGATCGCCGACCGCATCGTCGCGCGCATCCGCGCCGACATCCCCGACTACCGCCTGGTCGATCCTGAGGTGATCTCCAACGACGTCCGGTCGATCACCATGCAGCACCTCGACCTGGTGATCAGCGCGCTGGCGGAGGGCCGCGCCGCCACCGAGGAGGACTTTGCCGCCACCCGCGCAGGGGGTGCCCGCCGGGTGCACCAGGGCATCTCGCTCGAGTCCTTCGGGCGGGCGGCCCGCCTGTGGGGACAGGGGCTCTGGGAGGCGGTGCTCGAGGAGAGCGACCCTGGCGTCCCCGCCGAGCGGGAGGCCGCGCTGCACATCGCCGGGCGCGTGATGGACCACGTCGACCAGTTGTCGACCCATGTGGCCGAGGGATTCCTGCACGAGCTGCAGAGCGTGTGGAGCGACCGCGAGGTCGTGCGCCGCGACCTGCTCGACGGGCTCGTCTCCGGCCAGGGCGACTCCGAGCGCATACGGCGGCTCGCGCGCTCGCTCAAGCTGCAGCTGACCGACCGCTACGTCGCGATCGTGCTCCGCGGCCCGGACGGGCTCGCCGAGGAGCAGGCCGACCAGGCGCTCGCCGGACGCGTCGCGCTGCGCCAGATCGTCGACGCCGCCCTCACGCACCTGCGCGCGGGCGGCCCTTCGCTGCTCGTCGGGATGCGGCACGGCGAGGTCGTGGCGCTGTGCCCGGTGGACGCCTCGGGCGTAGTCGAGGAGGTCCGGCGGCGCGCGGACGCCCTCGCCGCCGCATTGGCCGAGAGCGACGTCGGCGTCGGCGTCGGCAGCTGCCACGCGAGCATCGCCGAGGTCGCGGCCAGCTATCAGGAGGCGCGCGACGCGGTCGAGATCGCCGTCGGGACCGGCATCCGAGGGCGGCCGCTGCACTTCGACGAGGTGTTGCTCGACCACATGGTGCGCTCGAGCCCGCACGCCGATCGCATCCTCGACTCCACGCTGCGCCCACTGCTCGACTACGACGCCCTCAAGCAGGCCGAGCTCGTGTCGACGCTGCGCGCCTACGTGGAGTCCGGCTTCAACCTCACCCGCAGCGCGGAGGTGCTGCACGTCCACCCGAACACCGTCGTCTATCGGCTGCGGCGCATCCGCGAGCTGTCGGGCCGTGACCCGCAGGACCCGAACGACCTGCTGCTGCTGTTCCTCGGGCTGAAGCTGTCCGAGCTGCGCCCGCGGCCCTGACGCTCGGACTCAGCGGGCGGTCCAGCCCTGGTCCATGACCACGGGCACCCCGGTGAAGGAACGGCCGCCCGGTCCGGCGAGGAACAGCGCGGCGTCCGCAACCTCCTCCGGCTCGATCAGCCGCTTGATCGCGTGCGGAGCGAGGATGACCTCCTCGAGCACCTTCTCCGGCGCGATCCCGTGCGCCTCGGCCTGCGACTGGATCTGGCGCTCGACGAGCGGCGTGCGCACGTAGCCCGGGCAGATCGCCGTCGCCGAGATGCCATGCTCGGCGCCCTCGAGCGCGAGCGTGCGGACGAGCCCGATGACCCCGTGCTTGGCCGACACGTACGCGGCCTTGTACGGGGACTCGGCGAGCGCATGGGCCGAGGCGATGACCTGGAAGCGGCCGTCGCCGCTCTCGCGCAGGTGTGGCCACGCGTACTTCGCGAGGAGGAACGGGCTCGTCAGCAGGAGCGCGATCAGCCGTTCCCAATCGTCCTCGGGGAAGTCCTCGATCGGCGCCACGTGCTGGAAGCCCGCGCTGGCCACCACGACATCGAGCCGGCCGAAGTGCTCGACGGCCGCCGCGACGGCCGCCCGGTTGTCGGCGCGCTGCGTGAGGTCGCCGGCGAACGGGACACCCGGCCCGTCGTCGGCCGGGGAGAGGTCCGCCGCGAGCACGCCGTAGCCGGCGCGCTCGAACGCGTCCGCGATCGCCCGCCCGATGCCGCTGGCCGCGCCCGTCACAAGGGCGCCGCGGCGCACGTTGCCGTTCTCCGCCATCGCGCCGAACCGTCGGTGATCAAGCCGGATCGGTCCATGCCACAAAGCGAGAACTTGCCGCGAGGCGGTTTGCGGAATGCCACAAACCGCTCGTGTCATCTTCCCGGATCCCCGCATTGATCGGTACCGGAGCTGGACCTAGCGTTCGCCGGTAGGCTGCCCGGACAGGGTCGAGGAGAGAGGACGAGGTACGAGGTGTCGGTAGGACCGCGCGAGAGCGACGGTCGCGCGCTACTCGAGGTGCGCGACCTGGCTGTGAGCTACGCCGGAGCGCTGCGCGCGCTGCGGGAGGTCACCGTGGAGGTGCCCGACGGCGCCGTGCTGGCCGTGCTCGGCGCCAACGGCGCCGGCAAGAGCACGCTGCTGCGGGCGATCTCAGGAACGCTGCCGCTGCAGGGCGGAACCCTCGACGCGGGCAGCGTGCACTTCGACGGCCGCGACATCGGCGGCATCGGCCCGGCCGAGGTGGTGCGGGCCGGGATCGTCCAGGTACCGGAGGGGCGGCGGATCTTCGGCGAGCTGACCGTTGAGGAGAACCTGCGCGCAGGCGCGATCACCGTGCGCGACAAGGACGCGCGCCGGCGCGCGTACGAGCGCGTCGTCGACCTCTTCCCGCGCCTGGGCGAGCGCCGCAAGCAGCGCGCTGTGCTGCTCTCCGGCGGCGAGCAGCAGATGCTCGCGATCGGCCGCGCGCTGATGAGCGAGCCCAAGCTGCTCCTGCTCGACGAGCCCTCGCTCGGGCTGGCGCCGAAGGTCGTCGAGCGCATCGGCGAGGTCATCGGCGAGATCAACCAGCAGGGCACCGCGGTCGTGCTGGTGGAGCAGAACGCCGCGATGGCGCTCGCCATCGCGAGCTCGGCGTACGTGCTCGAGGTCGGGCGGGTCGTGCTGGAGGGCAGCGCCGCCGAGCTGGCCGACAGCACCGAGGTGCAGGAGCGCTACCTCGGCGGGGCCTCGGGCCCGCCGGCGAAGACCAACGGCGGGCCGCCCGCTCCGCGCGAGGACGGTCGCAAGGGCGCCGAGCAGTTGGTCGCCGAAGGGCTGACCGTGCGCTTCGGCGGCATCACCGCGATCGAGGACGTCTCCTTCACGGTCGAGCCGGGCACGGTGCACGCGATGATCGGTCCCAACGGCGCCGGCAAGTCGACCTCGCTCAACGTGCTCACGGGCGTCTATCCGCCCAGCGCCGGCCATGTGCGCTACGGCTCGACGGAGCTCACGGGCCTGCGCCCGCACCGGATCGCGCAGCTCGGGATCAGCCGTACCTTCCAGAACATCGCCCTCTCCCCCACCGCGACCGTCGCCGACAACCTCATGCTCGGGCGCCACCGGCTCACCCGCTCGGGGTTCGTCACGGGCGGCCTGGGCCTTCCGTCGTCTCGCCGCGAGCGCACAGAGCAGCTCGCGCGGATCCGTGAGATCGCCCACCTGTTCGAGCTCGACGAGCACCTCGACCGCCGTGTGGCGGAGCTCTCCTACGGCAACCGCAAGCGCGTCGAGTTCGCCCGCGCGCTCTGCGCCGAGCCGGCCCTGTTGCTGCTCGACGAGCCGGTCGCGGGGATGAACCACGACGAGACGCGCCGCATGGCCGAGACGATCAAGAAGGTCCGCGCCGAGCTGGGCATCTCGATCGTCCTGGTCGAGCACGACATGGCCTTCGTCATGGGCCTCGCCGACCGCGTGACGGTCCTGGACTTCGGCCGCCGCATCGCCGACGGCACGCCGGCCGAGGTGCAGAACGACCCCGCCGTCATCGAGGCCTACCTCGGCGTCGCCGCCGCGGAGGAGGCCCAGCACCACGCCCAAGACCACGAGGAGGACCCGTCGTGACCCAGTTCATAGAGCTGCTCATCAACGGCCTCTCGCTGGGCTTCGTGTACGCGTTGCTCGCGCTCGGCTTCGTGATGATCTTCAAGTCGACGCGGGTGATCAACTTCGCGCACGGATCGATCGTGCTGCTCGGCGCGTTCCTGATCGCCAAGCTCGCGCCGAGCCTCGGGTTCGTCCTCGCGGCACTCGTGGGCGTGGCCGCGGCGGCGCTCGTCGCGGCCCTGCTCTACCTCGTGATCCTCCGGCGCGTTCGCGGCCGCGCGGCCGACACGGTGACGATCGCCACGATCGGCATCGACATCCTCCTGGCCACCGAGCTGGCGCGCCAGATCGGGCAGGAGGTGCTCAACATCGGCGACCCGTGGGGCTCGGAGGTCGTGCGCTTCGGCGACTTCGCGATGCCGCAGGCGCGCGTGGCCGCGGCCGTCGTGGCGCTCATCCTGCTCGGGGGGTTCCTGGCCGCCTTCAAGCTCTCCCCGTGGGGCGTCGCGATGCGCGCCTCCGCCGAGGACGGCGAGGCCGGCGCGCTGATGGGCATCCGGCTGACCCGCATGGCTGCGGGCGCATGGTTGGTCGCGGGCGCCCTCGCCGCCGTCGGCGGGATCTTCCTCACCACCTTCCCCACCCCGGGCATCGACCGCACCTCGGGCCTGGCCGCCCTGAGCGCGTTCCCGGCGGCGATCCTCGGCGGGCTGGACTCCGTCGCGGGGGCCGTGGTCGGCGGGCTGATCATCGGCGTCGTCGTGACGATGTCGGCCGGCTACCAGGACGAGATCTCGTTCCTCGGCCGCGGCCTCAGCCAGGTCGCGCCCTACATCGTCATGGTGCTCGTCCTGCTCGTCCGCCCGGCGGGACTGTTCGGCACCCGGGAGCTGACGCGTGTCTGAGCGCCTCGCCGCGCTGCGGCGCCCCGGCATGCTGGTCCTCGTCGCCCTCGCGGTGATCACGCTGCTCGTCCCGTTCTTCCTCGAGGCGTTCTGGCTCCAGACGGGGCTGTTCGCGATGTCGGCGATCATCGGCGCGATCGGCCTGACGATCCTCACCGGTACGACCGGCCAGCTCTCGCTGGCGCACGCGTTCTTCGCGGCGGTCGGCGCGTACGGCTACTGCTTCTTCGCCGGGAAGGGCGGCCTCGGGGTCAGCTCGGCGACCGGGCTCGGCCTGCCGCCGCTGCTGGCGATGATCCTCGCGGTCGCGCTCGCCGGGGTTGCCGGGGCCCTCTACAGCCCGATCTCCGGACGCCTGCGGGGGATCTACCTCGGCATCGCGTCGATCGGCCTCGTCTTCATCGGCCAGCACATCCTCTTCAACGCCGCCGACCTCACCGGCGGCTTCAACGGGCGCGACGCGCAGCCGTTCAGCCTGCTCGGGTTCTCCTTCACCCAGACCGACCCGGAGCTCGTCATCGCCGGGGTCGAGTTCTCAGAGCTCGAGCGCCTCTGGTACTTCGGGCTCGTGCTCGTCCTGATCTCCTACTACTACGGGCGCCATCTCGTCGACGGGCGGCCGGGCCGAGCGCTCGAGACGGTACGCGACAGCGAGGTCGCGGCCGCCGTGATGGGCGTCGACGTCACGCGCTACAAGGCGCTCGTCTTCACCGTCTCCTCGATGTACGCCGGGCTCTCCGGTGTGCTGCTGGCGCTGGTCTTCAACCGCATCGTCCCCGAGAGCTTCGGCCTCAACCTGTCCGTCGAGTTCCTCGCCATGATCGTCATCGGCGGCCTCGGCTCCGTCCGCGGCGCGGTGCTCGGCGCGATCTTCGTCTCGGTGTTGCCGAAGCTCCTCGACCACTACGGCGACTCGATCCCCTTCCTCGCAACCGCGGGCGCGGGGGGCGGCATCGAGCCCGCGCAGGCCGCGCGCTTCGCGTTCGGCGCGGCGATCGTCGCCGTCCTGCTCTTCGCACCCGGTGGCATCGGCACGCTCTGGCACGGATCAGGCCGGATCGCCAAGGCCGAGCCGCCGGATTCCCCCCGAGCACCGGCGGAGGAGCCGGCGGCTCGGTCCGCACCGTCAACTCCCAAGGAGAAGTCCACATGAAGCCTCGCATCGCCCGCCTCGCGGCGATCGCTCTCACCCTCGTGCTCGTCGTCGTCGTCGCCGCTTGCGGCAAGGCCGAAGACGACGGCGGGGGCTCCAGCGGCGCCGGCGGGGTCAAGACCGGCCCCGGCGTGGCAGCCAAGACGATCACGCTCGGCCAGATCACCGACCTCAGCGGCGTCTTCGCACCGCTGGCGACGGCCTTCACCCAGGCGCAGGAGCTCTACTGGAAGGAGCGCAACGCCGCGGGAGGCATCTGCGGGCGGCAGATCAAGCTCGTCAACAAGGACGCCGCGTATGACGTGCAGAAGGCGGTCTCGCTCTACCGCGACACCGAGCCCGACGTGGCGGCCATCAGCCAGCTCGTCGGCTCGCCGATCATCGCAGCGCTGCTGCCGACCCTCGAGCGAGACCAGATGCTCGCCGTCGCCGCGGCGTGGCCGCCCGCGTTCCTCGACGCCAAGAGCGTGGCGATCGTCGGCGCCTCCTACGACATCGAGGCGATCAACGGCATCGAGTGGCTGATCGAGAACAAGGGCCTCAAGAAGGGCGACGCCATCGGCGACCTCTACTTCGAGGGCGACTTCGGCGAGGGCGGCCTCGTCGGCGTCAAGTACGCGGCCGAGAAGCTCGGCCTCAAGGTCGTCGAGCAGAAGATCAAGGCCACCGACGAGGACATGTCGAGCGCCGCCGCCAAGTTCAAGCGCGAGGGGGTCAAGGCGATCTGGGTGACGACCGCCCCCGGTCAGCTGGCCTCGCTGGCGGGCGTCGCGAAGTCGACCGGCCTCGACGTGCCGATCGGGACCAACGGCCCCGTGTTCGCGCCGCAGCTGCTCAAGACGCCGGTCGGCCCCACGCTGGCCAAGAACGTGACCGTGTTCAACTCGAACGCCTCCTACTCCGCGGACAACCCCGAGGTGAGGAAGGTCGCCGACGCCTACGAGAAGGCCTACCCCAAGGGCGTCCCCCAGCAGGCGGTCATCACGGGCCACAGCGAGGCTCAGGTGATGGGCGCGATCCTCGAGAAGGCGTGCGAGAACAAGGACCTCTCGCGCGCCGGCCTGGTGACGGCGTTCCGGGAGCTCTCGGGCGTCGACACGAAGGGGCTCGTCGCGGGCGACCTCGACTTCACGAAGATCGGGCAGTCCTCGACGAAGGCGATCTACGCCCACGACGTGGACAAGGATGCCCCCGGCGGCCTGAAGACCGTCGGAGACGTCCTCACCTACCCGACCGCCGAGGAGTACGAGCGCAAGGCGGAGTAGCGCTCGGACGGTCTGACCGCTTCTGGCCGCGCCGGCCCGCCCCCGACACCGGGCGGGCCGGCCGGCCGGAGGGAACCGCTCGTTCGCGGCGCCCGCCCCTACCGCTCCGGCACGAGCCACAGCGCGCCGAGCGGCGGCAGCGTGATCTCCGCCGAGAATGCCTGGCCGTGCCACGGGATCGGCTCGGCCTCGATGCCGCCGAGGTTGCCCGTGTCCGAGCCCCCGTAGTAGGTCGAGTCGGTGTTGACGCGCTCCACCCAGGTTCCCGCGCGCGGCAGCCCGAGCCGGTAGGGGCCGCGGGGGACCGGGGAGAAGTTGCCGGCGAACACGAGCACGCGCGCGAGGTCCCTCGTCGTCCGCGCGAAGGCGACGACATTGGCCTCGGCGTCGTTGGGCTCGATCCAGTAGAAGCCCTCGGGCTCGAAGTCGTTGTCCCACAGCGCCGCCTCGTCCGCGTAGGCGTGGTTGAGGTCGCGCACGAGCGACTGCAGGCCCGAGTGCTCGGGGTTCTCGAGCAGGTGCCAGTCCAGTGAGCGCTCGTGGCTCCACTCGCGCTCCTGGCCGAACTCCTGGCCCATGAACAGCAGCTTCTTGCCGGGGTGCGCCCACATGTAGGCGTAGAGCGAGCGCAGGTTCGCGCGCTTCTGCCAGGGGTCGCCTGGCATCTTGGCCAGCAGCGAGCCCTTTCCGTGCACGACCTCGTCGTGGGAGAGCGGCAGCACGAAGTTCTCCGTGAACGCGTAGACGAGCGAGAAGGTCAGCTCGTGGTGGTGGTAGCGGCGGTAGACCGGGTCCTGCTGGAAGTAGCCGAGCGTGTCGTGCATCCAGCCCATGTTCCACTTGAAGCCGAAGCCCAGCCCGCCCAGGTAGACGGGGCGCGAGACGCCCGGCCACGCCGTGGACTCCTCCGCGGAGGAGACCGTGCCGGGCTCGCGCGCGTGGAGCACCTCGTTGAGCTCCTTCATCAGGCTCACCGCGTCGAGGTCCTCGCGCCCGCCGAACTCGTTGGGCACCCACTCGCCGTCCTTGCGCGAGTAGTCGAGGTAGAGCATCGAGGCGACGGCGTCGACGCGAATGCCGTCGCAGTGGTACTCACGCAGCCAGAACAGCGCGTTGGCGATCAGGAAGTTGCGGACCTCGTGACGCCCGTAGTTGAACACCAGCGTGCCCCAGTCGGGGTGGGCGCCGCGGCGCGGGTCGTCGTGCTCGTAGAGCGCGGTGCCGTCGAAGCGCGCGAGCGCGAACTCGTCGCGCGGGAAGTGCGCGGGGACCCAGTCGAGGATCACGCCGAGGCCGTGGCCGTGCAGGCGGTCGACGAA
>Ga0136614_10002364_pt1 | contig 11719 bp, 17 predicted proteins | sample AntDrymUQ2792106_2_FD_106643 | JGI IMG/M metagenome (GOLD analysis project Ga0136614, IMG submission 106643) | Polar desert sand microbial communities from Dry Valleys, Antarctica - metaG UQ279 (21.06) | ecosystem: Environmental > Terrestrial > Soil > Desert | place: Antarctica: Dry Valley...
AACGCGCCCGCGCCACTTCGTCAGAGATGGCCGAGGCCGAGACGAGTTCGGCGTGATGTGAAAGTAGCTGCGGTGTGCTCATCTCTCCCGCCTCCGCCGCGCCCGGTTGCGCTCGATGCGGGCGCACTCGTCCGCGTGGCAAGGCGCGCACAGGGGCGCGAAAGCGCCCGCGTCGGGTGCGTTCTCTTTAAGCAGCATCGCGCACCTCTCCCTTCTGCACCTCCGCACCGCTTTCACAGGCGGCGAAGTACGCATCCAAATGGCTCTGCTTGTAGAGGATTTTTCTTCCTAGCCGCAGAAACCCAAGCCTCTTAGCGGTGCGCTCCTGCCACTGCTTGACGTGCGACATGATGCCGTTCTCGGCTAGATCGTTAGGTGTGTAAAGCCGTTCGCCTGCTTCTCTCATTCGTCGCTCCTTATAGTTAAAAAGTGAATGCCGCTGACTAGGCATGAATCCTAGTCAGCGGCAGTGTAGAAAGATGATGAAAGCGGCGCTACACCCTCTGATTATTTATTTTGACTGTCCTGAGAACCCTCCATGTGCTTCGTCGAATCAAGCATGGCGTGTAAGTCGCGCAACTCCTTTTCGGATTTTTGTATTGCCCTCGCTATTGTTTTCGTAGCCGGTAGTTTCTTAAAGCTAATCCCGGCGAGCATGGCGGCATGTTTGTATGCAAAGTATGTTGGTGTCTTCGTGGCATCTCTGGCAACTGCTTTGACGGTCTCCAATTCATTCAGCAATTCGACTGGCAAGAGCGTCCCGTATTTTGCTTCAACCGCCTCGCGCCCGGCCTTCCCCTCGCCATTTCGCTTGTAAATACACTTGGCATGTGTCCAAATTGATTGGAGGGTTTTGTTATTGAAGCTTGGGAATTGCTTTTTGTAATAGTACAAAAACATGCGGTAGCAGTCGGCTGACCCCGCTTTTTTTCTGGCTTTGTTTTTTGCGGACATGCTACGTGGACGTTCTCTATACCCTCCCGCTTTGATTCCCATCGACTTTTTACGTGGGTCTGCAATCAACGCGGCGTGGATGTCCATGATGAATTTCTCTGTTTGCTGCGACGGCTTCTCAGGTAATCCGGCGGCAAGACGAAATTTTTCGTTACCTCCATTCTGGATTCCTGTCCATCCTGAGACAACCAGCCCTTCAATAGTCAACTGGTACAGCATTTTGTGTATGTGGCCCGGCAGTGCTTCTTCGACATACCAATCCACATCTTCGGCAATGTCAGCGGCCATCTCATCGCCGCTGTCCCAGTGGCTGGCTATTTTTTCTAACTCAGCGGCGATGGCGCGTACCCGTGCTGCAAGTTCGGCGTTTGTCTGACGAGCCTTCTTTCCTTTTAGCTCGTTCCCTCTACGTTCTAAGTAAGCAATCAACTCATCCAACCGCCCGGTTAAAGGATTGTGAAAGTATGAATCAATGATCCCCTGAGTAAACTCGCTATAGCTAACAGGCTCACCGTGTCTTTCCCAATCGAATTTTGATTTGTAAGATGGAGCGGCGTTATTACTCTGTGAACTTTTCTCTTTAAGCATTAGAGTGCCTCAAACTCAGTCTCACTTAAGCCCGCTTGCCTGAGAATGCTGCGGAGCGTCCCAGCGGCGACTTCCCGGTGCTTCGGCACGGTCGCCGTGCGCGTCCCTTCGGCGGTCGTCTTGGCAAACTTGATGTGGCTTCCCGTTTGGCTCACTTCAGAGAAACCGCCCGCTTCCAACTTGCGCTTCACTTCGCGGAAGCGAACAGGCTTCACGCCGCAACCTCAATTTCCAGTGTGCGAACGTGCGGTGCGATGGTCGCAACAGGCGGCGTGAAATGCAGTTCTAGAGCGTCGCGCAGATTCTCCATCGCCTCTTCTTCCGTTTCGCCTTGCGAAGCGACATCAACCTCGATGCACTGTGCGATGAACCATTCGCCCTCTCGCCACACGCTCGCGCTGAAAGTCTGCCTCATGCTCGTTTCATCCTTCCGCTCAATTATAAAATCTTGTGTGCCGGTTGTGTGCCAAACACGCTGAAGCACGATAAATCATCACGAATGGCAATGAACACAGCTAACGCATAACTTGAATCATAGCACAGGCTTAGTGAAGGATGGTAAATGGCTGTAAATAAGCTGGTTAAGACTTTTAACCAGTGGGTCGTAGGTTCGAGTCCTACTCGGCTCATCCATGAATGTCGTAAAAAACGGGAGGCCGCAAGCCTCCCGTTTTCTCTTACTCCTCATAGCATAAAATCTGCCCTGTAGTTTTTAGCTTTGATAGCGGTTTGCAGTTTGCGTATAACCTTTGTGTCTTGAAGTGGAGTTCAGCCCTTGCAAAACTCAGAGCGTGGGTATAAAAGCACCAACTAGCCGGAGTTCGGACGTAAAGTCCTGTCCTTGAAAGGAGAAAACAATGGAGAGAGTTCTGCCGTTTTTGGTTCCGATCTTGATTTCTTTGGGTCTCTTCGTGATGGTGGGGTGGATTGTTTGGGTGAACTCCCGCAGACGCCAAGCGGAGGCGAAGGCAGCGGCGGAGACGCATGGTAAGCTGCTGGAGAAGTTCACTTCATCGCAGGAACTCGTGGATTTCTTGCACACGGACGAAGGTCGTCGCTTTCTTGAGAGCGCAGCGGGGCCACGTCTCAGCCCATTAGAGGGGGTCTTGCGGTTTGCTCGCTACGGCGTGATCCTCACCATTTTTGGTCTCGGTTGGCTCTCATTGAATCTGCTAGGTCGTTATGACGACGATGGCGCTTTCACTCTCATCGGCGTTCTGCTTGGGGCTGTGGGAGTGGGCTTTTTAGTCTCGGCAGCAGTTTCCTATTACTTGTCTCAGAAGTGGGGACTCTTGACCGCCATCGGTTCTAGCAAACTGAACACGTTTGCGGCCAAGCCGGGAGAGACTGTGTAACTAGACAATGAATTGACTGATGACCCAGTACGAAGTTTCGTAGCGAGATGCCGCCTTAGAGCAACTTTCCTCAGATTTCTCGCTTCGTCCACCATGATTGCAAGAGGGAACGGTTACTGACCGTTCCCTCTTGTTTTGCGTTCGCCCTGCATGAAGTATGCGAACAACTCAGTTGGCGTTTAATGAGCGCCCGCCGTCCATTCTGTGTCGCAGAGGTCGTTAGCATTCCATGGAAGGACAGGGCCGCTCGTCGTCGGCTTAATGCAACCGCAGTCGAGAACTTGAAAATCCGCCGGGCCGTGGAAAGACCAAGCGTAGCTATTGTAAAGGTAAAAGCGTGCGTTGTTGTCGTCGTTGTTCAACGCCCGTGCGGCAGGCGCGTTCGAGTTGAAAATCAAACGCTGGCGGCAGCGACTGGCGACAAGCCGCGTGCCGTCGGGCGCGAGATAAATGCCGCGCTCTCTTAACGAAAACATCAAATCTAAAACTCCGTCGAACAGCAAAATATGGGAGAGACCTTGACGAGGAGAGAAATCGCGCGCGCGCCCGATGGCGGCGGGCATGTTATTTATTTGATGAATAAGATTCGTGAAGTGATGCCAAGAAAGGCAAGAACGCAGGCGAAAGGATGAGAGGTTATGTTACAGGCGTTTTGCTATCGCGCCGGGTCGTCTTTTAGCACGCGCACGGATTGGCCCGGAGCGAGGCGACCTGAGTTGATGACGCGCGCGTAGAGTCGCGACTGGCCGGGATGTTTTTTGTGCGAGATGCGTTGTGAGTTGCCGGCGACGAACGAGCCGGAGATCGTCCGGCAGGGCGCAGCGTAGGAAGTGATCTCGACGACTGCTTCATCGCCGAGCGCGAGGCGCGAGCCGGGCGCGAGTTGGGACCAATCGAGGCCGGCGACGGTGACGTTTTCGCCGCTCGATCCGGGAGCGATGACGTGGCCTTCGGCGCGGAGTTCTTCGATCAGTTCCAGAGAAAATAAACACAGCGCGCGCTCCGGCCCGCCGTGATGTCGCCGGTCGGACTGCGCGTCGCCCATGAGACCTTCCGGCGTCAGCCACGCTTCGGCAACAGGTATTTTCGGCACGCCGCCACGAGAGACGTTCAGTTGATGGATGTAGCTGTCCATAATAGCAATTGCGAATTGCGGACTGAAAGAATAGGAGCAGGCGGCAGGAGCAGGAAGCAGGAAAATCAGATTTTTGCTAACGCTTCCTGCCGCCTGCTCCTGCCGCCCGCCGCCTGTCTTTCCCTAATCCACACTCCGCAATCAACTCTTAGCTCCTTGCCCGCGCACCGGCTCCGGCTGTTCGTCGTCGCCGATCAAGTGATTGGATTTGTCTTTTGGCATTTGCTGTGGCGCAAGATGCTCTTGGCGTTCGGCGACGGCCTTGCGCCCCTCTTGCATCTCTTTGTTCTTTTCTTGTCCATCTTTCTTTCGTCTCGTTTTCTCTGACATTTAGCTTCCTCCGTGTTGGCTCTTAGTTGATTTTACCTGCGGCGGCATCGTGGTGCGCCGCCCGCACGCGCGCGACGAGTTGCGGGAAATCGATTCGCGTATAGACAGGAATGGCGCGCAGGCATTCGCGCTCAGGCGATGCTTCGCGCCACGCGGCGAATTGCTCGCGCGCATGAACGCAATCCGTTCCTTCGTCGAATAAATAAATGGCATCTGCCCGCGCCAACGCACGGCGAGCCGAAGGCTTGATCTTGCCGCCAGAGGCGCGCGCCGCCAAGATCAGGAAATCGACTTTGACGAACTGCGTAAAGCTCGTGCCTTCGACAAGGACGCCGCCGGCCTCGACGCGCGACAGGGCTTGCCGCACGCCCGGCTCAACGCCCTTGTCCGTGACGACGACCCAATGAACATTCGCCGCTCCGGCCTCCCAATAACGCCCGGTATCCTTGCCCGGCACGTCAGTCTTGGCGCGCCCCGAACAAATCAACGGCTCCTCGCTCAACAATTGGCTGACGCAGCAGGCGTGTGGGTCTTTGCCGCACGAGCGGTAATGCCCGCGCGTCACTTTGATCGCTTCCCAACCCGGCAAGGCGCGCAACAGTTCACACAGCAAATTCGTTTTGCCGGTGTCAGAACTGAAACCACCGATGGCGATAGTCGTTAAGCTCATCACTAGACCTCTGGCAGACGCGGGCTAGTTGAGCAGTCTTCTGATCGTCTTCCCTTTTGCATGATGTCATCACTGCTCAACGAAGAGTGTTCAATGCGCCAGCCGGAACAATTATCATGCTACTACAAAATTGAAGAAAACAAAGACCGCACCGCGTTGCCGGATATCCCTTCCGACTTGGCAAGCGAGACACACGCGCTATAGATTAGGGGTCTTCAACCGCGTCCGCAGGAACGCTCAAAGATGACGGAAGACAACACAGATCAAGCAGACTTGCGGCAGCGCATCGCGCAAGCTCTCGCGCGGCACGACGGGACCGCAAGGCAAAGCATAGAGTTTGAAATCGTCGCCGCCGAATGGATCGAGGCCGGCATCGATGATGCAGAAGAAGTCGCGGACTGGCTCGCCGCGCGCTGTTTCGCGCCGGCGTTGGCGCGCCGCCTTGATGATGCGGGCATCACGCCAGAACAGGGGCGGCTGATTACCACTGAGGGCCGACGCGATTACGCAGACACCGTCGCTTATAAACTGAGCCAAAATGATCTGACCCTCGAAGAAGCCCGGCGCATTATTACCAGCGATTTTTGGAATTCTTGAAAGAACCGAGTTTAACTCCATGTCTATTTCTCAAACTTGCCCGTTCACCATCCTTTGCGTCGCCAGTTATCACAAGGGCGACGAGTTTATCCGTGAGTGCCAGCGTCAAGGCTGCCACGTGCTGTTGCTGACATCGCTCAGTGTAGGCCGCGACGTGTGGCCGTTAGAGAGCATCGACGAAATCTTCCTGATGCCTGATGTGGAGAAGAAATGGAACATGGAAGACGTGATCAAGAGCGTCAGCTTTCTGGCGCGCGACCGTGTGATTAATCGCATCGTGCCGCTCGATGATTTCGACTTGGAGAAGGCCGCCACCCTGCGCGAGCATCTCCGCACGCCCGGCATGGGCGAGACCACGACGCGCTATTTCCGCGACAAGCTGGCGATGCGGATGCAAGCGCAAGAGGCCGGCATCAACGTCCCCGAATTTATTCACGTCCTCAACCACGAACGCCTGCGCGAGTTTGCCGCGTGCACGCCAGCGCCGTGGGTCTTGAAGCCGCGCTTTGAAGCCTCCGCCGTCGGCATCCAAAAAATCCGCGCGGCTGAAGAACTCTGGCCCGCGCTTGAACAACTCGGCGACCGGCAATCCTTCTTCGTCCTCGAACGCTTCGTGCCGGGCGACATCTACCACATCGATTCCATTGTCGATGATCAGCAAGTCATCTTCGCCATCGCCAACCGCTACGGTCAGCCGCCTTTGAACGTCGCGCATGAGGGCGGCGTCTTCTCGACCTGCACGATTGAACGCGGCACGCCGGACGAGCAAGCCTTGCAAGCGATCAACCGCCGCGTGCTATCTGCGATGGGACTCCGGCGCGGCGTCTCGCACACCGAGTTCATCAAAGGACGCGCGGACAGACAGTTTTATTTTCTGGAAACTTCGGCGCGCGTCGGCGGCGCGAACATCGCCGAACTGATCGAGGCCGCCACCGGTATCAACCTGTGGACTGAATGGGCCAAGCTCGAAGTGCGGCGAGATTACAAACTGCCCACGCCGCGCGCGGATTACGCCGGCCTCCTCGTCTCGCTCGCCCGGCAAGAATACCCGGACACTTCCCGCTACAATGACCCAGAGATCGTCTGGCGCATGAACAAATCCGCCCACGCCGGCCTGATCGTCAAATCGCCCAGCCTCGCGCGCGTCGAACAGCTTATCGACGACTACACCGCGCGTTTCTCGAACGATTTTCTTGCCACACTGCCCGCGCCAGAAAAAGCCGTTAGTTAATCGCAGGATTTGTAGAGGCAGCTATTCTGCTCTTTCTCTCGGCGGCGCGACGGCGCTGAACTCTTCGATAAAACGTCCCGCGTAGCTGTTCAACAATTCCGGCACCCGATCATAATTTGGCGAGCGCACGATTAGGCCAACGTGATACGGATTGCGGAGACGATAGCTAATCTCTGGATCGGTGAAAGCGGACGTATCCGGCCATTCTTGCCGCGCGAGTGAAAGCACGATCCCGGCATAATCGTTGTGCGGCGTGGGCAATTGATATGGATGCTCCGCGTCGGCCATTTCGATCTTGGCCCACTCGCGCCAAATGTTGAGGCCGCTGGCGGCTTCCAGAGTTTCGGCGAGGAATGCACCGCCGATGCGCGCTGCGATTTCGAGAAAGTAAAACTTTCCGTCAGCCGCGCTCTTGATAAATTCGGCGTGCGTCGCGCCGTGTGGCAGGCCGAGGCTTTTGATCACTTTCCGATTGAGCTTCAACAGCGCGCGATGATTCGCCGAATCGCGCTCGATGGAATGCGAGATGAAGACGCCGCCTTCATGCGCGACATTCATGGGCGGGCGACCGTAACGATTGACGCCCGCGAATAATACTTCGCCACCTGCGACTAATGAATCGACGTGATAAACCTCACCCGGCACGAAACGTTCCAGCAAATAAAACGGCGCGCGCTCGTGCGGACGCTCCCGCGCGTCTAATTCGTCGAGCGCGCGCCATACTTCTTCGGCCTCATGCAGTTTCTTGATCCCGATAGCTGAGACATCCATGCGCGGCTTCAAGACCCACGGCGCAGGCACGCGCTCCATCAATTCGCCCACGTCTTGATAATTGTAAGCGTTGGCGAAATCAGGGACGCGAACGCCCGCCCGCTGTGCTGCGCCGCGCATCGCCAGCTTGTCGCGAAAGACACGCGCTTGCGAACTCGTCATCCCCGGCACGCAGAGATGCTCGCGCACTAACCCAGCCGTGATCACATCGAACTCTTCGAGCGCGACGACGTGCGCGACTTTGTGCCGCCGCGCCGCATCTGTTACCGCCGTGATGAAATGCTCCGGCGCGGCAGCTTCGTTTGGCAGCGCGTGAAGTTCATCAATCGCCTCACGCGGCCAAGCCTCCCCGCGCCGTTTCTCTTTTGTAATGACGACGACGCGCCGGCCCTGCGCTTTGCACTCGCGAATGAAATCCACGCCTTTGAAATAACTGGCGAGACAAACGACGGTGGGAACACAAACCAGAGTTTCGCTCATGGGGAGTTTCCTTCTCGCTTGACGGCGGGCGCAGGTGTCGGGCAAGCCTCTGCGCTTTTTGAGAGTTGCCAGCGCAGTATATACTGAAGATGTGTGAAGAGGGATTTTATCGGCGGGTAGGTTCAAATCTGATGAGATTACTATTCGGCTGAAGAGCGTCGCCGCTCGCTGGGAGCGCGGACGTCCCGCCCGCCAAGCTCGCCACAGGCGAGCTAACCGGCTTTCGCTTTCATTCAACGTCGAGTGAGCGCACAGTCTTTATTCGCGCTTCGCGCTCACTGCGGACGCGCGCGTCCGCGCTCCCAGCAGCAAGCCCTCATTGAAATCGAAGGGCAAGGGTGACGAACCTTCGCTTTCGCTTTTTTTTGCTCAGTAGATGTTGAAGTTATAAACCAGCGTCACATATTGCGAGACCGCACGACCGTCTTTCTCGGCGGGAGCGAATCTGATCAGCCGCGCCGCTGCAATCGCTTTCTCGGTCAACCCGTCGGGCAGACGCTTCATCGGTTGAATGTTCGTCACACGTCCATCAGCCGACAACACGGCGCGCAGCATTACTTCACCCGTCACACTGTTCTTGCGCGCGTCCTCTGTGTATTGCGGCTCCGGGCGCGAGATGATCTGCGCCTTACGCGTTACCTCCTGAATTTTCATGACGCGATTGCCAATGCCGCCGTCGCCGTTGGTTGCCCCCCCGCCACCGAGTTTCGCCCGTCTCCCGCCGGTGTTGAAGTCTTCGCCCGGCCCGTAGCCTGTTCCGTTGCCGGAACCAATGCCGCCGCCTTGTCCGTCACCGATGCCGCCGCCATCGCCGGGGCCGGCAGACAGTTCAATTGATTGCGACTTCGGATCACCAAAGGGGAGCAGTCGCGGATCATTTTGCACGAGCAAGGGATCGACTTGAATCGTCGAGGGAAGGAGCAACGAAGGATTCTTGATGGTCGGCGGCTTCGGACTCGGAGCATTGATTTGCGGCAGCAAAGTCGGCGGCGGGAGTTTGCCGCGACTGTGTGGCTTTAATTCGTGCGCGCCGCCGCCACCGCCGCCGCCCGGCTTCTCTCGTTTCGGATTGGACCCGCCGCCCGCGCCGCGCCCATTCACGCCCGCCGCGCCGTCCTCAAGTTTCTTTTCGGCTTCAGGAATCGGCGTCACCCAATCGATCAACTCAAGCTCATCATTCACGCGATTCGCCGCCAACTCGCTCTGCCCTTTGTGCAAACGCTCAAACACAATCGCCGCGCCGACAATCGACAGCGCCACCACAAAACCCGTCAACACGCCGTAAGCCACATTTGGCTGCGCGAAGAAGCGGCGCAACGCTTGTGCATAAACAATGAAACCGCGCCGGACGAAGCCGCGCGGATCGCGCTTCAACTCCGGCCACGTCAACTGCGACTCGCGTGCGACCTCCCGTACTTCCGCCGACAAGCGGCTGAAGAGTCCGGCCTCTTCCAGCAACGTCAAATGAAAAGCTGCGCGCACTCTCGCTCTGTCCCCAACGCTCACAGCCGCCGCGATCTTCCGCGCTTTCTCTTTCGAGCCGCCGTTTGCTCCGACAAAGGCCGGCTCGTCTTGTAAACTGATCTCTTCCGCGAAAAGCTCGTCCGCCATCGACGATTCCGGCGGCGCAATGTAAAACTCCGGCGCGAGCGGTAGCCCGTCCACCGGGCAAAATTTGTACTGCGGAGCAAACTCCCGACGGCATTTCGGACAACAATTCATCACTCTCTCCTCTCGGCTCAACTGCAAACGAAACGAATTGACCACACGGAACTGCAAAGACTCCGGCGCGCGCGGCTCACGCCACTCTCCGAGCAACAACCGCAACGCACACGCCGACGCCGGATCAGCAACACTCTCAACCAACTCATCGGGTTCGTCGTCGCTCTCCGACGGTCGGATCATTTCCAACTCTTCCAATCCGCCTCTCACCCGCGCTTCTCCCTCCGCACCGCACGCGCGCCGCGTGCCGTTAGATATGGGACCAATGTCTTTCTCAATCCTTCGCGCGCCCGCCACAATCTGGCTTTCACCGTTCCCACATCTGCGCCGACGACTTCCGCGATCTCCGCGAGCGACAGTTCTTCATACTCAAACAACACCAACGCCTCGCGCTGCAACGGCGGCAAACTTTCTACCCCTCGCCGCACCACCTCCGCCAATTCAGCCGCCAGCAACTGGTCCAGCGGCTGCTCCGCTTCCGGCGCGCGCGGTTCATTCACGCAATCATCCAACAACGCCTCGCCCCGCTGCCGCCGAAATTGTTTCAGCGCTAGATTCCGCGCCGCCGCATAGAGATAAGTTCGGAGCGAAGCGCGCGCAGGATCGAAAAGCTGCGGCTGCTTGAGTAAGCTCAAGAAACAATCGTGCGCGACATCTTCGGCCAACGCCGCCGAGCCGAGCAGCCGGAAAGCGAAGCGATAGACTGCCGCGCGGTAACGCTCATATAGCGACAGAAATGCCGCCTCGTCGCCCCCGCGCGCCTGTTCGAGTAATCCTTCGTCTGTTAATTCGTCCGCCAAGATCGACAGGCTCGACTCTCCAGCGACAGCGGGGATCAACTGTCACAGGTGTATTACCGCCTGCGCTGGAAAAGTTACGCGAACGGCGGAAAGTTTTTTTAACGGCGGCGAGAGAAAAAGACTGAAGACTTGAAAACTGAAAGCCGCCGCCGCAGGCGCTTGAAGTTGTCGCTTGGTTGTGTGCGCCGAGACGTGAGGTTGCACACAGGCAGTGAATTGATTTTCGGCTGCGCGATTTTCCGCCCGCCTCATCATTCGAGAGCGGGCGGCCATCACGAGAAATGTATTGCTTCAGCAAATGCATTTTGTTAGCGTGTGGTATGTTGGCTCAATCGAAGAGGCTAGATGCGAGCGTTAGCCGAACTGAGCCATCTCAGATTGACAGACAAAAGGAGAGCGGATTGATGGCAACTAAAAAGGCTCAGAAGAATTCAAGCTCCTCACGCGGAGGCAGCAAAAAGGCGGCAGGCAAAAAATCCACGAGCAAGAAGGCTGGCGGGACCAAGAAATCGGCCTCGAAGAAAGTCACTCCCGCCGAACACGCGCAAAGAAGGGCGGCAGGCAAAAAATCCGCCGCCGCGCGAAAGGGCGGCGTCGTAGCGACAACGAAGCGGACTGTCGTCAAAGTCGTATCCGGCGCTGGCGATGCTTTGAGCAGCGCGGTCAAGGCCGTCACGCCGTCATCCAGCAGCAGAAAGAAATAGCTTTCGCTTAACTGAACAAAACGGCGGCCCTCTCACGCCGCCGAATCAATCTTAAGTAGCGCCGGGCAGTTATTTAGCAATTGTGTCAGGAAGCTGCCCGGCGCTCTTCATTCCCCCATCGCGCCGCCGTCGACACACGCCGACTGATGTCAATCTTCCTCCCGCGCGTCATCGAACCACTCTCCTTCTTTCACCTAGCACTATTTCTCTGTCTCAGACACGGGTGTTAGAATGGCGCTCCGTTCAACGGTCGCTGTCAGCTTCACTCGCTCCAACGACGTTTTCATTCGGTGCGCTCGTGCAGACACAAAGGGACACGCCATGTCGTCCGACCCAAACGACACGCTCAAGCTAGAGATCGCGCACGTGCTGTTCGCGGACA
>Ga0136614_10002365_pt1 | contig 11719 bp, 11 predicted proteins | sample AntDrymUQ2792106_2_FD_106643 | JGI IMG/M metagenome (GOLD analysis project Ga0136614, IMG submission 106643) | Polar desert sand microbial communities from Dry Valleys, Antarctica - metaG UQ279 (21.06) | ecosystem: Environmental > Terrestrial > Soil > Desert | place: Antarctica: Dry Valley...
GTATCGCAACGAGCAATTACAGTACGGGAGCGGTAGCGACCGCACTCAAGCGATAGAATCATTCATGAAATGATGCACCAATACACCCTCAGTCGCTGACTATCGGTTTATTGCTTCTTGTTCTTAGTGGCGTGGAGTGCGGTCGCTACCGCTCCCGTACTGTAACTGCTCATTGCGCATCGGCGTGTTGCACTTCAAAACAAATATCTTGCGCCGGAGGTAGAAAAAGTGCCGACAGGAACCTGCCCGGAATGTGACGCTGATGTTCATGTGGATGTGGACACAGACAAGGGCGAGACGGTCTCATGTGAAGATTGTGGAACTGAACTGGAAGTGGTCGGACTTGATCCGCTGGAACTCGACATAGTGGAAGAGGACGATCTGGACGACGACGAAGACGAAGACGAACTTTAAAATGAAACTTCGCAGCAGCAGTGTGTAGGCTGCCTTCTCGCTACCGATGCTTCCGATTGTTTCCTTCCTGCGCCTGATATCCCGAACGGCTTTGCCTCACAGTCAAGCCGTTCGGACCTTGAACGTTAATCGGGTGAAACTGCCCATCACGACGTTTTTCTTCAGCAGGGTAGAACGCCAGCACATAGGTGGCTGTTACTTCTTCCGCTAACGCGCGGAAGAGTCCCTGATAATCTTTTTGATCTGCATAGAGGTTCCTACCCCCGGTGCGCTCAGCCAACTCACTGACATCAAGCGGTGTCGGTAATGGCGTCTGCGCAACCGCGGTCATCACTCTTGAGTATGACGGCAGCGTGACCGTGTAGACACTCACCTGAGCATCATTTGCACGCTCGATAACGGTTTGGGCTGAAACGGTGTCGCCGACGGGAAAGCCATCGGTTACCACAATCACCGCGCGCTTCACTATGCGCCGGTCGCGCGTGCGCGGAGCCTGGCGGACGAGAAGGCGAATCGCATCATCGACCGCATCGTAAGTGTGCGTTGACAATCCGTTTGGTTCGCGAGCGATGCGTTCCAGCGCCCGATCCAGTTTTTCCGGCTCCGTAGTAAAGCGTTGTAGAGTTTTGACGTTCATCCCAAAGGCCATCACCGCATAGACAGCCTGCTGATCGGCAACGCTAGCGGAAAACACACGGAGGGCGCTGCGTAGTCGCGTGATCTCATCCGGCGTCATACTGCCGGAAATGTCGACCGCAAACACGATTGCGAGGGGACGCGGTGGTCCGATACGACGTTCGACCTGAAAAAAAGACAGCGGCTGCTCCTGCCCGTCAGCAAAAAGCTTGAAGTCGCCCTTCGCGAGGTTTCGCACCGGCTTTCCTTCGCTGTCGGTTACGGAGACGTCCACGGAAACGAGGTCCGTATCGATTCGCAGAATGTCGTCCGGTTGTTCAGGCTCCGCAGTGAACACCTTGCGCGGCCGCTGTGCCGCCGCGGGATCCTGGGCGAAACAGTTGAACGAGTTGTGCCAGGCGAGCACCAGAAACACGAGCCCCACAATCATGCGGAGCGGAGTTGGGCTGTGCTCGTTAATAAAGTTCACAATCGATACAACGATGAAGGTCGATCTTTAGATGCCTAAAAATCCATTTGGTTAGGATGGCTGATTCCGGCAGAAGATTATACGAACTCAGGGGCGGTCACCAACGCAGCAATGGGCAACAGCCGGAGCAATTCCGGGCATCAAGGTTGTGGTGCCCTAACTACGGCACTTGTAACCGAAACAATTCGCGCGCGCAGAGTACTGGTTTGCGGCCGCAGAAACAGGCTGCCTCGACGGATTTACGGCATTCCTGCTGTTTCGCAAGCGGTGATATATTGCGTTGGCCGACGGGTTAGATTCGGAGGTTATTGGTGAAAGCTGGAACGTTAATGCTGGCCTTGCTTGCAGTCCTCGCCCTGGCGATCGTTGCGGGCGCACAGGATCGTTCGACCGGAAGTATCAAGGGCAAGGTGAAGGTCGAGACGGGCACTGCGGCAGGTGTCGCTGTCGTTGTACGGAAAGGGGAGCGGGAAGTCACTCGCGTGGCAACTGATAAGAACGGCTCTTTTATAATTCAGAGTCTGCCCCCGGGAATTTACGGACTGACGTTTCGGAAGCCGGGTTTGAGCGTGGGCACAATTGAAAGTGTCGAAGTGAAATCCGGAAAGACCCGCTCGCTGGGAGATCGCCTGGTGCTGACGGTCGACGAAGGTTCAATTGCTTTTATTCGCGGCAGTGTTTTTAGTCCCAGTGGCAGAAGCGTCCCGGGCGCAAGAGTTGAACTGGCAAAAATTCTCGACGACGGTTCCACGAAAAAGATTGACGGTCGCATTACCACCGAAACAGGTTCGTTTGTATTCCGGCTGACTCCGGAACCCGGCAAATACCGCATTACGGCAAAAGTCGGTGGCGCTGAACCAGCAAGCGGCGATGTTGAGATAGACGGCGCCGCGGTTTATCGCATCGCCATTTCATTAGTTGCATCGCCGAAGTGAAGTCCTCAAAGAACCAGATTAACTTCATCCAGCTGATTCGTGGATCGTCCTCTTAATTCCAAATAATCGGAATACCACTCGGCCATGTTTTATTGTTTGGTTGGTGCGGCTGGCTGCGTTAGGATAAGACGCATCAGGCACAATGGAAGAGCGTGAAGAGTTCCTTACTGCTCGCCAGCTTGCGAAGGTTCTGCAGGTTAGCGAGTCAACCGTCCGACGACTTGCTCGCAAGCGTCGCATCCCTTCCGTGCGTGTGACCCCTAAAATTATCCGGTTTCATCTTGATGCCGTACGTGAGGCCCTCGATGTACCGCGCTCCCGGATCCGTCACGGGGAGTTTAACGAGATCGTGGACGATGCTCAGCTGTCTTTTGACGATCTGCTCCTGACTTAAGTATTGGAGCAGGTTAAACGAAAGTGGTTATAAAAGGAGAGCACCACACCTGGTCGCTACTGCTCCCGGTTCTGCATTGAGGTGTTGCTCTTAGCTCGGACCCTTCCAAAGCGTAGCAGGAAAGCCTCAGTGTTTCAGGGCGCACTCAGCGGCGAGGTTGTTTTCCCGGCGCGAATTCCACCCAGTTACTGCCCTGCCTTACGTAGACTCGTGGCTGGCGAATCGGAAACTTAGCGCGGAACGCGGGATTACTTGCCAGGAACTTCTTGATCGTTCCGGTATCGCCCGTTGCAACCCGCCACTTGCCGTCTTCGCGCACAAGATACTGCTGCACGACAATCTTGCCTTCGGCGGTGATTGGAGCGGTCACTCTCCCGTACAAGACCGTATCCACCACCGCGATATCTTTCGCCAGGCGAACCTGACCTACATCAATCCTATCGAGTGTGTACATGTTTTGCGCGCGTTTCAAAGCACTGGAGAAACGCTCCCGCGAGGTCCGCGCTCTTGAGGAAGAGGGAAGTGAATCGTAGAGAGCGTGGTAGTCGCCCGACTTCAACTGCTGAAATACCTTCTGGACCGTGCCGCGAACCTCAGCTTCATCCGCTGCGAGACTGACAGTCGGCACCAACACGAAGAGCACGCCAAAAATGATGGCGGCTACCGTGGCTTTATTGATCTTGATCTTCATCTCTCTCAGTTTCAGTTTCTGCTTCCGAGGTTGCATCTTCAGCCGCAATACTCCTTTGTATTTGCGTCCGGTAGTTCAGGAACCAGGACACCATGCCAACGACCGCCACGACAAAGGCCATGTCGAAGTTCCCGCGAGCAATTAAGACTGCGGCAGCGGCAATACAGCATCCGGCCAATACCAGCCAGAAGGTCGTCACTTGATTGTTACCAGAATCACGAGATCGATAGCTCCAGGCGGGTAGCAAACCTTATCGTCGCACGCCTGAACGTTGAGTTTGGCTGGCAAGGTGCGGCGGCCCAGGGGGGCCGATTTGTCCGCATTCAACATCACTCTGAGCTGCGTTTCGCCCTCGTAAACTCGCAGCGGCTGTTCGGAAAACTCAAACTTTTTGACTTGCGGGTTGGGATAGTAAATATAGTCAACGGAAATTTCTGCCGTGTCTTCCAGGTCAAGCTGGGTTGCCTTCAGGTAGTCAAAGCTCGGAGGATTGGCATTGATGTGGTAGCCAGACTGGGTATTAACTTTGACGACTGCTTCGTTAGACTCACCAGCCTTGATCTCCACTGGCGATACAGAGGCTTTAACAACCGACTGGGAGGAAATCTTCGCCGCCTCGGGAGACGGCGTCGCGGAGTTCTGGCCAGGTTTGGAACAGGCCGACAGGATAACCAACAAGAAGCCGGTGACAAGAATTAGATTCAATCGATTCACTTTGCCCTCAGGTTAGTCTGATTCTGAAATAGAGCTTGACTCAGAGGAAAGCGTGGGTTGCCTGGCGCGATGAAGAATATAACGAGTCAGCAACCCTCCAGGAATGATGATCAAAACAAGAATCGGAACCATCACGACCACAAATCGAATGAGAAAGAGCACGATGCCCGCTGCGACGGAAACACTATCCGCGACTGCGTCTCGGATGTTCCGGCCAAATCCCGACGTGCTGACGACAATGGCTGACGGTGTTTGCAGGTTAATCGTAATTGTCGACAAACTAGCGCGGTTTTCCAGGAACCGCTTACGGCCCTCCAACTTCTCAATTTCCGTCCTGACTTCGGCAATCTGACGCTGCACCTCGAGTGCATCCGCCACTTTCCTGGCCTGCTTCATGATCTCGAGAAATTGCAGCTCCAGCGCTTTCTGCGTCTTTATGCGCGCCTCCAGGTCGATGAACTCCTCCGTTACATCCTGGCCTGTGGCCTTTTCCTGAATCACTCGACCACCCTCGGCACGAATCTGGTCTAAGGCGGAACCGAATTGCGGAGCCGGAATCCGGACGACCACATTAACTTCCAATTCCTGCTGACCCGATTCGCCGCTTTGACGTTGTTTCGACTCAGAGGTGACGACAAATCCGCCCAGCGATTCTGCGATCGACGTGATCTTGCGTTGAGCAGCGCCGGGATCCGAAACTTCCAGCGTAAGTTCGGCATTGCGCAGAATCTTGCGATTCATTGCCTCAGCCATCGATTGCGACTGGTCCGCCTGATTGAGCGAGACCTGTTGCATCATCGGACTCTGCCTTTGCGGTTCAGCGATCTGCTTCCTGGCGATCTGGCCCTCACTATCGGTGGTAGAGCTTGCGGTGGATGTTCTAGCCGCTCCCGGCGATGCCTCTCGCGTACTACTTTGTTCCAGACCACATCCGGTCACCAGAAGGAGTGGCAAAACAAGAAACAGGAATTTGGAAGATTTCATGGGGTTAGCCTCGTTCACATAAGAATGCTGCACTTTTAGAACGCGGAACGGGCATCCTCTTGCGCGCTCAAAACGAAGCAAAGTCTTTTTTTGAGGTCGCTACTCCCCGCCAGCTGCTTCCGTTTTATCGTCCGGCTTTTTGATCCCAAACTTTTCCAGACGGTACTGCAGTGTGCGGAAAGTAAAGCCAAGCAGTTTCGCGGCCTTGGTGATGTTGTAGTCGGTTTGTTCCATCGCCTGCATCAAGAGATTGCGTTCAACCTCTTCAAAGTTAATTCCTTCAGCCGGCAGCTTAAATGCGCCTTCTGCGGCCGGTCGAGCTTCCTGCCTGACTTCCAGCGGCAGGTCGTCAATCGTGATCTGATCGCCCTCGCAGAGCAGAATCGCGCGCTCAATAGCGGACTCGAGCTGGCGCACATTGCCTGGCCAGCTGTATTCGTTCATCAACTTTCTTGTTTCCGCGGTGAGTCCCCTCACCAGGCGTGAGGTATTCCGAGTGTGCTTCTTTAAGAAGAAGTCGATTAGGACGGGAATGTCGTCGCGCCGTTCGCGCAGCGGCGGGACATCGACAGAAAGGACATTGATGCGATAGTAGAGATCATCTCTAAAACGCCCGTCAGCGACCATGGCGCGCAAGTCGCGATTTGTGGCTGCAATTACTCGGACGTCGACGCTGATCTCATGCGTCCCGCCGACGCGCCGGATCTTGCGCTCCTGCAGCGCCCGCAGCAATTTCGCCTGCATGGCGACGTCTAGCTCGGCAATCTCATCAAGAAACAGGGAGCCGCGGTCCGCGATCTCGAAGAGTCCTTTCTTATCTGCGTGGGCTCCGGTAAAGGACCCCTTCTCATGCCCGAAGAGTTCGGATTCGAGCAGGTTCTCGTTGATTGCCGCGCAATTGACTGCCTGAAACATCTCCTGCGCGCGTGGCGATTGGTTATGAATCGAGCGAGCAATCAGTTCCTTACCAGTCCCTGATTCGCCGCGAATCAACACTGTCGAGTTCGAACGTGCCACTTTGACGATCATTCGCTTGACTGCCTCCATCTTCGGCGAGGCTGAAATGATCTCGACGTCGATGGCATCAAGTTTATCGAGGGCGCGATTGATGGTAGCCAGCAAAGCGTCTTTGTCGTAAGGCTTCTCCAGGTAGTCGAAAGCGCCACGACGCAAGGCTTCTTTGGCTGACTTAATCGAGCCGTGTGCTGTAAGGAGGATGACTATGATCGATGAATCGAGGGCCAACAGGTGTTGCAGCAATTCGATGCCGTCCATGCCAGTCATCTTCAGATCGGTCAGGGCCAGATCGAAACGACGGTCTTTGGCAAACTTGATCGCCGCTTCGCCGGACGATGCCGTGGTCACATCGTAGCCTTCGCCCGTGAGAATCATTTCCAGAATCTCTCGCTGCGACTTCTCGTCGTCTACTACCAGGATGCTTTTGCGCGCCATGTTCAAACTCCAAAAATAGACTGGGAGATGAGGTGATTGGGACACGGAGTGAAAAGAACTTTCTACCGCGCTCTTTCCGTTCCCAACCCCTTCCGTCCCTCAGTCTTCTTTGCTTCCTCTCATACTGTTTCTGGATTTACCGGCAAAATTATTGTAAACGTTGTACCGCTACCCTGTTTTGAGCTCACGCTGACGGTCCCGCCGTGATCCTCAACTGCTTTCCTGACAATCGCCAGGCCCAATCCCGTGCCCGTGTCCTTTGTCGAATAGTAAGGCTCGAACACCTTGGAGATATCATCAGGAGCGATCCCCTTTCCGGTGTCGACGATCTCGACTCGCGCCCTTTCGCCCGTTTCGCTGGAAAGTTTGATCACAATGTTACCACCACCCCCATCGATAGCCTGCAATCCATTGATCACCAGATTTGTGAACACCGATCGCAGGGTATCCCTGTCGGCCAGGATCGTGGGCAGTGCGGCTTCAACTTCCACACTGGTTTTGATTCCGTTCTCCGCTGCCTGCGCTTCAATTAGACGCAAGGCGTCCTCGGCTTCAACGCGAAGGTTGACGGGCTGAAAGTCCAAGGTCGAAGGTCGTGAATACTTGAGAAAGTCGGTGATGTGGCGGTTAATCCTCAACACTTCTGCTTTTAGTTGTTCCGCCAATCGCTGAAAGGTTTCTCGTTTGACAGGATCCTCGGGCGCGAGGGAAGAGCGAAGGTGATCAAGAGTCAAATTAATATAATTGAGCGGGTTGCGAATCTCGTGAGCAATCGCCGCAGCAAGTCTGCCTACTACCGCGCCCTTCTCGGCTTCATGGAGCTGCGCCTCAAGTTCGCGCGCGCGCGCGAGTTGCGCCGTCATCTCATTAAAAGCGGAAGCGAGTTGGCCCATCTCGTCGCGCCTTTCCGAAGGCACGCGAAAACTGAAATCACCGCGGGCAACTTTCTCTGACGCCACCGATAGAAGTTTGATTGGTTTGGTAAACCTCCAAACAAAGAGTCCCGTTACCAGCGTAGTGGCGAGCGCCAACAGAAGCGTGTAGAAGGCCGAACGGGAAGCCTGACTTTGGAGGATGTCTGTCAGCGTGTTGGCGGATCCCAAAACGACGATCACATAACGCCGGCCCTTAGTTGTTTCCAGAGGGAAGTAAAAGGCTCCGGGTTCGCCAGGCTTCGACGGTGCGGACGAGGTGATCCAGGGCGGGAGATCGTGAGTCTCATCGGCCAACTCAACAGCGGAGCTAAGCGGAGGTAGCGGCACATCGCTGATGCGAACGTATCGAACAGTCTTGTCTTCGTTCTCGGTTGGAGCGTAGTCGCTAATTAAACTATCCTGAACCAGTCCCTCGCTATCAACCACCATCACATTCTTGACGCGTCCATCCTTTTCATCCAGCAGCGGCACGCGCAAATTATTGCGAAGCTCATCAAGATATTTGGTGCTAAAGATGCTGTTCACCCCGAGCGCGACGCCAGCCATGATTGCCTGTTCCTGTTCGACGATCAGTTGGGCGTTGCGCTGAATGGCACGAAGATTGACGTAGTATTGAACGCCCAGAGTCAGCCCCAGCATCACTGCCAGAAGCAGCAACAACCGGGCACGGAAGCTATTTAGAATTCCGGAAATCTTCATTTCAAAGGTAAAACCCCCACAGCAGGAGTTAGACACCTTTCTTATCTGATTGGCTGCAGCTTAGCTCACAAAAAAGGCCATTCCAAACCGTGTTAATGGTTTATGTACAAAAGGTTACTTTTTTGTTGCCGCTTCACTTCTCTAATGGTATATTTGCCATGGTCTCGTTGCACTGTCCCCTGGGACCGCCTTTAGGGAATTCTCCCACCTCAAGTTGCAGAACGGTAGTCCGCCAAAACAAACGGCTTTGTGAGGCGGCAGAATTGAGAATTTTTGAGAGGGCATTTCACGGCTCTCAAGACTGCAAGAAAGTTTTTACGAGGAGGGGTTGCTTCCAGTTTGAATCACTCGAAACAGCACCGTAGTACTTTTGGCGCCGCTCGCTGTCAGGTGAGCATCAATTCCTAGGAAAGGTTAAGAGACCCGCATGAAACAGCACGCCCATCCCCTGAATGCCAATTCTTCCCCATTATTTATTACTCTGCGTTTTGTCCTAATCCTACTGATTCTTATACCCCTGGCATTTTCGACTGAAGCGCTTGGAAAGCGACGAGCTTCCTCGGCAAACAAAGCCGCTCGCAATAAAGCTACTCGCAATAAGGCGACCCGCAATAAGTCAGCTCGCGCTGACCGGGGAAGAAAAATGACGGCTCGCGAGCGCCGCGCCTCTCGTCGCAGTAGATATTCGGCAAGAGACAATCGTCGGGGAAGGTCTCGCGTGTCCGCGCGCTTGTCCAAACGAGAGCTTCGCCAACGACGGAATCAGATTGCGCGTGAACAGAGCTCTTCATTGAGGGCCCTTGAGCGAAGATTGCGACGTCCCTTAACCAGACGTGAGCGCACCGCTGAACTCCGTCGGATAGAAGCGCGCCATCGCCGCGATTCGTTGGCGGCCAGACGTCGTGCTGAAGCCGCACGCCGCGCTGCTATCGCACGCCAGCGGGCACTCGAGCAATCGATGCGTGACGAAGTTCAGGCGCTCATCAGCCGGGACGATACGACAGGTGAAGACATGGAAGTGCGCCAGGCCGCGGTCAAAGCGCTTGGCAATCACATCGGAACCGTCGTCGTGATGGATCCGAAGACCGGTCGTGTCTACTCCATGGTTAATCAAGATTGGGCCGTGCGTCGTGGCTTCAAACCCGGTGCTACCATCAAACTCGTTACGGGAGTTGCTGGGTTGGGAGAAAAGGTGATCGATCCAACCAATACGGCAGCGGTTTCCGAGCGGTATAACATCGACCTGACCGACGCTCTCGCTTATTCCAATAATACTTACTTCCAACAGGTTGGCGGGCGCGTGGGCTTCGGGAAGATGATGGATTACGCGCGCGATATGGGCCTGGGTGAGAAAACCGGCATCAACGCCCCGAATGAATTCGCCGGGCGACTCCCATATGAAAAAACGGGCTTCGCTCTCAACCGCATGTCTTCTCACGGCGATGATTTCGAGGTTACTGCCCTTCAGTTGGCGACCCTCGTTTCAGCGATGGGTAATGGCGGCCAACTGCTTGTACCAAACGTGCCACGGACGGAGCAGGATTTGGCCAAATTCAAGGGGAAGGTGCGCAGACAAATTGAGATCGAACCGGAAACGTGGCGAAGGATGGTTCCCGGAATGGTCGGAGCTGTTAATTACGGCTCAGGTAAGAAGGCCTACGATCCGCTGCAGACGGTCGCCGGCAAAACAGGCACCTGCATCGGCCAGGGCGGTTGGGTAGGACTCTTCACTTCTTACGCGCCTCTAGCCAATCCCCGCCTGGCAGTGGTTGTGATTGGTCGCGGCCCGGATGCGCGGCGTCATTTCCCTGCGGCAGTCGCGGGAAGAATCTATCGCGAACTGAACAGTCGTTTCGGTACCCCAGTAAATCTCGAGTTCGCAAAGGCGCCGGGTGGGAATCTCGATGATCCCAAGGCGGCTGATTTGAACGAAGAAGAAAAGGACGCCGCCGAAGCTGAAGCCGCCGAGCAGGAAGCTATTGAAGTACAGGCTAACGCCGAAGCCTCGCTCGCTGAAAACGAAGCCGCTGCGGCTGACAACAGCGAGACGCCCGCTGCACCGGCGGCCAAGACCACGCGAACAGATAACACAGTTACTCGCAGCTCAGTTAAGCGGGTGCTGATGCCGATCGAACGGCGGGGCGCGGATGTTCAAAAGAATGCGGCGAAACCAGTGATTACGCCAAAGACACCCGAACCGGCAGTAAAGGCGGCATCGCCTGCAGAAACACGCCCGCGTCGCACCCAACTCAATTAGCCTTGTGAAATGCAACCTGGCTGCAATCCAGGGAAAACCAATCAGCGCCGGAGACCCGTACTTGAGATGGGCCCGGCGTTGTTGTTTTGGTCGCAGACTTGTCCTGTGAATTTGACGCTCTTTGCACCTTGACATGCCTGCGATACTTGCAGGAATATTGCGAGCGTTCTTACAATTGCATCCGTTCCAGTAGGCCCGACATTTATCCTCCCCTGCGAGGTTCTCTCCTTCGAGATGTGAAGATCGGCAACCGGTCTTTCTACGAATGCATCTCATTTGTCGCGCTGATGCGACCCTGGAAAAGTCGCTCGTGGCCCCTGAAGTTTTAGAATGGTAGAAGATCCTGGAGGTTGGGAACACGCATGAAAAAGATTATTGAGTTAATAGCAATCGGCGCCACGGTCGCCGTGTTTGCGCTTCCGGCGGTTGCACAGCAGCCGGCTGCAACACCGCAGCAGCCAGCCGCAGCAGCACCGCAGGGTTGTACGCCGGAGGCCAAGCTTGCCTGGTATAACGAGTTTCGCCAGCACTTCAAAGGAGATACCGCGAAGGCCAACGAGTTGGCAACGAAGTGGTTGGCTTGCCCTGAAGCCAAAGGCGAAGAACAGCAAGCTGCCTATCTGAAAAACTTCGTCACGCTTTACGAGAAGGCGACTCGCAAAGATCGCATCACCGATTTTGTTTACGTAAAAAAAGACTACGCCAAGGCTTTTGAGATCGGAAAGCAGGTTCTGGCAGAAGAGCCGGAAAACCTGAAAGTTCTTATCGATCTCGCCTACGCCGGCTATGCTTCGAAGAACCCGGCGTACACGGCTGACACTTTGACTTATGCTAAGAAGGCAATCCAATTGATTGAGTCGGGTAAAGCCCCCGACTCGTGGAGTCCCTATGTCAGCAAAGATGAGGCTCTAAGTTACCTCTACAACGCGATTGCGTCGTTCCAGAAGGATCCTGCCGAAGCTCTCAAGCCTTTGCTCAAGGCCGCTCAGCTTGAGGGTAAGATAAATAAGGACCCGTTAACATTCGCCAGTCTTGCCGGGGCTTATAACGACGGGCCGTATGCGAAGCTGTCAGCTGATTACGAAGCGAGATTCAAAGGTAAGGATGAAACTCCTGAAAGCAAACTCGCTCTTGAAAAC